>FWPU01002431.1_pt1 | contig 51789 bp, 41 predicted proteins | sample 2228361 | NCBI WGS metagenome assembly FWPU01 (sample SAMEA103939777, study PRJEB20133) | metagenome | reverse complement strand
GCCGCTGCCGCCAGATGTTCCTGCCGCCGTTGCTCTGCATCCGTGGCTTTGAGTTCCTCGTTGGCCTCTGTGAAGGCAGCGAAAGCCTCGGGCAGCGTGAGAGTGCGTGCCCGGGCAAGAGAAGGCTGGGAGGCCCAGACACCCGCGAGGAAAAGAAGGCATACCGGAAGGCCTTTAAAGCGCTTCAATGACGGCCCTCAGCACAGGAGGGGGTTCTCTGCTCCGGGCCCGGCGCCGACGCCGCCGACGCGGGCAGAGAAACTCATAGCGTTCGCGCAAGGCTCTGTCAAACCGAGGGTGCACCCGCTCCGGAGAATGGAAGGGGCGCGGGGCCGGGCGATCCTTGACAGGCAGGGGCTCTGCGTGGCCCAATAGAATCAAAAGGGAAACAGGCTGCCGGGCTCTGCCCCGCGGCCCGGAAGGAACAACCCGAACAAGGAGGATGGTTTCTTCTCATGGACGATGACGACGAAGAAGAGTCCAGTAGCAGGAAGAAGCGCGTGAACGTCGATATCCGCCCCATGGAAATTGACGATCTCGCCACGGTCTACCACCTCGGCGAGCGGCTGTTTACCGCCAGCAAGATGCCCACGCTCTACCGCACGTGGGATCCCTTCGAAGTGATCGAGCTTTTTCAGGCAGAGCCCGAGCTGTGCCTCGTGGCCGAGGCCGACGAGCGCATCATCGGGTTCGCGCTGGGCACGACCATTCACAAGAGCCGCTCGGCCTGGAAATACGGCCACCTCGTCTGGCTGGGTGTGGATCCCGCCTATCAGAGAAACGACGTCTCGACGCGGCTTTTCAACGAATTCCGGGAGCAGCTCGTCGAGATGGGGGTGCGCATGATCCTCGTGGACACCGAGGCCGACAACCTGCCGGCCCTTCATTTTTTCCGGAAGATCGGCTTCGGAAATCCCCAGGAGCACATCTACCTCACGCTGAACCTGGACGCCCAGCGCCGCCAGCAGGCCGACCGGAAAGGCAACGGCCGGGCCGAAGGTTCCCGCAGCCTCCGCAGCGATGACTAGGTTGCAGGGAGGAGGCGTCAGACCTCAGCGGTTGCGGCGCCTCCTGCGCCGGATGGTGGACATCTACAGCCCGTCCGGCAAGGAAGAGGAGATCCTCGATTTCCTTTACGGGTACCTGAGGCGGCAGAAGCTGCCGGTCGTGCGGCAGCCCGTGGACGAGAGCCGGCACAATCTCGTTGTGGCGCCGCAGGGGGCCGAGATCCGACTGGCCTTCATCGGCCATGTGGACACCGTGCCCGCCTTTGACCTGGACCATTACGGCTACGAGGAGCACGGCGACCAGATCCGCGGGCTCGGCGCGGCCGATATGAAGGGCGGATGCGCGGCCATGGTGGAGGCCTATCTCGGCCTGTGGGAGACCCGGGGACCTTCGCTTCCGGTGGCCCTTGCCCTTGTGGTGGGCGAGGAAGAGGAGGGGGACGGCGCCAGGAGGCTCGTCAAGGACTATCGCTTTCCCTGGGCGATCGTCGGGGAGCCCACGGACCTCAAGCCCTGCCTCGGGCATTACGGATACCTGGAGATCCAGCTTTCCACCCGGGGCAGGCGGATGCACGCCTCCCTGGCCGACCAGGGGCAGAATGCCGTGGAGGCCATGCTGCGGTTTCTTCTCACGGTGACCCGGTTTTTCGAGGAGCGGCATCCGGAGTTCGTTTTCAACGTCCGGGATCTTGTCAGCTCCCGGGCCGGCTTCGCGGTCCCGGACCGCTGCGAGGCGTGGCTCGACGTCCACCTGCCGCCCTCGGCGCCCATCGGCGAGGTGACGCTGGAACTGGAGGAGCTTGTGGCCCGCGAGCGCAGCGCCGACTCCTCTCTGGACGCTTCGCTGCGCTTCGCCATGATCCACGGGGGCTACGAAATCCCGGAAAAGGGCGCGGTCATGGACGCTCTACGGGCGGTTTACGAAAGGCACGGCCTGCCCCTCGGGGATCTGCAGGCCTTCCGCAGCCACTCGGATGCGAACGAGCTTTGGGCGGCCGGCGTCAAGCCCCTGCTGCTCGGCCCCGGACAGCTCGAAAAGGCCCACGTGCCGGACGAGTCCGTCTCGTTCCGCGACGTGTGCCTGGGGGCAGAGCTTTACGCCGAGCTTGCCGACGCGCTCTGCCCGCTTTCCTGAGCATCCTCAAGCCCGGCGGGGCCGGCGCCGGATCGACCTACCAGATCTTGTAGTCGATCCCCAGGTCCAGAGCGGTCAGGAACTGGGAGTCCGAGTAGTTTTCCTCCAGCTCGGCCGAATAGAGATAGACCCACCGGTGCCTGAGAGAGAACCCCACGTAACGGCTGATGGAGAAGGTCAGGGCGTTCGTGATCTCGGAGCGCACCTGGGGCCTGGTGTTTCCGCGGGACTGGGCGCCGAAGAACGAGTCCACGTCCAGGCCGTAGGTCAGGTACTCCCAGAAGGGGTATTTGAGGCTGCCGATCGTTTCCAGGCCGTAGACCGACGGCTCCACGGGGTCGTTGATCCTTTTCTCGAAGCCGAGACCCAGACGGCCTTTGGCGATTCCCCAGACCGCGGAGACGCCGACCGTCTCGCGGATGAGCATGGGTCTGAATCCCGAGCGCTGCTCCTCGAGGACCGTTTCAAACTGGGACTTGTGATACGGCTGGAGGGGCCCTTGGAGGTTCAGATTGTACACGAATGTGCCCCGGAGCAGGTTCTGGAGGAACTGATCGTCGGTTCTCTCGTAGCGGATTTCCGGCGTCAGGACGAACTGGTGGAGATGGTTATAGAAGGTGAGATCGATCCGGTTGTCGAGTCCCCATTTCTTGTAGCTGTCGCCCGGCTTGCCGGGAGGCGGGGAGATGTCGTCGCCCTTGCTGACCGTGGAGTGGTCCAGATAATTGGAGAGCTTCACGTCCAGCGTCGTGCGGAATCTGCGGTCCAGGTAGCGGTGGTCATCGCGGAAGACGATCCTGTCTTCCTGCAAATCCGCCAGGAGCAGCTCGCTCACCGTCTGCCAGGTGTTCCGGTAGGCAGGCTCCTTGCCGAGGATCTTTGCGATCCGTTCGTAAGCGGTCTGGGTGGAGGCCACCCGATAGCGCCGCTTGTCTTCGATCCGGTAACCCTGGATTTTATCGCCCGAGACGCCGTCGATGAGGAGCGAGGGGTCCTTTCCCAGAATCTTTCGCACCTCCTCGCCCGTGAGATCGTAAACGAACAGGTTGTAGTCGAGATTCACCGTATCCAGAATCTGGGCGTGCCGGATCTCGCCCTGGTAGTCGGAAGGGACCAGGGTGCCCTTTTCCACCACGGCGATCTCCGCGTTGAAGCGGTCTCGCAAAAGGCCCATGAGTTTTGCGTCGCCCACGGGAAAGGCCTTTTCTCTGGCCTCGGTGACGACGGCGTCTTCCTCCTTGCGAAACTGCTTCTGCCAGAAGGCCAGGCGCCTGGAGAATTCCACGTAGGCCGGCTCGGCGCTCTCCGGCCCTCCGGGCTTGAGGGCCTGGGCGATTTCCTCCACGGATTTCCATGCGAGCTCGCGTACCCGCAGCCTGGGCTCGGTCGCCAGATCGAGCCGGTAGTATCCGTCGCTTCGAGCGAGCATGACGATCGGCCGGCCGTCTTCCAGTTCCACGCGCACGGCCCGGCCGCCGTAAAGATCCCCGGTGTTGTCCCCGCCGCAGACGGCCATGCCGATGTCCCGGTTCTTTTCGAGCAGAGCGATCGTGTCCTGGAGGCTCAGGCCTGAAAGGAGGATCGTGTGCCTGGGCCGGGCCTTCCGGATCTCTTCCAGGACCTGGGGCACTCTTTCCGCCCAGGGGGCCGAGCCGACCCCGTAGAGCTTCTTTTCGGCAATGTCGAACCGGATTTCCGTGGAACTGACGGCGAGCACGGCGACCGTGTCACGGCCGGCTGGGAACAGGGCGAAGGGAGCGAAGATCGGCCGGTTGTCCTTCATGAGGTTGGCCGAGAGCAACTTGGTCGCTCCTTCCCTGGCCAGGGTTTCGAGGTTGTCCGTTCCGATCTGCAGATCCCTGGATGAGACCAGAGTCGCATCGCAGCGCAGCGCGGCCAGATACTCGGACATCACGGCGCCGTAGGAAAACTTGGAAAGGGGGCCCGGGTAGAAGGCGTTGCCCAGGTCCAGGTAGAGGGCGATCCGTCCGGACTTCCTTTCCCTGATCATTCCCTGGGCGATGACGAGCAGGGGGTCTTTCATGTCCGGCCTCTCGGCTGTCTCGATCGCGAACTTTCCCTCGAGATTCGAGGTGAGCAGGATCGAGAAATCGTCGGCCGAGGCTGGCCGCGCGGTTGAAGACAAGAGAAGAACAACTGTCAGGAGCGCAACAGGGAAGAGAGAGACAGATCCGACCTTCATGTTCCTCTACAGCCTCCATGACTTGGGTGAGTGCTTGCTCGCTTCCGGCATGCGCTCAGGGAGCCGAGGGCTGAGGGGAGGGTGCCGCCTCCTGAGAGGGGGCAGCCGGAGCGCTCGGCCCTTCTTTGAGTTCCCGGATCTCCTTTTCCAGGGCCTGGATTCGGCTCTCCCGCTCCTGGAGAGCCTGCAAGGCCTCTTCGAGCTTTCTGCTCATCTGCTGCCCGTCGGCCTGGGCCGCGCCCAGGGCCGACTCTCTGGCCGCGGCCTCGCTTTTCAGTCTCGCGGCCTCTTCTTCCGCAGACGCGAGCCTGGCCTTGAGTCCCTCGATCTCCGCGGCCAGGGACCTGAGGCTCTCTTCCTTTGAGAGCAGGTCCTTTGCGGTCTGCTCGAGCTTGACGGCCTGCTCCCCTCTTGCGGCTTGCAGAGAAGCAATCTGCTCGTTTCGAGCCGCGAGCTCTTTCCTGAGATCTTCGATCTGCTGAGTGAGTTCCTGCTCCCGGCGCGCCCTTTCGGCTTGCAGCGCCTCTTTCTCGCGGCCGAAGGCTTCCTGCTGAGCCGCCATCTGTTCGTTCCACTGCTTTCTCTCTGCCTGCCAGGCTTCCTCGGTCTGCCTGTTCTGGCGGGCAAGATCCTCGACCTGGCGCGAATACTCCTCCTGCTGGCGAGCGTTCTGCTCGGCCAGCTCCTGGATCTGCTTCTTGAGCTGCTGGACATCCTTCTGATACTTGTCCGTGAGGGAGGCCAGTTTCCCGCTGAGTTCTTCCGCCCTGGCCTTTTCGGCGGCGAGATCCTTCTTGTATTCCTGGTTCTCCTCGGAAAGGACCGAATTCTCTCTCTGGAGGCTCGAAATCTTCTTCTTCATGAGCTTGTTTTCGGCCCTGATCTGCTCTACGGCCTCCGGGTCACTCGAGGCGGCGATGCCCGCGCAGGAGACCAGGCCGAAAAGCAGAGCGATCAGGCAGACCGTGTTTCGAAGCGGACCCATTTTTTCTCCTTTCCTTCTGCGGCTGAGAAAGGGATGCCTCTGCAGCGTGCGACCTAGAAGGCCGGGGAGAGGCGACAGCGAAGAAAAGCCCCGTTGAGGCCGCTTGCGTCGGAGAACTGGGCTTTCTGTCTCGGGCCGTACGAGCCTGTTGGCATTAGGGGAACATATTGTACCTGCCCGCCCGGAACGGGGCAAGAGAAGCGAACCGGTGCGAATTGCCCCACGAATTGACGCAGATTCGATGTTATTGATAAACGAGGCCGAGTCGGGATCGTTGAATCCTGTTTCCTGTTACGCAAGACTTGACCCGCGCGGCAGAGGTGAATGCACGTTTCTGGCATCACGCTGCCCCCATGGAGGGGCACGTTCTGTCGTGGCCGGGGCCCTCTGGAAAACGGACGCGACGGAGCGCGTCCCTCCAGGAACGAAGCGTAACCGTAAAATGAAGGACTGACCCCTGATTGTCGTCTGACCCCTGATTGTCGTGATTTTCGCTTGGCATTCGGGTCGCAGGAAGGCATTATAGGCCAAGGGCCACCACGGGGCCGGACCGTTGCGGCAGGGGACAGGCATGGGGCACCACGAGGGGAAAAGGAAAAGATCCGTGAGCGAAGCGCTCGAAGTCGAAACGTTGAGAAAGGCGATGGAGGAGGCCATCTCGAGGATCCCGGCCCGGGAAGTCGTGGTAAACGCGGCGAGGGTGCGGGAGTTTCGGGAGGTCCTGGGCCTTAAGGAACCCGAGGGCTCTCAGGAGACGGCGGATCCGAGCCCGGGTGGAGCCAGAGCACCGGTTCCTCAGTCTTATCTTTTGACTCTTCTGGCCCCGCTTTCTCACGATCTGTTCACCGCCGGGATCGGCCGCCTTCTCGGGGACGCGGTCCTGGGGATCATTCACACCTCGTCGGTCGTCGAGTTTTACGACACGCTCTATTGCGACACCCCGTACCGGCTCAAGCTCGGCTTCTCGGGCCTGGTCCGAAAGAGGGGCCGCATGGGCGGGTACCTCGTGGGCACGTTTCCCCACGAGGTTTACGACGGCGCGGGCAACCTGGTTGCGTCGGACCGTCACGTGTTCTTCCTGCGCACGCGGGAGGAAGCGGACGTCGAGGAGGACACCCATGCTTGAGCCGATCCGGGAAGGCGCAGAGATTCCTCCCCTCACGGTTCACTTCTCGGCCGAGCGCAACGGCCGCTACTGCCGGCTCGTCAGCGAGATCAACCCTCTCCATTTCGACGCCGATTACGCCAGGGCCTTGGGGTACCGCGACATCGTGGTCGCGGGCGTCTTTACAGCGAGCTATTTCCCGGAGCTTCTCGAGGCCTGGCTCGGCAGGGATGTCCGGATCGAAAAAATGGTTCTCAAGTTCCGGGCGCCCGCCTATCTGAACGATACGGTCACGTACAGAGGCAAGGTGACGGCGGCAGCGAACGAGGGCGCGTTTCGCTGGATCGAGTGCGATCTGTGGTCTGAAAACGACGCCGGGGAACGGCTTGCCCAGGCGAGCGTGACCGTCCGCCTGGCCTGAAGAAAGGTCTCTCTCGTCTCACGCAGCGCCCGCCTGCCTGAGTTCCGCGATCTCCTCGGGCGTCAACCCGGCCCATTCTGCGAGGATCTGGTCGGTGTGCTCGCCGAGCTCCGGCGAGGCGCGCTCGATCCGGCACGGGGTCCTGGCGAACTTCATGGGCGTGCCGACGACCTTGCGCCGATTGCCGCGGGAATCGGCCACCTCGACGATCATTTCCCTGTGGCGGATGTGAGGATCGGCCGCAACCTGTGCGATGTTGTTCACCGGGCCGCACATGACGCCTGCGGGCTCGAGGCACGCCAGCCACTCCTGGGTCGTTCGGGTCTTCATCAAGCGTTCCATTTCCTCCACGAACGCGCCGTAATGCTCAAGGCGTGCTTCCATGGACCGGAACCGCTCGTCCTCGATCCATTCCTCCTTGCCTGCGGCCTGGCAGAACTTCTTCCAGTCCTGCTCGAACTGGGCGATGAGCACGATGTGGCCGTCCCTGGTGGGAAAGGCCTGAAAGGGAGTGAACAAGGGGTGCCGGGATCCTGTGGGCCCGGGGATCTCCCCTGTGGCGAAGTACCGGGCAAAAGCGTTCTCGCAAAGGGCGACCTGCGCGTCGAGCATCGCCACGTCGATGCGCTGGCCCAGGCCGCTGCGGCTTCGCTCCTGCAGGGCGGCCAGAACGGCGATCACCGTAAACAGAGAAGCGCCTATGTCGCCGACCGAAAACCCCACGCGAACCGGGGGCCGGCCCGGCTCTCCCGTGATGCTCAGGACCCCGCCCATGCCCTGGGCGATCATGTCGAAGGCGGGCTTGTGGGCGTAGGGGCCGTCCTGGCCGAATCCGGAAAGGGAGGCATAGACGATGCCCGGGTTGTGGGCGCGGACCGCCTCGTACCCCAGGCCGAGCCTTTCCATGACGCCGGGCCGGAAGTTTTCGAGGAGAACGTCCGCCCTCTGCGCCATCCGCAAGACCACGCTGCGGGCCGCGTGGTTCTTGAGGTCCAGGGTGACGCTTTTCTTCCCCCGGTTCACGCTCAGGAAATAGGAGCTCGTGTGGTCCACGAAAGGCCCGGCGTATCGCGCCATGTCGCCCGTGCGGGGCTCCTCGATCTTGGCGACCTCGGCGCCCAGGTCGCTGAGAAGCATGGTCGCGTATGGACCGGCGAGCATGCGGCAGAAACTGAGAACCCGGATTCCGGCAAGCGGCCCGGCCATGGCAAGTCCTCCCTCCTGCCCTGGGCAAAGCGGCTGGCATTGTATGAGACCTTCGGCCCCACAGTCAAAAAGGGCCTCCGGCCTTGCATGCGGTCCGGCTGCGCTATCGTGTTTGAGCACGCCGGTTTAGGCAGCACGCCGGTTCTTGTCGCGGCCGGCGGGTTCCGATACAATCCGCTGCGTGCCGGCGAGAAAAATTCGAAGGGAAGAAGGAGGAAAGCGATGTCTGGCACAGCAGGAAGCGGCCTGGGGCTGACAAAGCTTGCGGACAGAGCCTACGCGTACCTCCAAAAGGACGAGGGGCTCGGTTGGAGCAACGCAGGGCTCATTGCCGGGTCAGGTGAGGCGCTGCTCATCGACACGCTTTTCGATCTCTCTCTGACCCGCAGGATGCTCGACGAGATTTCGAGGCGGGTGGGCAAGCCGATCCGGCGGCTTGTGAACACCCATCACAACGGGGACCACTGCTGGGGCAACCAGCTTGTGGAAGGGGCCGAGATCATCGCGCACCGGAGCTTTCGGGCCGAGATGGCGAAGATGCCGCCGGAGATGACTTGGGCGCTCCTCAGCCTGCCGCCGGACTCGCCCGCAGTCGGATTGCTTCAGAAGGCCATGGCTCCCTTCGATTTCAGCGGCATTCGGCTGACCCCTCCGACCCTGGTCTTCGACGACCGCCTGACCGTGTACCTCGACGACCGGGAGATCGAGCTATTCCACGTGGGCCCGGCGCACACGTCCACAGACGTCCTGGTGTTCTTCCCCGAGGAGAAGGTTCTCTACGCAGGCGATATCGTGTTTCGCCTGTGCACGCCCATCGGCTGGGAAGGAACGTTCGAGAACTGGATCTTGGCCCTGGAGCGAATCGAGGCCCTGGCCCCTGAAGTCGTCGTTCCGGGCCACGGCCCGCTTTGCGGTGTGGAAGGGGCGCGGGAGATGCGGGCTTATCTCGACTACGTCCGGCGGGAGGCCCGGGCCTGCTACGACCGGGGCCTTGCGGTTCCGGAGGCGGCTCGGGCGATCGACCCCGGACCTTATGCGGGCTGGACAGAGCCCGAGCGGATCGTGTTCAGCGTGGCAAGGGCGTACAGGGAGTTTCGCGGGGAGCCCCACGATGGGCCTGTGGACTTCCTGGAGATGGCGAACTGGATGGCCGAGCTGAGAAAGACCGGCCAGGCCCCAAAGAGATGAGAGGCGGTGCGGAAGAACGCAGCAGCAGGGAGGTGGCGTCGTGGCTGAGCAGTCGGAAATCATGCGGAAGAAGAACAAGGTTGCGCAATGGGCTTTCGACACCCGTCCCGTCCTGGGCCGGTTCCACCTCTGGCTCGAGGACGTCCGCGTGGAATGGTTCCGGGGAAAGGACTCGGTGGGGTTCAACGAGAGCATCTCCTTCGTGGAAAGGAGAATGGAGAGGCTTTTCATCCTGACCGCCGCGGTCACGGCCCTCGGCACCAAGCTGTTCGGCCGCTTCGGCGAGGCCAGAGGCCTGGATAAGAAGGGCGTCAATCAGGTCAAGAAGGACGCGGATTCGGTCTCGGCTTACGCGATGAGCGAAAGCCTGTGGTTTCTGTCGAGGTCCCTTCCGGAAAACCATGCCATCATGGTCTGCCTGGGCGAGGGGCTCATGCCCAAGGGCGGAGAAACGCCGGAGATGGGATCGAACCCCATGCTGGGGTTCGGCCGGATCTACGCGAGGCCACAGGTGGCCAAGTTCCTGGACGCCCGGGTGCAAAAGCTCATCAACTGCAGGGAGTACCGCTGGAAGGACTTTTACGACGAGATCCGGCAGGCGGGGATCACGGTCTGGGGCGCCGCGATCGACACGCTCGAGAACACCTCCCGCTTCGCCAAGGGGGAGCCCAGCGGTCCGCTGACCGTGCTGCACCTTTTCGACCAGCCTCTGTGCATTTCGCAGCCCTACGAAGGGTATATGGGCAATCTTCTGCTGCCGAGGGCCGTTGTGGAAAAGGCGGCGGAGAGAGCCGTGCTTCTGGACTTTTTTGCGCCTCGCGCCAAGGTCTTGGCCGCCATCCAGGAGACGTATCCGGACATCAAACCCGCCAACGTGCACGTGTGGACCCTGTCCGGCAAATCCCGGGAGCCCCGCATCGGAAGCCTCTGGCAGGAGTGGCGGTCTCTGGGCGTTCACCTGGTGGAGGACGGCTGGCTCCTCCCTACCGGACAGGAAGCCTTCACGGATTCCGGAACGTACGCGCCGACCTTTGCGGTGAAGACCTGGCGGGATGGGGCAGGGCAGAGACACCTCTTCTTGGTCGACGGTTACGCTGCCTCGGCCGAGGCCATGCAGGCCGCAAGCCTCTGCCCTCTGCTCGGCCTGGACGTGTCGCTGGCGATCTTCACCTCCCGCTTCGAGCTGAGCTACGAGAAAGAGGCCCAGATCATCCGGCTGAACCCGGACGGGCCCGAGTTCGCCGCGAGGCTCGGCGCCTTGCTTGGCAAGGAGCCGGACCAGGCCACGGTGGCACGATACCGGAAGATGATCGAGGACGCGGCCCGGGCCGGGCTCCCGACCGGCAAGCGCGTGATCCGGGCGGATGACTTTTTCCCGGAAAAGGAGTGGAGCGTCCTTGCCGTGGCGGGCTACATGCTCCCGGACCCTTACTCGGGCGCCCCGGGCGTGCGGCAGATCGCGCCCGACACGTTCGAGGTCTCGGTCCGCCTGACCACGCCCCGGGGCGACAACCTGACCACCGTGGCGCTCAGGCTCATGGAAACGTTCGAGGAGAGCCGCCTGGTGTTCAATCCCTTGCTCAACCGCTTCATGCAGGGCGAGAACTACCGGAGCCGCCCGGTGAAGATCTCCGACTCGGGAAGGATCCGCAACGAACTGCAGACGTTGTGCTCAGAGGCCCTGGAGCATTTCGGCGAGAACTGCATGCGGGTCCACTTCGACCGGATTCCGCCGGACGTGATCTCGCCGGAAAAACAGGTTGTCCTGCGGGAAATCCTCCAGTGGTACCGCGAGAACCACCCGGCCTGGTTCCACTGGCTCGATCTGGCATGAAGGAGCTCTGGCGGAGGGAGCAGGATTCGAACCCGCGGCCCTTTCGGGCTCCGGTTTTCAAGACCGGTGCCTTAAACCACTCGGCCATCCCTCCGCTGGATCGCCTGGAGAAAACGGGCGGCGCCGCAGCGGGGTCCCCGGCGGCTCACCCTCAATGTACCGGCTCGCTCTCGGGGTTGTCAAAACCGGGCCGGAAACGGCTCTTGAGGTATCGCTGCAGCGCCGGGTACTGGAACGGGACGTGGCCGTGAAGGTCCATCTCGAGCAGGGCCTTCCAAAGGGGCCAGCCCTGCACCTCCACCCGATAAAGGGCGGCGACGAGGCCGGTCTTGTCCGCCCCGGAATGACAGTGAAAGAGCAGGGGATAATTCTGCTCGTCCGTGAGAATCGCCTTGATCCGCTGCCACTGTTCCTCGGGCATGCCCCGGCGCGTGCTGACGACGATATGGTGAAGCGTCACGCCGCGCCGGCGGGCAATGTCCTGTTCGTAAGGCCGAAGCGCGGGCTTGAGAACGAGGATGGTCTTCAGACCGTAGCGGTCGATCCAGGATTCGAGCTGGGCCGGCCCGGGCTGTCCGGACCGGTAGATCTTGCCCGGGACCACGGTGTCGAAGTTCTTTTCGACCAGATAGCTCCACAGGAACCATGCCACGATCAGGAGCAGGGCGAGGGCCAGGAGGGCCGGCAGTGCCGCCGGGCCTGCCCCGAGGGGCCAGCGGCGGTTCGGCCGGTCAGATCTGCACCTGGTCCTCATCTGGGTCGCTTCCCTTGCCGGGTTCTGTTTCCGGCTCGTAGTTGCTCAGGACAACCATGGTCCTGTGGCCGACTTTTCTTCGCAGGATCTCGCGGGCTCCGCCTCCCAGGATGCCCGACAACCTTTCCGCGTGGCGGGCCTCGAGAATGCAGAGCACCCTGGGACGAGTCCGCATGTATTCCTCGACGGACTCGGGAGAGCGAAGAACGCGGATGGGCCCGTTGGAGTAATAAAGAAACTGGGGCGGGACCTGGGGGTAGGCGATGAGTTCCGCCCCCCGGGCTCTTTCGGCGGCCAGAGGCTCGCAGAGAAACCGTGCGCTCTTGTGGGTGTTTACGGTCGGATCCACGACGTGAACCCGAAAAGGAACAAGAAGCGCTGCCGCCAGAAACATCAGTACCCATCCGGTGCGCCAGAGCCTTCTTTTCTGCACGGCGAAAAAGGCGATGCCGGGAAGAATCAGGAAAGGAGCGAGGAGCGCCGCGGGCCGGAGCGGCGGTCGGTACTCGGCAGGAGCCAGGATCGCCGACAGCGGAGCGGACGCAGCGAGCAAGAGAAAGATCAGGCCCAGCAGGAGGTACACCGTTCGGGAGTAGAGCTCGAGTCCTCTCTTGGCGTATGCCCGGTTCCAGCCGTCCCACGCCCCGGAGACGTAGACGGCCGCCGCAGGGAATAGGGGCAGCAGGTAGTTTCCCCGCTTCTCGGTCGTGATCGAGAAAAGGAAGAAGGCGGCATAGAAAAACCCCATTAGGTACTGTTCCGCCGCGGCCAGGCCCAGGAAGGCCCTGGCTCTGCTTCGGGTCGCGCGGTGCCTGAGAAGCCAGGCCGCCGGAATCCAGAGGGTCCAGGGCAGGAAGATCGCCGGGAAGTCGTACAGGTAGTAGCCGAACCCCTTGGGATGGCTGTACCCGTGAACGGCTCGGCTGTACGTCTGTTTCCAGAGGATTTCCCAGCCACCGTACTCTCCGCGCGTTGAGAGGACGGCGGGCACGTACCACGCGGCCACCAAGGCCGCAACAGCGAGCATGCCTGAGAGGGGTCGCAGCCGGCCGAGAACCTTCCACTGCCTCCGGGCAAGAGCCCACACGAGAGGCCCGCACCAGCAGAGCAGGATGGCCACAGGGCCCTTGGTCAGGATGCCTGCGGCCATGGCCCCGTAGAAGAGAACAGGAAAGAAGCGGGACTGCCGGCCTTGCAGGGTTTCGAATCCTCCCACAAGAGCGAAAAAGACAAAAGCGGCAAAGACAAGGTCCATCTGGCCGAACCGGGCGACCCACGTGAATTGCGCGGCGGTCGCCAGGACCGCTGCGGCGACCCAGGCGCGGCCGAGCCCCAGGTGACGGCTCCCCCAGAAAAACAGCGTGAGCACGGTCGCCGTTGCGGCCAGGGCGGACGGAAGCCGGACCGCCAGAGGCGTGACGTCGCCGAAGGGAAGGCTCGCAAGCCCGGCCAGCCAGAAGAACATCATGGGCTTTTGGGTGTAGATCTCGTCGTTCAGATGGGGGACCAGCCAGTCTGACCGGTCGAGCATTTCCCTGGCGACCTGGGCGTAACGGGGCTCGTCAGGCGCCCAGAGATCCCGCTCTCCGAGTCGGTAGAAAAACAGGGTGGAGCAGAGAAGGAGAAGCAAGAGAGCCAGAGCGGCTCTGGACCGCGCCGGCTCGTGCAGGCGCGAATCGAGCCGGTCGAAGAGGGATGCGAGAGCAGGCGGCATGGGGTGCTTCGTTTGAAGGGAAAGGGGAACAGCCTCGAGAAGACTGCTACGGTCGTAAGTGTCAAACTAACACGGCCCAACCTGTGTTGCAAGGAGCGTCCGCCCGCCCGCGGGATGCCGTCGGGAGCCCACTCGGATTTGACTCTGTTGGGACGAAAGGATAAACAGAGAAGAAACGCCGACACTCCGTTGCCAAGGCTCGAGGAGGAGGAGGAGAAAGAAATGGACGTGACGAGCAAGAGAATCGCCACGGCATTGGCGACCGCCATCCGCCGCGAAGAGAGAACCGCTGACGCATACCAGAAGCAGTCGCGGGCCACGAAAGACCCGGCCGCCCGCAAGGTCCTCGAGTCCCTGGTGCGCCAGGAGATGGCCCACGCGAAAAAGCTCAAGCTGATCCTGGAAAAGGGAATCGACAGCTCCCTCCTGGGGAAGCGGGGCCGCGACAAGGTCCCGCAGCTCCGCATCGTCAATGACGACGTGCGAAAACTCGAGGGCAAGGCGGAAGCCGTGACCGTCCTTCGCCGGGCTGTCAAGGCAGAGGAGAATTCGGCCCGCTTCTACCGGTCGCTGGAAAAGATCTACCAGGGTGTCGATGTGGCCGTCCTGTTCGGCAAGCTCGCCGAAGAGGAGGAGATCCACAGAGAACGCCTGGAGAGAGTTCTGGCCAGGATGTAGAAGGCCTTCAGCCTCTTTTCGCAATCTCGTCCGCGACCTTGGCCGCCGACTGGGCACACGCCTCCACGCCGACGGTTCCGGGCGGCATGCATCCATCGCCCACGTTGTAGAGATTCTCGACGGGCGTCCGCACCGGCATGGGGAATCCGGGCCATCTGTGCATGGAGGGCCAGTCTTTGTGGTGGGTACCGGTGTGGATGATTTCGGCTGCCTTTCGAAGGGCAGGAAAGTTTTCTTCCATTTCCCGGCGGGCCCTCTGGATCGATTCCCGGAACTTGAGCGGCGGAGTGGAACTGGGGGGGACGCTGTAGGTCACGGTGAGGTGCTTTCCGGAGGGGGCGAGTTCCGGACATGTGAGCGTCGGGGTGGCCATGAAACAGAGGCTTTTCGTGTTCCCGAAGTTCCAAACGCCGGCGCAGTCGCTGGGCGGCTCGGCCGAGGCGATGCAGATCGAGATGACCGGGACCGGATGGGGATGCGCTTCCAGGAGCGCCCGGTAGCTTTTCTCGACGGGCTCGGCGCCCAGAAGCCGCACGGTCTGCTTCGGCCCGCAGTTGCTGACCACGTAAGCCGCCTCGATGGTTTCCTCCTTGCCGTTTTTCTCGACGACCACGCCTCTGACCCTTCCCTCCTCGACGAGAATCGACCGGCACGCAAGCCCGGTCTCGACTCTCGAGCCCCGGTCCACAAGCGCGCCGGCAAGGCTGTTCATGAGAGCCCCGTTGCCCTCCACGGCGATCCCGTAGCGGATGTTTCTGCCCATGGCCTTGAGGAACCTGAAGAATTCCCCGGCAGGCGTCTCGGCCGCGTGGACGCCGATGTAGGCGGCGCAAAAGCCTTGAAAGAGCGCGTGGACCCTTTCGTTGGAGGTGTACTGGGCCAGCCACTGGCGGAAGGAGATCTCGTCCGAGGGCTGCCACCAGGAAAGAGCCCGCACGAAGTGCCCGAAAAGCCTCTGGGCCTCCTGCCGGTCCTGGAGGGCAAATTCGATCATGCCGGCAAGCCCGCCGCCGCCGGAAGGGGCTTCGTAATCGCCGTGCCGAAGTCTGTACCTGTAGGCACCCGGCATCGGGCGAACGTTCATGGACAGGCCGAACAGATCGAACGTGTCCCGGAAGGTGCTCCGTCCCTCAAAAGGCACGAGGGTCGCTCCGGTCGGGATCCGGAAGTCCTTCACGAGCCGTGTGGAAAAGCGGCCTCCCAGGATCGGAAGTCTCTCGACGACTGCGACCTTCATGCCCGAGTGGACGAGCCTGGCCGCTGCGCAAAGGCCTCCCACTCCGGAGCCGATAACGACAGCATCGAATTTGCTCCGCTTCATCCCTGGCCCTCCCGTGCCGGCTTGCACAGACCGGCGTTTCGGACGCGGGGCGCCGGCCTCTCGGAACCCTCTTCCGTGCCGGATTGATCGGGACGATCAAACCACTTCCATCAGGTCCTTTCGGTAGGGAACGCTCAGAGCCCCCTCGGGACAGAACTCCACGCAGCAGTAGCAGGCAATGCACTTTGTCGGATCGACCACGGGCCAGGGATCGAAAGAAATGGCGCCCGCCGGGCAGGACTGGTCGCCGCAGAGCCTGCAGAGGATGCATTTCCCTTCGTCGAGAACCGGCTGGATCTTGACGATCTGTTCGTAAGGGTTGAAACCGGATTCGAGGGCGAAGGTCGGAGGCCGCTCGAACGGGGGGAGAACTTCAAAGTCGCCTTCCACCTCGATCCGGTCCAGCCGGATTTCTCCCAATCCCTGCTGGTGTGCCATTTCGAGCATTTTGATCTTGGCCGGATCCCAGCCCATCATGGCCGTGACCACAGCGTCCACTTCAACCGCGTTCCTGCCGGCGACGATTTTCCCAACCGGTCTGGGCTTGCCGTGGGTCGGGCCCCCTCCCTCCATCCCGACCACGGCGTCGACCACGTTGAGGTCCGGGGTCCGCCACTTGTACAGGTCCAGCCACAACTGGGTCAGCCGCTTGAGACTGCCCGTCTCGAGATGGTAGCGCGACTTCATCGCGCCGACGACGTATCCGAACAGATTCTTGATGCAGCAGGAGATGCCGGAGAGAACGTGGGTTTTCATTTTGGGCACATTGATCAGAACATCGACCTCCCGGACCTTGCGGGACACAAACACCCGGGGGAGCACGGCCGAGCCGATGTCAACAAACTCCCCTTCCCGGCTGATGTTCCAGTAATGGTTGGGCGCGAGATCGAGGATGCCCGACATTTTCACCGAGTGCATGGCCCCCTCGTCCAGGTTGCCGGGATTGTCCCCGATGGCCACGTCGGAGGTCTGTTTGAGGCACTCGTCGAGCAGGGCCTTGACCAGTCGCGCGTCGGTGGCGGCGCTCTTTTCCGGTCCGACGGCGGCTCCGAAGTTCGGTTTGAGCAGAACGCTCCTGCCCCGGATCCGCACATCGAGCCTTTCGAGGATTTCGGCCAGGACCGGGCCAGCGGACTCGTAATCGGCATTGCGGACGACCACGAGGGACATGGCATCACACCCTCATCTTTTTTTCTATCGTGAAGCGCGGCCGGAACAAATGCAAGGGGCTTTGATGAGAGCGAGAAACATAGAGCCTGAGGCGGCCGGACGCAGGGCGTCCGCTCTGAATCACAGAAAAAAGCAGCCCTGGCAGGCGGCGCCTCCTCTTTCCTCCGTCCCGGGGGCGGGCCGGGACCCTCTTCCCACCGTGCGTCCGGTTGCGGGCCAGCTTTTCCCGGGAGGGGGGTAAGCCCTCCTTTCGGCAAGCTTCCCGGGAGCCTTGAAAAGCCCACTCGGACGCCGGCGCCGCCTGCCAGGAAACCGGCGCAAACTCTCCTGTGCACGGGCTGAAACCCGTGCGCAGCTACTTGGCATCCTGAACCACGGAGGTCATGCCCAGATCCTTGCGGATGTCCCAAAAGGCCGGGCACTGCCACATCACGATAAAGCTCGAATGCAGGTCCACGTGGTCCATGAGGGTGACCATCCCGTTGAACCAGGAGGGCATGCCCATCTCCTCGAAGAAATGCCACCAGACATCCTCGGTTCTGTACAGGCGCCCTCTCTGGTCGTAGTTGGCGATGAAGTGGATGACGAAGGTCTCCGCGTCCATGTAAACTTCGCGCTTGCTGTACACGTAGTTGGGGTCTTTCTGGGTCATGGTCACGAGGTAGATGGGCCTCCGCTCCATCTTCACGTTGTGGTAGGCGAAGTCCTCGGAACTCATGTAGTGGGTTCCGTCAATCGTGACCGGCACGAGGAATTCCCGCTCCTCCACCTTGTACTCGTAGGGATAGCGGTTGGCCGAAAGCTTCTGGGAAAACAGGTTCATGTCGTCATAGATCAGGTCCTGCCCTCCCACCTGGTCCTGCGTGTCGGTGGCGGACATTTTCCGGATTCGGCGCAGGCTGGGCACGTAGAGCAGGTTCTGGTCCGGTGTGCTCTGGTCCATGTAGTTCAGCATGTTGCGGGTCATGCCCGCGGAGTCACGCGGGGTCTCCCACTTCCAGGCGCCGGTAAGGAGTTCGCCTCGCTGCCGGGCCCGCTCATCGTACCAGCCCAGCGGTGGTACCAGGACGCGTCCGGCCAGCCTGCCGAACAAAGTGAAGGCGTCGGACTGGTAGTCCCGCTTGAGATCCCGGGTGTAGGCCCACAGCCGGTTGTAGTTCACGAAATTCTGCTCCCACTGGCAGTAACGTCCGAAGACCCAGTTCCACATGACCTGCATGGCCTTGAATTCGCCCTCGGGCCTCGGGAAGGGAAACCCGGATTCCCATGTGGTGGGGATGAGATAGCCTTGGCCGTCGAGCTTCGTCTTTCCCGCGTTCCGCTTGGTGGCCTCTGACACGGGCAGGGGATAGTAAAGCTGCCGGGTCGGGACGATTTCGAACTCGGGGATGTTGCCGATATGGGGAGGCCCGCCGGGTTTGATTCGGTTGTACCAATGCGGGATCAGAAGATCCTTGAACCCGGGATATTTCTTTAGGTCCTGATAGGTGTACTTGCCCGGCTTGATTTCGGGAGCGATCTGGCCCACACGATCCGGGGCCCGGAAGCCTATCACCTCGGCCCACTGGGTCTTCATGGCTTCCTGGTCGAAGCAGAGCCTCTTGTAGAGTTCGGGCGGGAGAAGGGTTCGAGGGTCGACTGGCGAGCCCAACCAGGAACGGGGGTCGTCGAAGTTGTTTTTGTACTGCATCACCTCCGAGATGGTCTTGGGAAGATACGTGGAGGGGTGCGGAACGGCTTCGTCAGCAGCCGCAGAAACCGCAGTCCCTGCCGCAGCCAGGAAGAGCAGGGAAAGAAGGACGGCGGACACTCTCATGGGTCTCATGAACGAACCTCCTGTGTGGCTGTCTTTTGAACGGTGGTGCCTGCTTCGGGTTCATCCAAGGCGCTCAGGCTCTTAGACTTTCGCACATGACCGAGCTTTGTCTTTCTGCATTATGAGAACCGGTAGGCCACGGTGAAGTAGAAGAAGTCCTTGTTGGAAAACGGCTGGAACCCTTTGGCTTCCCTGCGGCCGTCGAGGGCCATGAAGCCCAGCTTGTATTTGAGGCGATCGCTCTGTTCCCAGGCGACTTGGGCCTTGAAGAGGTTCGCCCGGAATGTGATGTCGCGCTGCCAGAAGAACATGGGCTGCAGCTTGTTGTGAAAGTAGCTCGTGTTGATCATGAACGTGGCGGTGTAGTTGTCGTCCTCCACCCCCGAAAAGTAGAAGTCATCCGGGTAATCGAAAATCTTCCGGTGGAAGAACTGCGTGGATGTAGAGAAATAGGACTTGGCGTTGAGCCAGTCGATCTTGAATTTCCAGTCCACGCCCAGGGCGTACCGGAGTTCGTCCCGCTTCTGGAGCTCCTTCTCGCCGGGCGGAATGACCGGAGAATAGATGAAGCTGCTGTTGAAGGCGTAGAAGACTTCTGTGCGCAGCACGGGCGCGACGCCGCCCAGGATGGAGGCCCGCAGCGAGGGGAAATCCCTGGAAAAGGTGCCGCCCACGAAGTGGAGTTTCGGATAGTGGCCGATCTTGCCGGGATGCAGAATGAGGTTTTCGTCCCACGGCGAGGTTTCAGGGGGAATCCTGCCCGGCGTGGACTCGAAGATCGGCTGGTTGTCGCGGCCTTTGAAATAGTTGAGCGTCACGATCGCGTCGGCCACGATGCCCTTGAGCCGGACGCCGTACTGGAAGTCGTCCGAATCCCACGCGTCCGGCTCGTTCAACCTGACGATGTCGTAGGAGCCCACGTGGCAGTAGCCGAGAACGGGGTGAGTGATGGAGATGTGGGGCGCCCAGATTCCCGATACGTCGTTGCCGGGAAGAATGGCCTCATTGCCGCGGAAGTCCACATTCGGGTTGAAAATGAACTCCAGGCCGAGGTCCGTGAGCCAGGTCGTCTGGGGCTGCGCGAAATACTCGGCCCGCAGGAGCCAGATCGGGATGATCGTGGTTTCGAACTCGACGTCCGCAAGGCCCCTTCTGGAGTCGGCTGGGTTGATCTGATCCATCAGGCGGATGCCGTCGGTCTCGCCCCACTTGACGATCTGTTTGCCGATCCGGAAAAGGAAATTGCCCGGCGTCCACGTGAGGTGCAGCTCTTTGAGAAGATCCTGGTAATCGTCGAAAACGTACATCCGGTCCCGGGAAAGGTCGAACTGCTTTTTTTCCCACTCGTTGGTGCCTTCATACAAAGGATAGGCCCAGTCCACGTTGAGCATGCTGGAGCCGAAAAAGGTCAGATTGTTCATCATCTGGAGCTTGGTTTCGACAAGGAGCTGGAAGATCGCGGATTCAAGCCCCCTCTTGGTGTCGAAGTGGTCTCCCCCTTCGATGTTGAACGCAACCCCCTGGTTGACGTAGCCCATCACCGAGAGGGGCATCCCCCCCACGGTGAAGTCGTACGCTCCGGACGGCCCGGCCGCGAGACCGAGAGCCACCGCAAGAGCCAGGAGCATCGGCACGAATCTCCTGCAGAGCCAAGGCACGATTCTGTTCATCCTCCCCCCTCCTTTGCGCTTTGAGTTGCCTGTTCAGAGCAACGGACACCCCAAGGAACGTCTATTCAGGGACAGGCCAGGGCCATCCCTGGCCGCCCAGCCGGACGGCCTTCCTGTTTCAGTTTTCCCTCGCGAAGCTCTCCGCCCGTGAAACCTGAGACCCCTCTCGGACCCGGAGGAACCTTGGCCGGATCCAAGACAGGAGCAGCGGGTGGACCGTGAAGGCCATGATCATGTTCGCGAACAGAAGCATCGCCAAGAACAGGCCCATCTGAGCCTGGAACTTCAGGGCCGAAAGGGGGTACCAGGACACAATCGGAAGGATCAGGGTCAGGGCGGTCAAGAAGATCCCGAGGCCGGCCGTGCGAACGGCCTGCAGGACGGTTTCCTTGTACTGTCCTGTCTTGGGGTATTCCTCGATGCAGCGACTGTAAAGATAGATCGCAAAATCCACCCCCACCCCGACGCCGACGGCGGAGCAGGGCAGGGTTGCGGTGGTCAAGCCGATGCCGGCATGGGCCATGTACCCGAAGGCGATGAGATTGGACAGGACGAGGGGGAGGCTGAGCATGGCCCCGGCCGCCAAGGAACGGAAGGACAGGGAGCACATGCAGAAGATGGCGGCCAGGACCAGGCCGTCCAGGAGGAGATGGGTTTTCTTCATCTCTTCGTTCAGGGCGATCTCCATGCCGATCCGGCCGCCGGCGAGTTTGAATTCGCCCGCTTCGGTCTTCGACGAGTGCTCCTCAAAAAAGGCATACGCTGCATCGCGGATCCGCCTGAGGTTGTCCGAAGTGTGGTCGGCGAAATAGAGGGTGATCTGAGCCCGGCTTTGCTCCGGGTCTATGTAGCGCTGAAGGCCGGCCATGCCGGCGCTCGATCGCAGCAGGGCCATCATGCCCGTGAGCTTTTCACGGTCGCGGGGCACTTCGTACCAGACCGGATCCCCTTCGTGAAACGTGCAGTTGAGCATCTTCATGAGATTGGCCAGGGAACTGGAGGACATGTAAATATCGGGCAGACTCTGGGCCATGTGCTGGCTGAACAGCTCGAAGGTGGTCAGCACAGCGGGGTCGTAGACCGACTCCTGCGCTCCATCGAAGTAGAGGGTGAAGGTCTCCGAAGAAGCACGGAAGTGCTCATTGAAGAAGACCTGATCCCGGTTGTAAGGGTGGTTCTCCCAGAGAATCGGCGAGCCGGGCGTCGGGTCCCCCACCTTCAAGCGGGAGGTCTGCCAGAGGCCGTAGGAAGCAACCAACACAACAGCGAGGATAACCGGGTAGCGGCCGGCAGCCATGCAAAAACGAGCCAGCCCCACGAGCCATCCAGCCCGGTCTCTCCTGTCCTGTTCAGAGCGCTTTCCCGCCTTCAGGGGAAGCAGACTGCACAGGATCGGTACAACGATTCCCTCCAGGAGGATCGTGAGCATCCAGAAGCTCATGAGCACGGCCACCTGCTTCATCAGGCGGATGTCGGCAATGCCCAGGATGAGGAAACCGGCCACGTCGGTGGCCACGGCCGCCGCATTGGGCATGGTCATGGCCTGCATCGTTTTCTTGGTGGCGATTTCCTTGGATCCGCTCAGCCTGTACTCCTCGATGTACCGGTGCGTAATCTGCACGGCGTTGCTGAGCATGCGCGCGACGACGAGGAACGCGAGCACGAACTGCAGAGGGCTGAAGTTGATGCCGGTCCAGGCGATGAAGCCCAGCCCGAGGGCCGTGCAGATGGCGGACATCACCACGGGAACGGCCATTCCGACGAGATTGCGGAAGGAGGCATAGAGCAGGAGGCCCATGAGCAGCACGCTTACCGCGAAAACCTGATAGAGCTGATGCTTGTGGCTGTAAATCCACCCCATGAGCATCGGAAACCCGACGATATGGACCGAGGTGTTTTCATCGCTGTACCGGCTGACCACGTCCCGGAGTTTTTGGAACATCCTTTCGTAAGAGACGGTTTCGCGCATTTCGGTGAGAATGAGGGCTGCCGATCCGTCCCTCGACACAAGCGTTCCGTCGTAGGCCGGATTGGAAAAAATATTTTTCTTGAGAAGCTGAATTTCTTCCTCGTCCTTCGGGATATCGGGGAACATGAGGGCTTCGAAGGAAATCTCGCCCCGGGCCTTGGTCTTGACGACCTTGGTGGCGTTGCTGGCGATCGAAACGGTCTGCACCCGGTAGATCTCGTCCCACAACTCGATCTCACGAGTGAGGTCGCGGATCTTTCCGAGCATATCGACGTTGAAGATATCTCCCTGACGAGCCCGAAGGGCGATGACAAGGCTCGTGCCTCCGCCCCCGAAGACCTGGGAAAACCGCTTGTGAAGAGCGAGGTAGGGATGATCCTGGGGGAAGAGATCCGAGAGGATCACGTGGGTCTTGATATTCTGTGCGCTCAGGGCAGAAACAATGGCCACGGCCAGCACGAAGCCCAACAGGAGCCGTCTGTGCTGCCAGAAGAACTCGATCCGCCTGGAAGCGTGAACCGGGGAGTCGTGCATGGGATCTCTCTTTTCGATTTTCTGAGGTTCGTTACCTTCCTTCCGGAGGATGGGCGCGCCTCCATGTGGCGGTCTCTCCGTCGGACAGATAGATCCATCCGCCGCGGCCGACAGCCGCGAAACCTTCCGGGCCCCTCGGTCAAAGCCCGTAGAGCCAGCCGTATATGATCGGCGGCTCAGCAGAGGCGGCGCGGAACGTCCCGCCGCTGTCGGAGCTTGTCAACAGAAGGCCGTTGCCCGCCAGAAGGACCCTCCCCCGGGGATCTGCCCGGATGCCGAACACATGGGCCTTCGGGATGTCCCTTGTCCGTTCCTGCCACGTGGCTCCGCCGTCCCTGGTGACCGCTACGTATCCCTCCATCCCCGCCACCCAAGCATCCGAGGGGCTGACGGCGCACACGGCGAACAGACTGGTGCCGGCGTCAACGTCTCCGGTCTCCTCGGAGACGCGCAGCCACCCGGCCTGATGCTCCCAGTGGGCGCCCCGGTCCCGGGTGTGGTAGATGTAGCCGTATTCGCCGGCCGCCCAGCCGTGTTCGGGGTCGCAGAAGGAGATCCCCTTGAGAATCACGTCCGGGCCCTCGAACTGCACGCTCCAGGTTTTCCCCCCGTCCTCGGTATGCAGAATGTGGGCTCGTTCGCCCACGATCCACCCCGTGGAAGAATCCACGAAGCAGACCCCCATGAGATACAGGTCAACCGGACTTTGCTGGCGAACCCAGCTCCGGCCCCCGTCGGCCGTGTGGAGAATCGTCCCCCGGTCCCCTACAATCCAGCCCGTATGGGTGTCCGGGAAGGATACGCCGGTCAGGGTGAAATCGGTTCCGCTTGCCTGGACGGTCCAGGTCGCTCCGCCATCGGAGGTGTGGAGGATTCGGCCCCACCGGCCGCAGGCCCATCCGTGGGTCTGGTCCGGAAAGGCGACGGAAAAGAGGTCCTGCTGCAGAATGGGTTCCGTGCCCGACGACGGGCAGGCCCGAAAGACGAGCCCGGAGAAAAAGGCCAGGCCGGCCAGCAGCCGGGCGATTCCGTGCGGTCTGCTTCCGCACGGGCGACGGGCAAGCTTGCTTCCGCAGGGCAGAGGTTTCCGCATGGTGCGCCTCATCAGGGAGACTCCTGAACGCGGGGTTTTTGAGGAGTGTTATAATATTCATGAAATAGGCTAAAGGTCATGAGATGACTGGTGTGGCGAGACATGACCAACGGTCATACCATTTACCAGTCTGGCGTACTCTTTGTCAACAAAAAAATGAAGGGGTGGATTCGGGCGGGCCCTGGCGGCGGTCAGGGTGCGGGTTGGCAGGCGGCGGGTCGGTCCGCGAGGCGGCCCCGGGCCGCTGCGAGAAGAGGGAGAAGGGACCGAAGGCTAGGGAGTCCGAATGGGCCTTTTCACGTAGCCGTGGGCATGGAACCAGCGTACGGCCTTCTTCAGGCATTCCTCCAAAGGCGTCAGGGTCATTCCCAGCTCCTGCACGGCCTTGCGGTTCGATGCGTGCATCGGCCGCTTGAGGAAACGCACAGAAGCCAGGCTGACGATGGAAGGGCGGCCCAGAAGCCTCGTCATGAAGAGGTCCCCGAGGAAGCCGGCGGCCAGGGCCGCGGGGTAGGGAATGGGCCATTTTGGAGCCGCTACGCCGGTGAGCCGGGAGACAACGGCCAGGATCTGGGGGACGCTCACGTTCTCGCCGCCGAGGATGTACCGTTCTCCGGCTCTGCCTTTCTCCATGGCGAGCCGGTGGCCCGCGGCCACGTCGTCGGCGTCGATCACGTTGAGGTACATCCGCGGATAGAGAGGCATCCGGCCGTTCAGGAAATCCACGATCAGCTTGCCGGTGGGCGTGGGTTTGACATCCCGTTCCCCCATGGGCGCGGTCGGGTTCACGACCACCACCGGAAGGCCCCTGGCGCAAGCCCGCCAGGCCTCGAACTCGGCCTGATATTTTGTCGTGACGTAGGGGAGGAAGAACTCTCCCAGATCCCAGACCGTCTCTTCATCTGCGGGTCTGCCGCCGCGGGCAGAGCCGACAGCCGCGATCGTCGAGGTATAGACGACCTTGCGGGCCCCGGCCTCCAGGGCGGCCCGGAGCACGTTGCGGGTTCCCTCCACGTTGATCCGGTAGTAGGCCTGAGGCGGGTCCGTCAGCGTGTAAAGAGCGGCCACGTGGTAGACCCGATCGCAGCCCCGGAGCGCCCTGCGGAGCGAATCGACGTCCGTGATGTCCCCCTGGGCCTCTTCCACGTCCAGGCCTTGCAGGTTGAGACGGTTGGCGTTCGGACGGACCAGGACCCGGACTTCCTCGCCGTTCCTGACGAGCTCGCGCGCGACGGCCGATCCGAGAAATCCCGTGGCTCCGGTGACGAGCGCTTTCATGGCTCCTGCTCTCCTGGCGGGGGTTGCCGGCGGTTCCTGAGACGGACTCACACGGCTCCGCTTTTCAAGAGATCCTCGACGATTCTGGCTTGAAGCTCCCGGAAGGTTTCGGGCGGCTCGGCAGACTCAGGCCTTCTCTCCATCCGAAGGGCGTCTGCCGGGCACCGGAGGGTGCAGACCGCGCAACCGATGCAGCGGCCGGGCTCCAGACGGACGAGATCCCCCTCGAGACTCAGGGCCTCCATGTGGCAGGCCTCGACGCAGGCGCCGCACCCGGTGCAGGCCTCTTCCTCGACGGCCACGATGAAATTGGAGGCCGCGGCGAGGGAAGGCATCCGGGCGTTCTTCACGCTCGTCAAAATGCCGCAGCAGCAGCCGCAGCAGGCACAGATGAAGTCGATGCGCTTTTTCGTGTTGTTGGACGTCAGGACAAGGCCCGCCTCCACGGCCCTGCGGACCACGGCGTGGGCTTCCTCGCGGGAGATCTTGCGGCCGAAACCTCGTTCCTCCACGAACCGAGCGAACGGGCCGAACTGCATGCACACGTCCTTGGGTGCGCCGCAGCTCTTGCCCAGCAGCTCCTTCTGGTGGCGGCAGTAGCAGGTGGCCAGGCTGATCTCTTGGGCCTGGTCGATATAATGGGAGACCTGCTCGAACGTGTGAACCCCGATCGAGGGTTCGATCTGCTGCTCGATGGGGACCACCCGGGCGAAAGGCGTGATCGAGGGGGCCGGGCCGTCCGAGAAAGGCGTGTGGAGAATCTCGTCGAAGAGGCGCGCGAGTTCCTGGTCTTTCTGCGACTTTTCTCCCCTCATGAACTGGAGCTCGAACACGCCGGGGAAGAGCTGGAGAAGCTTGTACTGGTTCGGCGTGCCCGACTTGCAATAGAGAAGCCCCTTGTCCGCCATGGCCTCCAGACGGGCGGCCACGCGGGAGGTCTCCTCTCCCAGGCTGGCCGCCACCGCCGCGGCGTCCTGGAGGACGCCGGGCATCATGGCCAGGGCGGTCCTGGCTTCCTCCGGCGTGTAAAGTCTCTCCAGGAGCCGGGTGAAGGCTTCTCCCTTGGGACCGCTCATGCCGATCGTGCGGTAAAGATCCGCGAGCCTGTCGTAAAGATCCGATTCCTGTTGACGCTTCTCGTGCATGCTGCTTTCTCCTTTGGACCTGAGAGGGCGGCGGCGCTCCGGCGCTGCGCCGGTCAGCGGGAGATTCTCCGGATCGAACGGAACATGGGCTCAGCCGGGCTGTAGCCCGGAATTCCCTCGGTGGCCTGTCGGGACAGGCGGCAGGCGGTCTCGGGAAATCTGCCGAGGAGGAATGCCTGGAGGCTGCTGCGGAAAGGATTGCGCTGGTAAAGGCGCCTGCGGATCCATGTGCGGACATAGTTGCGGTTGATCCTCTGGAACTCGCGTTCTGCGGCCTCGCGGTCCCGGACGGCCATCGCCGCGATCTTGCCGGACAGGAGTGCCCCGTGGATCCCGAACAGGAACATGGGATCCATGGATCCGGACAGGCTTCCAGCCAGAATCCTGCCGCCGTGAAAGAGCCTGGGGTTCCGAAAACTCTTGGTCGGCACGCAGCCCGTCAGAAACCTCCAGCCGGCGAGGCTCACGCCGAGTCTTTCCCGAACCTTATGGACGCAGTCCTCCAGGTTTGCCCGGGACAGGGGCTTGCGGGAGAACAGGAGCGCGTACCAGAGGTCGTTCACCGCGGTCGCGTAGAAGTAATCGTTGGTGTAGTCGTCCATATAGCTCACGAGAAGCTGCTCGAAGTCGGCTCGGAGGCTTCCGAAAAGCTCCTCGGTTCTTTCCGCCTGCATCCAGAAGGAGTGAACGCTTTCGTACGGGATTCCTGTGGCGTCGAACATCTCCGGGTGCAGCCCGGTCGCAAGGATACTGCCGGGCGGCACATCCTCAGGGCTCCGGATCAGGATCCCGAACTGGAACTTCACGCCGTGCCTGAGGCATTCCTGGTAGAGATAGCTGTCGAGGGACGTGGGCCTGTCGCCCCGTTCTACGCAGAAAAGGGTGTCGGTCTCGCAGGAAAAGAGCTTGTCCTTGACCCCGAGCTGGAAAAACAGAATCGGTTTGAAGCAAGGGGTGAGGTCGATTCCGACGTAACGGCTCGCAGCTTCCACGTGAATGGGGGTGCTGTGGCAGGAGGGGTGCAAGTGGCGCATGCCTCCGATCTTGTCATGCCCCTCCAGGATGGTCACGTCGTCGCCTTCTCGGGCCAGATGGATGGCGGCGATCATCCCGGAAAGGCCTGCTCCGACGATCGTGATCTTGGGCACGGCTGTTTCCCCCAAGAGTCTACAAAATCTCATCATACGGGTCTTTCGGGCCTGGATCAACGGAGGCGGAGCGAGAGCGGGGAAGCGCGAAAAGGGAAGAAGGACAAAACGGCAAGGGTGAAAGGCGAAAAAGGAGGAAACGGTCCGACCGTGCGGAGCTCGAGCGCACCGGCTCTGGGCGGCGTCGGCTGCCTCGACCCGGGCAGAGAGTTCGGAGCGGGAGGCGGGAGGGAGGCCTGTCAGCCCAGGGGCGATTCCGGCCCGGGGCTCACTGGCTCGGAGAGTCGCAGGCTGTGCCGGGGCAGCTCAGGGCTCTGGAGAGGGCCTGCATCTGTTCCAGGATCTTTTCGGCTCTTTCTTTGATGAGACAGGCGAGCTGAACTTGCGGGCTCGGCGGGCCCTGATCCAATTCCAGCAGGAGAAACTCCGCGGCGAGCTGGACCTGGGAGCAGGACTCGCTCATCTCCTCCAGGAGCACCTGGACCCTGGGGCCGGGCTCGGTCAAGCGCGGTGGTGTGGGAAGGATCCACTCTGGCTGCGGGTTCCGGGATGCCATGTCGATCTTGTTCTCCTTATACCATGATGAAACCGGCCGGATCGCTTTTTTGAAGGCACGGCCATTTTCGTACCTTGAGCAAGGGACGTGCCAGCACGACGGGAGAAAGGGAGGTCGCGGAAGGAACGCAGAAACCCTCGAATTTCAAATTGGAAACAGGCGGGACAGATCTGTCTTCGCCTTAACCCCGTAAGGGCGCAAAAACGTCACAACCTTGACGGACTGTCGTATTTTGACACCCGGGCTCACGCCGTGGATCCGGCCCGGGAAGCGTTGTATAGTGGCCGCGGGCCCTGGACAGGAAAGGAATCCGGAGAAGGCGGATGGAGCGGGCGAGGGAAACGAGGCTTGCGGAGCTGGACTGGCTGCGGGTTCTCGCCGTGCTGCTTCTCGTCTACTACCACACGGCCGCGATCTTCGTCCACTGGGACTCGATCCTCAACAACAAGGAAAGAAGCCTCGGCGCCGACCTTTTCATTCTGTTCGTCGACCAGTGGTACATGCCGCTTTTCTTTCTGATCGCTGGCGCCTCCACGCGATTTTCCCTCGAGCGGCGCAGCGGGACCGCCTACGCGGCAGAGCGTCTAAAGAGGCTTTTCGTTCCCCTTGCCTTTGGCATGCTCGTCGTGGTTCCGCCCCAGGTTTATTTCGAGCGGCTCCAGGACGGCCTGTTCGAGGGGTCTCTTATCGACTTCTACCGGCATCTTTTCGACGGCGTCTACCCGGCAGGCAACCTGAGCTGGCATCATCTCTGGTTCGTGGCCTATCTGCTCGTCCTATCTCTGTGCTCGCTGCCCCTTCTGTTGTGGTTGCGGGGGACGGGCCGGCCGGTCCTGGAAAGGCTCTGCGGCATTCTCTCCCGCCGCGGGCTGTGGCTGCTCCTGCCGGGCCTGCCGCTCGCCCTGTCCGAGACCCTCCTGAGGCCGCGATTTTCGGGCCCGGCCAATTTCGTGGACGACTGGGCGAGCGTGTGCTTCTTCGGGCTCTTTTTCCTTTACGGCAACATTCTCTATTCGGACCGGCGGATTCTCGAAAGTGCGGAGAAGCACCGGAGCCGCATCCTCGCGGTTGCCGCCGGTTCGAGTGCGTTGGGTGTGGCTTTCTTCTTGACGGGCCGGATCCCGGGCTACGGCAATCCCTTGCCGCAGGAGCTTTCGCTCCAATGGGCTCTCGTCATGCTCCTGAGGGGAGTGAACGGCTGGGCGTGGGTGCTCTTCTGGGTCGCTCTGGCGCGGCGGCGCCTCGCCTTCCGCAACCGCCTTCTCTCGTACGCCTCGGAGGCTGCCTACCCCTTCTACATTCTCCACGAGACCTGGATCGTGGCGATCGGCTACCAGGTGGTGGGCCTGGACTGGGGCATCGCAGCCAAGTACGTGGCGATCAGCACGGCGGGGCTTGCCGCGACCCTGGCGACGTACGAGTTCGCGGTGCGCAAGGTGGCCCTCATCCGGCCGCTGTTCGGCATGCGTCGGTTTTCGTTGGGAGGGGATGGTCGTGGCTCGATCAAGAAGATTATGTCATGATAAGGGTGCAACTCGAGTTCTTGGGCAATGGGAGAGGATCCGTGTTGACAGATGCTCCCTGCTTGCGAGGTCCTGCCGCCTAGGAGGCAAGAAATGAATCAGATCAAGAGCATACGGGTCCAACATTTCGGGCCGATCTCAGAAGGGAGGGTCACATTTGGGGATTTAACCCTCTTTGTAGGGCCCCAAGCAACGGGCAAGAGTCTGTTGCTGCAACTTCTCAAGCTTCTGCTGGATGTCGCGCCGATTCGGGCCGAACTCAAACGGTTCAATATGCGATGGAAGGGCCTCGAGAACTTCTTGGAACTCTATTTCGGAGAGGGAATGTCAGGCGTGTACAGTTCGGACTCCGTAATCGAACATGATGACAGGACAGTCAGGCTCGAGGAATATGTGCGCAGAGGTGGAACCAGGCAAACAGACGAGAGTTTGTTCTACATTCCCGCCCAGCGCGTGGTCACGATCCGCGAGGGACTCACGAGGCCTTTCACGGACTATCGGGCCGGCGACCCATTCGTCGTGAGAGAGTTCAGCGAAAAGCTCCATCAGTTGATTCAAAGCGAATTCGGACAAGCCAGGGTTCTCTTTCCTCAACCCAAAAGGTTAAAGAAGGAGTATCGAGATCTAATCGAAAAGCATATCTTCCGCAGATTCGGATTGGAAACAGATGTGGAAGGGTTCCAGAGGCGCATGGTTCTGGGAAAACCTGGATCCAAGAATCTTCCCTTCCTGGTCTGGTCCGCTGGCCAGCGTGAGTTTGTCCCTCTGCTGCTGGGATTGTACTGGCTTCTTCCGCCGACGAAGCCCCCCCGCCGCGAGAAGCTGAGATGGGTCGTGATTGAAGAATCAGAAATGGGCCTTCACCCCTATGCGGTTTCTGTGGTGATGACCCTGGTCCTCGAACTCCTTGCCCGAGGCTATCGCCTTTGTCTGTCAACGCATTCGCCTCACGTGCTGGACGTGGTCTGGGCGATGCAGGAAATAAGGAAACATGGAGCCCAGGAACGGGACCTCCTGGAGATGTTGGATCTTCCGTCTACGGGACCGACCAGGAATCTCGTCCGCGCCTGCCTTGACAAGCGCTATACAACCTTCTTCTTCGCGCAGACCGGCGAGATAAAAGACATTACGGGATTGGACCCTGCTGCAGTAGAGGACTCCGAGGCAGGGTGGGGGGGACTGACCGAATTTAGCGGAAAAGTGGCGGGCATTGTTAGTAAGGTGGTCGCTCGCACAGAGGAGCAAGCACCCGTGGAGGAAGGGGGATGACCTTTCGGCAGGCACTCGGCAAAGCGACTCCACCGGTTGACAGGAGCTAGCGGCCTGGGCTGAAAGCGATGGGCAGGGATAGCCGCTGCGTCGAATGTGCTAACCCTAGAAGATTGACCGGAAGTGTGGCGCTGGATCGGGCGTTGCAGATGCGGTTTCCAAGTGAACCCAGATGGGACTACGGGATTGGTCTCCGAGATGAGAATCGAAATCGAGAGTGCGCGCTCTGGATCGAAGTCCATTCTGCACGAAGCGATGAGGTGAGCGTCGTGATACGAAAACTTCAGTGGCTGAAGAAATGGCTTTCGGATCGGGCGCCCGCTTTGAAGAACCTTACGAGCCACTCTCCAGGGATCGGCGGGTCGCCATACTATTGGGTTGCGACCAGCGGTGTCCACTTGAACAAGAACAGCCCGCATGCACGTCTCCTGCAAAGACACGGTCTGCGTTTCCCGACTACTTCGGTCCGTCTCCCGTGAACACACGACTTGGGGCTCTCCCGGGGAACTCAACCCTATGGGGAACCGGCAACATCGCCTTGGCCTGTTCAAAGGCAGGCCCTCGCCGGCTGATCCTCCGCCAGACCGGACCGGATGACCTCCCGGGTCCTGGCGATCAGGCGGTCGATCGTCGACGGGTCGTACGCCGAAACGTCGATGGGCGGGTGAATGCGCATCCGGGCCCGGCCCGGAAAGAGATCGAGCGTCCTGGGCGGCAGAATCTTGCGGGTGCCCGCGATCGTCACGGGCAGGATCGGAAGGTTCAGGTCCAGGGCCATCTGGAAAGCTCCTTTCTTGAACTGGCCGACCTCGCCGGTGAGGCTGCGGGTGCCCTCGGGGAAAAAGAGCACCGAGGTGCCGTTGACGATTCTTGACTTGGCCGCCTGAAGGGAAGCCACGGCCGAGCGCGGGTCGGACCGGTCGATGTAGATGTGGCCGAGTTTTTCGCAGGCGATCCCCAGGACCGGGACCCGGCGCAGCTCCTTCTTCATGACCCACTTGAAGTCCACGCCCAGCCATCCGTACAGGACAAAGATGTCGTAGTGGCTCTGATGGTTCGCCACGATCACGTAGGACCGCCCGGGATCGAGGTTCTCCTTTCCCTCGACCTCCACCGCCATGGGCGTGGCCCAGCTGTTGAGCCTGGCCCAGAGCGTGCCGCAAAGCCGGCTGGCGATCCTGGGGCCGAAAAGTGCGGCGAGCATCATGGCGACCGGCCCCAGGCAGGCCGTGGTGGCGGCCAGGAACGGGATGAAGACGAAGTACTTGTAAGGTTGGTACAGCCAGTACAGGAAGCGTCGCATGCCGTAACCTCTCAGTCGACTCATGCCGGGACAATAGGATTAGCACGGAACGGGCGGCGAGTCGAAACCTGCGGAGGTCCGGTCAGCCGGGGTTCGGCTCGAATCCCCAGACGCCTCCTGAGAACCCCGGCACATACACCCGTCCCTCCTCGGACATGGACGTGCCCACCGAGGCGAACTCGGTCTGGCTCACCACGTCCTCGTCCAGGGTCTGGCCTGTGGCAAGGTCCAGAACGAGCAGCCGGATGCCCAGAAGGCTGCCGGCCCTTGCCGCGACCACGTAGGCGCGGTCCGTCCCCCTCTGAACCGCGATCCCCCTGGATTCCAGGTCGGGCCTTTCCCAGAGAATCTCGGCGTGGTCTCCGGCGTCCCGAAGGGCGACAAGGGGTGAGCCGATTCCTCCCGTGGGCAGGATCACGCCGCTTCGGGAGGTGCACGCGCTGCCCAGGGGGTTGTACCCCAGGTCGAAGCTCCACAGCGTGCTGCCGTCCTCCGCCGACAGAGCCAGCATGTGGTTCGCGTTGTCGTTGACGTACAGTCTCAGACCGTCGCCCGAGATGTCCGGGCTGGAGGCGCTGCCGCCCGCAAGGGCCCGGTTTTCCCAGAGGGGTTCGATCCGGGGCGGATCGCCCTGAACGTAGCGCATGGCCACAAGGGAAGTCCGGCCTTCGCCCGGTCGGGAGAGAGTGAAGTAGAACACGCCCCTTTCCAGGTCGATCGAAGGTGTGTTGGCGCAGGGGCACGTTCCCTCGGAGGAGCCGCTGCCGCAATCGAGATAGTCGAGAAAGCCGGGTTCGTAGGAAAGGTCCGGCAGGAGCGCATAGGGCTCCAGCACCGGTTCTCCTGTATCGCGCCTGAGCACGTAGATCCGTCCGATGTGGGTGATGAAGAACAGATGGCCCTCAGGCGTGAACTGGGCGCTCAAGGGGAATCCGACGATCGGCGTCTGCCACCGGTGGCGGCCGTCCGAGGTGAAGGAATGCATATATTGATTGTCGCCCAGGTACACGTTGCCCTCCCGGTCGACCGTGGGCGAGGAGGCGATCGCGGCGTCGTTCACGAGGCCGCTGCACCAAAGGATGTCGCCCGTCGCGCCGTCGAGGGCGAACAGGTGGCAGGAGTCGCTGCCAAGACTGAGGCCGACGCCCGCGTACACGTTGCCTTCAGGCCCCACGGTTGCCGCGGCCGCCATGAGCTTTCCTTCCAGGGCGTGAAAAGCCGGGGATACGCCGTCTGGGCCGGGCGTGTCGCTGGAATCCGAGTTCCGGCTGTCGTGATGGATCACGGGCCAGCCCCGGTCCGGGTAGGCGCCCGGCGATGAAACGTCCGGCGGTTTGTCGTTCCGGTCTGAGCCGCAGCCCGGGCCGAGGATTTGAAAGAGCACGGCGGCCAGACACGCGACGGTCGGGGGGAGGCGCTTTTTCATTTCCTGGGACTCCTTCTGAGGGGACATGCGTCCGAGGGGATGATCATAGCGGATGGGCGCGTGCGGGAACAACCCTGGCAGAAGGCAGCGTGGGGGTGAGGGGCCGGGGGAAGGTTTGGCCGATCGGCATACCTTTGGAGGAGCGTGGGAGGGGAGGGAGGAGGCGTTTTCCTGGTGAGCGCAGACACGGGGAGCATAGAGGGAAGGGAAACCAAGGGGGGGAGAAGGAGCGAGAACAGGAGTGTCGGTAGCCGACCAAGGACAGGGCCAGACGTCTCGGGGCGCGCATTTGAGCGCGGCGGCGTGCCAGCAGGGCAGAGCGATCCATTCGCCGTGCCACTCGGCTCCGTAGCGCAGTGAGCGGCCGGCCAGGCACCGCAGGACCAAGTAGTGGTAAGAGCGCATCAGAAGGTCCCAGCGCCCACGCTCCCCAGGCCGGATCAGCCGCAGGCTGACCTCTTGGACGATCTGCCGTCGCTCTTGCACGCTGAAGGGATGCTCCAGCATGGGGCCAGCATACGACAAGGGAGGGGAGACGTGCAGAGGAAAATGCGCAAATGAAGAAGTTCACTCACTTCCATCCCAGGTTGACGTGGTCCTGCCTGCCCAGGGTCAGGTGCCCAAGGGTCAGCCCTTCATTTTACGGATAGGGCGGCGCCATCCTCGCAGGGAAAAAAGAACACGGACGCGACGGAGCGCGTCCCTCCAGGGATTCGTTGCTTTCCTTGGAGGGGCACGCTCTGTCGTGCCCGCGGGTGGGTGTGGCCGACCACTCTCGCCGACCTCACGCCGACTTTCTCCGAAGGGGAATTTCAGGTAGGATCGGGACACCCGTCCCTTTTCCAAACCATCCCAGGAGGAAGCCTGTCATGGTGAAGCTGGTTTTCGTGATTCGGAGACTTCCCCATCTTACCCGCCAGGAATTCCGGCGGTACTGGCTGGAAAGACACGGCCCTCTCGCCCGAAAGCTCCTGCCGCTGCTCGGCGCAAAGCGATACGTGCAAAGCCACACCCTCGAGACCCCTTTCGACGATCTGCTGCGCCAGTCCCGTGGCGGCGGGGAGCCTTACGACGGTCTCGTCGAGGTCTGGTGGGAGAACCTTGAGGCCCTCGAAGCGGCCTTCGGCACAGCCGAGGGGGCCAGGGCGGCCGAGGAACTCCTCGAGGACGAGAAGCGGTTCATCGACCTCGGCCGGTCCTCCCTCTGGTTCGCCGATGAGCACATCCTGCTTCCACAGGAGGAGAAGCCGGCATGAGAGGTCTTGCCAAGGATCTCGGCCGTCTCGTGCCCGGGGGCCGGGTCAGGACCGACCCGGAGGATTTGCGGGCCTACGCGGCCGACGCCACCTATTACGTTCGAAGGGGAAAACCCGACGCCGTGGTTCTGCCCGAGACGGTCGAAGAGGTTTCGAAGGTGCTCCGCTACGCATTCGGCCGTGCGATCCCGGTGACGCCCAGGGGGGCCGGAACCGGCCTTTCGGGCGGGGCGACGCCGCTCAGGGGCGGGATCGTCCTGGACATGAAGCGAATGCGGCAGATCCTGGAAATCAACCGAAGGAACCTTTCGGCCCGGGTGGAAGCCGGCGTGGTGCTGGCGGATTTCCACAGGGCCGTGAAGAGGCTCGGCCTTTTTTACCCGCCGAACCCGCAAAGCATGACGGTCTGCACCCTGGGAGGAAACGTGGCCACCCGCGCTTGCGGCCCCCACGGCGTGAAGTACGGCGCCACCGGGGATTACGTTCTGGGACTGGAGGCGGTTCTGGCCGACGGATCCGTGATCGAGCCGGGCGGCGACGTGGTCAGGAGCAGCGCGGGATACGACCTGGTCCACCTTTTCTCCGGCTCCGAGGGAACCCTGGGGGTGATCACCAAGATCCGCCTGCGACTCCTCCCCCTGCCGCCGGCCCACCGGACCGTGGTCGTGGCCTGCGAAACCATCGAGCAGGCCGGAGACACTGTGACCGAAATTCTCGCCGGCGGAACCTTGCCGGCCATGATCGAGTTCATCCCCCAGATGGCCATCGTGGCCATGAACCAGTACATCCGGCCGCCCCTGACGACCCAGGGCCAGGCGTATCTGCTCATGGATCTTGACGGCACTCTGGACCAGATCGCCTCCCAGGCCGACCACATTCTCGGCATCTGCCGCCGGATGGCCGTGCTCGACATCCGCGTCATCGAGGACGAAAAAGAAGCGCAGAGCTACTGGACGGCACGCTCCAACCTGGGCGCCATGCTGCTTACGGTCATGAAAAAGGCCGTCAACGAGGACGTGGCCGTGCCCAGGGACCGGATCCCGGAGTTCGTTCGGGGCATCCAGACTCTTTCGGCGACCCTCACCAAAGTCGTCCTCGGCATCGGCGGCCATGCGGGAGACGGGAACATGCACCCCACGATCCTCTATCCCGAAATCAGCGAGGCTGCCGAGGCCGAAGCCCGGTCCGCCATCGAAAAAGTGGTGCGCCTCGGTCTTTCCCTGGGCGGGACCGTTTCAGGAGAGCACGGGATCGGATTCCACAAAGCCGAATTCCTCGCCTGGCAGCTCGGCCCGACCCAGATCGAGCTTCTCAAGAGAATCAAGAAGGCTTTTGACCCCAAAGGAATTCTGAACCCGGGCAAGCTCTGGGCCGACGGGAGGTAGATCGGAATGCTTGACCTCGACGGTTACCGTGACATGATCGTGAAGTGCTCCCACTGCGGCCTCTGCCAGGCCACCTGCCCGGTTTACAGGGAGGACCAGCTCCAGACGCATCTGGCCCGGGCACGGGTGGATATCATCCGGGAGGCGCTCCTCGAGAATGCGCTGCCCCCCGGGCGACGGTTTCGGGAAGTCCTGGACCGCTGCCTCCTGTGCGGCAACTGCGCCAGGACCTGCCCGGCCGGCGTCCGGGCAGACGAAATCGTTGCAGCGGCCCGCTTTAGGCTTTACGGCGGCAGGAAGCACAACGGGATCCGAAGGGCCGTTCTCAAGAAGTTCATGATGGACCGAGGCTCCAGGGGTCTGCTTGCCAGGGCAGGACGGATCGCCCACAAAGCGGGCTGGCTTCCGGAGGAACTCCCGCCCCCCTGCTCCGAACCGTTCGAAAAGAAGTTTCGGGGAAGAATTCTCGCTTCCGGCAAGGTGCGAGCCCGGGCGGCTTATTTTGTGGGGTGCGCCACCAATACCCTTTACCCGGACACCGGCGAGGCCTCCGTCAGGGCGCTCACGGCAAACGGAGTCAAAGTGCTCATCCCGCAAGGCCTGGTCTGCTGCGGCCTGCCCGCCCTGGCCGAGGGCGATCTGGCTCTTGCCCGGGAGGTCGTGCGCAGAAATGTTTCGGTGCTGGCTGCCTGCGAGGCCGACGCCGTGATCACGGACTGCACCTCCTGCGGCATGATGCTCAAGACCAAGGCTGCCCTTCTCCTGCCGGAGGACGACCCCCTGAGGCCGCAGGCCCTGGCGCTGGCTGCCAGGACCTGGGAGGTTACGGACTACCTGGCAAATCTGGGTCTTGTCGCGGCTCCTTCGCCTGTGGCCGCGAAATGGACCTACCACCTCCCGTGCCACCGCGGCTGGACGCCCACTCTGGACGATGCGCCCCGGAATCTTCTTGCCGAAATCCCGGAGGCCGAGCGCATCGAGATGGAGGACCCCGAGAGCTGCTGCGGTGCGGGCGGTCTTTTTTTCCTGGAGTTCAAGGAACTCGCCTCGGCCCTTCGCGCCCGGAAGCTCGCCGACATCCGCGCGACCGGTGCACGGACGGTCCTCACCCCGTGCCCGGCCTGCCGGTCCTTTCTGCGCACCCGGCTCGAAGGCATCCGGGTCGCTCATCCAGTCTCTCTTCTGGCCGAGGCGTACAGGGACTGATCTTCACACCCGCGACTCAGGAGCACCCAGATCGCTCTCATGACCTCCTTCGTGAGGTACCCGTATTTGTATTCGAAACACGCTGGCCACATCCGTGTTCAAGCTGCAAGAACCTGCCTTCGATAACGCGGGAATCATATCTCTGACGGCTTGACCGGGCAGGCGGCATTCTATAGTTTTCAAAAGGAGAAGGCTCGTGATCTGCGATAGCCTTCACGTGTCCCGGTCGGAAGGGCCTCGATGGACCATAGAGAGTGGATCGAACGCGATCGGCAGTGGAGACGATTCCACGAGTGGGAAAGGACCCTTTCCTCAACTTCCGCTCTGGAATCCAGGGCAAAATGGTTCGCGGAAGTCTGGGAAATCGCCCGGAGATTCCAAGGCAACCGTTCAGGCATGCCGAGCAAAGAGAAGATTGAACGTGTGGGTGTCCTCAGAAAGGCATTCGCCAAAATCAAGGTGAGTTGAGGCGCCGTGGAGCTGGAAAAGGGTCTACGGGAAATCGTTTCCTTTCTCGAAGATGCCCAAATCCCATACATGGTAATCGGCGGCCTTGCCAATCTGGTGTGGGGCGTAGCCAGAACCACCCAGGATGTGGATATCACCGTTCAGGTCTCCGATGAGGATCTTCCTGAGTTCCTGAGAAAGATCGGGAAGTCGTTTTCGATCCTGCCGTCAGATCCTGAGAACTTCGTCAGGGATACGAGAGTCCTTCCCGTCCGGACGTCCAATGGGATCCGGATTGATCTTATCATTGCCGGACTGCCATACGAAAAGACGGCCCTTGGCCGGGCGAGGGAGATTGTGATCCTGGGGCTTTCGATGCGGATCTGTTCTCCTGAAGACCTGATCATTCACAAGATTGTCTCGGAACGCCCCCGGGATCGTGAGGATGTAGAGGGAATCTTTCGCCAGCAGGGATCGAATCTCGATTTTGTTTACCTGGATCCCATCGTCCGTCAGCTGGGGGAAGCGCTCGGCCGTTCCGACATCGTTGCGTTCTACAGGGCGATGAAGCGCGCCGTGCAGCGGTGATTCACCCGCACGAGATCGGTGGCGCGCTTTGACGCCCCATTTTGTTCTTACGCCATGGGTTTTGGAGTGAAAAGGAAAAAAATCACTTCGCCCGCCAGGTCACGAGGCCCTGCGCCGCGTCCGCTTCCACGCCCGGGCCCGCGTAGTCCGCGCGGAACCGGTCCCATCCTCTCAGCCTGTCCTGAAAGAACGCAACGACGTACTTGCGGGCCAGGTCCTTGACCGTTTTCTCGTCCGCTCTGCCCGTGTTGCAGGGATCGAGAAGCCGGAAAAGAAGCGACTGGTCCACAAAGTCGGTGTGATCCGCGCCCTGAATCTCGATTTCGACCGCAGGCGGAGCAGAAGCGAGCCAGAAGGTTTGGAAATTCTGGCTTCGCGGAGCGCATTCCAGGCCCAAGACCGAGTCCGGTTCCGTGCCGCCCAGGTACAGGGACGGAATCCCGAGGTCGGGCAGGAGAGAAGGCGCAAGATCGGGGAAATCCGGGTTTCCATCAAGAAGGCCCGCCGGGTCTGCGCCGTCGACCGGGTCGAGGCCCGCAACGGCCCGAATCGAGCCGTCCATGAGCGCCGCCATGGCGCAGAGTTTGCCGCCCAGGGAATGGCCGAGGCAGCCGAGCCGGGAGCGGTCCACCAGGCCGGAAAAGGTTGAGCCTTCCTGCCCGGTTTCACAGCAGAGGGTGTTCAAGACAAAGAGCACGTCCCGGGCGGATTCCACGTGGCTCAGGCGCAGGACGTCCAGGAAGCTCGAATACGGAAGTGTGGGGACCAGCGCCACATATCCCCACGTGGCCAGCCGTTCCCCGTAACTTGTCATGAGATCCTTCGACCCGCTGAAGCCATGGATTACCGCGACCAGCGGATACGGAGCACCGTCATGACCCGGAGAAAGGCCGTCCGCCGAGGGAAGGAACAGGTCCGTCCGAATCAGTCGGGACCTTTCTGCGTCCTCGAAAGTCCTCTGAATCTTCACGAACCGGAACGGGCCCGGACCGATCGGGGGGAGTTCAGGATCCGACAAAGATACGGGCCCGCCTTCGGACTTGCAGCAGGGGGTGTAGGGACGCGGGATATCAGGCGTTTGGGAATCGCCCGGCCGGCCGTCTTGCCCGCCGGTTCCGCAGGAAGCCAGGGCAAAGAAGGAAAACAGAAAGAGAGGGATTGGATTTCGAAACATGGACGGCCCGAACGATCCATTGGGCCCCTGGAAGCAACTCCGCCCCCCGGGGTTAACGCAAGATGGGCTGCCTCAGTTGCTTATGATGCAGTAACCTGCGCACAGGGCGTAAAGGAAGCACTCGGACTGACGGTCGCAGAGCCTGAGGCACTGGATTTCTGGATCCTCGTACCCGTACAGGCAGTTCTCTTGGCACTCCCCTTCATCCGTTCCGAGACACTCCGAGGTCTTTGAACAAAGGTCCCTGCAGTCCACCCCTTGGACGCCCCGCTCACCGCCTTCGTCGCCACCGTTGCATCCGCAGACAATCAGGACACAAAGAGACGTCCAGAGCCATGAGGGCTTGAACCACCGTCGAGGCTTGAAAAGACCGATCATCTTCGCTCCGGAAGCACTCTCTTCTTGAAAGGATGTCTGAAAAGTGCTATATTTTTCTAATTGTAGCACCAAAGGCGCATAATATCAATTCTTATGGCATCGCGTAATTTGGCAATCCTTAGCCCAAATCAGAATAAAAACGTTCTAATGTGCAAGACTCTGGCGAGCAAGATCCGTATTTCTCAGGTACTTTTGTTCCTTTCCCTCTTGCCTTTCCCTTTGGGGCAGGCTGCCCTGCCCGCTCTCGCGGCTGCAGAGCAGGAGATCGAGGCCTCTCCTGAATTGCCCGAGCAGGGCACATGGACCGCGCTAGAAGAAGTCGTGGTGACGGCTACCCGCACAGAGCGTTCTCGATCCCGTGTTCCGGTCAGCACATCGGTGATCCCTTCGGCCGAGATTTCTTCTTCTGCGGCGGTCAACCTGGACGACGTGATCAGGACCGAAACCGGAATCGGGGTGAAACGGGTCGTGGGGATTGCATCGGGCATCCCTTCCATGATCAGTATCCGCGGCGTTCCCAGCGCAAACCGGACGTTGATCCTGATCGACGGAATCCCTCTGAACGCATCCGGTACGGGCTTTCTCAGTCTGAACGAGATTCCCCTGGAGGCCGTCGAGAGGGTGGAGATCATTCGGGGCCCCTTTTCCAGTCTTTACGGCGCCAATGCTTACGGAGGCGTGATCCACGCGATCACCTGGCCGGGCGAGGTGACTCCCACGATCGAAGCCCGCGCCGGAGCTGGCGACGAGAGGTACTGGGAGGCTGGCCTGACTTCAGGGGGTCAGGGCGGCCCTCTCCGATACTTCGTGACAGCCGACATCCGGGACGTGGGAAACTACCTGTTCAGGGACTATGTACTCGACCGGGATATCGATTTCCTGACCGGTGAGGAGAAGGTCAAGCGGAAAGAAGCTGTAAACTACGGATACGAGGACCTCCGCGTTCTGGGGAAGGTCTCTGCGCAGCTGGGCCGAGCAGGGTCACTCACCCTGCACGGCCGCTTTTTCGACAACGAGCTCGGATACGGCAGGACGAAATTCCTGGCCGAACCGCAGAACATCATCGCCGACAATACGACCTTCCTGGTTGGCCCGACCTTCGAAACATCCGGGATCGCAGGCGTGCGCGTCCAGGCCGGCGGGTATTTTCGGTATCGCAGAGACGAGTTGCTCAATGAAGCATTCTCCCACTGGAATCCCTTCCCGCCTTTCCCGGTCTTCGCCTACACCCTGTCCCGAGCCACCTTTCACGACTGGCAGGTTCAAGGGTCTGTCTCGGCGGACAGGGGCCGGCACACGCTCACGACCGGCTTTGAATACGTCGGGAACCAGGGAGAGTTCGATCCCCTGATCGATCAAAGGCTGGCGATTCCCATCCCCTCTGCCGTGGGCTTGACCGAGAGAATCGACAACTTCGGTCTCTACGGACAGGACGAAATCCGACTCGCCCAGGGCCTCTTTCTGGTGCCGGGGATTCGGGGAGACTGGCACTCGGAATTCGGTTGGGCCCTGTCGCCCCGGATCGGTCTCTCCTGGAATCTGCAGCCCGAGACGCATCTCCGGGCCTCGGCCGGTCGAGCGTTCCGGGCCCCCACGCTGAGCGAGCTTTTCCAGCCCGACTGGATGGTGGCCCCCGGAGTCACGCTGGTATCCAGCGCCTCTCTCGAACCCGAGTACATCTGGGCCTTCGACGCAGGCCTGGAACACCGGTTCAAGAGCTTCGCTTCGGTCTCGGTGGACGGATTCTACAACGACATGGACAACCTGATCGGATTCGAGACCCGGGCAGACACCTTGAACTATGTCAACATCAGCAGCGCCTGGTCCGCAGGATGCGAGGTCGAAGCCGAGATCAGGACCACAGGCTGGCTTTTCCCTTTCGTCCGGTATGCCTTCCAGAAGACCGAAGACCGCAAGACCGGCGAGGAGCTCGAGTACATGCCGGCACACACCCTGCACCTGGGAGCCCGGTTCGATGTGCACAAAGGGCCGTTCCGATTCTCCGGTTCCTGGGTTTCCTCCTGGGTCGCAGAGCGGATGTACCACGACTGGGCGACCGGAGAGGCCCGCAACCTCGCTTCCTATTGGCGCACCGACGCTGCGGTGAAGGCCTGGTGGAAGGACTCTCTTTGGATTTCCTTCGTCGCCCAGAATCTCACGGACGAGCTCTACGAGGAAACCGGCGGCATCCTGGCCCCTGGGCGGTTTCTGTTCGCAAGGGCAGGAGTAGCTTTCTGAGAAAAAGAGAGGGTCCGGTTATGTTGACCTCCGCGAGTCGCCATTTTCTCCAAAAGTCTTTCGAGCGGACCCGGTACACCTTTCGAGACCTGCCCGAGCGGGTGTTCCGGGCACCCTTCGGGGTTTACGTGCATGTGCCGTTCTGTTACAGCAAGTGCACCTTCTGCCCTTTCTACAAGGAACTCTTCTCCGAAGACGGCAAAGAGGCTTACCTCGAATGCATCGTGCGTGAAATCGACGAGTCGAGGCTCGAGGGGGAAGAGGCCTGGGTCTACTTTGGGGGAGGCACCCCGAACACGCTCAGGCCAGACGAAATCGCCCGAATCCTCCAGGCTCTCGGAAGACAGATTCGGTTCACGAGCCTCGGGATTGAACTCTTGCCGGCCCGCCTCACTCCGGCCTATCTCGATGAACTGAAAAGCCTGGGCTTTACCAAAGTCAGTCTCGGCGTGGAGAGCTTTGCAGAGGAGGTTCTCGGCAAGACCGGGAGGCGAGCAGGAACGCTTCGCCAGCTCGGAGATCTTGTGGACCACGGGCAGGGGCTCGGGCTCTGGGTCAATACGGACTTGATGGCCGGCCTTCCCCATCAGAGCGAGGCCACCTTCGCAGAGGATGTCCGCAAGCTGATTTCGATCCGGCCTTCCCAGATCACGCTCTATCCGTTCCTGGTGGTCCGGGGATTGGAAGCTCCCTCGACGCGAAGTCCCCGGACAGCCTTCGAATGGATCGAGCAAGCGGCTGCTGTGATCCTCGATGCGGGCTACCGGCGCAATGGAATCTGGACATTCACGGCCGGCCAGGATCTATACGATTCGTCCCGGGACGAGCTCGTCCAAGACTTTGCGGGTTGCGGGCCAGCCGCTGCATCCACGTGCGGCACCTGGAAGACTGTCAACCCTGAACTGGCGCCGTACGTGCAGGGCATCCGGGAAGGCAGACCCAGGGGGTTCGTCGCGCCCAAGAACCCTGCAGCCGACCAGTGGCGGAAGTTCGCCAGGATGCTTTACGACCTCCGGGTCGAGCCTCCTTCGGACCTTCCGGCTCCCATGAGCGCTTTTGTCAGGCTCCTGCGGGCTCTTGGCTACATCCGCAGCGGAACCTGGAGCGCCAAGGGGAAGATCTTCGCGCACGAGATCACCAAGACAGTCGTGGAATCTTTGCCTTTTCCTCTACAAAATCCGGCCTGCGTCGAAAACTACGGAGACTACGAACGCTTCCGGGCGCAGCCGGCCGCACCTCTCCCCGCCGTGAGCACCCCCTCGCCCGGCACCCCCGTTGCCTCTTGACAAGATCGCGGGTTGTTTCTATATTTCGCCACATGGCGAATTAACCCAAGAGCCTCTTTTCCCGGTCCGTGTCGTGGCTCAGACTTCTCTCGAACAGTTCGCGCGCATCGCCCAGGCCCTGGCTGACGAAAACCGCGTCCGCCTGCTCCTGGCCCTGCAGGGCCGCGAGCTTTGCGTTTGCCAGATGGTCGAGCTGCTTGGGCTGGCGCCGTCGACCGTGTCCAAGCATCTTTCGATTCTCCGGGCCGCCGGCCTCGTCCGGAGCCGCAAGGACGAAAGGTGGATGTTTTACAGGCCCGCAGATCCCGGCGCTCCGGCCGCAGTCCGCAGCGCGGTCGACTGGGCCTTGAAAACCCTCTCGAAGGACCCGCGGATCGGGCAGGACGGCAAGAGGCTTGGCAGGATTCTCCAGATGGACCGAAGCGAACTTTGCAGGAAGTATATCAGCAGAAAATCCCGCTGACCCGCCCGGACGAGACGCGGAGGAGTCTTTAGAGCCCATGCACGTGAGACACTGGAAAGGGTACGCCGCGGTCTCCTTGTTTTTTCTCGTTTCTACCCTCGCTGCGGCTCTTGCCACCAGGCTCTGGGTGATCACGGCGGTCCCGATCGGGTTCCTGTTCGGCTTTTTTCTGCAAAAAGGGGATCTGTGCGGGGCATCTTGCCTTTCGCGAGGCGCTTCTCGTCGGAGGCGAAATGCTCGGCGCCTTCGTGTCCGGCAAGCTCATGGGCGAGGCGAGGTTTCTGCCCAAACCACCCGAGCAGACCGCGTGGGCGATCCTCGGCGGGTTCCTCGTGGGCGCCGAAGCCGTGTTCGCGACAGGGTGCGTGATCGGAAATATTCTTTCCGGCTGGGCCCCCATGAGTATCGGCATGTTCCTTTTCGGCTTGGTCAAGGTCCTTGCGAACTGGGCGGTGACGTACCTCTACCTGATGGGGGGTAGCCTTTTCCCTCAGAAATAGGTTAGACTTTTCCTGTCGGGAGCCATCGAAACACAAGGGATACACCGGAAGGGACGGTCCGGTCCGTCTCGACCGGGGCGGGAAAAGGGCCAAAACCTTAAGGAGGGAGGGAAGGCATGATGAAGATCCTGCGCGTCGACATGACGAACCAGACCGTACGGACCGAGCCTGTGCCCAAGAAGTGGGAGAAGTTTGGGGGGCGCGCTCTCACAAGCGCGATCGTATCCGAGGAAGTGCCTCCGCTGGCGCATCCGCTGGATGAGCAGAACAAGCTCGTGATCGCGGGCGGGCTGCTCTGCGGAACCACGGCGCCCATCTCGGGCAGGATTTCCGTGGGATGCAAAAGTCCCCTGACCGGCACGATCAAGGAGTCCAACTCCGGGGGCCAGGCAGCCCACATGCTGGGCATGCTGGAGATCGCGGCCATCGTGGTGGAGGGGAAACCCGAGAAAGGGAAGCTTTTCAAGCTGGTGCTCAAGAAGGACTCGTTCAAGCTGGAGCCGGCCACGCAGTACAGGCTGCTCGACAATTACGAGCTGGTGGACAAGCTCAAGGCCGAATACGGGGAAAAGAACGTGGCCTTCATCACCATCGGCTCTGCCGGTGAGCGGCTCCTGACCGGAGCGAGCGTTGCGGTAACCGACACCGAGATGCGGCCGACGCGGCATGCGGGCCGGGGCGGCCCCGGAGCGGTGATGGGCTCCAAGGGGCTGAAGGCGATCATCTGCAACGCCGAGGGAGCCGAGCGCAGGAAGCCCGCGGACGAGGCCAAGTTCCGCGAAGCGAGCCGAAAGTTCGCCAAGGCTCTCTCCGAGCATCCCGTGACGAGCGAAGGCCTGCCCACTTACGGGACGAACGTTCTGGCCAACATCATCAACGAGGCCGGGGGTTATCCGACGCGGAACTTTTCGGACATGGGCCGGTTCGAGGCCGTGGGCAATCTGAGCGGCGAGACCCAGACGGACGTGATGAAGAAGCGCGGCGGCATGATCAGTCACGGCTGCCACCGGGGCTGCGTGATCCGCTGCTCGGGTCTCTACAACGACAAGGACGGCAAGTATCTGTCCAAGCGAGCCGAGTACGAAACCGTTTGGGCCTTCGGTCCCAACTGCGGGATTTCGGACCTCGACGAGATTCACAGGCTGGACCGGGAGTGCGACGACATCGGGCTGGACACGATCGAAATGGGAGCTGCGATTGCGGTTGCCATGGATGCCGGAGTGTGCTCGTTCGGAGACGCCAAGGGGGCCTTCGACCTCCTTCAGGAAGTTCGAAGAGGCACGCCCCTGGGGCGCATTATCGGCTGCGGCGCCAAGGTGGTCGGCCAGACCTTCGGCGTGGACCGCGTGCCTGTCGTCAAGGGCCAGGCCATGCCGGCTTACGATCCGAGAGCCATCAAGGGCATCGGGGTCACCTACGCCACGACCACGATGGGCGCTGACCACACGGCCGGGTACGCCATCGCAACCAACATTCTCAATGTGGGAGGCAAGGTCGATCCGCTGGGGCGGCAGGGCCAGGTGGAGCTCTCCCGCAACCTGCAGATCGCCACGGCCGCGGTGGACAGCACCGGCCTGTGCCTGTTCGTGGCTTTCGCGGTCCTGGACAAACCCGAGGCCTTCGAGGCGATCTATGAGATGCTCAACGCCTTCTACGGCTGGAGCCTGAAGGGCGAGGACGTCTCGGAACTGGGAAAAACGATTTTGCGCATGGAGCGAGACTTCAACACCCGGGCGGGGTTCACCAAGGAGCAGGACCGGCTGCCGTCGTTCATGAAGCGGATCCCTCTGAAGCCGCACAACGCGGTCTTCGACATCCCGGACGAGGAGCTGGATCAGGTTTTTAATTTCTAACAGAGCGACCGCCGATTTTTCAGAGGGGGCTCCGGGAAGGGCTTTCCCGGAGCCCTTTTTCGTCCGCTCCCGGACGCGGCGAGAGGCTGCGTGGGGTCTGGCTTCCTGAGCCCCGCCGGTTTTGAAAGAAATCAACATGGGACTCCCCAGACAGAGAGACAACACGGGACCGAGGGCGCCGGAGACGGAGGCGCCTTCTGCCGCAACCGAGGCAAAGTCTCTCGGCATCCGAAAGGCCTTCATCGAGGTGACGACTCGCTGCAATCTGCGCTGCAGCATGTGCGTCAAGAGTGCGTACCCGGGGCCGGAAGGCGACATGGATCCCGGGCTCTACGAAAGGATTCTGGTCCAGATGCCGGGCCTTTCGTTTCTCGGCTTGAGCGGCATCGGGGAACCTCTTCTCCATCCGAAGATCGTCGATTTCGTTCGCCTGGCGAGAAGACTTCTCCCGGAAAACGCTGTCGTGGGATTCAACTCGAACGGCCTCCTGCTCGACGAGACCATGGCAGAAGCCCTTGCGGCGAGCGGCCTGGACAAGATCGCCCTGTCGATCGACTCTGTGGACCTGGCAACCTACGGATCGATCCGCAGAGGCGGGACCTTCGACCGGGCTGTGGCCGCCATGGATATCCTGGCCGGGTGCATCCAACGCACGCCGGGGACCCGGCTCCGGCTGGGTGTCCAGACAGTCCTGATGAAGGACAATTTCCGTTCCCTGCCCGAGATGGCGCGTTTTTTCGCCGAGCACGGAGCGCGCTTTCTCATCCTTTCCCATCTGCTCCCCTACCAGCCCCACATGGAAAAGGAAGTGGTCTACGACGCCAATTCCGAGGGGGCGGTGCGGATTTTCGAGCGCTTCCGGGACGAGTTCCGCAAACAAGGCGTCACCTACGAGCGGTATCAGAAGATCATGCAGAAATTCCTCCGGACCGACGAAGAGAGACAGATCGTTGAACTCGTTCAGCAGGTCATGGATCAGGCCGCCCGCGATCACGAGTACGTCAACATCCCCCATCTCCTCCAGAAGGACGAAGCCCTCATCCGGGAAGTGGAAGACGTCTTCGCCGAAACGCGGGAAGTCGGCATCCGCTGCGGGCTGGAAATCGAGTTCCCGAGGATCATTCCGAGTTCAGAGCGGCGCTGCGACTTCATCGAGGACCAGAGCGTCTTCGTGGACTTCGAGGGGAGGGTGTACCCCTGCTACTTCCTCTGGCACTCCTACCTGGCCTTTGTCCACGGCCGGCGCAAGCACGTGACCCGCCGCCAAATGGGCGACCTGGCCCGAGAGGACCTCGCTTCCATCTGGGACCGGCAGGAGTTCCGCCAGTTCCGCGAAAGCGCCAGGCAATACGACGTCCCCTTTTGCACGGACTGCAACCTGGCCTCCTGCTGCGATTACGTTCTGGCAGAGGAGTTCGATCAGGATTGCGCGGGAACCCGCATCCCCTGCGGCGACTGCCTGTGGTGCAAGGGGATCTTCAAGTGCCTCTCTTCCTGAGGGGGGGAAGAGCGGCCACCTGAGCCCAAAAAGCGGAGGAGCGAACGACATGGCAGCCGAAGCCTGCGTGACCAAGGAGCCCAAGGGCCTGAGCTTCTTCGAGCGGTACCTGACCGCCTGGGTGATTCTGTGCATCCTGGCCGGCATCCTCCTCGGGAAAGTGGCGCCGGGAGTCGCCAAGTATCTCGACGGGCTGGCCCTTTACGTGGGTGAGGCTCCGGTCGTCTCGATCCCGATCGCGGTCTGCCTGTTTTTCATGATGTACCCGATCATGGTGAAGATCGACTTCGGCGAGGTCATCAAGGCCGGCAAGAACACGAAGCCTGTTCTGCTGACGCTCTTCGTGAACTGGGCCATCAAGCCTTTCACCATGTACGCGATCTCGCTTTTTTTTCTCGGCGCCGTCTTTCACGTCTTCATCGGTCCCGACGCGGTGGATCACGTCAAGATGCCTTTCGGCCTCGACCTCGCGGTCGGCGAAACCCACGGCGTGGGCAAGGTCGTGCTGGTCAACGGCGTGAAGATGCTCCAGGTGCCCCTTTGGCGGAGCTATCTCGCGGGCTGCATCCTGCTGGGGATCGCCCCCTGCACGGCCATGGTCCTGGTCTGGGGCTTTCTGGCCAAGGGCAACGACGGGCACACCCTGGTCATGGTCGCCATCAACTCCCTGACCATGCTCGTTCTGTACGGCCCCCTGGGCGGATTCCTCCTCGGCGTGGGCCGGCTGCCCGTGCCCTGGCAGGCGCTTGTGCTTTCGATCGGAATCTATGTGGCCTTGCCCCTGGTAGCGGGTTACTTTTCCCGCAAGTTCATCATCCAGGCACGCGGAGAGGCTTGGTTCCGTGAGAAGTTCCTTCATGTCCTTACCCCGATCACGATCGTCGCCCTCCTGATCACCCTGGTTCTTCTGTTCTCGTTCAAAGGGGACGTGATTGTTTCCAATCCCCTGACGATCCTGTGGATCGCCATTCCGCTGTTCCTCCAGACCAACCTGATTTTCTGGATCGCCTACGGGCTGGCCAAAGCCCTGGGGCTTACCTACGAAGACGCAGCCCCCTCGGCCATGATCGGAGCCTCGAACCATTTCGAGGTCGCGATCGCCACGGCCACCATGCTCTTCGGCCTTTCCTCCGGAGCGGCTCTGTCCACCGTGGTGGGCGTGCTCATCGAGGTGCCGGTCATGCTCATGCTCGTCAAGATCTGTCTGAGGAGCCAGTCCTGGTTCCGGAGCGGGGCGACGAGGTGACGGAATCGGCTGCCGTCGAGGGAGCGCATCCCGAGCTGTCGCGGATCTCGGACTGCAGAGTTCTCCGGGTCTCAAGCAAGCAGCTTTCGTTCTGTTGATTTCCGAGGCGATTCGAGCTATTGTATTCGCTGACTGTAAGGGGGTGGAGTCCCCCGCAACCGCCCGGATCCGGGCCGATGACTCCTGCCGCATGTGTGGTCAAGCGGCGGATGTCGCCCGGAACCGAGCGAATCGAACCCGCCGCTAGGCGGGTTTTTTGTTGGCCTCCTCCGGCCTGAGAGGCTCCAAAAGAAAGGAAAAGACGATGGAGGGACCTTTTGCTCTGGCCGCGTTGTGGCTCGCCCTGGCTCTTCTGGCGACCGTCCTGGCCAATCATCTGCGCGTTTCCATGGCCCTCATGGAGATCTGCGTGGGCGTCGTTGCGGGCGCTCTCGCCGAGCGCTTTGCGGGCCCGGACGCGCTCGGAGCAAACGTGGATTGGCTCCGCTTTCTGGCGTCCTCGGGCGCCGTGCTCCTCACGTTCTTGGCCGGGGCCGAGCTGGAACCCGAAGTGCTTCAGCGCAAATGGAAAGAGGTTTCGATCGTGGGTCTTGTGGGGTTCCTTGCGCCGTTTCTGGGCTGCGCGGCCCTGGCCCGTTGGGTCCTCGGCTGGGATGGGCGCGCAAGCTGGCTGGCCGGGGTGGCCTTGTCCACAACTTCCATGGCGGTCGTCTATGCCGTCATGCTCGAGACCGGACTCAATCGGACCGAGTTCGGCAAGGGGATTCTCGGAGCCTGCTTCGTGAACGACCTCGGCACGGTCATTGCCCTGGGTCTCCTCTTCGCCCCCTTTACCCACAAGACAGCCACGTTCCTCGTCGTGAGCGTCGCGGCTCTGGCTTCCCTTCCCTTTTTCACCCGGATCCTGACCCGACGCTACGGGCACCGCACGGCGGCGGTTCGAGCCAAATGGGTCCTCTTTGTGCTCTTCGGCCTGGGCGCTCTTGCTTTGTGGTCCGGAAGCGAAGCCGTTCTGCCGGCCTATATTGCGGGCATGGTCCTGGCAGGGGCGGCGGCACGCGACCATCACTGGGTCCGCCGCATGAGAACCCTCACCATTGGGTTCCTCACGCCCTTCTATTTCATCCGGGCCGGCTCCCTGGTTTCGATTCCCGCGATCGTGGCAGCTCCGGCGCTTTTTCTCGCCCTTCTCGGAGGCAAGGTGGCGAGCAAGATCTTCGGGCTCTACCCGATCATCTATCCTTTCCGAGAGAACAGCCGGGAACGATGGTATTACACGCTCCTCATGTCTACGGGGCTCACCTTCGGCACGATCTCGGCTCTTTACGGGCTCACCAACGGCATCGTCTCGCGAAGCCAGTACTCCTTTCTGGTGGCCGCCGTGATCGCCAGCGCCGTGGTGCCCACCCTCATCGCCAATGCCGCTTTCCTGCCCAAGCATCTCCTGCCTGAGCGGGCGATCCTGGAAGAAGGGGCCATCCCGTTCGCGTCCCCCGAGACTTCCCGGATCGAGGAGGAAGAGGAAGGCTTGCAGAACGAATAAGTTGAGAAACGCCGCCGGCACGATATCCCCTGCGTCGAAATGCAAGTCTGGGCACTTCTTCTCTTGAACCTCCAGGACAAGGCCTTGGAGCCGGAGAGCGATCTTCCTGGGCTGGCGGATCTTTACCGGATATAAAGAATCCAGTAGAGGGCGAAGCACAGAATGGATCCTGCCGTACTCGCAACGAGAAAGGCACGATCCGATCGCTTGTGGACCGCGATGCCGGCGAGCAGGATCGTTGCGGTGAACATTACCTCTACCAGCCATCCTCTCACGTTGGCCGCGTTCGCCAGGCTCGCGACAAAGGTCCAGGCCGGCCCGGGAAGTCGATGAACGGGCGGGAAGATGGAGACGGGCGACAGGAACCGCTCCCCGCTCAAGGGCCAGAAGAGCGCGAGGCCGTACGGCGGCGACGCGTCCGCGGCAAGGCAGTCCAGCAAAGGATGGGAACAAACGCACAAAACGCAGAATGCGGCCATGGGCCCTCTGCGGATCTCGGGCAGCCAGGTCCGGAAAAGCGGAAACAGCGCCAGACCGGCCAGCAGGCACACGATCAGGCTGTGGGTCACGCCCCTGTGGTATCGGACGGGGTCGCCCAGCAGAAACCCCGGCAGGAAGTCCGCGTCCGGCAAAGCCGCCAGAGCCACGCCTCCGGCCAGGAGAAGAGGTTTCTTCCAGAACGGCCCCCCGTCCAGATTGCGACCAAGCCGAAGAAAGGCCAGCGCGGGAATCACGGAATGCGCAACAGGGGAAGGCACGGCAGTCCTCGGTTCGGCAGTCCTCGGATGTTCGAAGTGTCAATAGAAGCCTAACAAGGCAAGACGGCCTGCGCAAGGCTTGCGCGGCCGCATCTCACGGTTACGTCGAAAAAGTTTGGGGTGAGGGGACGGGGGAAGGTGTGGCCGATCGGCATACCTTTGGAGGAGCGTGGAAGGGGGAGAGGAGCCTTTTTCCTGATGAGCGCAGACACGGGGAGCACAGAGGGAAGGGAAACCAAGGGGGGAGAAGTGCAGAGAAAAATGCACAAACGAAAAAATGCACTCACTTCCATCCCAGGTTGACGTGGCCCTGCCTGCCCAGGGTCCCCTGCCCAGTCCCTGCCCAGCGGTCAGCCCTTCTTTTTACGGATTGGGCGGCGCCATCCTCGCAGGGAGAAAAGAAGGCGGACGCGGCGGAGCGCGTCCCTCCAGGGGCTGGGCCGGCGGCGACTTCAACCTTCCTTGGAGGGGCACGCTCTGTCGTGCCCGCGGGGGTTGTATCGGGGTGGTGCGCACCAA
>FWPU01002430.1_pt1 | contig 51791 bp, 42 predicted proteins | sample 2228361 | NCBI WGS metagenome assembly FWPU01 (sample SAMEA103939777, study PRJEB20133) | metagenome | reverse complement strand
TGGATCTGGTTCGCCGAGGGGCGTATGCTCGCGCGCAGGGTGACCACCGCTACGAAGGCGATTTGATTACATCAACACCCTCTGAGTGGTCGGGTCGGCGTGATGGTGGGCCGGACCCTGCCGCGCGTCCTGCTGGGCTACCGGCCGGATTTCTTGCTGCTGCGGCAGGGCGACCGGTACGAGGCCGGGCCAGTCTGGTACTACGGGACCCACCGCGGCGAGGTGGAGGTCGAGGTCGCGCCCTGGCTCCTCGCCTTCGCGGGCGCGGGGAGGCGCGTCTTCCGGGAGGCGGCGCGGACGAGGACGGAGGCCGATGCGGGGTTCGGGGGCCGGGTCGCGGTCCATCGCCGGGTCGCGGTCCTGTGGGCCGCGTCGGGTCGCGTCTTCCGGGCCAGGCAATCGGCCTGGAACCTCTACGGCGCGAGCGGCCTCGCCGGCGCGAGCGTCCGGCTCGGGGCCGGCTTGTCGGCCCGCGCGGGTCTGACCGTGGCCGCGGACTTCTACCCCGATTCCTCGGGATACGGGCCGTTCGGCGCCCCGGCCCGCGACCGGCGCGACGTCCTGGTGAAACCGGGCCTCGTGGCATGGTCGCCACCGTGGCACGGCCTGCGGGCCGGCGTGGGCTACGAGTTCTCGCGGCGCTGGAGCACCGTGTCCCGGTACGGGTTCTCGGACCACCGCGTCGCGCTGCGGCTCTTGTGGGTGGGCGGCCACGACCTCCTGGGCCCCCGCGAGGCCGCCGGCGAGCCGCTCGCGGACCTCCCGTGGGGTAGCGAGGACGGGGAGGGCGCGGGGGTCTTCGAGCGCGTCCAGGACCTGTTGCGGCAGGACGAGGCGGTCCAGAGGTCGTCGAGTTGCGTGCAGTGAGGTCCACGGCCCGGGGCATCACGCGGGACGCGGCCATCGCCGCGGTGGGGCTGTCCCTGCTGGGCGTCGCGGTCAACGCGGTGCGGCCAGGCGGCATCCCGCTCGTGGCGACCGAGGAGTACGAGGTCTTCGTGCCCTGCCCGGAGCCCCTGGGCGAGGTCGAGGGGATCCCCCCCGGTGACCCGAGGCTGCAAGACCGGCGCACGCTCGTGGTGGACGCCCGCGACCCGTCTGCCTTCGCCGAGTGGCATCTACCCGGCGCGCGGTCCATTCCCTTCGATTACCTGGAGGGCGTACCGGGCGAGGTCGTGCGCCGGGTCGCGTCCTCCGGCGCGGCCCAGGTCGTAGTCTATGGCGACGGCGAGGACCCGGACTCGGGCCGCGAGATGGCCCGGGAACTCGCGGGACGCGGCGTGCGCAACGTGTTCTATGTGGAGGGGGGCTTCTGGTCCCTGCGGGAGGGCGCAAGATGACTCGCGCGCTGCCGTGGACCCTGCTCGCCGCACGCCTCTACCTGGGAGGGGTGTTCCTGCTCGCGTGCTGGCACAAGGTCCTGGACCCGGGCGCCTTTGCCCTGGACGTGGCCACGTACCAGGTCGTCCCGTTGTCCCTCGTCAACCTCGTGGCCATCACCCTACCCTGGGTGGAACTGGGCGCCGGGGTCATGCTGGTCGTGGGCCTGCGCCCGAGGGCCGGGGCCCTGCTGTGCGCGGCCATGATGGCGGTCTTCCTCGCGGCCCTGGTCGCGGCGCTCGCGCGGGGGCTGGACATGTCGTGCGGTTGCTTTGCGTCGCAGACCGCGGTGGAGGACCCGATCTCGTACTGGACGGTCCTGCGCGACTGTTTCTGGCTTGCCCTGGCCCTGGCGGTCGTGTGTTTCGACCACAGGCCGCTCGGCCTGGATTCCTGGCTTGCTGGAGGGGAACGAGCATGACAAGACGACTCTTGACGGTCCTGACCTCGGTCTGCCTCTGCGGTCCAGCCCTCGCCAGGGGGCCCTGCGACGACCTGCCGCCGCAGGCCAGGGCCGTGGCGGACCAGGTCCTGACCACCGCGCACCCGTACGACGTCTGCGACGATACCCTGGCCGGGTGCCTGAAGTCCTACCCGGACGCCCCGCTCATCCGGCGCCTCGCGGACTGGGTCTGCCGCAAGGCGGCCCGGAATGAGACCGCCGCGGCCATCATGCGCTCGTTCGACAAGCGCGCCCTCTCGATGATGCGGCCCGGCAAGGTCCACACCATCGCGCTGGACCAGGCCCCCGTCGCAGGTTGCTCGAAGGCCGCCGTGGTCGTGGTGGTCTATCTGTGCGCCCGGTGTCCCTACTGCGCGAGACTCGTCCCCGCCCTGCACCGCGAGGTGACCTCGGGCCGGCTCGCGGGCCGGGTCGCGCTGGTCTTCCGGCTGTTCCCCATCAAGTCCCACGAGCACTCGACCGAGGCGAACCTGGCCGTGGGGGCGGCCCACAAGATGGGCAAGGGCTGGGAGTACCTGCTCCGCGCCTATCGCGGCTTCGATGCCTTCTCGCCCGCGGTCCTGTCGGACTGGGCCTCCGACGTGGGCCTAGACCGCGCGGCCTTCGAAGCCGCCACCCGCGACCCCGCCGTGCGCGACGCGGTCGTCGCCTCCAAGAAGGAGGGGCTGCGCAACGGCGTGGACGCCACCCCGACCCTGTTCATCAACGGCCGGCGATGGCAGGGCGACCTCGACGCCGACACCGTCCTCGACGCGATCGAAGAGGAGGCGGAGGCCATGTCCCGATGAGCGGCGTGCGCTCCCGCGAGAAAAGCCGACTGCGGCGTTCCGGGTCGCGTGGTCCGCGACCAGTCGGGGTGTGGCGACCGTGTCGCCGCCACCGCCCCCCCCTGACGCCCCCGCCGCACCGCCAAGTATCACGATGATGGTGTCTCGGGACGGTGATTCCATGGGACGCCTGACAGCGATGCTTGACGACGTGCTGATCGAGGAGGCACGAAAGGTCCTGGCCACGCGCACCAAGCGCGAGACGATCGAGGCGGCGTTGCGGGAGGTGATCCGACGCGCCCGGGTACGCAAGGCCCTCGAACACAGGGGCCGGATGGACTTTGGGTTCGCGCGCGAGGACCTCCTCCATCGGAGGGAGCCATCGCGACGCTGATCGACAGTTCCGCGTGGGTGGACTACTACCGCTCCGACGGTGGTCCTCAAGTGCAGGAGGCGGTGGCTCAGGCCATCGAGGCCGAAGAGGCGGCCATCTGCGGCATCATCAGAGTCGAGATCCTCGGATTCATCGCACGGTAGGCGGAGTTCGAATCTGTCTTCGAGGACTTCTCCTCGCTGCGCGAGATCCCGTTGACGCCACTGGTCTTCGACCTCGCGGTCGAGATCGGCCGTCTGCTGCGGGCGAAGGGAATGACGGTCCCCCCGCAGGCGTCCTGGCCAGTGCAGGCGTGGGCGTCCGCGTCGGCTGGCCCCCCGCGTCCTCGGGGGCCATGGTCCACCGGACCCGGGTCGGGAAACGTCGTGTCCTCTCCGGCACCCCTGTCGTCGGGACCGGCATCGTGCTCTGGCGCGGCGGGGCCCTCGACCGCAGGACACCATGCCCCATGCCACGAGCAGGCCCACCGCCAGGGTCGTGACCCGACGTGTCCCCATCCGCGCTCTCCTCTTCAGGACGCTTGGAATATATCCAATTTGGGACCTCCTTGACACCCGGAAACGCGACGGGGATAGTTGGCTTCGGAGGTCCCTTCCCGGTGGGGGCCGCGCGGGCCGCAGGGACCGCCGGCCTTGCGCGACCACCACCCGCAGGCGGATCGCGGGCGCGATGAACGGCACGCTCCCCGAGCCCTGGTTCCAGACCCCGGACGGCCGGTGCCGCCTGTACCTGGGCGATTGCCTCGACCTGCTCCCGCGGGTGCCCGACGCCTCGGTGGACCTGATCTTCGCCGACCCGCCCTACTTCCTGTCGGACGGGGGCACGACCTGCCACTCCGGGAGGCGGGTCCGGGTGGACAAGGGCGCCTGGGACGTGCCCCTGGGACCCGACGGCATCCATGACTTCAACCTGCGATGGCTGCGCGAGTGCCAGCGGGTCCTGACCGATGCGGGCTCCCTGTGGGTGTCGGGCACCCACCACGTGATCTTCTCGGTGGGATTCGCGATGCAGCAACTGGGCTTCAAGGTCCTCAACGACGTGATCTGGGTGAAGCCGAATCCCCCCCCGAACCTGTCGTGCCGGTACTTCCGGCACGCGACCGAGATCGTGCTGTGGGCCGCCCGGGGGCCGAAGTCGCGCCACGTGTTCCAGTACGAGGTCCTGCGGAAGATGGCCGGCGGGAAACAGATGCAGAACGTCTGGGTGCTCCCGCCGCCCCCGCCGTCCGAGAAGGCGTACGGCAAGCACCCGACGCAGAAGCCCCTGGCGCTCCTGGAGCGGGTCATCCTCGCCGCGAGCCACGAGGACGCCCTGGTCCTGGACCCGTTCTTCGGCAGCGGCACCACGGCCCTGGCCTGCCTGTCGCTCGGACGGCGGTTCGTGGGGATCGAGCGAGAACCGGCGTTCGCGGACCTGGCCCGGGCGCGGATCGTGTCGTCGCACCCCACGGCGCGCCTGTTGTGAGGCGGGGAGGAATCGGATGCGGTCGAGGGCGGCATGGGTTCTCCTGGTGGTCGCGGGGTGCGGGGGGGGGAGCGGATCGAGTGGCGGGGACGACGCCCCGGCGGACCTCACCGACCTGGACCTCGTGGATGGGTCCGACGTGGTCGAAGACCGGGGGGAGACGGCCCCCGGATCCGAGGTCGTGGGTACGGACGCGGCCCCGGACGACACGGGCGGCGAGGCCGACGCCCCGCGGCCCCCGCCGGTCTTCACGCGGCCCGACAAGGGCCAGCCCGTGACCCCGGAGGAGGTCGCCGCCGCGACCGCCCTGTACCTGGAGGTCCTGCGCGAGACGCGCTACTTCGACGTGGTGGAGGAGCGGGCCCACGGCTGGCCCGAGTCCGACCCCCAGGGACGCTACTGGTTCGCCACGTGGTGGAGCGGTGTCCGCGTGATCAAGCAGGACGGGCACGTGACGTACCGGCACTCCGCGGACGGGGCGGACAACAACGGGATGCGGACCGGCCCCATCCTGGCCGCCGCGTGCTTTGCGCAAGCCCTGTGGGGGGACCGGGCGCCCCTCGTGCGGCGGCTGGTCCGGGGATTCAACTCGTGGGTCCTCGCGATGGAGCGCGAGGCAGGCCCCGACACCGGGGTCCTGATGACGCGGGCCCACTATCCCGAGTCCGTCACCTCGCAGGGCGGCGGGCGCGAGGTGTTCATTGACTACTCCCTCAACCGCCCCGGCGAGGACAACGGCGCGACCGTCTATGTCCACAACCCTGACAATCCGTACTGGGGTGACATCTACGTCAAGAACAAGCGGTCCAAGGACGACATCGGGCACATGCTGCTGGCCCTCGCCTTCCTGCCGGCGTGCACCGCGGGCGCGGACCCCGCCTTCCGCGCCGACCTGGACCTCCTCGACACGCTGTACGGGGCCTGGGCGCGGCGCGTGGAGGACGACGGCTGGCGCATCGCGACCGTGGACCGGGACTGGAAGGTCTATTGGCCCGAGGAGGACCTCGCCTTCTTCATTGACCTCGGAAACATCGAGTGCAAGGGGATGCTCGCGATCCGCCTGTTCGGGCGCGGGGACGAGGGGCCGCTTCAGTGCGGGGACGGGCTGAGCGCGCTCGACGAGGTCCAGGGGCTCAAGAACGACTTCCACCAGATCCAGCGCTCCTTCCACGAGGCCGCGGCGGCGCTCGCGTTCCTGCGGGGGCGGCCGGACCTCGCGGACGCGATGCTCCACGGGCTCGCGTGGCGACTCGACACCCTGATGGACGCCCGCGAGTCCGACCACCCTCCCGCGACCCCGGGGGACCAGGACCTCGCGGAACTCGTGATGATGTCCGCGGCGGTCGGGGTGCCCCTGACCTCGCGGGAGGTCCGCTTCCTGCACGCCCGCATTGCCGACGCGCACCAGACCTACCTGTCCGACGGGATGAAGCCGCACTACCACGTGTTCGACGCCGAGACGCCGGACGGGGAGTACGCCTTCACCCCGGACGCGGGCGGGTTCTTCTGGCGCTATGTCGGGGCCCTCCTGGGGGTGTGCACCTCGCCCTACCGCAACCCGACCTCGCGCCCGGTCCTCGACTGCGACGCGGTGCGGAATGCGAGGCCATGACCGCGGTGGTCGATCCGACCGGGGACCGTGAGTCCTTGACCCTCTTCCGACCGATCAATGGGATTGCCCTTGATGGTAACTCTTGTAAAGGTCATAGTACAGTAGAAATCGACCCGCACGCTCGTGGAGAGCGGACTCCGGCATCGAACGCTCCGCAAGGCGCCCGCTGGAGACCTGGCTGCACCGCCCCGAGGCGCTCGCGATCTTCGGAGTCCGGCGGTGCGGCAAGTCCACCTTGACGCGGCAACTGGCCAAAGGCCTGGTTGAGCGAGGCGTGGCGCCCGAAAACATCCTCTTCGTGAACTTCGAGGAACCGGTCTTCCTGGAGTACGAGCAAGGCCCGGGTCTTCTGGACAAGGTGTTTGCCACGTACTTCGAGATGGTTCAACCAGGTCCGATCCCGTACCTGTTCTTCGATGAGGTCCACAACGTGGCTGGATGGGCTCACTGGGTCCGGGCCTGCCTCGACACCCGTCGGGCGAGGGTGGTCCTGAGCGGTTCATCCAGTCGCCTTGTCGAACCGGACGTCGCCACGGTCCTCACGGGCAGGAACGTGACGAAGACCCTGTGGCCCCTTTCGTTTGCCGAGTTCTTGCGGTTTCACGGGGTCGAGCCCGCGGGAGAACTCGAGGCGAGGGCAGATGCCGCTCGTCTGAGGTCGCTTGTGGTCCAATATTTGCGCCATGGCGGGATGCCCGAAGTGGTGCTGGCCCGGGACCATGGCGTGAAGGAGACCCTGCTCAAACAGTATTTTCGCGACATCTTTTGCGACGTGGTCGCGCGGCACGAGGTGTGCGACGTTCGCGCTCTGGAGGCGGTCGCGCACCACTACCTCGTCTCGACCGCGAGCCGGACCACGTTCAACCGCGTCAAGAACACCCTGGGCCTTGCGCAGGTGTGCTTCTCGCCGGATCGGCACCTCCCTCCCCGGGAACTCCCAGGTCTCGTCGAGGCGATGAGGGCCACCGGCCTGAGCGAGGGCACGGTGGTCACGGATGACATCGAGTCGACCATTCAAGAAGGCGACCTTGTCATCCATGCGTGCCCGCTCTGGCTGTGGCTATGGAGGAGGTCGCACGCCGCCTTCGCCCGACTCTGCCCGCGGACATCGCAGGACGAATCACCCGGTGAACGGGCCTCTCCATCACCCCACGAGGATCCCCGGACACGGGAAGGCGCGCGTGAAGTCGCGCACGCGGGCCGAGATGCGGTCGAGGGCGTCCGGGTCCTCGACGGCCTCCGCGACCTCGTGGAAGAAGGCCGCGATGCGGGCCATCTCGGGCTCCTTCATGCCCCGGCTCGTCACGGCCGGGGTCCCGAGCCGCACCCCGCTCGGGTCGAAGGGCTTGCGCGGGTCGCCCGGGACCGTGTTGTAGTTGCACTCGAGCCCGGCCCGGTCCAGGGCCCTGGCGAACTGCTTGCCGGTCAGGCCACGCGGCGTCACGTCCATCAGGATCAGGTGGTTGTCCGTCCCGCCCGAGACCAGTTTGAACCCGTACCCGGCCAGGGCCTCGGCCAGGGCGCGGGCGTTGCGCACCACCTGATGCGCGTACTCGCGGAACGCGGGGGTCGCGGCCTCACGCAGGGCCACCGCGATCCCGGCGGTCGTGTGGTTGTGCGGCCCCCCTTGCAACCCGGGGAACACCGCCTTGTCCACAACCTTCGCGAGGTCCTCGCGGCACAAGATCATGGCCCCGCGTGGCCCCCGCAGGGTCTTGTGGGTCGTGGTCGTGACCACGTGCGCGTGGGGCACCGGGCTCGGGTGAGCCCCGCCCGCGACCAGGCCCGCGATGTGGGCCATGTCGGCCAGGAAGAACGCCCCGACCTCGTCCGCCACGGCCCGGAAGGCTGCGAAGTCAATCACCCGCGGGTACGCGGTCGCCCCGGCGATGATCAGTCTGGGTCGCTCGCGCAGGGCCAGGTCGCGCACCTGGTCGTAGTCCAGCCGCCCCGTTTCGAGGTTCACCCCGTACTGGACGCTGCGGAACCAGGCCCCCGTGATGGACACGTTCCACCCGTGCGTCAGGTGGCCGCCGTGCGGCAGGGCCATGCCCATCACCGTGTCCCCGGGCTTCACAAGCGCGAAATAGACGGCCAGGTTCGCGGGAGACCCAGAATAGGGCTGCACGTTCGCGTGGTCCGCCCCGAACAGGGCGCGCGCGCGCTCCACGGCCACCGACTCGAGCGGGTCTATGTTCTGCTGGCCCTCGTAGTAGCGCTTCCCCGCGTACCCCTCCGAGTACTTGTTCGTGAGCACGCTCCCGGTGGCCTCGAGCACGGCCCGCGAGACGTAGTTCTCGGACGGGATCAGCCGGACCTTCTCAAACTCGCGCCGCTCCTCGGCCCTGATCAGGGTCGCGACCTCGGGGTCCACCTCGCGCAGGGATGGCTCCGCCATGGGTCCTCCTTCCGGTTCCTCTTCGGTGTCCTAGTCGCGCGACCCGGTCAGCGCGCGCAGGCGCAGCCGCACGGCCTCGACCTGCGCGGAGTCCGTCGCGGTCTCGATGTGGCGCCGGTACGCGAGCGCCGCGGTCTCGACATCTCCCTGCCGCTCGGCCAGCCGCCCGAGGTTGTACCAGCAGGCCGAGCACAACGGGTCCACCACCGTGGCCTGCCGGTACTGCGCGAGCGCCCCCGCCAGGTCCCTCTGGCCCTCCAGGAACGACCCGGAACACGCGAGCACGCCCGCATCGGAGGGATAGCGGGCCAGAGCCTCCCGCGCGGCCTGCTCGGCGCACACCCGGTCCCCCGACCACGAGCACGCCTGGGACAGCGCCACCAGCGCGTCCCGGTCCCCGGGCCGGATGCGCAACGCCTCGCGCAACTGGACCACCGCGGTCTGGAAGTCCCTGGTCGCGGTCGCCGCGAGCCCGAGGTCGTAGCGCGCCTCGAACCACTCGGGGTGTTCGCGGACCAGGCGCGTCAAAGTCTCGACCGCCTCGGAGGTCCAGCCCGCGCCCATGCGCGCCACGGCCCGGTTGAGCGCGATGTCCGCGTCCCCGGGCCTCGCCGCGTGCAGGGCGTCCAGGAGGGCCGTGGCCTGGTCCGCGCGTCCCACGCGCACGAGCGCCACGGCCAGGTCGTTGTCGATCGCGGCCGAGCCGGGGTGCCGCTTCCGGGCCTCCTCGAGGTGCGCGACGGCCCCCCGCAGGTCGCCCTCGGCCAGGAGGGTCCGGCCCATCAGGTAGTGCCATCCCGGGGTCTCGCGCATGGAGGCCGGCATCTCGCCCAGGGCCTGCCGGGCCTCGATCACCCGCCCGCCCACGAGGAGCGTGCGCACGCGCCGGAACTCCTGCCCGCCGAGCCCGATCCCGTCCAGTTCCCGTGCCTGCCACGACCCGGCGCACGAGGCCACGACGAGGAGCATCATCCCCGGCAGGCAGACCGCGACGGGAAACATCCGCATCATCCTACCGGGACACCTCCTTCGAGATCCGCATCGGGCAGTAGGTCGGCCCGCACATCGAGCAGTACGGCGATTCGCGGTAGCGCGGCCCCGGCAGCGTCTGGTCATGGTACTCGCGCGCCCGCTCCGGGTCCAAAGACAGCGCGAACTGCCGGTCCCAGTCGAAGGCGTACCGGGCGCGGGCCATCTCGTCGTCCCGGTCGCGCGCGCCGGGCAGGCCCCGGGCCACGTCCACCGCGTGGGCCGCGATCTTGAACGCGACGAGCCCCGTTCGCACGTCCTCGATGTCGGGCAGGCCCAGGTGTTCCTTGGGCGTGACGTAGCAAAGGAAGTCCGCGCCGGCCATGGCCGCGAGCGTGGCCCCGATCGCCCCGGTGATGTGGTCGTACCCGGGCGCGACGTCGCACACCAGGGGACCGAGCACGTAGAACGGCGCGCCGTGGCACACCTCCTTCTCGCGCTCGACGTTCCAGGCGATCTGGTCGGCCGGGACGTGGCCCGGTCCCTCGATCATCACCTGGACCCCGGCCTCCCACGCGCGCAGCGTCAGTTCGCCCAGGGTGTCGAGTTCCGCCATCTGCGCCGCGTCCGAGGCGTCGTGCAGGCAGCCCGGCCGCAGCCCGTCCCCGAGCGACAGGGTCACGTCGTGCTCCGCCGCGATCTCCAGGATGCGGTCAAAATATTCATAATACGGATTTTCTCTGTCGTTCTTGCGCATCCAGCGGAGCATCAGGGCCCCGCCGCGGCTCACCACCCCGGTGAGGCGGTTGCCCACGAGCCTCGCGTGGTCCCGCAGGACCCCGGCGTGGATCGTCATGAAGTCCACGCCCTGCTCGGCCTGCCGGGCCACGACCCCGATGAAGTCGTCCACGGTCAGGTTCGCGCTGTCCTTGACGCGGTCCACGGCCTCATAGACCGGAACCGTCCCCACCGGCACCGGGCAGGCATCGAGCACTGCGCGCCGGATGTCCTCGATGCCCGGGCCCGTCGAGAGGTCCATCACCGCGTCCGCGCCGTACCGCAGGGCGACCTGGACCTTCTCGACCTCCTCGGTCAGGCAAGACGTGGTCTGCGACCGCCCCAGGTTCACGTTGACCTTGACGCGCAGGCCCGCGCCGATGCCCACGGGCTTCAGGTTTCGGTGCGCCGGGTTCGCGGGGATCACGATGCGGCCCGCGGCAACCCCCGACACGACCTCGGACAACGGCAAGTCCTCCTCGCGCGCCACGGTCGCGACCTCGCGGCTCACGATGCCTTGAAGGGCCAGCGTGCGCTGGGTGCGGCCCACCTGTTTCCGTTCCGTCGTTTCCAAGTTCCGGACCTCGTTTCCTGCAATCCGTCCAGCAGGTTTGATAGCGCGTTTTCCGCTCGGGCACAAGAAGCGTTGCCCGACTGCCGCGTCCTTACGGGCCTCGTCCTGCTACAATCAGCCCATGGTCGTGCTCGGCATCGAGACCTCGTGCGACGAGACCGCGGCCGCGGTCGTGGAGGACCAGCGGGTCGTCCGGTCCAACGTGGTCTGGTCCCAGGTCGCGATCCACGCCCGCTTTCGAGGGGTCGTGCCGGAGATCGCCTCGCGCAACCACCTGCGCGCCGTGGTCCCGGTCGTGGAACAGGCCCTGGACGAGGCCGGGGTCCCCCGCACGGCCGTGGACGGCCTCGCGGTGACCGTGGGACCGGGGCTCATCGGGTCCCTCCTCGTGGGGGTCCAGTTCGCCAAGGCCACGGCCTTCGCCCTCGGACGCCCCCTGGTCGGGGTCAGCCACCTCGAGGCACACATCATGGCCGCGTTCCTCGCGGACGAGCCGCCCGGTTTCCCGTTCGTGGCCCTGGCCGTGTCCGGGGGGCATTCGAGCCTCTACCTGGTCAGCGGCCTCGGCCAGGTGCGACTGCTCGGCCGCACCCGGGATGACGCGGCCGGCGAGGCCTTCGACAAGGCTGCGGCCCTGCTGGGCCTGCCCTATCCGGGCGGGGTCCACGTGGACCGCGTCTCGGAGGGGCGCGACGCCGCGGCGGTCCGCTTCCCGCGCGCCATGATCCACGACGAGGACACCCTGGACATGTCGTTTTCCGGGCTGAAGACCGCGCTCCGCAGGCACCTCGAAGGCCTCGGGAGGCCCCTGACCGACCGCGAGGTCGGCGACGTCGCGGCCTCGTTCCAGGAGGCGGTGGTGGACGTGCTCGTGGCCCGGACCCTGAAGGCCGCGCGCCTGACCGGCGTCCGGCACGTCGTGGTCGCGGGAGGGGTCGCGGCGAACCGGAGGTTGCGCGCGCGGATGACCGAAGTCGCGCGCGACGCGGGCCTGGTCCTGCACCTCGTGCCGCTCGCCTACTGCACCGACAACGCCGCCATGGTCGCGGCCCTGGGGTATCATTACCTCTTCGGGGAACTCGCGGGGTCGCGGGCCGTGCCGCGCGACCTCGACATGGACCCGTTCGAGCGCCACGTCCTCGACGGCTGGTGAGGAGGGACACGATGCGGGGACCCCAGGGGCTTCTGGTGGTGGCCGCTGTCTGGACCCTCGCGTGCGGAGGACAGGGCGCGGCCCCTTCGGGTGCGGACGACGCCGCGCCGGACGCGGACGTCGCGGCCACCGACGCGCCGGACGATGCCTCGATCGAGGCGGGCGAGGACCTCCCCCGGGACGAGGGTCCGGCCCCCGACGTGCCCAGGACCTGCGAGGGAGTTCTCGGGGAGCGGCAGTGTGCCTCGACCGCCGCGTGCGCGGCCTGGACCGCGTGCCTGGGCGTCGGGGGGTGCGAGGAGCCGCCCTGCTGGGGCCTGTGCGAGGACTACCCGGGCACCTGCCTGCCGTGGACCCTGCCGGAACCCTGCGACCAGGACGAGGACTGCGGTGAGGGCGCCGTGTGCGCGGGGCCGGTCCTGGACCCGGGGGGTGGGGTGGTGCTCGCGGGGCTGTGCCGGAAGCGGCCGTCCGCGGACTCCTGCTACGACGACCGCCACTGCCCTCCGGGACAGCGGTGCGCCGGGGAGGTCTCCTGCGGCCTTGACTCGTTGTGCCTCGGACCCGAGTACCCCGGGCGGTGCCAGGCCCCTCCCGAGGCCGGCCGGTGCTGGGAGGGCGCGGACTGCCCGGCGGGACAGCGGTGCGTCGGGGTGGAGTGGTGCGCGTTCGGAGACGCGGACTGCCCCGGGGACGTGGCGGGGACGTGCGCGGCCGCGAGCGGGTGCTTCACGGACGCGGACTGCGCCGGGTCGCCGGACGGGGGGTTCTGCGTGGGGGCCTTCCGATGCCGGGAGGACGCGCAGTGCGCGTTTCCCGACCGGCAGGGATTCTGCGCGCCCGCGCCGGGGCTGCGCCAGTGCTGGCAGGAGGACCACTGCGGAGGGGACTGGGTGTGCCGGGCCGCGCTTCCGTGCCCCCCCGGAACCCTCTGCCTGGGCACGGGCGACGCCCACCCGGGTCTGTGCGGCGAACCCCCGGCCCCGGCCGAGGGCATCGCCTTGACCCTGGACACGAACCAGGTCCAGCGCAACGTCCCCTTCCAGGCCACCGTGGTGAACCAGGGACCGGTCCCCATCTTCCTGGACCCCTGCTTCGTGGCCCTGGTCCAGTTCAAGGACGACCAGGGCCAGTGGAGCGAGTCCTGGATCCCCGAGGCGCGACACCCGTCCTGCGCGGGCGGGGGACTTGTGCCGCTGTGGCCCCTCCCTCCCGCCAGCGGCACCGCGGCCACCTTCTCGGTGGACGTGCCTGGGACCTACCGGGTCCAGGTCCCCTACCGGCTCGGGTGCGAGCAGGGGGTGGAGCGCACCGAGGCCCGGTGCGAGAGCGACGCCCTCGCAGCCACCACCATGGCCTTCGTGGTCCCGTGAGCGGATGCGACAGCGCCTCGGCCAGCACTTCCTGCGCGACGCCTCGGTCGCGGCCCGCGTGGTCGCGGCCCTTGGCGCAGGCCCGTCGGACACGGTCGTCGAGGTGGGTCCTGGTCGAGGCGCGCTGACCGCCGGCCTCGTAGGACGATGCGGGCGCCTGGTCCTGATCGAGCGAGACGCGGACCTGGCGCGCGGGCTCCGCGATCGGCTCGCGGGCCGCGAAGGAGTCACGGTCGTGGAGGACGACGCGGCGAGGGTGGACCTCGCGTCCCTCCTTCCCTCGACCGGGGCCCTCGTCCTCGGCAACCTCCCGTACGAGGCCTCGACCGTGATCCTCGCGAACCTCCTGCGGGTGCGCCGGCTCATCGCCCGGATGGTCCTGATGTTCCAGCGCGAGGTGGCCGAGCGCCTCGCCGCGCCCCCGGGCACCCGGGAGCACGGGGCCCTGTCCGTCCTCGTCCAGGCCCGCTGTCGCGTGGAGCCCCTGATGGACGTGGGTCCCGAGCGCTTCTCCCCCCCGCCGCGCGTGTGGTCCCGGGTCCTGCGCCTGACGCCCCTACCGCCGGACCACCCCTTCGCGGACGCGGCGGACGACCCCTCCTTCGAAGACCTCGCCCACGCCCTGCACGCCCACCCGCGCAAGACCGTCCTGAACTCCCTGTCGTCGGGCCTGGGCGTGTCCCGGCCCGCGACCCTGGCCCTCCTCGATCAGGCCCGCGTGGACCCTGCCCTCCGCCCCTCCCACGTCGCCCTGGACCGAGTCGTGTCGCTGTGGCGTGCCTGGAGGGACGCGGTTGCGTCGTGTTGACGGTTCGCCCGCGGGGTCACGCGCCTTCGGGTTCCGGGGTGTCGTCCGCCTCGTCCCCGTTCTCCTCGGCCAGGACGTCGAGGGCCACGAGGCGCTCGTCACGATCGAGGTTCATCAGGCGCACGCCCTGGGTCACGCGGCCAGTTTGCCGGATCTCCGCGACGCGGATGCGGATCATGGTCCCCCGGTCGCTCGTCAGCAGGAGTTCGTCCGTCTCCTGGACCGCGCGCATCCCGATCACGAAGCCGACCTTCGGGTTGGCGCGCATCGCGAGCACCCCGGTCCCGGCGCGGCCCTGCACGCGGTACTCCTCCTCGGGCGTGCGCTTGCCGAAGCCGCGCTCCGTGACCGCGAGGATCTGGCTTCCGGGTTGCAGGACCTCCATCCCGACCACGTGGTCCTTGGGCTTCAGCCGCATCCCCCGCACCCCTCGCGCGACCCGGCCGACGGAGCGCACCTCGGACAGCGGGAAGCGGATGGACTTGCCCTCGCGCGAAAACAGAAGGATCTGGTCCTCGGGCGTGGCGAGGCGCACCGCGATCAGGTCGTCCCCGGGGTCCAGTTTGACCGCCGTGATCCCGTTGGAGCGGATGTTCGCATACAGCGCCAGGTTCGTGCGCTTGACCAGGCCCTTGCGCGTGGCAAAGACCAGGGAATGCCCGTCCGCGAACGCCGGCACGGGCAGGATCGCCTGGACCTTCTCGTCCCCGGCCAGGCTCAGCAGGTTGACGAGGGCGCGGCCCTTGCTCTGCCGCGTCCCCTGCGGGATGTCATAGACCCGCCGCTCGAACACGCGACCCTTGCTCGTGAAGAACAGGACGTGCGTGTGCGTCGAGGCAACGAACATCTTCGTGACATGGTCCTCCTCGCGCACCGCCATCCCCGCCTTGCCCTTGCCAGCCCGGCGTTGGCTGCGGTACAGGGCCACCGGGGTCCGCTTGATGAACCCCTGCGCCGACGCCGTGACCACCATGTCCTCGACCGGGATCAGGTCCTCGAAGGTCAGGTCGCCCTCGTCCTCGACGATCTCGGTGCGGCGCTCGTCCCCGTACTGGTCACGCAGGGCCTCCAGTTCCGCGACGATCACGTCCATCAGGACCGCCTCGGACCCGAGGACCTTCTTCAGGCGGGCGATGACGCGCCGGACCTCTTTCAGTTCGTCCAGGATCTTGTCCCGCTCCAAGCGGGTCAGGCGCTCGAGTTTCAGGTCCAGGATTGCCCGGGCCTGGGCCTCGGACAGCCCGAACTTCTCGCACAGGCCCGAGCGAGCCTCCTCGGGGTCCCTGGACGCGCGGATGAGCGCGATGACCTCGTCCAGGTGGTCGATCGCGACCTGGAAGCCGAGCAGGATGTGCTCGCGCTCCTCGGCCTTGCGCAGTTCAAACAGCGACCGTCGGGTCACCACGTCCTTGCGGTGCCCGATGAACTCCCACAGCGCCTCCCGCAGGTCCAGCAGTTTCGGCCGCCCACGCACGATGGCCAGCAGGATGACGTTGAACGTCGAGCGCAGGGGGGTCAGGGCGTACAACTGGTTCTCGACGACCTGGGCGTCCGCGTCCTTCTTCAGTTCGATGACGATGCGCATCCCTTCGCGGTCGGACTCGTCGCGCAGGTCGTGGATCCCCTCGACGCGCCGGTCCTTGTGCAGCTCCGCGATGCGCTCGAGCAGCCGCGCCTTGTTGACCTGGTAGGGGATCTCGGTGACGATCAGGGCGGTCCGTTCGCCCTTCTTCTCCTCGACGTGGATGCGCGCCTTCATTTTGATGGTGCCGCGCCCGGTACGGTACGCCTCGCGGATCCCGGCCCGCCCCTGGATGAAGCCGCCGGTCGGGAAGTCCGGCCCGGGCACAAACTCCATCAGTTCGTCCACGGTCATGTCGGGGTTTCGGGCGAGCGCGATGGTCGCAGCGATCACCTCCGCGAGGTTGTGCGGCGGGATGTTCGTGGACATCCCGACCGCGATCCCCGCCGAGCCGTTCACGAGCAGGTTCGGGACGCGCGCGGGCAGAACCACGGGCTCCTTCAGGGAGCCGTCGTAGTTCGGCACCATGTCCACGGTGTCCTTCTCGATGTCGGCGAGCATCTCCTCGGCGAGGCGCTCCATGCGGATCTCGGTGTAGCGCATCGCCGCGGGCGCGTCCCCGTCCACGGAGCCGAAGTTCCCCTGGCCGTCCACCAGGGTGTAGCGCATGTTGAAGTCCTGGGCCATCCGGACGATGGTGTCGTAGATCGCCGCATCCCCGTGGGGGTGGTACTTTCCCATGACGTCGCCGACGATGCGCGCGCTCTTCTTGTAGGGAGCGTTGTGGCGGTTGCCCGTCTCGTGCATCGTGTACAGGACGCGCCGGTGGACCGGCTTGAGCCCGTCCCGGGCGTCCGGCAGGGCCCGCCCGATGATGACGCTCATCGCATAGTCCACGTACGACGAGCGCATCTCGTCTTCTATGTTGACCCGGACGATGGTTCCGGCCTGGTCCTCGGCCATCTCGGACCCCTCGAAAAACGCCGGTGGACCCTACTACAGGGCGGGGGAAAAGGCAATCGCTTTCGCGGAAAACGGTGGGGCGAGAAGCCGCGTCAGAGTCCGTACTTCGACAGGCACTTCACGAATTCGGGCGTCTGCTCGAAGCCGCACGCGCCGTCCGGACCGAAGTTCCCGCACTGGGTGTAGGCCAGGCACTCGAACCACGACACGTACCAGCACGGCGTGATCACGGACTCGGTCGAGCAGACCTCCCCGGAGCAGCCGCTCTGAATGCACTCGGCCTGGGCAGGCACGCACTCGTACGGGCCCGGGCACTTCGCGTCGCCGCACTTGAGCACGTCGCACTGGAAGCCGTCCGGGCAGTCCGCGTCCGTGTAGCAGCCCGCCACGCAGCGGCCCTCCTTCCAGCAGGCCATGTCGCAATACGGGGGCTCGTTCACGCACGGCGGGCACACCTCCACGACCTTGCAGAACTGGCCCTTGGGGCAGTCCTCGCTGGTGGCGCACTTCTGCGGCTCGTTGTCAACGCATTGCCCGAAGCAGGGGCATGGGAAGCACGCCGGGCACGGCCCGAACTGGCAGGTCCGGCCCTCGCCGCAGTCCGCGTCACGCACGCAGGCCCCGTCCGGCAGGGGGGCGCATGACCCGGTCAGATTCCCCGCCGAGTCCATCTTCTGGGCGCAGTACTGGCCCACGGGGCAGTCCGCGTCGGACTGGCAACCTGCCGGGCCCGGGACGCACTGGCCGCAGCACATCGCGATGCAGGCCTCTCCCGGCTGGAGGTCCGGGCAGCACGACAGGCACTGGCTCGTGTCGCAGACCTGGCCCTCGGGGCAGTCCTGCTCGCCCGTGCAAGGGAGGTAAGAGTCCTTGACGCACTTGCCAGGCCGGTCCGCGACGAAGCAATACGCCCCGGGCGGGCAGATGATCGCGCCCTCGCAGTGCTCGCCCTTCTCGCAGTCCGCGTCTGACCAGCAGTACCCGGGCCGCAGCCGGCACTGTCCGGGACAGATCGGATAGCCCTCGGGGCAGCCGGAGCCCGAGGCGTCGAGCGGCACGCAGCACCCGGTCATGTCCGCCCACGGCGAGTGGTCGCAGAACTCGTACGGCGCGCAGTCCTTGTCCGTCTTGCATTCCGCGCCGCACCCCTCCTCGTCCACGAGCCCGTCGCAGTCGTTGTCCAGCCCGTCGCAGACCTCCTTGGCGTCGGGGTGGATGGCCGGGTTGTCGTCGTCGCAATCGGAGGGATAGCAGAAGCCCCCGAAGTAGCCGTCTGCGTCGTGGTCGTCGGTGCACCACCCGCACCCGACCAGGGGCTCATGCTCGCAGACACCGTTCACGCAGCGGTCGAGCGTGCACTCGTCCCCGTCGTCGCAGTCCTTGGCGGAGGCGCACGGCTGGGGCTGACAGTACCCGTGCTCCGGGGGCACGCACATCGGGCAGACGCAGTCCGTTCCGGCAGAGGGGTCGCAATCGCAGGGCGGGCAGCCCCCGCTCCAGATGCACACCTGCCCCGGCGGGCAGTCCGCGTCCTCATGGCAGGGGATCGGCTTCAGGCACGCAGCCTCGCACGCCGCCTGGCTATCGAAGAAAGCCTTGCAGTCCGGCTCGCACGAGCACCCGGACTCGAGCACGCACTCCGCCCCGTCGAAAATCCAGCCGAGGACCATCTCGCAGGCCCCGTGCGACCCGGGCTTGACGGGCTGGCACGCGGGCTGGTCCGCCACGCACCGGCCGGGTTGCTCCGCAGCGAAGCACTGCGCCCCGGGCGGGCACGGCGGGATGACGCCCTCGCAGTGCTCGCCCGCCTCGCAGTCCGCGTCCGACCAGCAGTAGCCGGGCTGCAGCACGCACTCGCCCGGCCCGCAGGGCGGGATCTCCGGGGCGCAGAAGGCGTTGGGCGGGCAGCAGGCCATTGCGCTTGGGTCGGAACCCTTGTCGGCCCCGGCGTACAGCGGGAACCGGCAGTACTCGTACCAGGCGCAGTCCTGGTCGGTCCAGCAGCCCTTGGGCTCGACCTTGGGCTTGCACTCGCCCTTCAGGTAGCAGGGAGCGAGGCAGGGCGGGTCCTCGTCTGCGCAGGGCGGGCAGACCGCCTCGACCTCGCAGTAGAACCCCTCGGGGCAGTCCGCGTCGCTCTGGCACTCGATGGGGGCCGGCTTCTCGCACCGCCCGTCCACGCACGCGAGCCCCGCGGGGCAGTCCGTGTCCGCCTTGCAGGGCTTCAGTTGCGCTAGGCAGTCGAGGAACGCCTGGTTCGGCTCGAAGCCGCACGCCCCGTCCGGCCCAAAGGCCCCGCACCGTGTCAGTTTCAAACACGCGAACCAGTCTTGCCAGAGGCAGATCGTGAAGACCGGTTCCGCGGCGCAGACCTCGCCCGAGCAACCGCTCTGCACGCACTCCGGCTTGTCGGGCACGCACTCTCCGTAACAGACATCGCACATCGGACACGCGGGATCGGTCTGGCAGTCGCCGTCCGACACGCTGCAGTGCTGGCCCTCGGGGCAGTCCGCATCCGAGTGGCAGCCCACCGGCGTCTGCCAACACTCGTACCGGCACTCGCCGTGCACGCACTGCCATTCGCCCACGCACATCACGTGGGGCAGGCCCTCGCAGTCCTGCGGAGTCACGCAAGCGTTGGACGGCTCCGTGGGTATCGAGTGGCACATGGGTTTCGACTGCCCGGTCAGGGTCGCGACCGCGAGCAGGGCCCCGAGCGGGGCCACGGCCTTCAGGAACGTCTCGTGGTTCTTCATGATCCACCTCCCCTTCGTGTCCTCATTCTACAAATCCGGGGGTCTCATTCCAAAACCCCCCGACGGCGGGCCGCTGCAAGAGGAATGCCAAAGAGATTCTGTTTTGCTATCCAAAGGTTGCATGAGATGCGCCCCCTGGTGGACCGGCCTGGCATGACACCGCTGTCAGGGAGGGGTCGCGTCGGCAGCGGCAGGAGCGCCACCAGGTACCAGCCCCCGGCCACAATCCCGAGCGCGATGAAGGCGTGGCAGGCCCCAGCCTCGAGGCCATGAGGGCCTCGGTCCCGCTGATGATGGCCTTGAAGGTTCCGGCGGTCTGCACGGTCAGGTCCGCAATGCAGTCGAACTAGTCGAAGAACAGACCGGCATTCGGGATGATGGACCGGAACACCGGGACCTCCTCCCGGAGTGGACGGGGTGGATTCCCCACGATCCGAGGAGGACAACAACCGGCATTTCTCCCGGTGGCGATCCGCTTTTCTATTCGCCGGCGGACGCAGAAACCTTCGGGGAAAGGGCGACGAGGGGGACGAGGGCAGGTACGTACGCGATTCTCCTGGTGATCGCCGTCGTGGCGTGCAGCGAGCGCGAGGTCGCGGGCGGGCAGAGGGAGGACGCCCGCGCAGGGCACGAACGCTCGGGGGAGGTCGGAGGGGGCGATTTGCGCTGGGACGAGGCGCCCGCCCCGCCGGACGCTCCCGGCAATGGGGACGCGTCCGGCCTGCCGAGACCCTGCGTCCTTCCGGGCGATTGCCCCACCGGGGTATGCGCGGAGGCGTCGGACGGGGCGACCTACTGTGCGGAGTCCTGCCTGGCTGAACCCTGCCCGCTCGACTGGAAGTGCACGCAGGTCCTGGTGGCGGGCGACCCGAACTGGCTGTGTCTGCCTCGAGCAACCTACCTGTGCCGGCCGTGCCGCGGCCACGAGGACTGCGCACCCCAGGGGCTCCTGTCGAAGGACTACTGCCTGGAACATGACGGGACCTGGTTCTCCCCGGCCTTCCGGGCTGCTCTGGTGCCGAGCCCGGATGCGCCGAAGGCTTTCCCTCCGGGCGAGAGGGCGACAGGGCACGCAATACACCTGCCCCCGCCAGCAGGCACGGCACAGGTCTGCCCACAACGCGGGCAACAACAGCGTCGCAGCGCCTCCATCGTCCCCTCTTCCCCGAGAGTGTTCATTCTCGGCATCTTCAAAGAGACCGGACACCATTCGGGGGGGCGACGGCGTGCAAGGTTCTTGCACCCGCAAGGATGAAAAGGTGCTTGGCGGAATGGTCAGGCCACCCAGAACACAGCCCGCTGGAGCGGAGCGGCCGCAAGACCGCGAGCGCGGGGCCCCGTTGCCCGGGTGAAGCGCCCAAAAGGGCGCGAGGCTGGAAAGCGCGTGCCGGCGGCACGTTCGACAGTTTTCACAGGTTGTCGCTCGCGTCCATGGCGAGGAGTCTGCGCCAGCGCCTGTCCACCTCGTTCTGAATGTCGTCGAGGATCGCCGCGTTTTCCGGCGCAATCAGGTGCGAGAAGGCCGGCCCCATGACCCTGAAGAGTTCCGCGACGGGCACCTTCCTGCCCAATTTCTCGGGGTTGTAGTTGAGTCTGGTCACTCCGTGGTCCACCTCGTAGAGCGGATGGAGGCACGACTTCACGGCCAGGTCCACGATGCGGTTCCCCTGCGATGGGTCGCACCCCCAGTTGAGCGGGCAGACAGAGAAGACCTTGCCGAAGACAAATCCCCCTTCCCTGACGGTCTTCTGCGCCCTGCGAGCCTTCCTGATCATGTCGGCCGGGTTGCTTTCGGCCGCCTGGAAAAGGTACGAGGTGTGGCATCCGCGCAGGATCTCGACAATGTCCTTGTGATGCGTTTCCTTTCCCTTGAGGTGCGTCCCGAAAGGTGCATTGCTGCTCTTCTGCCCCTTGATATTGGCGTAACAGAGCTGACCTCCGGTGTTCATGTAACCCTTGTTGTCGTATTCGAGCACGATGATGGGATCGTTTCTTAGCGCGCACCCGATCACCTGGTCTATCCCTATGTCGTCTCCGCCGTCTCCGGTTACCACGATGAACGTGACCTCTTCGCCGCCTCGCCCCTCGCGCCGAAACTTGTTGTACATTGCTGCCACCCCGGCCGCGCTGGAAGAGCCGTTGTGGAACAGGTTATGGAAATAGGGAACCTTGAAACTCGTGAGCGGATAGCCGGTGGTCACGACCATCCCGCAACCCGTGTTGAAGAAGAAGACCACCTGCCCGTCTATCCCCTTGAGAAAGAGGTCGAGGTTTGTGAAGATCCCGCACCCTGGGCAGGCCGTGTGCTTGTCGAAGCGAGTGGGCATCTCGGCCAGTTTCTTCAGGTTCACCCTCGTCTCGCCCCGATTCAACGTGCACTCCTCCGTCGTCAGCGGGGTAAACGTCCTCGCCGGCCTGTAGTCCGGGTCGCCTGGCCAGGCTCCGTAGTACCACCTGTCGCTCTTCTCCTCTCCTGAAACATCGGGCCACCTGAGGATCAGGTCGCACAGATACAGCGCGTCCTCGAGCCTGAAGTTGAGCCCACCGATGCCGTAAACCCTGTTGAGCAGTTCCGTCCCCTTGCGCGCCTTCTGAAGCGACGCGCCGATCTCGTTCTGCAGGTAATTCCCCGCGCCGTACTGCGACACCCTCTCGACAACCAGGACCTTTGGAATGTCGCCAATCGCCTCGACGACCTCCGCACCCGGCCACGGCCTCAGCACGGTCGGCGCGATCAGCCTGACTCGCCTTCCCTCGGCGGCGAGCTGGTCAACCGCGTCCTTGAACACCTCGGCCGCAGTGTTGAGCGCTACCACCCCTGCCTCGGCGTTCCCGTCTCCGTAGACGTCCACAAACCCGTAGTATCTGCCCGACAGCCTGCCGAACTCGTCGAAGATTCGCGGTATCTCCTCGTACGCCCGGCGCATCTTCATGTCGAGCTGCACCTTGGTGTTGATCAGGTCGTCGTTCATGTATGGCCCGAACGTCTTCGGGTTGGCTGTGTCGAGTATGGTGTCGATCTTGGGCTTTGCGCCGACGAAGCCCCTCACCGTGCTGCTATCCGCGAAGACGCTTATCCTGCGCACCCCGTGGCTCGTGAAGAACCCGTCGTAGCAAACGATCGCCGGCAAGCTGACGGCCTCGGCGGCCCTGAGGGCGATGATGTTCATGTCGTAGACCGCCTGCACAGTCGGCGCCATGAATATTAGCCAACCGAAGCCGAGGGTGGCCATCAGGTCGCTGTGGCCGCACTTGATGTTCAGTGGGGCGTTCACTTCGCGCGCCGAGATATTGAGAACCATCGGCAGCCCGAGCCCGGCAATGGCTGGCAGTTGTTCTGCCTTGAGAAGCACTCCCTGCGCAGACGTGATGTCCACGACCCGGCCGCCCGCCAGCGCCATGCCGGCGCAGATGCTGATGGCCGCCAGCTCGCTCGTCCCGACGACGAACGCCAGGTCGATCTCGCCCCTCGCGATCGCCTTGCTCACCTCCTCGCCGACCTCGCTCGACGGGGTGATCGGGTAGTAGCCCTCGCCGTCGTACCCTATCTGGACAATAGCCTTCGCCGCGGCCTCGTTGCCGCTCATCACGGCGACGACTTGTTTAGCGGTCCCCGCTTCGTTCAATCTCCTGACTGGAATCGCCATGTCTCCTCCTTCGATTCAACAGCCATCACCGGCCGTCGCCTTGGATCTCCTGCTCCGCTGTCTCCGGCCCCATCACGCCCCGCCACTACGGGGGAGCCGCTCGGCAAGCATTTCCGGGCTCATGCCATTTTCTCCCGCTGAACGAGACACCGCTCGGTCCGTTTCCAAAGCGCTGCTCCGCTCGCCATGACGCGCCTGGTCGGGTCTCCTCAGGGCCCTTCCCTTCTTCGTCTCCGGGCAGACCTCGACGCACCTCATGCACCCCTTGCAGAAGGCGCGGTCTAACCCGGCGACCTTGCCTTTCAGCCAGACCAGGCCGCCAGGGTCCGAGCAGACCGTAAGGCAAATCGCGCAACCATTGCACGCCTCGGGATCGAACTCCGGCACGAACCCCCGACCCGCCACCTGGTTCCTCCTCCCGTAGGTCGAGTGGGTCGTCGCGTCAATCGCCCCGCCGTTGAGCATGTTCAGGTAACCGATCTGCCCCCTCGGCGAAACGGGCGGAAGATAGTCGAGGAACGGGTCCCTCTCGACTCTCTGGGTCCCGGTTGCGGCGGCCACCAAATCGAAGGCCGCAAGGTTCGCCTCGGCAGACCTCGGCCACTGACCTGCGATCTTCCTTTTCACGACATCTTCCGGGAACTTCAGCACCCGGCAGAGCGCCGCGAGCATCGGGATGTTGATCCTCGATTTCGCACGGTCGGCAATCCCGGACGCGTCCAGCGTGCAGATTGTCCCCTCGGGCAACCTCAGCATCCGGCGAACCTCGGACGGTGGCTTCGTCGTGTTGACGATGACCGTCGGATTCTCGTGCAGGCCGCGATAGAGCTCCAGCACCTCGATCAGGTCGTCGTGGAAAACACAGAGGATATGAGGCCTGTTGGTCGGCCCACTCTCTCGGATCTTCGTCCCGCACTCGCACAGGCGCACGGACACGTCCGTCGGCGTCCCGGTTTTCTCGCTTCCGTATTTCGCGTCGTAGGCGCCATCGAGCCCCATCTCCTCCACCGCGATCAAAAACAGCATCTTCGCCGCGGTGTTTGCCCCGTCGCCCCCTATGGCCGAAAGGAAGATGTTGCAGAAGCCCCTCTCGTCCCGGTATGGAAGCGTGTACCTTTCCATTATCACCTCCTTCCGGAGTTGTCTTCTATCAGATTGCAGGCGCCGACACAAGGCCGCCGAGGGGACAAAAGTCAGTTTATTGATCTGTTGTCGTTGCCCGCCGAGTTCCGTCGACTCCCACATGGTCGTCAGCCCGGAGGGATGTCATGCGGCTAACCCCATGAACGGGCGAGGTCGAGGATGGTCTGGCTTGCGATTTGCGGACCCCATGTTCCGGCAGGATAAGGTCGACGTGGTCTGGTGACGCGCCCTAAAGTCCCGGGACGGGCGCGTGGTGGCGGGCGAGGAGGGTCTCGACCGGGATGGACACGAAGGGGTCGGCGCGGAGCATGGGGCCGCCGGCCACGCCCAGGGGCAGAAAGGGGACCCCACGCTCGCGCGAGGCGGCCTCGAGGACCGGGAGGTCGTCGGGCGACAGCGTGACCACGGCCCGGGACGGGGCCTCGCCGAACAGGAGCCTCTCCGGGTCCTCGGAGGCGAACGACAGGTCCAGCGTGGCGCCGAGAAGTCCCGGCGAGGACACGACGCACTCGGCCACCGCGAACAGGAGCCCCCCGTCGGACACGTCGTGCGCGCTGTGCAGAAGTCCCGACTCGATGAAGGACACCAGGAGGTCGCACAGGGCCGCATGCAGGACCGGGTCCGCCCGAGTGGGACGGCCGCGGACCTTGCCGGTGCGCCGCCGCAGGTACAGGGAGCCGTCCAGGCGCGCGTCAGTCGGACCCAGCAGGACCACGACGTCCCCGGCCCGCGCGAACCCCGCCCGCGCGACCTTGCCCACGTCCTCGACCAGGCCCACGACCCCGACCACCGGGGTCGGGTAGATCGAGCAGCCCGCGGTCTCGTTGTAGAAACTGACGTTTCCGCCAGTCACGGGCACCTGGAACGCCGTGCATGCCTCCGCCAGACCTCGCACGGCCTCGCGGAACTCCCACATCACGTCCGGGCGCTCGGGGTTGCCGAAGTTGAGGCAGTCGGTCAGGCCCAGGGGGCGCGCGCCCACGCATGCGAGGTTCAGAACGGCCTCGGCCACGATGTTGAAGGCCCCGGTCGCGGGGTCGAGCCAGGTCATGGCCCCGTGGCCATCCGAGACCACGGCGAGCCCCCGGGGCGGGGCATCCACGAGCCTCAGCACCGCGGCGTCCGCCTCTCCGGGCCGGACCACGGTCCCCACCTGCACCATGTGGTCGTACTGCTCGAAGACCGGGGCCCTCGACCGAAACGACGGGTCGTCGAGGAGGTCCAGGAACGACTCCCAGACCTCGCGGCGCGGCGGGGGGGGCGGAAGGGTCCGCCGCTCCTCCAGGTCCGCGGGCGCGGCCCACGGGCGCTCATAGACCGGGGCCTCGTCGGTCAGGAGCGCCACGGGAAGGTCCACGACCTTCTCGCCATCGAACGTCATCTCCATGCGGCCGGAGTCCGTGACCTCCCCGATGGCCGCGCCCCACAAATCCCAGGCGGCCAGGACCCCGAGCACTGCCTTCTCGCCGCCCGGCGAGGTCACGAGCAGCATCCGTTCCTGGGATTCGCTCAGCAGGATCTCGGCCGGGGTCATCCCGGCCGCGCGCAGCGGCACGCGCGACAGGTCCACCTTCATGCCGGTCCCGCCGCGCGCCGCCATCTCGAAGGTGGCGCACGTCAGCCCGGCGGCCCCCATGTCCTGGATGCCCAGGATCAGGCCGCGGTCCATCAACTCCAAGCATGCCTCTAGCAGGCACTTCCCGGCGAAGGGGTCGCCCACCTGCACCGTGGGGCGTCTCAGGGACGCGTCCGACTCGAAGGCAGCGCTTGCCATCGAGGCCCCGTGGATCCCGTCGCGTCCCGTCGCGGACCCCACGTACACGACGATGCTGCCGGGCACGGACGCGCGCCCGTAGAACACGCGGTCCGCCCGCAGGACCCCGACTGTGAACACGTTGACCAAGCAGTTCTGGTCGTAGGTCGGGTCGAAGACCAGTTCCCCGCCCACGGTCGGGACGCCCATGCAGTTGCCGTAGTGGGCGATCCCGGACACCACGCCCGACACCAGGTACGGGGTGCGCGGATGCGAGGGCGACCCGAAGCGCAGGGAGTCCAGGTTTGCGATAGGCCGCGCCCCCATGGTGAAGATGTCGCGCAGGATGCCCCCGATCCCGGTCGCGGCCCCCTGGAACGGCTCGATGTACGAGGGGTGGTTGTGGCTCTCCATCTTGAAGCAGGCCGCGAGCCCGCCCCCGAGGTCCACGACCCCGGCGTTCTCGCCGGGACCCACGAGGACCCGCGGGCCGCGCGTGGGCAGTTGCTTCAGATAGGGGCGGGAGGTCTTGTACGAGACATGCTCGTTCCACATGGCCGCGAAGACCGCGACCTCGGCCTCGGTGGGTTCCCGGCGCAGGGACACCGTGATGCGGTTCCATTCCTCCTCGGTGAGTCCCTGGGCCAGGGCCAGGTCTTTCATCTGCTTCGCCATGAGCCCCTCGAATCAACCTCGGCGGAACGTCCGGATCAACGACTCGAACAGGAGCCGCCCGTCCTCGCTCCCCAGGACACGCTCGCTCGCCCGCTCCGGGTGCGGCATCATCCCGAAGCAGTTCCCCTGGCGGTTCATCACGCCCGCGATGTGGTCCACGGAGCCGTTCGGGTTCGCAAAGTCGCGCGTCCTCCCCTTGCGGTCCACATAGCGGAACAGGACCTGACCCGCGCGCTTCATCGGGTCGAGCACGTCGGGCGGGGCATGGTAGCGTCCCTCTGCGTGCGCGATGGGGATACGCAGGACCTGACCGGTCTTGCACCCGCGGGTCAAGGCCGTGTCCGCGTTCTCGACGCGCAGGAACACGTCGCGACACACAAACCGCCCGCCCTCGTTCGGACGCATGGCCCCGGGCAGCAGGCCCGCTTCCAGGAGGATCTGGAAGCCGTTGCAAATCCCGAGGACCAGACCCCCTGCCTCTGCGAACCGGACCACGTCCGTCATGATGGGCGAGAAGCGCGCGATCGCCCCGGACCTCAGGTAGTCCCCGTAACTGAACCCCCCAGGCAGGACCACGCAGTCGGTCGGGGGCAGGGCGCGCTCCTTGTGGAAGACGAACCGGACATCCTGACGCAGGACCTCCCTCAGGACGTGCGCGCAGTCCCGGTCGCAGGTGGACCCTGGGAACACGGTGATCGCGAATCTCAAGGCCGCCCCTCCTCCGCCTCGACCTCCACGGAGAAGTCCTCGGTCACCGGGTTGGCGAGGAGGGCCTTGGCCATCTCGGCCGCTGTGGTGCGCAGGTCCTCTGTGGCCGGGTTCCCCTCGAAGGTCAGGCGAATGACCCGGCCCACCCGGCAGTCCGAGACCTCCTGGAACCCGAGGCTTCGCAGGGCCCCGAGCACGGCCCGGCCCTGGGGGTCCAGGACCTCCCCCTTCGGCATCACGATGACCGACACCTTCGCCATGGCCTCACCTCCGAGCGCGTCGTCACGACTCGACGTACAGCCTGGACCGCCGCGACAGGAACACCCACTCCCGCAACGGCCGCGGCCACGACCCGGCCAGGGCCTCGCCGTATGTACAGTCCCGGCGAATGGGCGCGAGCGTGGCCAGGACCCCGGCCTCGCGCCCGCCGCCCGGCCACCAGGCGGCCAGGAAACGCGTCACGTCCTCGTCGGACGAGACCGCCGGGCAGTAGGGGACCTCCTCGTCCGGGTCCTCGCCGACCTTGAGCACGACCCCACCGTCCCGGTACGCCTTCAGGCGCGACGGCTCCAGGGGAGGCCGCACGATTGCGACCACGTCCGTCCCGGGGCATTCCCGCGACAGGGCCACAGCCCGCGCGAACGTCCGGTCCCAGTCCTCGAACAGGACCGCCCGCGTGCCCGCGTCGTCTGGCTCCGACACGGCCACCCTCGCGATCTCGCGGGCCAGCGCCGGGTACGCGATTGGGATGCGCGCCGCCTCGAAGGGGGCGTACCCCTCGCGGCCCAGGACCTCCCTCACAGCGCGGGCCAGGTCCGGCTCAGTGATTCCACGAAGAAAGACATGTCCAAAAACAAGCGTCATCGTCAGCCACCCCGGCCCAGTCCCCTATCGTGGCGTCCGGCGCGCGAGGATCGCGTCGAGGTGCCGCAGGTGCTCGTCCCGCGAGAAGCAGCGCCGGAGGTCGTCCTCCCCGAGGTACGCCCGGACCTCGGGGTCCCCGGCCAGGAGGTCCGCGAACGCCCCCTCCCCGGCCACGGCCGTCATCGCGGCCCGCTGGACCAAGGCGTAGGCCTCCTGTCGCTTCACGCCCCGGGCCACGAGCGCCAGGAGCACCGCCTCCGAGTTCAAGAGGTCCCCGCTGGCCGCGAGGTGGTCGGCCATCCGGTCCGGCCGGACCTCCAGGCCCCGGACGATGCGCGCGAGCCGCCGGGTCGCGAACTCCGCGGTCGCGGTCGCGTCGGGTCCGATCACCCGCTCGACGCTCGAATGGCTGATGTCGCGCTCGTGCCAGAAGGCCATGTTTTCGAGGGCCGCCATCGCCCAGGCCCGCAGGAGCCGGGCCTGCCCGCAGACGTTCTCGCTGTCCACGGGGTTCTTCTTGTGGGGCATCGCGGAGGACCCGCGCTGGCCCTTGCCAAACGGCTCCTGGGCCTCCGCGACCTCGGTGCGCTGGAGGTGGCGCAGGTTGACCGCGATCCGTTCCAGGGTCCCGCCGATCACCGCCAGGGCCGTGAAGAAGGCGGCGTGGCGGTCGCGAGCCACGACCTGGGTGGCCACCGGTTCGGGCCGCAACCCCAGGCGCTGCAAGACCCGCTCCTCGCGGGCCGGGTCCCCGAACGCGAACGTCCCCACCGCCCCGGACAGTTTCCCCACCGCGACCCCATCCGCGGCCCGGTCCCCGCGCTCGATCCCCCGGCAGACTTCCTCGCGCCAGCCCGACACAACCAGGCCGAAGGTCGTGACCTCCGCGTGCATCCCGTGGGTCCGGCCGACCACCAGGGTGTCACGGTGGCGCCCGGCCAGGTCCCACAAGGCGTCCTCGAGGTCCGCCAGGGCGGCCCGGACCAGGCCCCATGCCTCCGTCAGTTGAAGGGCAAACGCGGTGTCCAGGGCATCGGACGAGGTGAGCCCGAAGTGCAAAAACCGCGCGGCCTCCCCGACCTGCTCCTCCACGTGCGCCAGGAAGGCGATCACGTCGTGCCGCAACGTGGCCTCAAGCGCCTCGATCCGGGCCGGGTCCAGGCGCACGGCCTCGCGGATGCGGGCCGCACCGCCGGGCGGGGCCACGCCGTCCTCCTCGAGGGCCTCGAGGTACGCGACCTCGACCTCGAGCATCCGCTCCCAGCGCCGCGCCGGGGACCAGACCCGGCGCATCTCGGGGGTGGAGTAGCGGTCAATCATCGGCGATTCCCGGGGGTCGTGGAAGCCGTGGGGTCATCGCGTCGCGTCCGCGCAGCACCGGAACCCGTTCGTCGGACCCGGCATGAGGCGCCTGCTCCACGTGTCGCACCGGTTGTCCGCGCCCCCGGACACGTCGCCCCCGTGCACGCGCCCGTCCGCGGCCCATTCCGAGGCGTTGCCCACGAGGTCAAAGACCCCGGCCGCGGTCTTGCAGTCCGGGAAGGACCCGGACTCCTGGAGGATCCCGGACGTGACGTTGCAGGCCCCTTCTCTGTATTCCGCGCCATACGGGTACGCCTGGCCGCACGCGGCCCGCCACTCGTCTGCGGTACACAGACGCCAGCCCATTTTGGCGCACGCGGCCCTCGCGGCCCCGGCGGACACCCCCACCTTCGGCTTCTGGCCCGCGCCCGGGTGCTCGTGGGTCGCGATGCAGAACGCGACCTTCTTCGGGTCCGCGTCGTCGGGGGCCTCCGGGGCCAGGACAACCTTGGCCATCCCCGCCGGGCACGTCAGGACCTCGGCCAGGGTGCGCTTCGGAAGCGGCGGTGGAGGAGGAGGAGGCGGAGGTGGAAGCGCGACGGCCGGCGCGGCATCCCTGGCCAGCGGGGCTCCCGCGTCGGGCGCAGCGGCCGCCGGCACGTCCCGCGGCGCCGGGACCACCGCGGCCGGGGCGGGCCGAGGCGCGGTGGGCTTGACGGCCACCGCCCGGGCGGGCGGCTCGGGAGGCGCTGGGGAGGGCTCCTGTCCGAACCACAGGACCGCGAACACCGACACCCCACCGACGACCACGAACAGGGCCAGGAGCAGGAGGAACGAGCGCACGGGCGCCCCCTCGGGCTTCCTCGCGGGCCGCGCCGCCTCCCCGGCCCCGGCGACTCGCTGCATCGGGGCCATCCGGCTCGTGGGCACCGGAGGCGGTTCGACCATCCGCTCCATCTCCAGGGTGTCCCCGGTCGCCTCGGGCAGGACCGGCGACCCGGCAGTCCCCTCGGCGAGGGCCTCCACGGGGATCGGCGGGGCCTCGACCGTGACGGCCTCTTCCGGGACCTCGGGCGGGCCGCGCAGGGACTCGTCCGGAAGAAAGGCCTCGGTCGGGCGGGACAGGGCAAGCCCCTCCCCTGCCGCGGCCTCGGCCGGGATCGGCGGGGCCTCGTCGGGCAGGACCTCGATGCCCTCGATGGCCTCCTCCGGGGGTTCTGGCTCCGGGCTGACGAGGATGCCCTCGTCCTCGGGGACCTCGACCTCCACGGTCTCCGGCTCGGGCTCCAGGGCCGCCACGGTCACGGGTTCCTCGGCCGCCGTCGCGACCTCGGGCTCGACGACCTCCTCGGCGGAGACCGCCACCGGTTCCGGCTCGGGCTCCGCGACGACCTCGGGCTCGGGCTCGGCGACGACCTCGGTCACCGGTTCCTCGGAGACCTCCTCGACCATGGCTTCCGCCGGAGCCGGGGGGGGCTCCACGGGAGCCGGAGGCTCGACCGCGGCCGGTGCGACGACGGGGGCGGTTTTCGGCACTTCCTCGACGGGCCTGATCGCCTCCTCCCGTGGCGCAGCCACCCGGACGGCCCGGAACGACCCGGTCTCGTGGTAGCGCCGCTGCCAGAGCCCCTCGGACTCGACCACGTCGAGGAGTTCCGACAGCGAATCCCGGAACTCGGTCAGGGATGACGGTCGCTGCAACGGGTCCGTGGCCGTGGCGCGCACGAACCAGTCATCGAAGCGCGCGGTCAGCCTCGGGACCTGGCTCGACAGCGGGACCCCCGGCCGGACCGGGTTCCCGCCCACCAGTTCGCCGAAGATCAGGGCCGCCGCGAACAGGTCCGTCTGGACCATCTCCAGCGCGGGGTCGGTCAGTTGCTCCGGCCCGCGGTAGTAGTCCCACACCGGGATCTCCTGGCCTTCCTTCAGCGGCTCGGCCACGAGGTAGTAGGGGTCGGACAGGACCAGGCGTTCGGGGAGGACGAAGATGTTCTGCGGCTTCAGGTTCCCGTGGATGGCCCCCGTGGCATGGATCGCCCCGAGACCGGTCAGGATGCGAGACACGATGGACCGGACCTTGGGGATCGTGAAGTGCTCGCCGCTCTCGGCGTGCAGGTCCAGGATGGCCGCGAGCGACATCCCCTCCATCAACTGACACGACATGAAGTGGAATCCCCGGTCTTCCTGGACCTCGAAGATCTTGATCAGGTTGGGGTCCTGGTACGCGCGGGCCCGGTACATCCGCAGCAGGTTCTGGTCCTTGTACGGCGACGTGAAGAGTTCCGGCTTGAAGACCTTGATGGCCACCGGGAGATCCAGGGCCAGGTCCAGGGCCTTGAAGACCGTCCCATTCGGGCCGGACCCACGTCCGAACACGACCCGGAACCGGTTGGCCAGTCTTTCCCCGACGTCGGGAAAACGCACCGGAGGTTCCATTGACGCCCCCTCTTCGAGCCTGGATCGCTTGGCGCCCCCGTGCAGTGCCGGCGGGCAGACCCCCATCCGAACGGAAGGGACGCTAGCAGAATCGCCCCGTCAAGACAAGCGGTTGGTCACCCGGAGCCATCCGCGCTGTGACCTTCCTTCCACGTGCACGTGATCGTGGACGTGGACGTGGACGAATCGAGTGGTTCCGATTCGAGCCCGTCCACGTGCACGTGCACGTCCACGAAGACGGAAACGGGTCGCGCGGGGCAGGTCCCGGGACCCGGCTCAGTACCCCGCGAGCATGTCGCAGGGGTCGCCGACCGCGAGTTCCCGCACGGCGTAGGTGATCGCTGCGACGCTGGTCGCCGGCTGCGTCTCGATGACAAGGATCTCTCCATACGTCTCGTATGGGAACCGATCCAGGTCGTCCTCGTCCACCTCCTCACGGCCGTCGCCCCGGAGGCGGACCACGAAGCGATTGCCCGCCGCGACCCCGTGGTCCGCCCCGCGGTCCAGGACGACGTAGTGGTATTCGCCCAGCATGCCCACGTCGCTAAAGGTCGCGACGATATTGCCCGACACGGCGCTCGCGTTGCGCACAGGAGGCACGGTCCGCGCCACGGGGGCGAAGGGGGCAACCCGGTCCCCCCGCTGAACCTCCTCGAAGGAACGCAGGATCACGGCCCGGTTCTCCTCGGTGTCCGTGGAGGTCACTCGCACCACGCCAAGGTAGCGGACCTTGTATCCGAGGTCCTTGCCCGTCACCGGGTGCTCGACTTCCTCCTCGACTCGATACAGCAGGTAGAGGTCGCCGGCCTTGACCCTCCGGGCCGTCTCGAACTCGACATACACCTCGTCCATCTGGCCAAGGAGGGCCTTCTCCTCGCGCGAGTACCGGACCTCCCCGGACCCCTGGAACTCCTCCTTCGACACGAAGCCGACCCGGCGTGCCACGACCTGCTCCCACTGCGGCCCCACCGAGTACCGGGCCTCCGTGACCTGGTACCCCTCCCGCTCTGGGGGCTTCGGTTTCGGAGGCACCAGGTACACGAGGTCCCCGGGAAAGATCCAGTTGGGGTTCGTGATGTGGGGGTTGAAGGACCACAACACCGGCCAGTACCACGGGTCGTTGAAGAACCGGTCGCAGATGTCCCACAGGGTGTCGCCCTCCTCGGCGACATAGACGTCCACCTCCCCGGTGGCGGCCCCCGACACCGTGATCTCCTGCGCGAGGGCCGCGCTCTGCCCAAAGGCCGCGAGGAAGGCCCCCAGCAGGAGTCCGCGCCACGGTAAGGGAGCGGACTTCTGGAATCTGGGTCCGGCGTGCTGCATCGTCGAGACCTCCAGGTGGCCGCGGACTCCGGTTCGCGGCGGCTGCGCGACCTCCGGTCGCGGCAAACCCGCACTCTCCGTCCTCGGCCCGCCATCCCGTGAAGCGTCTGTGGTGTCACCCATGGACCTTCCTCCGTCCGCTCACGGCGACTCGCCCGCGAGCCTCATGGCCACGGCGGCCGCGTCCGTGTCCGGGTACGTCAGCATCACGGTCCGGAACATCCGGATCGCGTCCTCGTGCCGCCCCAGGGCCCGGTCGCACAGGCCGACCTTGACCATCGCGTCCGGGACCTTGTTGCCGTCCGGGTAATCGGTCATCACGCGCAGGAACTCGCGCCGCGCCCCCTCGAAGTCCTTCTGGTCGTACAGGCACTCCCCGACCCAGTACTGCGCGTTGTCCGAATAGGGGTGCCTCGGGTAGCGTGCCGTGAAGGCCTCGAACGCCGCCCGGGCTTCCACCACGCGGCCCTGCTGGTACAGCTCATAAGCAGACTGATATTCCTGAAGCGCTGCATCTCCCTCCGGGTCCCTGCGGGGTGTCCTGGCCAGCGGCGCGGCCGCAGAAGGCGGGGGGGGGCCGGCCCGTGTCGCGGTCCTGCGGCCCCCGGACGGCATCACGACGTTCCCCTCGTCGTCAATCTCCTGGTAGATCCCCTCGTCCATTACCGCGGCCGCGGGCGTCGGTCCCGCGGGTTCCGGCTGTTCGGCGGGGGCCTCCCTCGCCTCCGGCGGAGCCAGCCGCACCGTGGGCAGGTCACGGGGCACCGGAGCCGGGCGGAGCCCCGGGGTCTGCCAGGACCCGGAAAGGCCGCCCCGACGGACGGTCATCCGGAGTGTCTCGACCTCGTCCTGCAACAGCAGGATGCGGTTCTCGAGCGCGGTGAGGCGTGACTGGCTCGCCCGGGTCGCCCCGGCCATCTCATCCAGCCGTCCCTGGAGGCCCGTGACCCGCCTCTCCAGTTGCGCCATGCCCCCGCTGCAAGACAGGCCCGTCGCGCAGAGCCACGCCGCAACGAGTGCACCCGGTCCTGTTCGTCCTGCGGGTCTCATGACCCCCTTTCCGCGACCCGGCCCCCACGCCTGTCCGCGACCGGATCGTGTCGCCCCGATTGTAGAATCGCCCGCGAACCCTCGCCAAGAACGCGACCAAATGCACGCCGGACAAGCACGCGCCGTGGCCGGGCCGCCTTGGAGGACCTTCCCCACCGTGGGCGTGGGCATGGGCGTGGGCGCAGACGAGGGGGGGCTTCGTTTTCGATCACGTCCACGTCCACGTCCACGTGCACGTGCACGTGAACGAGGAGGAAATGTGGACCTTCCCCACCGTGGGCGTGGGCGAAATCAAGGACTGGCACAGCGGGGAGGCCCGCGTTTCCAAAGCAGGGGCGGTTTGAGACAACCTGAAGAAGGGATGCACTTTGATGGATCGGCCACGAGCGAGTGGGGGATGTCCCCGCCGCTTTGACATCCCGCGCGGATGCGAGACAATCCAGCGCGGGTCGCATCGAGTCGGGAACGCGAGGTCGGACGACATGACGAGGACACCCCGGGTCGTGCTGGGCAGCCTGATCGTCCTGGCCGCGGCGGCCGGGTACGGGATCTACTGGTGGCACGAGTCCGCGTTGCAGGTCGAAGACCCGTTGCGGGGCGCGGCCGCGGATGACCCCGCGTTGACGGAGGCGCAAAGGCTCCTGGCGTCGGGCGAGGATCGGGACCGCATCCAGGCCCGCAGGAACATCGAGGCCCTCCCCCACGAGTCCCGCATCCAGGTCCTGCTCGCCCTGGCCCGGGACACAAGACCCGCCACCCGCCGATTCGCGGCCTCGAACATGGCCGGGCTGCGCAGCGACTCGCGGGTCCTCGCGGTCCTCGCGGACCTCGCGAAGAACGACCCGGACTCCGGGGTGCGGGAGGCCGCGGCGAGGACCCTCGACGGACGTGATTGAACCCGCGGATGGTCGGGAGGGCTCTCGTGGCAACCGGTCCCGGGGGAACGATGGAAATCGCGCGGCCCCGAGAGGGGCAGGCCGCGTGGTTTGCGAACCCCGCCGTGATCCACGGCCTCGTGCGGCGCGCCCTCTTCCAGTACATCTTCTTCGTGATCCTCGGGCAGCAGGGCACGTTCCTGCTGGTCGCGGGAGTGGGACTGGACTTCGACCCGGCCTGGATGGTGTGGATCTTGCCCGCGGTGGTCCCGATCTCGCTGGCAGTCTGGCGCTTGTGGGCGGAACGCGGGAGCCTCGCCTCGTACGCCCTGAGCCCCTGGACGTTGTGGGCCGTGACCGGGACGCTCCTGTTCGGGTTCTGGGCGGGGTCGTACTTCTTCGTCGGGCTCGTGACGGACCCCGCCCGCGCGACACTCCTGCCCCCGGAACTGGAGCGCTTCGACCGCTTTGTCCCCTTTGACCCATCCTACGTGTTCCTGTACCTGACCGTATATCCCCTGTTCTTGCTGCCGTTCTTGCACGCGCGGCGGCCCGGTACCGTGGTCCGGTTCGCAGTGGGGTCCGTCGTGATGCTCCTCGTCAGTTACGTGGTCTTCCTGCTGATGCCGGTGACGTTCCCCAGGCCGTCGTTGCCCGAGACGTGGTCGTCGTTTTCGGTCTGGGTCATCCAGATCGTCTATGGCCAGGACCCGCCGTGGAACTGCCTCCCCTCGACCCATTGCGCCGTGGCCCTGCTCGCGGCCCTCGCGATCCTGGAGTCCGACCGGCGGCTCGGGGTCTGGGCCCTCCTGACGGCCCTCTCCATTGCGGTCTCGACCGTGTTCACCAAGCAGCACTACATCGTGGACGCCGTGGCCGGGTTCGCGCTCGCGGGCATCACCTACTGGGCCGTGTGGTGGATGTGGCAGAACCCGAGGCGCCTACCGGAGCCCGCCCGCAGAATCGTGGGGGAAGATTCCGGTCATTGATTCGCCCCGGAGGTTTCTGCTATGGTCCCGTCCGCACCGGGGTCGGGTCGCCGGTGCGCGGAGGACGGCGATGGGAACGGACTTCCTGCCCTACGTGGCCATCGTCCTGACGATGGTCCTGTCTGCGGGGCTCGTCGGGGCGATCCTGGTGCTCAACGCCCTCCTCGGGCCGAAGCGGCCGAGCGCGATCAAGGAGCGACCCTTCGAATGCGGGAACCCCCCCGCCGACTCGCCCCGGAAGAGGTTCCACGTCAAATATTATGTCGTAGCCATCGCGTTCGTCGCCTTCGACATCGAGGCGGTCTTCCTGTTCCCCTGGGCCGTCATGTACCGGGACCTCTTGAAGGACCCCGCCTTCGCGGGGCTGGCCCTGGCCGAGGCGATCCTCTTCATCGGGGTGCTGGCGCTCGGGCTGTGGGCGATCTGGCGCAAGGGGGCGCTCGATTGGGCGTTTGACCGGACGAGACTCGGAGGCGCGGATGACTGACCTCGTGAGCGAGCGGATCCGGGCGCGGTTTCCGGGCGCGGTGGTGGAGACGCACCAGCAGCACGGCGACGACACGGCGGTGGTGCGGCGCGAGGCCCTGCTCGACGTCTTGCGCTTCCTGCGCGACGAGCCGGACCTGGACTTCCGGATGCCCCTGGACGTGACGTGCGTGGACCGCCTCGCGATGGGCGAGAAGCCCCGTGACCGCGTGGACGCGATGAACCCACCCCTGACCGACCCGGACCCGGTCCCGCGGGGACCGGGGCTCAAGCCCCGTTTCGAGGTGGTCTATCATTTGCGCAGCCTGTCGAGGACGCGCGGGCAGGTCATCCGCGTCAAGGTCCGTGTGGAGGAGGATGACGCTCGCGTCCCGAGCGCGGTCGGGATCTACAAGGGGCTCGACTGGTTCGAGCGCGAGGTGTACGACATGTTCGGGATCCGCTTCGAGGGCCACCCGGACCTCCGGCGGATCCTCCTGTACCCCGAGTTCCAGGGCCATCCCCTGCGCAAAGACTACCCGCGGCGCGGGCACCAGCCCCGCCTCCCCATGCCTCGCCTGCGCGGCGATGAGGTCCCCGGCGTGACCGCTCCCAAGGAGTGAGCCATGGCGAAGGAAACGGCGGTCGGAATCGGGCGCGACCTGCACACGGAGGTCCTTGAGGTCAACATGGGGCCGTCGCACCCGGCCATGCACGGGACGGTGCGCATTCGCCTGTCCCTGGACGGCGAGACCGTGGTGGACGCGGACGTGGACATCGGCTACCTCCATCGCGGGTTCGAAAAGATGGCCGAGGCCGGGACCTGGACCAAGGTCATCCCCTACACGGACCGGCTGAACTACGTGTCGCCCCTAATCAACAACGTAGGGTACTGCGGGGCGGTCGAGAAACTGCTGGGGATCGAGATCACGGAGCGCTGCAAGTATGTCCGTGTATTCATTAGCGAAATCTCTCGCATCTGCGACCACCTGACCGCGATCGGGGCCTCGGCCCTGGAGGTCGGGGCCTTCACGCCGTTCTTGTGGGCCATCCAGGCCCGCGAGGAGTTTTACTTCCTGATCGAGATGATCACCGGGGCGCGCGTCACCCCCTCGTACACGCGCATCGGCGGGCTGCGCTGGGACCTGCCCGAGGGGTGGGTCGAGCGGTACGAACACTGCGAGCGAAGACTTGTGCAGTTGCTCGACGACATCGAGACCCTGCTCACGCGCAACCGCATCTTCATCGACCGCAACGCGGACGTCGGGGTGATGAAGGCCGACGACGCGATCGCGTGGGGCTTCACCGGACCATGCCTGCGCGCGGCCGGGGTGGACTATGACGTGCGCAAGGCCCAGCCGTACCTCGTCTATGACCGCCTGGAGTTCGACGTCCCCATCGGCCACAAGGGTGACAACTACGATCGGTATCTGGTGCGGCTCGAGGAGATCCGCCAGAGCGTGCGCATCATCCGCCAGGTGATCCGCGACATCCCGGAGGGGCCGGTGAACGTGGACGACTGGCGTGTCGTGCTGCCGCCCAAGGACCAGGTCTATGACACCATCGAGGGCATGATCGCCCACTTCGAGATCATCATGAAGGGCATCCAGGTCCCGCCCGGCGAGGCGTACTACGCGGTCGAGGGTGGCAACGGCGAGGTCGGGTTCTACGTGGTCAGCGACGGGAGTGGGCGGCCGTACCGGGTCCACGTGCGCCCTCCGTGCTTCGCGATCATGCAGGGGCTTCGCGACATGATCGTGGGGGGGATGGTCGCGGACATCATCCCGACGTTTGACAGCATCAACATGATCGGGGGCGAGATCGACCGCTGAGGGGACGAGATGCCGACGCTGACGATTGACGGGCGCGAGGTTACGGTGGAGCCCGGCACGCGAATCATCGAGGCCGCGGACCGGCTCGGGGTCCCGATCCCGCGCTTCTGCTACCACCCGGGCCTGTCCGTGGCCGCGAACTGCCGGATGTGCCTGGTCGAGACGAACAAAAGCCCCAAACTCGTCCCCTCGTGCTACGACGTCTGCCAGGACGGGATGGAGGTCTCGACGCGGTCCGACAAGGTCCGGGCCGCGCAGAAGGCGGTCCTGGAGTTCATCCTTTTGCACCACCCGGTGGACTGTCCGATCTGTGACCAGGCCGGGGAATGCGACCTCCAGGACCTATATTTCAAATACGATTATCAGCCCTCGCGTCATACCTTCCGCAAGAGCCACAAGCCCAAGGCCCGCATCCTGGGGCCCCAGGTTATCTACGACGCTGAGCGCTGCATCAACTGCACCCGGTGCGTGCGCGTGTGCGACGAGGTCGCCCACGCCCCGCAACTGTGCCAGGTCCATCGCGGCGAGCGGACCTACATTGACGTGTTCCCAGGGCAGGAACTCGACCACCCGTACTCGATGTGCACCGCGGACGTGTGCCCGGTCGGGGCCCTGACCACGCGCGACTTCCGGTTCCGGTGCCGCGTCTGGTTTCTGCACGGGACGCCGTCCGTGTGCGCCGAGTGCAGCCGTGGTTGCTCCGTGCGCGTGGACACCTTCCGGGGCCGGGTGCAGCGCGTGGTGCCGCGCCACAACCCCCTCGTGAACCAGTACTGGGCGTGCGACGCCGGACGGCTGGCGTACCACCGGTTCGAGCAGGACCGGCTCGTGGCAGTCACGGCCGGGGGTCGAACCGTGGCATACGGGGACGCCATCCGTGGGCTCCTGCAGGCGCTCCAGGCCGGCCCCGTCGCCGTGGTCCTGACCCCGTTCCTGACCTGCGAGGACGCCTTCGCCGCAGTCAGGGTCGTGCGGGCGGTCGCGCCCGACGCGCGTTTCTTCGTGGGCGGTCGCCCGGATGGGGTCCCGGATGAGGTCCTGGTCCGCGCGGACAGGAACCCCAACCGGCGGGGGCTCGCGATGGTCCTGGCCGCGGCCGGGGTTTCGGCAGAGGGCCTGGACTCGCTCCCCGGTGGGGGGGCCGCGACCCTCCTCGTCTTCGGAGGCGACCACGCGGCGGACGGGCGGGTCCTCGGGGCCGCGGGCGCGGCCAGGACCACCGTGGTCTTCTCGCCGCTCGACGCCCCGCTTCTGGGGCAGGCGACTTTCGGGTTCCCCACGGTCACCCCTTACGAGGCGGAGGGGACCTTCGTGAACGAGTTCGGGGTCCTCCAGAGGGTGCGCCGCGCGGTCGAGCCCCCGGGCGAGGTTCGCGAGCCGTGGCGCATCCTGCTGGACGCTGGCGAGGCCGCCGGGGTGACCCTGCCCGCGCGCGGGGCCGCAGGGCTCTTCGCGGCGGCGGCCGCGTCGGTCCCGGAGTGGTCGGGGCTGACTTGGGCTGACATCGGGGAGTTTGGCGTGGACCTCGCCCGGGCGAGGGGCGAGGAGGCCGGGGACGCGGGGGCCGCGGCCTCGAAGGCCGACGCGGGGTGACGATGGACGCGCAGTTCCTGGTGTGGACCGTCGTGAAGATCGTGGCGATCTGTTTCGTCTTCGCCCTGGTGCTCGGGGCCCTGCTGACCTGGACGGAGCGCAAACTGTCCGCGGTCATCCAGGACCGGATCGGCCCCAACCGCGCGTCCGTCCTGGGCCTGCGCGCGCTCGGCCTGTTCCACCCCATCGCGGACATGCTCAAGGCCTTCACCAAGGAGGACTTTGTCCCGGCCGGGGCCAACCGGCTCCTCTTCTTCCTGTCCCCGCTGTTCGCGATGGTCCCGGTCCTGACCGTGTTCGCGGTCATCCCGTTCGGACCCGGCCCCCACTTCGTGATCGCCCCGCTCGACACCGGGATGCTGTTCATCTTCGCCATCGCCGGGCTCGGGATCTACGGCGCGACACTCGGCGGCTGGTCGTCCAACAACTCGTTCGCCCTGCTCGGGTCCCTGCGCGCCGCGGCCCAGATGGTCTCGTACGAGGTCAGCATGGGCCTGAACCTCGTCGGGGTCTTCCTGGTCTTCGGGACCGTGAGCCTGACCGGGCTGGTCCTGGGGCAAGGGGACCTCCTGTGGGGATGGCTGCCGAAGTGGGGGATCGTGGTGCAGCCGGTGGGCTTCATCCTGTTCCTGACCGCGGCCATGGCCGAGAACAAGCGCGCCCCCTTTGACCTGCCCGAGGGCGAATCCGAGATCCTGGGGTACAACCTCGAGTATTCCAGCATGCGCTTTGCCCTCTTTTTCCTGGCGGAGTTCGTCGAGATCGTGGTGATCGCGGCCATCTCGGCCACCGTGTTCCTGGGTGGCTGGCAGGTCCCCTTCGTGGACCCGGCCGGGCAGGCCGGCGGGTGGACCACGGCCCTCCAGGTCGGGGCGTTCGTGGCCAAGGTCGTGTTCATGTGCTGGGTCCTGATGATCGTCCGGTGGACCCTGCCGCGCTTCCGCTACGACCAGGTCATGGCGCTCGGGTGGAAGGGGCTGCTCCCCCTGAGCCTCGCGAACATCGTGGTGACCGCGGTGGTGCTTGCGTTCGTGTGAGGAGGTCGTCCGTGGGCAAACTGGTGCACCGGCCCGAGCCGGACCTGACGATCCAGTCGTATTTGCCGGAGACCTGGAACGGGATGAAGCGGGTCAGTCGGCACTTCTTCGTGAACTTGTTCACGAAGAGAGGATTCGTCACCAGGCAATATCCGGAAGAACGATTTCCGTACGCCCCGCGCTACCGCGGGATGCACCGCCTGATGCGGCGCGAGGACGGGAGCGTGCGGTGCGTGGCCTGTTTCCTGTGCTCGACCGCGTGCCCCGCGGACTGCATCCACATCGTGGCCGGCGAGTCGGACAACCGGGACGTCGAGAAGGTCCCGGTCGTCTTCGAGGTGGACCACATCAAGTGCATCTTCTGCGGGTTTTGCGAGGAGGCCTGCCCCTGCGACGCGATCCGCCTGGACTCCGGGGAGCACCGGGCCCCGGCCCATACGCGCGAAGGTGAACTGACGGGCAAGGTGGACCTCCTGTCGCGCGGCGCCCTGTCCGTGTCCCGCCAGGGGGGGCGGTTCAAGTAGAGCGAGACCACAGACCACGCGAAGGGCGCCCAGCCAGTTGACGTGCCGGACCTCACGTGCTAGACGGTTATGGACCCGTGGGGATGAATGAATGGTCGAGAGGACAGATACCCCTGTCGGCCGGATCGTTTTCGCCGACAACCTCGACGTGTTGAGGTCCATTGCCTCGGATTCGGTGGACCTGATCTATATTGACCCGCCGTTCAACACCGGCAAGGTTCAGCAGCGGACGTAACTTCGAACCTTGCGCTCCGAAGAAGGGGATCGCGTTGGCTTCCAGGGCCGGCGCTACCGGAGCGTCGCGCTTCAGACCCGGCGGTTCAGGGACGCCTACGATGACTATCTCGCCTTCCTGGAACCACGCCTGCTGGAGGCACACCGCGTGCTTGCCCCGCACGGTTCCCTGTACGTGCACCTTGATTTCCGAGAGGTACATTCCTGCAAGGTCCTGTTGGATGATATTTTTGGCAAAGGTTGTTTTCTGAACGAGATTATTTGGGCTTACGACTACGGCGGAAGGCCAAGGGACAGGTGGCCTCCGAAACACGACAACATCTTGCTCTATGCGAAGAACCCTGGTCATCACGTCTTCAACGTCGAGGAAGTGGAGCGCATCCCATACATGGCGCCCGGGCTTGTGGGTCCCGAGAAGGCCGCCCGAGGGAAGTTGCCTACCGACACCTGGTGGCACACCATCGTCCCGACCCACGGGGCCGAGAAGACGGGGTATCCCACCCAGAAGCCGCTCGGGATTCTCCGGCGGATCGTCCAGGCCTCGTCTCGACCGGCGTCTCTCGTCCTCGACTTCTTCGCGGGCAGCGGAACGACGGGCGTCGCAGCGCTTCAACTCGGGCGACGCTTCGTGCTTGTGGACAACAATCCGGAGGCCCTCGAGGTCATGGCGCGTCGCTTCGATGGCGTCCCGGGGATCGAGTGGGTCGGCTTTGACGCAAGCCCCTACCAGAGACGTGGCCTGACGGGAGCGGCGCCCGGGTTCAAGCCCTGGAGACAAACTCGTACCCCTCCGGTCCCGGCCTGTGGACGCCGCGCTCGGTGATGATGGCGGTCACGAGGGGCCAGGGGGTCACGTCGAAGGCGGGGTTGCGGACGCGGACACCCGCGGCGGCCACGCGGGTCCCCCCGAAGGAGGTGACCTCGTCCGGGGGACGCTCCTCGATGGGGATGCGCGACCCATCCGGGGTCGCCGGGTCCAGGGTGCTGGAGGGGGCCGCCACGTAGAACGGCACCCCGTGGCGGTGCGCCAGGACCGCGTGCGTGTAGGTCCCGATCTTGTTCGCCACGTCCCCGTTCGCCGCGATCCGGTCCGCGCCCACGATCACGCAGGTCACCTCGCCTCGGGCCATCAAGGCGCCCGCAGCGTTGTCCGTGATCAGGGTGACATCGTAGCCCTCGCGGACCAGTTCCCAGGCGGTCAGACGGGCCCCTTGCAAGTAGGGCCGCGTCTCGCACGCGATGACGCGCAGGCGCTTGCCCGCTTCGCGCGCTGCCCGGAGGACCCCGAGGGCCGTCCCATACCCGCCAGTCGCGAGCGCACCCGCGTTGCAGTGGGTCATGACCGTGGCGCCGTCCGGGACAAGGTCCGCCCCGTGCCTCCCCATCGCGCGGTTCATCGCGATGTCCTCGTCGAGGATCCGCAAAGCCTCGGCGCGCAGGGCCTCGCGGATCGCGCTCGCGTCCCCTCCCCGCACCTCCTCGAAAACGCGGGCCATCCGGTCCACGGCCCACGCGAGGTTCACCGCGGTGGGCCGGGCCTCGCGCAGCACGCGGGCCGCCGCCTCGAAGCGCCGCGCCGAGACCTCCTCCCCGGCGTTCGTGAGGTCGGCCGCGAGCCCCATCGCCGCCGCAATCCCGATCGCCGGCGCCCCGCGCACCACCATGTCCCGGATTGCGCTCGCGACCTCCTCGGCCGTTCGCAGGCGCAGATAGACCTCCTCCGCAGGGAGCCTGCGCTGGTCCAGGAGGACCACCTCGCCCCCGTCCAGGCTCACGGGCCGCAGGTCAAAGGCCCCCGGACCCTCCGCGTCCGCTGCCCGTCCCGCCGCCGGCCCCGTCTCGCAGACCAGCAGCCGGCTGGGGTCCAGGGCCTGGACGACCTCGACGAGGTCCGCAGGCAGGTCCGAGAACGTCACCCCACCGTCCGGGTCCACGAAGACCGAGACCTCCCGGGGGGCGAGACCGGCCAGGTCGTCCCGGCACCCGCGCCGCGCTCCCGACTCAGTCGATCCTCGGGATCTTGCGCATGAGGAGCCGGAGTTCTTCTTCCGAGTAGGGGATTTTGCCATCGAAATAGTCCTTGTCATACCGATACACGTCCGAAAAGAATTCGACCCGCCCCTGGGCGTCCACTCCCACCGAGTTGTATTCCACGAAGATGGGGATCGGGGGGTCGATCTTGACCTCCCGGACCTCCCCGGACGCGAGGAGCCGGTCCACCCGCTCCCGGTCCAGGCCCGCCCGCTTCCCGAGGAACAGGTACGCGACCTCGAGGGGGTCCTGGAGCCGGATGCACCCGTGCGAGAAGGCGCGGATCTCGCGCTGGAAGTAGGGTTTTTCGTTCGTGTCGTGCATGAAGATGCCGTACGGGTTCGGGAAGACGAACTTCACCCGGCCCAGGGCATTGTCGTCGCCCGAGTCCTGGTAGATCTCCTCGGTGCCGTCCGGGTTCACCTTGACCTTGAACTTCCGCTTCGCGAAGTAGTCGGGCTCGGCCAGGACCTCGAAGTCGAGTTCCAGGCGACGGATACGCGCGGGCACGTACCAGCGCGGGTTCAGGATGACCTGGTTGATCTCGGCGTCGAAGATCTTGGTCCGGTTGATGCGGCCCTCGATGCGGGCGTCCGGGTCCCGGTCCCAGTTGTTGTTGCCCACCACGACCCGGTGCTTCTGGACGAGCCGCCCATCCTCCCACACCTCCATCTTGAACTCGGGGATGTTCACCCGGACGTAGAGGGGCTCGGCGGGGCGGACCTCGCTCTCTCGCCACCGCTGCAACCCGAGTTCGATCTGGCGGATGCGCTGCTCGACGGGGACGTTCAGCGAGCGCACCAGCGGCCTTTCCACGACGCCCGTCGGCTCGAAGCCGTGCGTGGTCTGATAGTCCTTCACGGAGTTTTCCAGGGCGAGGTCAAACAGCGGGTCCTCCAAGTTGCCCTGGAAATAGCCCTCCTCGGCCAGCCGCCGCTTGAGGGCCTGCACTGCCTTCCCGCGCGCCCCCTGCTTCAGTTTGCCTGCGTCGGGGACCTTGCTGAACCCGCCGCGCTCCGCGATGGCCCGGTAGCGCTTCAGGCCCGCCATCAGACCCGCGTAGTAGGGGTGTGCGGGCTGAAGGGCCTTCAGGCCGTCTTGCGGGTCGCGGGCGAAGGCCTCGAAGGCGCCCACGAGCTCGTCCAGGTGCACGAGGTCCGCCTGGGCCGGGTCCTTGTCGGCCCGGAAGGGCGAGGCCCGGACCTGGAACTTCATGTCCAGCGCGTAGCGGAAGAAGGCGACGGACCCCGCGACCTCGAGGTCCGCGCGAGCCCGCGCAAGGTCCTCCTCGGCCCGCAGGACCTCGCGCACCACTCCCTCCCACCGCAGCAACGCCGCCTCGTCCAGCCCGGCCAGTCTCCCGGCCGTGCTGAGGCCCCGGACTGCCTCCTCCGTCGGGGGGTCCCTGGCCTCGACCAGGCCCAGGAGAGGTTCGGTCGCGGGGTTGGCCCGGGCCGCGTCGCGAGCGGCCCCCACCCGCGCCGCCCCTTCCGTGACGCGGGAAGCGGCCCCTTCCATCGCTGCCACCGGATAGGCATCCGTGGGAATCCCGTGGTCCGGCAGCGTCCGCAGCATCCCCAGGAGGGCCGCCAGCGCCGGCGTCGGTCCGTCCGGCAGGCTGAAGAACCACTCGTACCCCCGCGCCTCGAGGGTCATGCGGGTCGCCTTCTTGAACATCGGCTCCCGCTTGAGCCTCTCAGTCAGGAGGTCGCGCCGTCCCTCGACGGCCGCCTTGCGGGCGAGCCACAGGGCCTGGACCACGCGGAATGCCTCGTCCCGGACCGCCTGGGGCAGAGACGGCGCTGCGGGGGTCACGTCCCGTGTGCGCCCGGCGTCGGCTGGCGGTCGCGCAGAGGAACACCCGACCGCGAACGTTGCGACCGTCAGAAACAACCTGAATCCGCACCGGACCAACTCCCGAGCCTCCCGCGCCGCGCGCGATGCTAGCAGGCCGGTCCGATCGCGTCAAAGAAACGGTTTCCCGAGGAGGACATTCCCCACTCGCTCGTGACCGATCAGTGAGAGCCCATCCTTGTCTTTGGGTTGTCTTGAACCACCCCTGCGTTTGAAACACGGGACTCCTTGCCGTGCAAGTCCTTGATGTCGCCCACGCCCACGCCCACGGTGGGGAAGGTCCAGATTTCCGCCTCGTTCACGTGCACGTGGACGTGGACGTGGACGTGGACGTGATCGAAAACGAAGACCTCCCCTCGCCTACGCCCACGCCCACGCCCACGCCCACGGTGGGGAAGGTCCTCTTTCCCGAGGACTTCCCTTCCCCGGCCCGAACCGCTATCCTTCCCGCAGTCCCTCCCGCGGGTTGGGAAGATGGCGCGCGTGTCACGCATCCTCGCGATTCTCGGGGCCCTCGCGATCGGGGACTGCGGCTCGGGCGGAGGCGCGCCGTCCCCTTTAGACCCCGGACCCGGCGACACAGGAGCGGACCGCGCAGCCCCCGAGTGCGTGGGTCACGCGGACTGCGACGACCAGGACCCCTGCACCCTCGATGCCTGCCTGAACGGCGAGTGCCGGCACGGCGCGGTCTCGTGCGACGACCAGGACCTCTGCACGGACGACTGGTGCGGGGAGGAGGGGTGTGGCCACACGCGCAAGCCCGGGTGCTGCCTGGCCGAGGCGGACTGCGACGACCTCGACGCCTGCACGCGCGACCGATGCCTGTCCCACGCCTGCGTCCACGACGTCCCGGACCCGACGTGCTGTACGAAGGACGGCCAGTGCGACGACGGAAACGAGTGCACGCTCGACCTGTGTCAGTCCGGAACCTGCGCGCACCAGAAGGTCGTGGGAGGGTCTTGCTGCGACAGCGCCGCGGATTGCTTCGATTCTAATCCATATACGGATGAATATTGCATTGACAACAAATGCCAGTACAAGAATAACGGCAGCGGCTGCATGGACGACCAGGACTGCGACGACCTCAACCCCTGCACCACCGGGACGTGCAACGCCAAGCAGAAGTGCGACCAGGTCTGGAAGAAGGGGTGCTGCGCCGTGACCGAGGACTGCGACGACGGCAACGCCTGCACGGCCGAGGTCTGCAAGTCCGGGGCCTGCGAGGTCACCCCCCTCGAAAACTGTTGCAAGAGCGACGCCGAGTGCCAGGTGACGGACCCGTGCAAGGTCGGTACCTGCAAGGTCCCGCCGGGCCAGGACAAGGGCGAGTGCGTCATCTCCCTGGTCTCGACCCCCGAGTGCTGCACCTCGACCCTCATTCGTGCGGACTTCGATGACGCGAGCCTCCAGGGGTTCGCGGTCGCGGCCCTGTACGCGGGCACCGGCCCTTCATGGGTCGTGGACTCGCGCCGGTCCGTGAGCCCGCCCCGGAGCCTGTACTTTGGCGACCCGGCCACGTACACCTACGACGCGGGGGCGGGCCTGCCCGCGGGCGGGACCGCGACCTCCCCGGAGGCGGACCTCGCCAGGACCTGGGAGCCGGAGGTGCGCTTCTGGCTGTGGAAGCAGACCGAGGTGGTGGCCTCGTCGGACGTCTTGTCCCTGCGCGTCGTGGCCGGGGGGCAGGAGCACGAGGTGTGGTCCACGGCCACGTTCCCGCAGTTTTCGGATACGGGCGGGGAGTTCGTGCCGGTGACGGTGTCCCTGGGCGCGTTCGCGGAGCAGAAGGTGCGCATCCGGTTCGTGTTCGACACGATCACGGGGTTCGCGAACGCGTACGAAGGGGTCTATCTCGACGACATCGAGGTGGTCGGCCGGTGCCTGTGACTTCCCCGGACAGCGGTCCCCAGGAAGCGGTCCCGGACCTGCGGGAACAGGTCCGCGAGGACGCCCGGCGCCTGCGGGGACTGATGCGGGGGTTGCGGGCGGGGCTCGCGGCCGGGGCCCTGGCCCTGCACCTGGCCGCGACCCTCGCGGCGACGTGGGTCGTGTTCACCGAGGCCTTCCCCTACCCCGCCATGGTCCCGTTGATGGGCCTGCTCCTGTGGCTCCTGGCGGCATTCCGGTTCTTCGCGCAGGCCCTCCGGCGCCACGTGGCGGCCGCGGCCCTCGTCCTGGTCAACCTCGCGCTCCTCGCGTTCTGGGGCGCGGTCCTCGTGGACCAGGTGCCCGGTCGGCCCGTCGTTATCGAGGGGCGCGTCGTGGCGCGTCCCGACCTCCCGATCCTGTACGTCCCCGTGGCGATGTACGGGGTCGCAGCGCTCGCCATCGCGGCTCAGACCGCAGTGTCGTGGTGGCAGCGTCTCCGGGACCGGTGCGGTCGGTCCCGGTGAGTCGCCGCTACTCCATCGGCCGGTGCGTCCCCCGGGCCACGAAGGCGCGGAGCCGCGCAAAGAGCCCGGCGCGGACGCCCTCGTCGTCGAGGGGCCGGGTCTCCGTCGGGTCCCGGCGGACGTCGTAGAGCAGGGTCGTATCGTCGCTCATGTCCCACAGCAGTTTGTAGTCTCCCGAGTAGATCGCCTTGCGGAACCGGGGCGGACCCTGGTCAATGACCATCAGTTCTGAAAATATATCCCTCCCCTTCGGGGCGATCGCGCCTGGCTTGACGTGGTGGAGGAGGCTCCAGCCCTGGAAGGCCATGTCCTCGGGCCGCAGCCCGAGCACGTCGAGGATCGTGGGGACCACGTCCACGTGCGAGACTCTCTCCCGGACGCGGGCCGCACGGTAACCAGGCACGCGCACCCAGAGAGGGACGTGGACGCTCTCGGCGTGGAGCGCGTGCGAGTGCTGGCGCGCCCCGTGCTCCCCGAACTCCTCGCCGTGGTCCGCGAAGACCACCACGAGGGTCCTGTTCAGGCGCTTCGTGGTTTCGAGGTAGTCGAGCAGGATGCCCACATAATGGTCCACGTACGCGATCTCGCCGTCGTACCGGTCGATCTCGCGGGTCCCAAACGTCGGAAAGCCCTCGTGCGCCACATACGGGTGGTGCGCGGCCTCGAACTGGGCGTACAGGAAGAAGGGACGCGACGGCGGGGTCTTCTCGACCTCGCGGATGGCCGCGTACGTGATGTAGGGGGCCGCGACCTGGCCGAACTTCATCCACTGCCCGCTCCCGTACGGGACCTCGAAGTGGTCGAAGCCCCGCTTGAACGACGGCAGGAAGCGGTCCAGCCACTCGTCCACGATGGCGATGGTGCGGTAGCCCGCGGCGTGTAGCGCCTCGGTCAGCACTCGCTGTTCCATGGCGATCTGCCAGATCGTTCCGGACCGGTTCCACGCGATGCCGGAGGGGTAGCGCCCGGTGAACAGGGCCGGGATCGTCTCGCGCGTCGTGGCCGAGGGCGCGATCGCCTGCTCGAAGTACCAGGACCTGGCCGCGAAGCGGTCGAGGTTGGGCGTTGTCCTGCGCGAGTACCCCGCGAACGACACGTGGTCCGCGCGGACCGCGTCCACGCAGACCACGACCACGTTGAGCCTCTGACCCGCGGCAGGCGAGAGCGCGAAGGGCGAAGGGACCTCGAAGCGCGCGGCCACGGCCCCGGCCGCGTCCTCGCCGTCGCAGTCCTCGTCGAGGCCGTTGCCCGGCACGTCGAGGGCCTGGGGGTGGACGGACGGGTCCGAGTCATCGCAGTCCCGGCCGCCGAACCACCCCGAGGAGCCATCCCCGTCGCGGTCGGTCGCCCGCTGGAGGAGCCACAGGACCCTCGACGAGACCCCCCGCCCGCCCAGGACCTCTCGCGTGGCCTCAAGGGACAGGGAGGCCCCCGCGTGGGCCGCGGCCAATAAGAGCGCGGGCACGCCGACCCAGATGGCCGCGAGGCCTCGGGCGTTTTTGGGGACCGGGGGCCGCCTCGCGAGGGCCGCGACCACGGTCACCGCCAGCACCTCGGAGACGGCGAAGGCCGCGGCGGTCACGAGCCACATCGCGGACGGCAGGGACTCGCGGAAGGAGGCGCCGAGGACCCCCACGAAGGCGAGGACACCGGCGTCCAGGACGGCCATGAGGGTCCAGGCCCGGCGAGGGGTCCACGACGCCGCGGGCCACAAGCGCTCGACGACCGCTCGCACGCCCCAGGCGGCCTTGACCGCGGCCCCGGTCGCGAGGACCAGCCCCGCGGCCAGGAGCCACGACCGGACGGACGGCACCGTGACGCGGCCCAGGGCGTCGGACCACGCGGTGCCGAGGAGCGTGACCACGGGGACGGCGACGGTCAGGGCGACCGCGAGACCCGCCAAATCCGCCGGGGGGACAGCGCGCGCCACCCGCACCACGCCCGCGAGGATGGGGGCCTGGACCAGCCCGGCCAGCGAGGCCACCGCCCCCAGGATCGCGACCGCCAGGAACCCGCCGGAGACCGCCACCTCGCCGCCGGACCACAGGGCCAGTTCCACGCCCGCGGCCGGGACCAGGGCCGCGAGCGCCAGGACCCCGGACCGGGCGAGCCACCCCCATGCCCCGCACCCCCTGGACCCTTCCTCCCGCACCCGTGCCGCCTCCCCGTCCGGCGCTGCCGGTCCAACGACGGCGCGAACGTTACTATTTCCGGGCGCGGCGTGGCAAGGTGCAGTCACTCCCCACGATTCGCGCCGTGGGCGTTTCCGTCCACGTCCACGTGCACGTGCGCGAGCACGTGACAAAACAAGGAAAAGGTGGACCGCCTACTTCTTCCCGGCCTTGATCTCGTCCTGGCGGGTGAGGTTCATGACGCGGGAGGCGACGTTTCGGCCATCGCGTTCCTTCCAGGTGAGGCGCAGCACGTCGCCCGCGGACGGGACGACTCCGACCTCGGCCCCGGCGAACGAGAAGGTGATCTCCGCCTGGCGGGGCCGTTCGTCCCGGACCACGAGGACCCGCGCCGCCGTGTCCACCTGGACCACCGTGCCCTGGTGACGCGCGGCGCCTCGAAGCAGGCGGCCGCCGTCGCGACGAACAGCGAAGCGATGAGGTTCCGCGTGGTCATGGCCGGTCTCCCGGCCCGAAGCCCCTCGTGCTTCGGGCCTCTCCATGCGCTCCTTCCCGATCCCACGGACGAGCAGCGTGAGGATGACCCCGCTGATCGCGATCCCCGCGACCAGAATGAGGATGGACGAGGTCAACTGCCTGTCGAGTTGCTTGGTCAGGACCGACACGCATGCGATGAAGATCGTGATGGCGAACAGCAGGCGGATCGAGTAGCCGCGGACATACTTGACCGCCACCGTGCCCATCTGGGCCCCGACCGCGGCCCCGAGGAGCATCCAGATCGCGGCCAGCAACTCGACGCGCCCCTTGACCCCGTAAGTGAACGCCCCGTACGCCCCCGTGATCATGACCTCGAAGAGGTCGGTCCCGACCGCGACCAGGGTCGGGCACCCGATCAGGTAGACCAGCGCCGGCATTCGGATGAAGCCGCGCCCACCTGCATCCCCCTCGATGCCCGAGGACACGGTGCCGTGCTCGCTCAGGACCACGACGCGCGCCGCCTCGTCGCGGCGCCGGACCTCCCGCAGGACCGCGAGCTCGTCCATGCCGGGCATCTTGAGGTCCAGGATCACGACATCGTGGCTCGAGCGGTCCAGCCGCTCCAGGGCCTCGGGACCCGAGAAGGCGGCCTCCGCGAGGAAGCCCCGGCGCTGAAGCCGAGCGGTCAGGGCCGTCGCGAAGTCCGGCTCGTCGTCCACCACGAGGACCCGGATTGGGTGGGGGGCCTTCGGGGACATCGCGGTTTTCCGGCGCCGGCGGAGGTCCTCGCCGTCCGGAAGAACGCGTATCGGGTTTTCGGCTCCGGCCCACCGCGCGGGGTCGGGACGATGACAACCCTCATATGAGGTCCCTCAAGGTCCCGGCGAACGGCGACCGATCCGGCAAAGGCCTCACCGGCTCCTGCGCCACCGGACCTCGTCCGGGCCGTCCCCGGGCCACACCTCGATGAGGCCCGAGCGGGGGAGCCGCGCCGCCAGCAGCATCTCGACGCGCCTGCGCACCTCGTCCGGCGAGGGGTCGTCGCGGTGCAGGATCACGAGCCGGCCCAGGGTCGTGAGGG
>FWPU01002429.1_pt1 | contig 51792 bp, 45 predicted proteins | sample 2228361 | NCBI WGS metagenome assembly FWPU01 (sample SAMEA103939777, study PRJEB20133) | metagenome | reverse complement strand
GGGCTGAGGAACGTGTCGCTTCCCCTAACCCCTGGCTCCTGACTCCCGACTCCTGACCCCTAGGCATTGAACAGCGGCGACAGAAGCCCGCCGTCGACGCGGTAGCAGCCGCCGGTGCAGAACGAGGCTTCGTCGCTGGCGAGGAACAAGACAAGGTTTGCGACTTCCTCCGGGCGGCCGACACGGCCAAGCGGATGCAACCGGCCCCATTCGCGGATGGCTCCCTCGGGGTCAGCGCCGCCGAAGGTGTGCGCCGCGTCTTCGAGCATCGGCGTCCGGATGCTGCCGGGGGCAATGCAATTGCAGCGGATGTTCTCATGCGCATGATCGAGCGCCACGGTCGTCGTAAAGCTGACGACACCGCCCTTGGACGCGGAGTATGCCGCGACCGTCTTTTGCGAGGCAAACGCTTGGACGGATGCGGTGTTGACGATGGCTCCGCCGCCGCGCTTGCGCATCTCCGGAATCGCATATTTGCACGTGAGGAACGTCCCTTTGAGATTGATATCGAGCTGGAAATCCCAATCCTCTTCGGAAAGCTCTTCGACCGTGCCGTACCGGACCACCCCGGCGTTGTTGTAGAGTACATCAACACCGCCGAACGTCTGGACTGCCGTGTCGATAAGGTTCTTCACTTCTGCCGCGTTCCTGACGTCGCATTTCACGGCGACCGCCTTGCCGCCAGCCTCGTGGATCTGACGCACTGTCTCTTGCGCTGCTTCGAGATTGACGTCTCCAATCACGACTGCTCCGCCCTCACGGGCAAACGCAAGAGCAGCCGCACGGCCAATGCCCACGCCCGCGCCGGTGATAACAATGACCTTGTTGTCAAACCGCCGGTTCCGATCCATCGTGACTTCCACCTCCGTTCCCGTGGCACCTAGGTTCATGCGAGCCGATCCGCCAATAAGCACGGTCATTCGGCTGGTCCCGTTTCGACCTCTCCGTCAAGGGTGATGCGTCGCACGCTCTCCCGTGCGTGGTAGAGGACAGCGCAGAGTCTGGCCGTCGCTGATTCGCCTGGAGCCAGCGTCCGGTGCAGACCGGTCTTTTCCATCATGGCTACGAGTCCGTGACCAGGGATGCTGGTGAACGGCTCGATGGCCATCACGTACACGCTGCCATACCAGGGATAACCTATCGAAGCATGCATTTCTTGCCAGAGCCAGGCGTGAGGGAATTGATCACGCGGCCAGGCGAGGCCAACGCCGAGTTCAAGCTGCGCGTTGGTGATTCCGTACCACGCGGTCGAATCAGCGAAATCGGTCAGATACGCCATCAAGCCACGTGGCGATCCAGGACCGGGCACCTGGCGCAGATCAACTGTCTGGCCCCGGTGTTGCGTCAGGGGCCAAGAAATTCGCTCTCCTGGGATCAGTGGGTTGGCGGGCGGATTGTGCCAGTCGTCAGCGATGAGTGTCTGCGCGTTGGTATCAATGCGGCAGGCATCACTGAGGAACGGGGCGCCAAAGGCGGGATGGTGGCCCCACATGTAGTCCATCGGCTCGCGCGCAGTATTGGTGACACGCTCCTCTATCCAGAGCACGGGGCTGCCCGGCTTGACCCGCATCGTCCGCTCGATGAGGAACGGGCTGCGCGCTAAATGGACGGACAAACAGAGCTCCGCAGCGCCGTCCTGCTGGCCAATCTCATAATCCCAAGCGACTGCCGAGGCTTCTCCGTGAAAGTTGAGCTCAACACCCTTGTACTGACAGGCGTTGCCGCCATTCGGGAAGATCTCCTGCCAGCCGCCTTCATAGGCTTCGAGCCACGCTACCTCGGAGGACAGAGCGGTTTGGATTCCGCCTCCAGGCCGCCGGAGCCCCCACGGGCTCTTCCAGAGCACATCGATCCCAGTGCGCTTGTCAATCAACTCGTAGATATCGGCTCCCTTGTCAACCAGCACCGTGACCAGGAGTTGGTCGTTTTCCAGCCGGGCGGCGCGGACGCCACGGGGGAGCACGGTTTCAAAGACTGTACAGGTTCGCGCGACGGTCATCGTTCCTCACCTCGCTCACTGTGAAGGCGTCATGCGCATCAGATTGCGCGGGGCACTCCCGCGTACCTATCCCTTGATGGCCCCGCGTGTCAGACCGGCGACAAACTGGCGCTGAACCAGCGCGAAGATGATTACGATCGGGATCATCAGCAGCACTGAGCTTGCCATCAACTTGCCCCAATCGGTTCCATGCTCTCCGATGTAACTGAGCACGCCTAGCGGCAGCGTTCGCATGTCATTGCTGGACATAAAGGCAAGAGCGAACATGAAATCCTGCCAGGCCATAAAGAAGGCATAGGCGCCGGTGGCCAGGACACCGGGCATCGCGAGGGGAAGCGTGACGCGCAAGAAAGCGCCTAGCTGCGTGGCGCCATCAACCTGGGCCGCTTCCTCTAATTCTCGTGGGATGCCAACGTAGAATCCCCGCATCAGCCAAATCACCACCGGCAGGTCAAATGTGAGATAGGCGATCATCAACCCTGGATGAGTGTTGAGCAGGTCAAGCCGGCGCATGATGCGATAGATCGGCACGATCAGGACGGCCATGGGGAGGAGCTGCGTCAGAATAATCCCCATCAGCAGCGCCTTTCGCCCACGGAAGCGCAACCGGGAGAAGGCGTAGGAAGCGAAGACGCCGAACACCAGGGCCAGGACCGTTGTTCCTAATGCAACAACGAGGCTGTTCCAGAAGAAGCGGAGATAGGATGCATCAAGCACTGAGCCATAATTCTCGAGCGTGATCTGGCTTGGAATGATCGTCGGAGGAGTCGTGAAAATTTCCTCTGGCGTTTTGATGGATGTCAGCACCATCCAGTAGAGCGGAACACCGAAAAACGCGGCAGTGAGAAGGATCAAGGTGTAGAGCGGCAGCCGGCCCGGCAGCACGTGCAACACCGCTGTTACCGCACGTGACATGAGAGACAGCGCCCTGGTGAGCGGCATGAGCAGCAGCGTAACAGCGCGCCCGAACGCCTGTCCCACTGTGGACAGGACTCCTCCTGTGCTCGTGGGATCGACTGACGCAGGCGCAGCATCGCTGTCGTCATCCAATTCGAAGACGCGATCCCGGTTGAGCTCCCGAATGTAGAGCGCGCTAAAGACCAACAGCACGCCTACGGAGACGATCCCATACGTCGCAGCCTGCCCCTCTAATCCTTTGCGGAAGGCCAGCTCATAGACATAGGTGGGGAAGATGTGGCTGGCCGTGGCCGGGCCACCGCCCGTCATGATGTAGATGAGATCGAAGTAGTTGAAGGTCCAAACGCTGGTCAACAGGACGGTCGTCCGGATCGTCGGGACCATCTCAGGGATGACAACGGTCCAAAGCCGCTGCCACCATGAGGCGCCATCGAGCTGGGCCGCCTCGATCAAGTCTTGTGACACATTTTGGGCAGCGGCTAAGTACATCAGTGTCGAGAACGGCGTGCCTTTCCAGATCGCGGCGACGATAACCGCTGGCATGACGGTATCGGTTTGGGCGAGCCAGGGGATGTAGTCATCGATGATCCCGATACTCATCAAGAAGCGGTTGGCAAGGCCGAGATACGGCTCGTACATCAATTTCCAGAGGATGCCGCCGATGATGCCAGGCATGACCCAGGGGACGATGACCAAGGCGCGAAGCACGCCACGTCCGGCAAACCGCTGATTCAACAACAAGGCCGTCGCCATGCCAGCACCAAACTGCATGGCAACCACTGCAACCGTCCAGATCACCGAATTCCGGACCACGTCACGGAAGACGGCTGACCTGAGAATTTGCCGGTAGTTATCGAGCCCGACGTAGACAGGATTCGGGTTGATGAACGAAGAGCGCGTCGTGCTGAGGTAGATTGCCTCCCCGAGTGGATAAACGATCAGCAGCGCGATAAGGAGAAGCGCAGGCGCGACGAGCACATAGCCAAGCATGGCATGGCGACGGCCGGAGCGGCGACTTGCCACTCCGGTCGTCGTCCAGCCTGCCGTTGTCTGATCGATAGCCAAGATTGCAGCCCGCGTGATCGCGTTTACCCGTGCGCCCGTTGCCTATCCGAGTTGCGTGAGAATCTCCTCGATTTGCGCTTGCGCATCCTTGAGCGCGTCCTCGACGGGTGTGCCGGCCCAGATCGCCTGGACCATGTTCTGCTCGACATCCGAGATTTGCGGATAGACCGGGGAGATGGGTCGCGGTCGCCCGGAGTTCAGCGTCTCAAGGATAACTTCAGGCTGCTTGCGCTTCTCGCGGACAAATTCCTCGCCCGCTTCCCGCATGGCGGGCGTGAGCGAGTTGATCGTCTTTTGCACCTCTTTCTGGGTCGAGAGGTACTCAATCAACTTGAAGGCTGCTTCCTTATTCTTGCTCCCCTTGTTGATCGCGTAATTCCAGCCTCCTAGCGCGCCGACATACGATTTTCCGGCCGGGGCAGGCGGTACGGCGATGCGCCAGTCGAACTTGGCTTGGGCGTTCATCGTATCCTGCTGCCAGGAGCCATCCAGGATCATGGCGACCTGCCCAGCCACGAACGCGGCGACGCATTCGGACTCGCCAGCGTTGGCCACACCCTCCGGGGCGAATTGGGCGAGATTCTTGAAGAACGTCAGGGTTTCCACGTTCTCCGGAGAATTGATGACAGCGTTCCCCTCCTCGTCGATCACCTTGCCGCCATTGGAATACATAAGCGAGTTAAGCATCACCGTCATGTCTTCGCCTTTGTGACCAATGATCCCGATGCCAAACTGGTCTGGCGCTTTGGTCAGCGTCTGGGCGACTGTAAGCCACTCGTCCCACGTTTTGGGTGGAGCCGCTGGGTCGAGTCCGGCGGCAGTGAACATATCGGCGTTGTAGTACATCTGCATCCAGACATCGAAGTTGAGCGGCACGCCCCAGATCTTCCCCTGGTAGAGATTCGTATCCCATGCGCCTTGGAAGAAGATCTCGGGCTTGACAGCCGAAGAGGCAGCGATCAGGTCATCGAGCGGCTCAATCACACCGGCCGCCGCGAACTCTGGCGTCCAGATTTCATCGAGAGACATGATATCCGGGCCGGTCCCACCGCGAACGGCGACGAGGAGCTTGTCCCGGTACTGGGCGTAGGGGAAGGTCGTCACCTTCACGGTCACGCCGGGATGAGCTTCCTGAAACGCTGCGAGCGCCGCGTTGTAGGCGTCCTGAATATTCTTGTCGGACTGTTGCTGGTCCCACACTTCGATTGTGATTTGATCCTGGAACCGGTTGCGGATCACGAAAGGCGTGCGTCGCGGCGCGGCCTGGGTCCTGCGTGTTACCAGCGCCGCCGCTCCGGCTGCTCCAAGACTGCCTGCTGCGCGCAGCAGGTGGCGGCGGCTCAGGTGAGTGCGCTCGCCGGGATGAGCGGCAGATGAAGTGGGTTTCTCTGGAAGGTGCTCGGCCATCGTACACTTCCTCCCTTGGGCGTGCCGGCCCATGAACCTGATCAGAACACGATGACGAACTCCGCGAATCTTCGGGCGTTGGGCTCGGTGGACCAGCCGCCCGAAGATTATCGCCCGCGAAAAACCGGTAGACGCTTTTCTTTGAAAGCCGCAATGCCCTCTTGCGCGTCCGCCGAGCCATACAGTGTTGAGGTCATTCCCATTTCCATCGTCAATGCGGCCTCGAGGCTTGCGTTCAGTCCGTCGTTGACCAACTGCTTGGCCATCCGGATGGCGAGCGGTGCGCGCTCGAGGATACGATCCGCGAGTGCCTGGGCAGCGGACATCACCTCCGAAGGCGGTACTACGCGATTGACGATACCGAGCCGGTGCGCCTCCTCAGCGGTGATGAAATCGCCGGTCATGAGAAGTTCCTTGGCTTTCATCGGGCCGACGATGCGCGAGAGTCGTTGGGTGCCGCCGCCGCCTGGCAGGAGCCCGAGTTTACACTCCGGCAGCCCGAGCTTTGCGCCCTCCGCGGCGACGACCAGATCGCAGACCAAGACGAGTTCGAACCCACCACCGAGCGCATAGCCGTTCACAGCCGCGATCGTCGGCTTGGCAAGCCGCTCGATACGCTCATAGGCACGGCGCCCGACTTGCTGGAAGGCGACATAATCGGTGATGGAGATACCGACGTACTCATTGATGTCGGCGCCGGCGACGAAGGCGCGGCCGCGACCAGTAAAGATGACGGCGCCGACGTTTGGATCGGATTCCAGCTCATCGCAGGCGGCAACCAGGTCGCGAAACGTCTGGCTGTCGAGAGCATTCAGCCGCTCTTCGCGCGTAAAGGTGAGGATGGCCGTCTGACCCACGCGCTCGATCGCGAAGTTGGCGTACACCGTCGTGTCGCTCTCCTCGTTGCAGGTGACCGATAAGGACCAATGCTGGCGCGTTGCTGTGCAGCGTGGATCGTAGCATGTAAACGTTTACGCTGTCGACAGCTTGTCCATGACTCTGGGCTGACCCTACGGATAGAACACGGTTCCTTGCCACTGGTTGTATCCACCAGTGTCGGGGTAATCCACGCCGGCGATTGCGTTCTGGCCGCTGAATGGCACCGCGACCCTGCTCCAGTTGCCGCCGTCATCGGTTGCCCAAAGTGTGAAATGGAGATGATCGAAACCCATGTTGCCATCTTGCCCCGGTCCAGAGATGAAGCCCAGATATTGGCCCTGACTCACCCGGTCGCCCCAGCGCAGGCTGGGATCGACGGTCATATGAAACATCGCCACGGCATAGCCATTCTCCATGTTGATGGCGATGCCGCCAGAGGCCCGCTCTGTCCACCGGATCGTCCCGGTGACCGGCGAGTAGACTGGCTGGCCTGCCGTGTTGCCATCAGTCCGGATGATGTCAAAGGAGTAATGGTACTGATACGTGCTGTCCGCGTTGTAGTGACTGAAGCCGTTGTACCCCTGACTGATTTTCCATTCACCACCCGAGACTGGCCAGATGATTGCCGAGCTTGGCGCAGACGGTGAGCCCGTAGTGAGATAAGCTCCGTACGCCCATCCCGTCACCCCGTTGTACGCGATGCGCAGGAAGCCATTCGCCTCCTCGCCAAGCAGATCGACCACCGCGCCGTCTGGCATGACGAGCACCACCGCGTCGGCGGTGCTTGGCCCAGCGCGGAGATTGAGCGCACCGTCGATAACCCTCGCTGTCCCGGTCTCGCTGGGCTGAATGGCACCACCGCTAAGATTGAGGTAATCCCCAAACGCCCAGCCGTCAATTCCCTGGTAACGGACTGGGTAAAAGCCATCAACCGGCGCTCCGAGAATGCTCACTCCCGCGCCCGCCGGCATGACCAGGAGCACGCGGTCACGCGTGCTTGGACCGGCCCGCAAGTTCAGCGCAGACGACGTTACGGTGTCTCCACTGGCATCGCTTGTTGCTGACGCCAGATAGTCGGCGATCATGAAGCCGCGGTAGCCGCCGTATGTGACTTTCCACCATCGGGTGCCGTCGCGCGCCTCGACGAGCCGGCCGGCGATGCGAACAGTCTCACCCTCCGGCACGAGTGTGAGAATCTGGGCGCCGAATCCAGGCCGGCGCCGCAACCGTACCGGGTCACCATCGCCGGTCCGAACCACTGCAAGCTGACCGATGGCAAGATCGGTCGCGGCGCGAGCACTTGGCAGCCGGTGAACTGCTAGTACGGGAGCTAGCAGCGTGAAGAGCCCGAGCAACGAGGCAACAACGGTCGTGCGGGCGACCCGTTGGGTCGATGTCGTGGCCATATCCCCTCCCTCCTCGGAGATGTGATCATTTGGCCGGGTGCCGCCCGGCCACTGCCTACTTTGGGATGCGCGGTTGCCTCTCTCACCTCCTTCATGACCCACTGCAGCCACATGCGGGAAGCGATGCAGGTTCGCCAGCCTCTCGAACCGAATCCCCCGCTCTGTTGTGGCTCATTTCCTTGCGTTGGGCGGCATTGTAGCAGCATGGAGCGGCGCGAGAGGCGCGCTGGTAATTGGGAAGTTCCTCTGCCGTCGCGTTGTCACGCTTGCCAGCGGTTCCCGGGCGCTCTAGCCCAGTCAGCCGGGGTACACTGCGTGTGCTGGCGCCACTCAGCGATCTGCTCTGACTTGGTGCCGGGGGCCGGTTGGCTCGTGGGTCTTGAAGAGAGGAAGGCGCTTTTGCATGGCACTCATTCCTGAAATTGTGGTGACCGATCTCGCACTCGCGTTAGAGCCGGCAGAGAGCAGCACGCTCCCGTTGCAGCCAGTCGTCATCCACGTTCGCGCTCGCTTGGACGATGCAGGGCTGGACAAGATCGCTCGAGTAGTGTTGACGAAGTCGCGCGACCGGGTGCCAGTTGATGTTGCCTTCCAGTCGGCTAGGTTCCTTGACGGTGGCCTGGAAGTGACGGCCCAGGTGAGCAAGGGCCGGTTCATGAAGGCCGATGTCCGTGCTGTCGTCGGCATCGCCGCCGCGGACGCGGAGCAGATCACGGTCGAGGTTCAGGACGTGAAAGCGCTAGGCATGCTCCCGCTCGATGCGTTTGTTGCGCCGGTGCTGGAGCGGGCGTTCGCGCTAGCGAGTTCCCGGCCCGGCATTGCGCGCTCGGCCAGCAACGCGCGAGCGCTTCTCATTGATCCAGCGGAGGTCCTTCGGGCGCTCGGAGTGCCGCTGCGGTTTGCTGCCGGGGGGAGATGGACGGTGCACCCCGTCACAGGTGCGCTCGAAGTGACATTCGGCACAGCACCCTGAGCGGTGCCATGCCTTTCGCACGTGACGGGGCGAAGCCAACGCGAGGCGATCCTGTAGACTTGACGGACACAAGAAGCTGTCCGTTGAAAAGGCTGGGAGTAAGCCATGCCGGAAACCATGCGTGCCGTCGTTTGTTACGGCCCAAGGGATTACCGTGTGGAAGAGGTGCCGGTGCCGGTGCCCGGTCCGGGGGAAGTGCTGATCGAAGTGGGCGCAGCCGGGATCTGCGCATCAGACATGAAATGCTACCTCGGCGCACCGCTCTTTTGGGGCCGGGATTGTAAGCCCGGCTATGTCGAGGCGCCATGCATTGCCGGGCATGAATATGCCGGCCGCGTGGTGGCGCTTGGTGAAGGCGCCGGGGAACGACACAACGTCAAGATTGGCGACCGGGTGGTTGCCGAGCAAATCGTTCCTTGCGGGCAATGCCGGTACTGCCGCAACGGCCAGTATTGGATGTGCCAGCCGCATCATATCTTCGGCTTCAAGCGTTATCTCAACGGCGGCATGGCGAAGTACAACCTTTTCCCGGCCAATGCCCGGGTGCATCAGGTGCCCGAATCCTTGACCGATGGTGAGGCGGCCTACATCGAGCCGCTTGCCTGCGCCTGGCATGCAGTCGACCGGGGAGAGATCAAGCCAGGCGACACGGTCGTCATCGGCGGCGTGGGCAATATCGGACTATGCATGCTGCAAGTGGCTAAGCTCGCACAGCCGGGCTGTCTCATCGCGCTGGATACCAAAACCTATCGTCTCGATCTCGCCAGGACGTTCGGCGCCGATGTGGCGATCAATGTCGCCGAAGAAGATGCTGTGCAACGCGTGCTGGATCTCACCGATGGCTATGGCTGCGATGTGTATATCGAAGCCAGCGGCAGCCCAGCCGGCGTTGTTCAGGGCTTGCAGATGATTCGCAAGCTCGGCACCTTCGTCGAATTCAGCGTCTTCGGCGAGCCCACCACGGTTGACTGGACAATCATCGGTGACACGAAAGAGTTGAACATCCACGGCAGTCACCTTGGGCCGAACTGCTACCCAAAGGCGATTCAGGCGCTGGCCGATGGCACAGTCAACGTCAAGCCGCTGCTTGCAGATGCGTATCCGATCAGCGAGTTCCCGCGCGCCATGCAAGCTGCCCTCAGCGGAGGCGTGCTCAAGATCCTTGTCGTGCCGGAATAACCGGCACGGAGGGGAAAACCAGGCAGGGAGCATCGCATGACGGCGAAACCAGTGGCGGAGCAACCACGCGGCCGGCCGCTCAAGGTCGGATTGTGGCTGCCGATCATCGAGCGCACCATGGCCGGGGAAACGCCTCGCTGGGCAGATATCCTCGCCATGGCGCAGCTCGCAGAAGATGCCGGCTTCGACTCGTTGTGGCTCTCGGATCACCTGATCTACCGGTTGCCAGGCCGTGAAAACGAGCCGGTTGGTGTTTGGGAATGCTGGTCCATTCTGGCTGCGCTTGCCGCTTCAACGCGGCGGATCACACTGGGGCCGCTGGTGACCTGCATGCCCTTCCGCAATCCAGCGCTGCTCGCCAAGATGGCGGCGACTGTTGATGAAATCAGCGGCGGTAGGCTGATCCTCGGACTTGGTGCTGGCTGGCATGAGCCCGAGTTTCGCGCCTTTGGCTATCCATTCGACCATCGCGCCGCCCGATTCGCCGAAGCGTTCACAATCATTCGCAGCCTGCTGACGACCGGGGAGGTGGATTTTGCTGGCCGCTACTATGAAGCACGGGAATGCGAGTTGCGGCCGCGCGGGCCACGTCCGGAAGGACCACCTATCCTGATCGGTAGCAACGGGCCGTGGATTCTGCGGCAGACGGTCCCGTTTGTCGCCGCCTGGAACAGCGACTGGACGACACACCCTCGCGAAATCCCGCCGCTCATGGAGCGCGTGGATGCCGCTTGCCGTGAGGTCGGCCGTAATCCGGCAACCCTGGAACGCACGGCCGGCGTACAGATCGATTTGCCAATCCGCGATCCTGCCCGCAATGGCCGCGCGGTCATGGCTGGAGCAACTGCGCCGGGGGTCAATCCAGTTCAGCCAGCCACCGGCTCTGCCGATGACCTGGCCGAGTTGCTTCTCGGCTATGCAGCCACCGGCATCAGCCACGTGCAAGTGTGGCTGGAGCCGGCGACACTCAAAGGTTTCGAGTGGTTTGTCCGCGTGCTTGAGCGCTTGAATCACGCCGGCCCAGCCTAGCGAGAACCTTGGGACGGAGCGCCTTCTGCTCTGGTTTCTAGCCAGCTTGGATTCGCCCTTGCTGCCCAGCGGCCGCACTCGTAGCTGACGACGACCGGCACACCGAAGCACGCTGAGACGTGCTCACTCGTCAGGATTGCTCGCGCTGGTCCAGCGGCAACCACCGCCCCTTCTCGCAGCAGAAGCGCATGGGTCGTGGTCGGCGGGAGTTCCTCGAGGTGGTGAGAGACGAGCACCGTCGTCAGATTCGGTTTCGCGGCTGCGAGGCTGGCCAGTGAGGCAAGGAGCGCTTCGCGCGCCGGCAGATCAAGGCCCGTAGCCGGTTCATCGAGCAGAAGCAACGGCGGCTCCGTCATTAAGGCGCGTGCAATCCGGACTCGTTGCCGCTCACCCTGCGAGCAGGTGGAAATCTGCCGGCCAAGCAGATGCGAACAGCCGAGAATCTCCAGCAAATCCCTGGCGCGCTGCCGCTCTAGGTTCCCGATGCGGTCGGGCAATGGCCAGACAGTCCCTGTCACGCCAGTCAGAACAACGTCCTCAACCGTGAGCCAATCCAGCAGCTTGTGCGTCGGATCAATGGCGCCGATCTGCTCGCGGAGATCCCAGACAGCCACCTGGCCAAGCTGGTTGCCGAGCACCCGCACACTTCCCGCACTGGGGTGGCGAGCAGCGCCCGCAATTGCCAGCAGCGTGCTCTTGCCCGATCCATTGGGACCGAGCACGACCCAGTGCTCTCCGGATTGCACGGTCCAATTGATGCCACGAAGGATGACCGGTCCCTCCGCAATCCAGACGTGGACATCGTGCAACCAGAGAACCGGCATGTTTCCGTCGCTCACGGCTCCTCCTTCTTCACCGTGTATGTCAATTCCGCGTCTCAATGCGCGGCCCTCATGCGCCCTGGCATGCGAGGGCGCGCCTACCATATAGAATCGCATGAGTGTGTGGGATGCGTTCACCAGGGGTGCCGGTTGTGGGTGTGACCATCGAGGATGTCGCGAAAGAAGCGGGTGTTTCGATTGCGACAGTTTCGCGATTTATGAATGGGCAGGCAGGCGCGATGGCGCCCGCAACACGAGAACGGTTGCAGCGCGTGGTGGAGCGCCTGGGGTATGTTCCCAACGCGGCGGCGCGCACTCTGAAGACCGGACGGACGCGCTTGATTGGCGTGGCACTGGCAGACATTGCCCACATGTACTGGAGCACCATGCTGGCGGGGATTGAGGAAGGGTGCGCTAGGCTAGGTTACGGTGTGCTGATCGGCAGCGCCAGCAACCGGGTCGAGGTGCAGAGCGATCAGGTCGCGCTCTTTCTGAAGCAGAAGGTTGATGGGTTGCTCATCAACCCGACCGATGCTGATGCGGCCACGGTCGCCACATGGGCAGCGCTGCGGTGCCCGGTCATTATGCTCGATCGGACCGTACCTGGACTCACGTTTCCGCTGGTTTCCGTTGACAACGTTTACGGGGCGCGCCTTGCCGTGGAGCATCTCCTGGAGCTTGGCCATCGCCGGATCGCGTTCGTGACCTGGCCGGTCGCCAATTTGAGTAACCGCCGCGAGCGTCTTGCTGGCTACTCCGCCGCCCTGGCAGACGCCGGTCTACCCACCGATCCAGCGTTGATCAGGGTTGCAACTGAGTCATGGGATGACGGTGTCCGGCAGACGATTGACCTGTTTGATCGGCCAGATCCGCCGACCGCGATTTTCTCCGCGAACATGGAGCTGAATTTGCAGGTGCTGGCCGGGCTGAAACACCTCGGGTTGCGCGTACCAGAGGATGTTTCGGTCGTTGGTTTCGACGATTCACCGTGGGACCCGCTGCTCGATCCGCCGCTGACGACGGTGGCGACGCCTCCACGGCGCCTGGGAGTGCTGGCGGCGCTGCGGCTATGCCGGGCGGCGGAGCGCGGCGAGCGGCTTTCCCCCCGCGAAAGCCGGCTCAAGCCGCATCTGATCGTTCGCCGCTCGGCTGCGCCACCCGCTGGGCACCGGTAGCCGCGAGCGCGTTATTAGCGTTGCGCACCCGCCTTTCAGACGAACAGCACCATTGTGACGGTACAATGGCAGTGGAGGTAAACCCTGTCATGTATCGCCCGGCCCGCACCGAGGTTCGACTTTTCCCCGCGCCTGACCATGACCGTCTTGCACCGCTCGTGGCGGTCGCCGAGATGGCGCGCCGGGTGCTTGACAACATTGGCGAGGTGCTCGTTGGGAAGCGTGACGTCGCTGAACTCCTGCTCGTTGCCCTTCTTTGCGAGGGGCACGTCCTGATCGAGGACGTGCCCGGCGTTGGCAAGACGACGCTCGCGCGAGCGATGGCGCGCTCGATCGGTGGTGTATTTCGTCGCATTCAATTCACGCCTGATCTACTCCCGACCGACATCAGCGGCTTGACGTATTTCGACCAAAAGCTCAGCGAGTTCCGCTTCCGGCCAGGTCCCGTGTTCGCCAATGTGTTGCTGGCGGACGAGATCAATCGTGCCACGCCGCGGACACAATCAGCCTTGCTTGAGGCGATGGAAGAACGAACTATCACCGTGGAAGGTGAGACGCTGCCACTCCCCCGGCCGTTCATGGTGATTGCTACCGAGAATCCGATCGAGCTTGAGGGAACGTTCCCGCTGCCAGAAGCGCAATTGGACCGGTTCCTGATGCGTGTGGCCGTTGGTTATCCCACGCACGAAGATGAAGATGCCCTGCTGGCATTGCACGATACTGCCCCGCCAGTCGCCGAGCTTGAGGCTGTCACAAGCCCAGAGGAGATGGTCGCGGCGAGCCGCCTCACGCGGACTGTTTATGTGAGCCCAGATGTCCGCCACTATGTGACAACGATTGTGCGGGCCACCCGGACACACGAGGCCATTGCACTTGGCGCGAGCCCCCGCGCCTCGCTGGGTTTGTTGCGAGCGGCGCAAGCGCGGGCAGCAGTGCGAGGCCGGTCTACGGTCTATCCAGACGATGTGAAGGCGCTCGTGGCACCCGTGCTCGGACATCGCGTGCTGCTGGCCCCGGAGGCGCGGCTGCGCGGGCGTCAGGCTCAGGGAATCCTCTCCGATATCGTCGCGGGTATCCCCGTTCCCGTCGAAGGCGATGTGGGGCTGCCACCGGAGGCCGGTCAGCGGCCGGCGGAGTAGCGATGCGTGCCCCCTGGATGACAAAGCTCCAGACTCCTGCCGCCAGTGACGACGGCGCCATGCGGAGTTTCGTCTTTAACCGGCTCTGGATCGGCGGGGCGGTCATCGTCCTAGCGATCGGTCTGATGACGAGTCAACCGGCGCTCAGCCTGCTGTCGCTGTTGGTGCTCGTCACCGCCACGATTGCGGCGGGCTGGAACCGGCTGGCGTTGTGGCAACTGGCGTGTGAGCAGGAGATTTCGGAGACCCGCGCCTTTCCCGATGATGTCGTGATCTTCTCCATTCGAGTGCGCAACCGGAAGCCACTGCCGCTCCCGTGGCTGACGATCGAAGCAGAGCTAGCGGGCGCGCTCCTGCCTGTTGATCGCGAAACGACGCTGAGTGGCGCCAGCGACCGCCGGCTCCTTCGCATCGTGGCTCACGTCCGGGCGTTGGAGCAAGTCACGTGGAGCATACCCGTGCGCTGTTCTCGACGTGGATGCCATGCCGTTGGCCCAATTACGCTGCGCTCTGGCGATCCTTTTGGGTTCTTTTCCTGCCGGCGCACGGTGGCTACGTTCACCACGATCGTGGTGTATCCACGCTTGCGATCGCTGCGGGAGCTCGGTATTCCGCCCATAGCGCCATTGGGAGCGGCGCGCCAGCAGCGCCAGTTGCTCACTGATCCAGCGAGAATCATCGGGACTCGCGAGTACCGGCCGGACGATCCGTTCCGTCTTATCCACTGGAAAGCCACGGCGCGGCTGGGCACGTTGCAAGTTCGCCTGACCGAGCCGGCAACGACTCATCAAGTGGCACTGTTTCTAAACCTTGATACCTTTGAGCATTACTGGGAAGGTCTCGACATCACGGCTGCTGAGCACGCGATCGAAATCGCGGCGGCGATTGCAGCCTGGGGTGACGGCGAGCGACTTGCCGTAGGCGTCTACGCCAACGGTGTGGTCGCTGGATCCGACCAGCCGCTGCGTCTGCCACCCGGTCGCGAACCTGTGCAACTGCCGAAGGTGCTCCATGGCCTGGCTCACATTTCGCCATACTCTACCGTACCCTTCGCGCGGGTGATTGGCCCGGAGGCGGCGCGACTTCCATGGGGGAGCACCGTGGTTGTGGTCACGCCGCTCGTGCCGGAGTCCCTGGTGGCTCAGGCAGTGGCCATGCTGGCGAGGGGACAACGGGTGGCGCTCGTCGTCATTGGCGATGCCCCTGTGCCGCCATTAGCCGGGCTTGTCGTTCACCGCGTGCCATCTCCGGTCGGAACCGAATGGCATGTGGCAAACCCCGGCCTGGCGGCGGTATAAGAGGAGGAGAGGGCAGCCGGCAACGGCGCCGGGAGCGCGATGAACGACCACACAGCACCGCAGTCCCTTCTTGCTACCTCGTCGCCGAAATTAGCGGCCAGGCAGGCGCATCGTGTTGACTGGCGAAGCGAGCTTCTGGTTCTCATGCTGGCCGCTGCTGAAACAGCGGTCCTCTGGCTGATGATCGATGTCGTGGCTCGGGTGAGCCAGAGCCATGCGCTACCTGGCTGGTCGTTGTTCCTGCTCCTCAGCGTGGCGTCGCTTCTGCCCCGCTGGCTGGAAGCGGCTGGACTTTGGGACCGGACCTTCGGCGTGGTGACGACGCTGGCTGTCGTGGCAACAACGCTCGTGGCGATCAAGACGGCGTCGTTTCCTGGGGCGCCCTGGCTCGATGGCGGGTGGCTACGAGATGCCGCGCTCGCCATAGGGTGGTGGCCTGTCGAGGAGCAGATGCCGGTGTGGGGAGTCATCCCGGTTTCCGCCTACGCCTGGTGGCGCGGCAAGACACGGGCGGAGCCCGGACCGGATGCTGCGCTGACGATGTTTCGTTTGGGCACGGCCGTGATGGTGGTGGTGGCAGGCGCCCATGCCATGGCAGTCCCCGAAGATCCGGCGCGGGGAGCGAGTCTCGCAGTGTTCGTGTTCTTTTGCAGTGCGCTAAGTGCCATCGCCATAGCTCGCTTGCGGCCAGAGGGTGAGCGCGGCAGGCATGCCCTTGGCGCACGCTGGCTGGGTCCGCAACTCCTCCCGGTCATGGCAGTGGCAATGACCGCTGCCGGTGGTGCGGCAGCGCTCTCGCCCGCCATCCTCGACTCCATCTTGTGGCTCGTAGCCCCCCTCGTCTGGGCGTTAGCCGTAGTGTTTCGATTCGTAGTGGTCGTGCTTGCGGTTCTCGCGTTCGTCTTGGTCTTTCCGGTCCTCTGGCTCCTTTCCCGCTATCCCATCCAGGTTGGCGGGCTGCGCTGGACCGTTCCGGCGACCGATCCGCGAGCGTGGATCTCGGATGCGACCGCAAGCGCGGCTGATATTCCTGGCGCTGTGCGGGCGCTTGTCGCTGCTGGCGTGCTCGTGGCGCTGTTCAGCGGGGTGACGCGGTTGGTGCTGAGAAAGCGACGATCAGTCCCGGTGAATGAAGAGGATCGCGTCTCTGTGCTCGGTGCCCGGGAGCTTGCGGCGTTGACAATGGCATGGCTGCGGCGCATCCGGCGCCGGCGCAGGTGGTCGCCCGATCCCCTTGCTGCATTGCGCCACAATCCGCGGTGGCGGCACACAGTCGCGGTTCGGGAGATCTACGCGGCGTTCCTCCGATGGTGCGCCGCAATGGATCTCGCGCGCCCAGCCAGCCGGACACCAAGCGAGCACGCGGCGTATTTGCTCGCTCATTTGCCAAAGACAGGTATCGACGCTGATATTATGATCCTCACTGAGACCTACGCCGGGGTGCGATATGGAGACACGCCCGCGACCGCTGCCGACAGTGCGCGAGCGCGGGCAGCGTGGGCTCGTATTCGCCGGATCGGATAATTCGCATGGCTCCTCTTCAACCAGGCTCTCCGCTCGGCTTGTACATCCACGTGCCGTTCTGTAGCCACATCTGTCCCTACTGCGACTTCAATACCTACGCTGGTCAGGATGCTCTCATTCCCCGGTATGTGGCAGCGCTTCAGCACGACATCGCGCTCCAAGGGGTGGCGCTCGGTGGGCGCGAAGCGGCGACGATCTTCATTGGTGGCGGTACCCCATCCCTTTTGCCGCCCGATGCGATTGCCCGGCTTGTCGGGACTTGCCGGAGCGCGTTTACCGTCGCACCTGACGCGGAGGTCACCCTGGAGGCAAATCCCTCGAACGTGGACGTTTCGTATTTCGCTGGCATTCGGGAGGCGGGGATCAACCGGCTAAGTATCGGCGTCCAGACGCTGCAGCGGCGGGGCCTGCGCGTGCTTGGCAGGCTTCATGAGGCGACCGAGGCAGAAGCGGCGTTCCGAGCCGCCCGGCAAGCAGGATTCACGAATATCAGTCTTGATCTCATCTTTGGCTGGCCAGGGCAGACCCTCCAGGCTTGGCTCGATGATCTGTCGCGAGTGTTGGAATGGGAGCCAGATCATCTGTCGCTCTATAACCTGATCATCGAACCAGGAACGCCAATGGCCGATGCGGTGGCGCGAGGCATCCTTCAGCCTGCATCCGACGATGAAGCGGCTGATATGTATGAAGCCGCAATTGCGCTGCTGGATCAGGCGGGGTGGCTTCACTACGAAGTGGCGAACTGGGCGCGCCAGTCAGGGAGGGAGCGTTCGCACCGCAGATCGCTTGAATCGGACCTGCCAGATTTTGCCTCGCGCCACAATGTGCTCTACTGGCGCAACGGCGAATACGCGGCGTTTGGTGCTGGCGCACATGCGCGGCTCGGTGACCGGCGCACGATGAACCATCTCTTGCCCCGCGCCTATGTCGACGCCATCGAATCGGGCCAATCCCCCGTGTCGAACACGGAGCATCTCACTCCAGACATCGAGATGGCTGAGACGATGATGCTCGGCCTGAGACTCCTGCGGGAAGGCGTAAGCGATGGTGAATTCCAGGCGCGCCACGGTGTCGGGTTATTCGAGCGATTCGGGTTGGTTATAGACGACCTCCAACGTCTCGGCTTGCTCACGTGCGTTGCCGGCCGGGTGATGCTCACCCACCGTGGCTTGATGGTCGCCAACGATGTCTGCGCACGTTTCCTGGCGTGAGTGGTCGCATGCATGATCCTCATCCCCCGCTTGACAGATGGCCGGCTCTATCCGACGATGCAGGCCATCGTTCGAGTTGATGGAGCGGGACAAAGGGGGAGCAATGGCGGCGCAGATCCGAGCGAGAGGTGTCATTGCGCGAGTGCCCGGTGAGCCGGGTCAAATCGAGGAGTTTCTCATCGACGAGCCAGGGCCGAACGATGCCCTCGTGCGCATCCTGGCGAGCGGCGTGTGCCACACAGACCTATCGGCGAAGAATGGCGTTTTCGGAACCGACTATTTCCCATTCTTGCTGGGCCATGAGGGATGCGGCATCGTCGAGCGCGTCGGCGAGCGCGTGACCAACGTCAACGTTGGCGACAAGGTGATTCTGGCCTGGCGGGCACCGTGCGGCAACTGCCGGTTCTGCCGTGCTGGCCAGCCGCACCTCTGTGCGGCGAGCCTCAACGCCGAAGGCAAAATGTACACAACCGATGGCAAACGGCTGACGCCGATTCTCGGCATTGGCACGTTTTGCAGTCACACGCTTGTTCACTCGCGCCAGTGTGTTCCGGTCAATCCCGCGCTGAAGCCCGAGCCGCTGTGCCTGATTGGCTGCGGCGTTGCCACTGGCGTTAGCGCGCCGTTCAACTCGGCACAGGTCAAGCCAGGTCAGTCGGTCGCAGTCATTGGATGCGGCGGAGTCGGTGATTCGGTCATCATGGGCTGCAAGCTAGCGGGAGCAACAACCATCATCGGCGTGGATGTGGATCCGCGCAAGCTGGAGTGGGCGGAGGCGTTTGGGGCCACGCACGTGGTGAACCCTCGCGATGGCGATCCCGTCGCCCGCATCAAAGAGATCACCGGCGGCAACGGCGTCAACGTGTCATTCGAAGTGGTCGGCAAGCCGGAGACTCTGAACATCGCGTTGTGGTGCCGCGATCTCGCTGGAACGTGCGTCATGATCGGCGTGTATTTCCCCGACGCGCGCTTGGACCTGCCGCTTGCGAAGTTTTTCGATCTCGGCGGCTCACTGCGAGTGGCTTGGTACGGTGACGTCTTGCCGACGCGAGATTTCCCAACCATGGCCACATGGTATGAGCAAGGGAAGCTTGACCTTGACCGGATAGTGACGAGAGTCATTTCGCTGGAGGAAAGCGAAGACGCGTTCCACGCGATGGAGCGGGGCGAAACGCTGCGGAGCGTCATTCGCTTGTAGGGAGACACTCCGGCCCCGGTGACGGAGAAGACTCAGCGCGCCTAGCGGCAACGGCGCTCCGTTTCGGAGCGCCGCGCTTTTCTATCACTTCAGGCCCAGTGAAGAGTGAATCAACGGGCGACTCGTGACGGGAGCGTACTGCCTACAACACGAGGACCTTCCGCGTGCAGCCTAGGGCATGTTGCAGGATTAGCCATCCGAACTGCCGTACCCCGCTGGCATCCTCAGCCGTGCGGGGGATCTCTTCTCGTTGAAGAGCTCATGTCCATCGTGCATGTGCGGTGCTCTGAGAGGCTCATGATTCTTCCAGCCGAATCAATGGAAGACCCGTCGCTTCATCCACTTCGCGGCGCAGATGGGCCGGAGTCTCCGTCACGACGACCTCCAATGTCGGGTGGACGAATGCCTCCAGGAGATGGCCACCACGCGTTGTGCCGTCTGACCTGCCTACCACCACATGCGCGTGGACCTTCGGTTTACCTCTGTGGATCGCAATATTTCCGATCAGCGACAGTACCTCCACCTGCTCGTCAACCGGGATTTCTCGGTAAGTTCGCTCGGCAACATCGAAAAAGCCGAGTGTGGCACTGCGGAACGCGCCGATCGCGGTGAATTGAGCCGCGTCGAGACGGTGCTGGGCCGCGATCTGCTCCATGCCTGCCATGAAAGCTTCGCCGGATGCAAACACGACGACGAATGTTTGCAGGCCATCGCTGTACAGGGTGCTCACCTTCATGCGAATCCCCCCGGGTTTGATCATATCGTCGTTCCCGCGCCGATTGCCTGCTGCACTGCTCCCTTGGTTCGTTCGAGTACGAGCGGGTATGATGGCATGTTGACAGTAGTGTTGTGCGAACGATGCGATCGCACCACGCGAGGAGGCGAGAATGGCAGCAAGGACGACGTGGAACCCGCAGACACATGAAGATTACCAGCGTTTGAAGGGGCGGGCCGTCTATGCTGCCGACGGTCAAGAGGTGGGAACCCTTCGTGCCGTTTTTCACCCTCCGCTCGACATGCCAGAAGCCAGAGGACATCACTATTTTCTCGTTGAAACTGGAACACTTGCCCCGAGATACGGCGAGGATGTTCTTTATCTCGCGGAAGAGTTGCTAGGAGAAGTCCACGACGATCGGATCATCCTCACCGTCCCAAGCAAGGACCTCAAGGGCGATCTGATCCGTGCCCCTCATAACCTTGGCAGCTTTGATCGTAGATAGCCTCACCTCTGCTCCATCGGAAAAGGTTGCCTCTTGGTCCCGCTACTGGTTCGCTCCAAGAGCTTCCTGCGAAAGGTTGAGGCGGATTTCCCCGGCGCCAACCTCCGCGACGGCGTTAATGGGGACAGTGATAGTACGGCGGAAAATAAAACCGGACTTCACCACAAAGCCTTGCAGCGTGCCTCCGTCGCCGAACAGCACGCGATCAACGCTGCCGACCTTCTTGCCGTCGGCTGCCACCACGGTAGTCCCTTCGGAGATCATCACATCTTGGGGAGGAAGATTGCTGATGTTTTCGACCACAGGGTTCGTGGTGTCGCTGGTCTCCATTGGAGAAACTAAGCCGCCAGGATAGGCCGAGGCGTCAAGCGGTCCCCCATAATAGACGCGGCCGACCCCGGTTGCAGGAGCCTCCCAGGCCGGATCGAGTCCAGTAAGCGTCGTCGCAGGAGCCTCGACGTACTGCGTGACCACAAAATCGGAGAGCGACTCGACCTGATCTGCAGTGAGGTTGAGCACGATGCGGTCGGGCTCAATACGCTCGATGAGGTCAATATCTATGAGCTTCGGCTGTGACAGAATCCCCTGACCTGCCACAAGTTGCTCTAGATGGTTGTTTGCTGCATTCAGCACTATGCTGTCAACTGTGCCGACGTTCTTGCCGTCGCTGCTCGTGATGGTTTGGCCAAAGCGCACGCGATCAGTTGCGCCGTGATACTGTTCCATTGGCATTCCTTTCGCAAGGCGCGTACACATCCGCGTGTTGTCACTACCGATCGTGCACGTGTCATGCCAGGGAACTCGGTAGGCTCCGCGCCGGTGATAACGGAGCATGTCAGGACCAGCGGCGCTCACGCGGGCGACAGGTTGCGTTAGCATGAGCGGCATGCGATGGGCGATGGCATAAGGACACCTGGGAGGTGGGTGTGAACACAGACGACATCTGTTTCATGACAGCGCGGGAGCTTGCCGAAAGCATCCGCCGCCGCGAGTTATCGGCGCGAGAAGTGATGACCGCGCATTTGGAACAGATTTCGGAGATCAATCCGCGCGTCAACGCCATCGTGTCCCAGCTTGATGAGGAACGGGCTCTGGCGCTGGCTGACGACGCGGACCGCGCGCTCGCTGCCGGCGAGCGGGCTGGCCCATTGCACGGCCTCCCCATCGCCTTCAAGGATCTTGAAGACGCCGTGGGATTTCCAACCACCTATGGTTCTCCAATCTACCGTGAGAATTACCCCGCACGTGACGCCCTCGTCGTAGAGCGGTTACGCGCTGCCGGTGCGATTGGTATTGGCAAAACAAACGTGCCGGAGTTTGGACTCGGCTCGCACACGTTCAATCCTGTCTTCGGGGTCACGCGGAACCCGTACGACCTGACGAAAAGCGCCGGTGGCTCGTCCGGCGGAGCCGGAGCCGCCCTTGCCACCGGGATGCTGCCCATTGCCGACGGTAGCGACATGGGTGGCTCGCTGCGCAACCCAGCGAACTTCAACAATGTCGTTGGGTTTCGCGTTTCGCCTGGTCTGGTGCCAAGCTGGCCATCAAGCGCACCCTGGATCGGGCTGAGCGTGAAGGGACCGATGGCGCGCACCGTGGGCGATGTTGCGCTCCTCCTTTCGGTGATGGCGGGGCAAGATCCTCGCGACCAGCTCGCCTACCCCGTCGATCCTCAGATGTTCTTGCAGCCATTAGACCAGGATTTTCGGGGAGTGCGCGTGGCCTGGTGTCCGGATCTTGGGGGATTGCCCTTGGACCATCGTGTGCGCGCCGTCTTAGAGGCGCAGCGGGCAACATTCGAGGACATTGGTTGCACAGTCGAGGATGCCGCGCCGGATCTTGCCGGCGCCGATGGAATTTTCCGTGATCTTCGCGCGTTTCTCGTTGCATCAAGCTACGCCGATCTTCTCGCCACGCATCGCCATGAGCTCAAGCCTGAGATGGTATGGAACATCGAGGAGGGGCTGCGCTTGTCCGCCGTCGATGTGGGGAATGCGATGGCTAGGCAGCAGGAACTCTACGAGCGCATGCGCCAGTTCATGATGCAGTATGACTTCCTCGTGTGCGCTGTGAACCAAGTGCCGCCCTTTGATCTCAACCTGCGGTATCCGACCGAGATCGAGGGCGTGCCGATGGAGACGTACATTGCATGGATGAAATCAGCGTACTGGATCACGGTCACTCGACTACCAGCGATCTCCGTCCCGGCGGGCTTCACCGAGGATGGGCTACCGGTCGGGGTTCAGATCGTGGGCCGGTTTCGCGATGATTTAAGCGTGCTTCAGCTTGCCCACGCCTTTGAAGGCGCAACCCAATTCTGGCGGCGCCGGCCTGGCGTCGTCGCCGGGGAGCGATGAGCGGCGCCAGGCGGTGAGGCGGGGCCAGGCTGCCCAGTTCGACGCGGCTCCGTCGCGCGGATCAGACTTGTGGTAGAAGGACATCCGCATAGAAACGAAGGAAGCTTTCCTGGTCCGGTCCAACCTGGTGCACATAGATGTGGTCAAATCCGGCATCAATGAACGACCGGATCTTGACCAGGTACTGCTCGGGATCTGGCCCGCAAACAATCACTTTTTCGACATCCTCGGGACGCACGAGCTGAGCTGCTTGGGCGAACAGCTCCGGGGTGGCGATGTCCTGTCCAAGCTGTCCGGGTAATGCCGCGTTTGGCCACCACTCATGGGCGATTCGAACGGCAGTGGCCTTGTCTGGCGCCCAGCAGACGGTGATCTGTCCGTATTTGGGCTTGCCGGTTCCGCCGGCTTGCTCGAAGGCTTGGACAAGAGAAGTCTTGGCCGTGGTGCTGATCAGCCCATCGCCATGACGGCCAGCCAGGTCCGCTGATGTGGGGCCGGCCGCGGCAACGTGAAGTGGCGGTAGCTGCTCTGGCACGGTGTAGAGCCGAGCTTGCTCGACCGTGTAGTACGTGCCGTAGTGATCAATCTTTTCGCGGGTCCAGAGCTGGCGAATGATGTCAATTGCTTCTTCGAGCATCGCCGCGCGAATAGAATAGACTGGCCAGCCGGCGCCGATAATGTGCTCGTTGAGGTTTTCGCCCGTACCGACGCCGAGGAAAAAGCGGCCGGGCATCATGGCGGCGGCTGTGGCTGCCGCTTGGGCGATGATAGCGGGGTGAATGCGCATCGTGGGGCAAGTGACACCTGTGCCCAAGGTCAACCGTTGGGTTGCCTTGGCGATGCCGCCGATCACAGCCCAGACAAACGGGCTGTGCGGCTGCCTCGGTGTCCACGGGTGAAAATGATCAGAGATGAGCGCGAAGCTCAAGCCAATTTCTTCAGCGCGCCGGGCATGCCGGATCAAATCGCTCGGACCGTGCTCCTCACTCGACAGGGCGTAGCCAAATGCAACCATTCTGCTCTCCTCCTCTGCGCTGGAATGCTTGTGCCCGGCGCGACGGAACTCGCCTCGTTGTCAATGCGCGAGGCGTGCCAGCGTGAGCCGCTCAGGAGTGGGAGCGAGCCGAATGAGCATTGGAGTCACGCGGCACCCGGAGTCTAGCGCTGAACTCGGGTGCCGGTATGTGACGGTGACAGGAGATGCCCTCTCAGGCGACGGAAACGCTGCAAGGAGAGACGTGCACGCCGTGTACACATCTCCTGTTTAACGGGACGAGGAGCAATCCCTCGCCGCGTATCCCGTCCATTCCACGCTTCGCAAGCGCGCGTGACGAAGGGATACCGCCGGGGTGTGACAGTTCGTCCCTAAGCATCAGGTGCGCAATCTGATTTATGGACGAAAATCGGACAGCGGTGTGATCGTCCGGACGAATTCAGCGATCAGTTTTGCTGCGCTGTCCAAATCGCGCAAGCTCACAACCTCGTTCGGCGAATGCATGTAGCGATTCGGTATGGACACAAGGCCGGTCGCGGTACCCGCACCAGTGCGGATCATTGCATCAACGTCGGTGCCACTGGAGCGAGCGGCTCCCTGGATGGGGCAATCGATGCCAAGGCGCCTGGCCGCTTCACGAAGCCCCTCGAACACGACCGGGTTAAGCGAGGCACCGCGCGTGAGCACAGGACCGCCGCCGACCTTGACTTCACCATCACGCTTCTTGTCCGCTCCCGGATAATCCGTTGCGTGAGTCACATCAATCGCGATAGCAACGTCCGGAGCTAGCCGGAATGTCGACGTGTAGGCCCCTGCGAATGACACCTCCTCGCGCGTCGCTGCTACCGCATACAGATCAAGGTCCGGGCGGTCGGCGGCAAGGAGCCGCAGCGCCTCCAGCGCGACGAATGCGCCGACACGGTTATCCATGCTGCGTGACACGCATAAGTCGTCGGTTAGGTGAACGAATTGCGCATCAATGACCGCTGGGTCGCCGACGGTGACGCGGCGCGCGGCATCGTCCCGGTTCTGCGCTCCGATATCAATCCACAGGTCACGAATGTCTGGAGCCCGCTCCTGTTCCTCCTTGCCAAGGATGTGCTTCGCCTTGCGGCCAATCACGCCAATGACGTCTCCGTCATTCCCGGCGATGCGAACCCGCTGGCCGACCAAGACCTGGGTGTCCCAGCCGCCGATACCGTCGAACCACAAGTAGCCTTGCTCGTCAATGTGCGTGATCTGCAGCCCAATCTCGTCGATGTGGCCTTCGATGACGATCTTGGGCTTGCCCTCGGCCCGCAAGCGCGCATAGGAGTTCCCGAGTACGTCGTGAAAGACCTCATCGGCGAAGGTCATCGCCTCTTCGCGCCAGACTCGGGCGGGTGCCCGCTCGAAACCAGACGGGCCAGGTGCGTTAAGGAGGCGCCGGAGAAATGCAAGGGATTGCTCGTTCACGTGTTCACATCGTCCTTTCGTTTGAGCGCTGGCGTGGGCCAGACGCCTCGGATGCCCTGAAGCGTGGTTAGGAGATTATGCCGCGGGCTCAGGTGTGGCGTCGCTCTGACGGGTTACGAGTTCGTCCCTGATCGCTGAGGCAACTGCCGCCGCGACCGCCTCGTGCCCAACCTCCGGTATGAACCATCTTCCCTGTTCATGAGCGCCTATGAGGCTCAATCTTTCGACGCCCGGTAGGATCTCGGCTCCCGTCAGGAGTCGTGCTCGGTAGGCGGTGGCCAAGCGAGCGATGGTGGCGTTCCATCGCCGAATCTCTGCCCTGGCAGCGATGATCTCCTCCTTCGTCGCTTCGCCTTGCGCGATCAGCGGCTCCAAGTCTGGCAGGGCGATCGTGACCAGACTGATGTGCTCCGCGGCGAGTGAGCCGAGGAGGTGCCCCAATCCGCGCTCAAAGGTTCCCAAATCTGTGCCTAGGAGGAAATCATCAATGCCTAGCCAGATGACCGCGAGTGCTGGCGGGCGCCGGAAGATGGCGATGATGTCTGAGCCGCTGTAATCATGAATCCGCGCAGACGGCACCGTGGCGTCATATACCTCCACCGAGCGGTTCAATGCTGATCGCACCCGCTCGGTCCACGGTGGCGAAAGCGCTGTCTGTGCGTCAGCGGTCGCGCGCGTGCCAATGAGCACGACGAGCGGCATGCCATTGCTTGCTGGGTAGCGAGCCAGGCGGTGCTCACTCTCGGTCATTACAGCGAACAAAACCGCGATGACCGCCACGATGACCATCGCGATGACGACCCAGTAGCCCATCGTGCATTAGTGTGTCGCGCCGCGCTGCGCGGCCTTGCGCGCAAAGAAGACCACTCGCTCACTCTCCTCGCTACCAGCGCCTCCAAGCTTGCCAGCGGCGTCGCAGAATTCCCGGACATCAACGACATCGAACCCAGCGGCAGCCAACCAGGTGCTGACATCGTCGAGGGCATAGGCGCGCTCGACATGCTCCTCATCGAAGCGCTCCCAGCGCGGCTCGTCAGGAACATCATCACGACGGACGAAAAACGTGAGATGCAGAGGGGAGAGATCGGTTTCTGGGTCGAACCAGCTTCGGTAGATTCCGAAGAGGTCGTCACGGTCCGCGGCAATGATGCACGCATCGCCCCATCCTTCGGCGAAGCGGCGCCGCGTATTGAGATCAAAGACAAACGTGCCGTCCGGGGTCAATGCGGTGTGCACGCTCCGGAATACCGCTGGCAGATCGCCGTCGTCAACCAAGTAATTCATGCTATCGAAGAAGCAGGTAGCCAGGTCAACGCGGACTGGCAGGCAGAGCTCGCGGATATCCTGGAGCAGCCAAGTCACGGCGAGTCCGGCTCGCTCTGCCATTTCCCCGGCCCGGGCGAGCATCTCTGGTGATTGATCCACACCAAAGACCTCAGCGCCGGTGGCTGCGAAGATGAGCGTGGCTGCGCCTGTGCCGCAGGCAAGATCGGCGATCCGATGGGGACGGCGCTGATGCTGGGCGAGCCATTCCAGCGTCGCTTCGGCGATGCGCTCGCCAAACGAGCGCTGACCGATGCGGTCGTAGACCTCGGCATACCGTGAATACGGGGGCCAGCGGCGCATGGCAATGCTCATGGGGTCACGGCGCAGGCGTGGCAAGCGTGGATCGGAGTTGGTGCGCGGCGGCGATCACTGCCTGCCGATCGATGCCAGTCCGGATGCCCCGATCCTCAAAAGCGGCGACGATTGCCTCGGTGGCGACGTTGCCTGGGGCGCCAGGAGCGAAGGGGCAGCCACCGAGGCCGCTTGCGGCTCCGTCAAAAATCCGTATGCCCGCCTCATAAGCGGTGAGCACATTGTCGACGGCCTTGCCGCGTGTGTCGTGGAAGTGCAAGGCGAGGCGATCGAACGGCAGGTTGTCACGAGCGTGTTCGAGCAGGCGAAGCACATCATCGGGTTGGGTTGTCCCGATTGTATCGGCCAGGCAGATCTCGTCGCAGCCCAGGCGCAGCAAGCGCTCGGCAACGGCAACCGCCGCTTGTGGCGCAACACGGCCGCTATACGGGCAGTCGAACGCGACGGAGACGTAGCCCCGGATCCACAGGCCAGCAGCGCGTGCCCGCGTCACAACCGGCGCGAAGCGCTCGAACGATTCGTCAATAGAGCAGCGGATGTTGGCCTGGCAAAATGCTTCAGTTGCGGCGGTAAAGAGCGCGATCGCATCGACGCCGGCCGCGAGCGCCCGGTCGAGGCCGCGTTCATTGGGCACCAGCACCGGGTAACGGACGCCAGGTTTCCGGCGCAGACGTCGCATGACCTCGTCCGCATCAGCGAGCTGCGGCACCGCCGCTGGGCTGACGAAGCTGGTCGCCTCAATGACAGGCAACCCCGCTTCGGCGAGCGCCTCGATAAATGCTACCTTCACATCAGTTGGAACAGACCCCCGCTCATTCTGCAACCCATCGCGCGGGCCGACTTCGACGATCGTGACATCGCGTTGTGGCAGCGTCTCGTGATTCATCATCTCGTGTCCTGTTTCGACGTTCTGTCCGCTTGTTTGTACTCTACACGCAATGGCTGACGTGAGCCATCTGCAACCATAAGGGCGAAGGCCGGCGCTCGGCGGCTCCGGGCGACCGGCACTGACGGGAGGTAGTGCGATGAGCGTTTCTGAGGTCATTCACGAAGTGAAACCCAATCCGTGGAAGCTGGGATTCATCTACGTGAATGCCGACGATCCCCGGCTCATCGTGCGGCAGCGCACCGGCCTGGGATGGACGCTCAATATGGCGCGGCCGGCCGCGTGGGCGATCTTAGCAAGCTTAGTTGGCATGTGGCTGCTCCGGCGCATGCTGGCAGGACGCCGATGACAGCGCCAGACGAGCAGGAGATCGAAATCTCGTTGCGCTCAGCAGAGGAGGTTGGCGCGCGGATCGTTGTGCTTGCGGCGCTCTGCCGGCGGCTCTTCCTCGAAGACCCCCAAGCGGTGGAGTTGCTGGACGAAGAGCCGGAGACCGAGCGATGGGACCTGAAAGCCTGGCTCGATGAATGTGGCTTAAGTGCCATCGTTACACCGGAGGAGCGGCGCCTCTTGGAGCGGCCAGTGGGGCGCTTGACGCCTGACGAGCTAGCGCAAGAGCCGTGGCTCAGTGAAGCACTGACTGCTCTTGCCTGGGCTGCTTGCCTCGTGGATGCGCTTCCGCCTCCAGTGGAACCGGCGGACGTCGCTCCGGTGCTCGCGCGAATTCCGGCCCCATGGGATGAGCTTCGGCCGTTCATTGGCCGTTTGAGTCTTCGGAGTGAGGCGGAGATCGCGCTTGAGCGAGAGCGAGCCGAGATTTGGGCGTGGCGAGCCGGGATTGAGGAAGAGCGAAGGTCCGCGCGGGGCCGTGCCGCCCGTGACCTGCAAGCGGTCGTCGAGGAGGTTGTAAAAGAGGCGGTTGCCTCGGGGCTATTGCCGCAGGCTAAGCTCGCGGATTTTCAGGTGAATGGCGCTCCCTTCAGCGCACTGTCCAGGGAGCAGGTCGAGCAGATCGCGTTGATCGCTTCCGCGCGCTTGCATGCTTTCAACTGGCTCTGTGGCTTCGGAGAGACGTGGGATACCGTACCCCTCGACATCTGAGCGTACCGTAGCGCGGGCTACGCTAACGACTCGTGCCGGCGATGGCGCGTTGGCCGCACCGCGGCTATGCTGATCAAGCAAGATTCGATAGTTGTACAAGTTTGAAAGATAACGCTCATGGAACATGATGCTCTGCCAAGCCGTCTTGCCGAGGTTTTCAAGGCCATGGGGGACACCACCCGCTTGCGCACTCTTGGCTTGCTGGCGGAGCGACCGCGCACGGGCGTCGAGCTTGTCGAATGTCTGGGCGTCGGGGCGCCAACAGTTAGCCATCACATGGCGAGGCTCACCGCTGCACGGCTCGTGACGGTGCGGCGGCAGGGACAGCGCCGCATCTATGAGCTGGATGACCGGGAACTGGTTGCGCTGGCTCGTGCCGCCTTCGGCGCGCAGATGAGCCAGCCTGGTCATGAAGATCTGGATCCGGCAGTCCTGCCGCACGATGTTCAAGAGGAGCGGGAGCGAGTCAAGGTGATCCGTGACTTCTTCGTGGATGGCCGGTTGAAGCAGATCCCGGCGCAGCGGAAGAAGCGGGTGATCGTGCTCCAGCATGTGATGCAACGGTTTGATCCGGAGCGGAGCTACATTGAGCGTGAGGTCAATGACGTGCTCCGGCAGGTTCATGAAGATGTTGCGACGCTCCGGCGGGAGCTCGTCGATTACGGCTATCTCACGCGCGATACAGGGGTCTACCGGGTAGCCCGCACCCTGCCGCAGCGGGACGCGCAGATTTCCCAGGAGATCACCGGAGATGAGCAAGCCTGGTTGCGCCGCCTGTTACGCGCCGCCGGCCGCGATTAGGCCAATCTGCGCATCCGGGACTGAAGCCTCCGTAAGCTTCAGATCGCCGCAGCAGAGTCGCCGATGAGCATTTCCAGAATGGCCATTCTCACGTAGACGCCGTTCTGAGCCTGCCGGAAATAGGCTGCGCGCGGGTCCGAATCCACATCCGGTGTGATCTCATCAACGCGCGGAAGCGGGTGCATAACGATTGCTCGCGGGTTCAGGCGCTCCATCGCTCCCCGGTCGATGATATAGACGCCTCGGGAGGCTTCATATTCGCTCAGAGTGGGGAAGCGCTCGCGCTGGATGCGCGTTTGATACACCACGTCGACTTCGGGTAACACGGTGGCAAGATCCGTTTCATCGCGGTACTTCACGCCGGCCCGGTCTAGTGCCTCGCGCACATCGTCGCCCATTGGCACCGCGGGAGGAGAAACGAAGATAAGCTCCGTTCCCTCGGTAAGGCAGAAGAGGAGCGCCAAGGAACGGACGGCACGTCCATAGCGGAGGTCACCAACGAGGGCGACGCGCAGTCCATCAATGCGGCCAAGCTCGTGGCCGATCGTGTAGAGATCAAGCAGAGCCTGCGTTGGATGCTCTCCTGGACCGTCGCCGCCATTGATGACGGGCACCGATGCGACGTTCGCTGCCCTCCTGGCCGCTCCTTGCTCGTAATGGCGGATGACGATCGCGTCGGCGTAGCCCTCCACGATGCGGACCGTGTCCTCGACGGACTCACCTTTGATCGCCGAAGAAAACTCGCGGGCATTCTCCGTCGAAATGACCTGTCCCCCGAGACGGAGCATCGCTGTCTCGAAGCTGAGGCGGGTGCGCGTGGATGGCTCATAAAAAATCGTTGCGAGAATTCGTCCTGCCAGCGGAGTGGCCCCTCTGGGCAACTGCCGCATGCGATCGGCTCTAGCGAAGAGTCGCTCGATGTCCTGGCGGTTGAACTGACCAACTTCGACAATGTGACGCACCGCTTATCCTCGCTCCCCCTTGCACCGGATAGTCTGGCCGCTTGCCGCGCCGCCGCGAAGTATAGTGGGGCGAAACGGAGATCGGTCAGAGGGCGGAGGGCTGATGGTGATCGAGGAGTTGACCTCACGTGTGGCGCTCGTGCCGGGTGGCGTCAACGTGGGGGTGCTGCGTGGAGAAGGCGGGCGATGCGTGCTGGTGGACACGGGGCTGAACGAAACCAGCGCGCGCAAAGCGCTCAGAGCGGTGCGCGAGCATTTCAAGGGCGACGTCGTAGCGATTCTCACAACCCATGCTCATGCAGATCATTTCGGGGGAAATGCCTGGATTGTCAAACGGACGGGCGCACGGGTCTATGCTCCGGCACTCGATGAAGCCTGGCTGCGGTATCCACTGTTGCAGCCAATTTGCCTCTTTGCTGGAGCAGACCCGCCGGAGTCCCTGCGCGGTGGCTTCCTGCTGGCGGAGCCGAGCCCGGTTGACGAAGTCGTTACACCCGGACGCTTGGTCGTTGAGGGGCTGGACGTCGAGGTTGTGTCGCTCGCTGGCCATTCGCCGAACCAGGTTGGGTATCTCGTTGACGGCGTCTTCTTTTGCGCCGATGTGGTGCTCCCGGAAGCCGTGCTAGAGAAGTACCGCATTCCTTACTTGTTTTCCGTGACGGCGCACCTCGCATCGCTGGAGACGGCGGCGGCGGTGGCCTGCTCCGTCGCTGTGCCAGGGCACGGTCCACGAGTCACGTCGCTGGACGAGCTCGTCGCGTTGAACCGGGAACGGGTCACCGACGTGACGGAGGAGATTCTCGCGTACTGCGGGGACCAGCCACGAACCGCAGAAGATATCTTGAGCCACCTTCTGCTCCGATATGACGCACGGGTGAATGACTCGCCGTCGTACTACCTGCTGCATCCGACGGTCTTTGCGTTCTTGTCACATCTTGAGCGCTTAGGCCAGATGAGGCATGCCATTGAGAGCGGTCGTTCCCTCTGGGCCCGCACGTGAGCAACGCGGTGAAGGGTGATACGTGGGTACCTTCCCGTGATGCGAGAAGATCACCGGCGAGTTATTGCCGGTTCCGGCGCAATCTTGGTTGTCGAGGAAACGTCGTGAGCTCCTAGCGGTGCGTCGAGGTCTTCCATCACCAGCGCAGCGACGCGATTCCCAAGTCGCACACTGTAGTTCGTGCCCCGGTCTTCAGGATAGATCTGGCTCGTGTTTGCCAGATAGAGCCGCGGCAAGGGGGTCCGATGTTCTGGGATTCGCTCGCTATAGTTCAGCGTCACGATGGGCTGGGCGGCGCGCTCGCGGAACACCCACCAGCGCTCGATCCAGCTCCTGTCAAACGCGGGATTGATCCGCTGGAGATACGGCACATACGTTGATACAAGGTCGTCCTCTGGCATCGTGAAGTAGGGATGATCTGGCTCCAAGTACTTGCTGAGATAGACATAATGCTTGCCGCCATACTCAGATGGAGGCATAAAGTTCGTATGCTCGATGACCCCGGTGAATGGCATGTCCCGGTCGGCAATATTGAGCCAGTAGATATCGGAAAGTGGTCGGGACAATTCGAGCAGCACGACCGCTGCTGCCTCATAGGTGAGGCCGAGCAGCTTTTGCCGGTATGCCTCTGGAAGCTCGGGCACCAGCCTGGCAAAGACCGGCGACGGGGTTGTCACGACGACAGCGTCACACTGGACGGGCTCAGGCTCATCGTCAACAACCACGTCCCACGTGCTGTCCGGGCGCTGGCGAAGGCGCGAGGGGCCGCGCCCCACATGGATCGCTGCGCCGTGGCGCCGGGCCGCATCAGCGAGGGTGTCAATGAGCACGTTGAAGCTGCCTCGTATGTACCCGAGTTTCTCCTGGTCGAGCGGTGACCGGCGGGAGGTGGTGCGAAGCCAGATCTTTCCCCAAAACCAGACCATCGCGATCTGGTCGTGATAACGGCCAAACTTCGCCTCAAGCTGTGCTCCCCATGTCCGCTCGTAGGCGCGGGCGCCGATCGCCCGGCGCAGCCACTGCTCGGCTGTTACCGTTTCAAACTTCTTCCAATCGCGAACCCGTTGCAGATAGGCGGTGACAAGTCCTAGCCGGATTCGGTCATGAAGGGGAATGACATCGAGCTTCAGAAGATCGCGGGCGCCGTTGAGGGGATAGATCTTTCCATTGGCGAAGTAGCCGACGTTGGATGGCAGCCAGAGGAGATGATTGGCGATACCAAGCTCCTCAATCAGCGAGACAATCTCCCGGTCACTCTGGAAGAGGTGATGATAAAAATACTCCAGATGGCCACCATGCACCGGAAATGCCGCTGCCTGCCCGCCGAGCCGGGAACCCCGTTCCCACAGCGTGACACGATACCCCGCTTTGGCCAAGCGGTAGGCTGTCGTCAAACCCGCGATGCCGCCGCCAACGACGCCGATGTGTTGGATTGCCCGGTGTTCTTGGTCGCTCATTTGGACTACCCCGCCACGCATGATATGCCAACGGGCGAACCGTATCAGGTTCGCCCGTGGTGTCGCCAGTCCTCAGCTAGGACCCGCGTATTGGATTGCTTACCAACACCGCCGGCGTTGCAAAAGCCGCCAGACCAGCCTAAATAAACAGCGGCGAGAGCACGAGTGTAATGGTCGCAAGCAGCTTGATCAACACGTGGAGCGATGGTCCGGCGGTATCCTTGAATGGATCGCCAACGGTGTCGCCCACGACAGCCGCCGCGTGCGCCTCGGAGCCCTTGCCGAGCACTTGACCCTTCTCGTCCTTCAGGAGACCGGCCTCGATAAACTTCTTCGCGTTGTCCCAGGCTCCACCGCCATTGTTGAGGAACAGCGCCATAAGCACACCGGCAATCGTGCCGATCATCAACATACCGGCTGCCGCGACCCACCCAAGGATCACGCCAACCAGAACGGGAACAATGACGGCGAGCCCGCCCGGCAAGCGCATCTCCCGCAGGCTGCTGCGGACGGAGATGTCAACGCACCGCGCGTAGTCCGGCTTCTGCGTCCCAGCCATGATCCCTGGCATCTCCCGGAACTGGCGCCGGACTTCCTCAATCATCCCCCCTGCGGCGCGTCCGACCGCCCGGATCGCGAAGGAGGCGAAAACAAACACAAGCATCGCGCCGATCAACCCGCCGACAAAGACCCGCGGCTCGGTCAGGCTCACCTTGGTGACAAGCTGATCGTCTGTCAGGCCACCAAACCGCTTGACCTCATCAAGGAACGCCGAGAAGAGAAGGAACGCGGCAAGCGATGCGGTGCCAACGGCATATCCCTTTGTCAGCGCCTTGGTTGTGTTGCCTGCTGAGTCGAGCCGGTCTGTCACCTCGCGGACTTCCTCGGGCTGGTTGCTCATTTCGACGATGCCGCCCGCGTTGTCAGTGATCGGCCCGAAGGTGTCCATGGCCAGGATATAGGCGGCTGACATCAGCATGCCCATCGTCGCCACCGCTGTGCCGAAGATGCCGCCCGAGACACCGACTTCGCCGGGGAAATCCACCGATTTGCCAAGCGCATAGGAGGTCATAATCGCGGCGCCGATGACGATCGCTGGCATGCCGGTCGTTTCCATGCCGACCGAGAGGCCGGAGATGATGTTGGTGGCGTAGCCGCGCTTGGATTGCTCCGCGATCTCCCGCACTGGCCGGTAGGTCCCCGAGGTGTAGTACTGGGTGATGTAGACGAAGGCGAAGGAGGTGATGATACCGATGACGCCGCAGAGCGCGAATTGGAACCAGCCGTCGTCAAGCATCCACGCGCTGATTCCGAAGAGGGAAATCACCGCCAACGCCGCTGTGACGTAGAACCCGCGGTTGAGCACCGACATCGGCTCACCGGGATTGGGAGAGGGGCGAACCGCGAGCACGCCGATCAGCGAGCAGAGGAGCCCAAAGGCGCCAACAACGAGCGGGAAGAAGATCCAAGCGACGGCGTTCTCGTTCGTGTCCGGGTTTGAAGCCTTGTAGAGCGCGACGCCAAGCACCATCGCGCCGATGAACTCCGCCGCGGAGGACTCGAACAGGTCGGCGCCGCGCCCCGCGCAGTCACCGACATTGTCCCCAACCAAGTCGGCCACGACCGCCGGGTTGCGTGGGTCGTCTTCCGGAATGCCGGCTTCAACCTTCCCGACAAGGTCGGCGCCGACGTCTGCCGCCTTGGTGTAAATCCCTCCACCAAGCTGGGCGAACAGGGCCACGAAGCTCGCGCCGAAGGCGAAGCCCACGATCCAGAACGGCGTTTCCGCCACGGCGGGTTGCGTGCCCTTGGCGAAGTTGTAAACGATCAAATAGACGAGACCGACGCCGAGCAACGCCAGCGCGACAACGAGAAACCCGGAAACGGCGCCGCCGCGCAAGGCAACCGTTAGGGCCTCGCCCAGATTCTTCCGCGCGCCCGCCGCGGTGCGAAGATTGCTGCGCACGGCAACGTACATCCCGATGTAACCGGAAAGGCCCGAGAGGGAGGCCCCAGCGAGGAAGGCGATCCCGGTGATCAAGCCGCGCTCAAGCTCGTTCTCTTTCTCGAAAATCGCGACTAGCGCGCCGATCACCACGGCAACAACGACTGCCAGCAGGGCGATGGTTCGGTACTGGCGCCCGAGGTAGGCACGCGCGCCCTCAAAGATCCGGCCGGCGATGTCCTGCATTTCCGGCGTCCCGGCATCCCGCCGCATTACATCCCGGGCAAGCCACGCGGCAAATGCGACCGCGAGCAAGCCAAAAATGAACACCGGTAACATGTAGAGGACTTTTTCGTCCATTCCCCCTCCTTGACCGTCCTCTCTGCATGGGTGCGGCGACCGGAACGCCCGCACAGTCCTACGCCCGGCCGGAGGCGTACGCGCCTTGCCGGGCAGCTTCCCGTTGAGCGACGCGGGAGTCCTGCTGTACACGCGTGCGCGTGGCGAGCGACAAGCACTCACCACGCGCGGGAACAAAGTCTACCATCAAAACAATCAACGAACAGGTGGCACAGAGCTGCACCATTGCAGCTCCCGCGCGCTATGTCAGGGTGCGTGCTCCCCGCTGGATCGAGCGAAGGGTGCTACCGGCTAGGTGCGAGAGCGGGTCCTGCGCCGCGCCCGGTCAGGCGACGGAACAGGCGCTGGATTTCGCCGTTTTCCCAGGACACCAGCAACTGGCTGGCGTTGAAGATAGAGGAATACGTGCCACTGATCACGCCAATCAGCAACGCTAGCACGAAGTTTTTGGTGGATTCGCCACCGAAGAGATACAGCGCGAGCAGCGTAAAGACCACGGTCATAGAGGTGTTGAGGGAGCGCACCAGTGTTTGCGCCAGGCTGTAATCAACTACCGCCTCGAACGTCGGCGCCGCGCGCCGGGCGAGGTTTTCGCGGATGCGGTCGAAGACAACGATCGTGTCATGGACCGAGAAGCCGATCACCGTCAACAGCGCGGTGACGAACAAGGCGTCGATCTCAATACCCGCCACTTCCCCAAGGATGGAAAAGATACCGAGGACGACAAACACATCGTGCAGCATGGCCACGAGTGCGCAAATGCCGTACAACACGGGATTTTGCGTGTTACGGAACGCAAATGCGATATAGGCGAGGATACCGAGAGACGCGAGGCTGACAGCGATGATCGCGCGGCGGCTGATCTCATTGCCTACGGATGCCCCGACCGAGACCATTTCCAGTTCTTTGAAATTCCCGATGCGCTCGCGAAAGGCATCTTCGAGCTTACGCTTCTCGTCCGATCCCGGTTGCAGTTCCTTCATATTGATGATCGCAACGTTGTTCCGGCCGTCCTCGCTGGATAGCTGGACGACTGATCCCGTGAATCCATGCTCATCCAGAACCGCCCGAATCTCCTCAGTTTGGAGGGTGCGGTCGAATTTGAGAATCCAGTTCGTCCCACCGGTGAAGTCGATGCCGAGCTTCAGGCCGAAGAGAACGAGCGAGATCAAGCCGGGGATAATGACGATCAGGGAGATCGTGTACCAGAGCTTCCGGCGGCTTGCGAGATGTTCCATCAGGTATGCCTCAATATGCTTCGCGACACGTGGCCACATCAGGCCGCGCTATGCGGGACATCATGCTTCACTTCCCCTCCGCGGCATCTCAGTCCGCTGGAGCCGGTGCTGATACCGGCTCATCGCCCACCGCGAACCACCAGCGACGGCTCGCCGCGCCTGTGCCAATCAGCAGCCGCAGGAAGGTTCTCGTCACCGTGATCGCGCTGAACATGCTGACGGCCACCCCGACGAAGAGCGTCAGCGCGAACCCGGTGATGATACTGGCGCCGGTGTACCGCCCGAACCAGTAGAGAATGGCGGCCGTGATCATCGAGGAGATATTGGAGTCGCGAATCGAGGGCCAGGCATGGTCGAATCCGGCCTCGATGGCGCTGGAGAGCGTGCGTCCAGTGCGGAGCTCCTCTTTCATGCGCGCAAAGATGAGCACGTTCGCATCGACCGCCATGCCAATGGACAGGATGAATCCGGCAATGCCGGCAAGCGTAAGGGTGACCGGGATCAGCTTGAACAGCGCAAAGGTAAGCGTGGTGTAGACGAGCAAGGCCAGCACCGACAGGATGCCTGGGAGTCGGTAATACAGGATCATGAACAGAGCCACGGTGCCCAACCCGACGGCTCCTGCGATGAGGCTCTTGTCAATGGAATCCTGACCAAGCGTCGGACCGACCGTCCGGCTCTGGACCACCGCGAGCGGCACAGCCAGCGCTCCGGCCTTGAGCTGGACGACGAGGTCCTGCACCTCGTTCGCCGGGACGCCTTCGATGATGCCTTCGTTGCTGATCGCCGCGCGGATCACGGGAGACGAGATGACTCGCTTGTCAATGACGATTGACATCGGGCGGCCGATGTTCTGGCTGGTGAAATCGTAGAATTTGGTGGCCGCGCTTCCCTTCAGACGGAAGGCCACCACGGGCTGGCCCACCTCGTTGTAGCTGACAAACGCATCTTCCAAGTCATCGCCACTGATGATCGTAGTGTAGACGGGACCTGAGGCGGCTGGTGACGCAACTGGGGTAGCGACTGGCGACGCCTCAGGACTTGCGACCGGAGAACCCTCAGCGGCGGGCGTCGCCACGGGCGTCGTGGCCGCAGTGGCATCCGTTGCCGGGCCGAGGGTCGTGTTGACCAGCGTCCCTTCCGGCAGGAACTGCCCCTGGGTGTCGATGATTTCGAGCAGGGCCGTCCGCTGAAGCACCCGGACCGCCCGTTCCGCCCCGAGGCCAGGGAGCTCGCAATCGCTGGAGTCGTCATCTTCGAGACAATCCAGCGTGCCATTCCCGTTCGCATCTTCTAGTTTTGCATCGGGGATGCCGTCGCCGTTCGTGTCGAGCTGAAGATCTTCCGGGCGGCAATCAGATGGGTTGTTATCCTCAACACAGTCCGGGATGTCGTTCACGCCAGGCAGCTCGACCATGATCTGGTTATTGCCGCGCGTGCGGATGACTGGCTCACTGACACCGAGCCCATTGACACGACGCTCGATAGCATCGCGGGTACCGTTGAGCACGTCCTTGGTGACCGTTTTACCGACGGGAGGTCGAGCTTCAAGAAGGACTTGAACGCCACCCTGGAGGTCGAGCCCCTCGTGGACGCGGACATTTTTCTTAATGCCGGCGACGTCAAGCGTATCGCCAGGGAGATCAATCCAGCCGGCCACAGTGGTCAGCAGGATGATCAGGATGAGCATATGCCAGGGACGAACGCGCACGCTTGTTGCTCCCAAGGCCCGCTCGAAGCCGGCGATGGCAACGAGCAGAAGGCGGAATGTGGTACCTCAAAGACTGAGGCGCCTCAGCGGCGACCTGCGCCGGAGTATAGGGCCGCCCCAGAGGAAGGGTCAATCACAACAGAGAGAGTGAGCGCTCCCTCAGTTGGCGGTTGAGGTGGTTCGACAGCAATGACCGAGGCACCTGCGCGGTTAGCTTCGTGGCAGGCGTGCTGTAGTAGCTCGCGCAACACAGAGTGCCGCGGTTCAGCGTGGAGCCTGGCGGCCTCCTTCTCCGGAGGCTCGCACAGAGCTAGCCTATCGCAGCCAAATTCTGCGCCTGGAATCGTCACGATTTCCCGTGTTCAACGGCTTGGAGCGTCACGACGAAACCCCGCGGTTTTGCCGCGCGTTGGGAGGAATCGGGTTGCCGGTCGCTCCGGCGGGGTGCTACGGTTGAATGACTCCGCATTGGGTCGGTCCCCGCACAGAGACAATGTGGAAGGACGAGGTTCATTGCCATGATGAGGAGGCTTGGGGTGCGCTGGCTGCTTAGCCGGTGGTTGGTGATCGCGCTGGCAGTTGTGATTTCGGGAGTCGTGGCGCCGGCCGTGTCACCGCGAGGTACGAACGCCGAGGGTGAGATTGAGGCGCTCACATTGATCGTCGGGGGGTTGGATACGCGGCAACCAGGCGAGCCTGAGAATTCCGATGTGCTGATGATCGCCCACGTTGATCTGGTCAACCATACCGTCCGCGTCGTCAGCATTCCGCGGGATCTCTACGTTGAGATTCCGGGTTTCGGCTATGACAAGATCACTCGCGCCTATGATTTTGGCTCGAAGGCCGATGGAGGGCGGTTCAAGGGTGGCGCTGCCACGATGCGCGCGACCATTGAGGCGAATTTCGGTGTCGAGGTCGATGGTGTCGTGCTTACCACCTTCGACGGCTTCGTCGAGATCGTCGACGCGCTCGGCGGCGTTGACGTCAATAACCCTTATGACGTGTACGACGCCGAGTACCCAACGATTGATTATGGCTACAAGGAGATTTTCTATCCGGCCGGCCCGCTGCATCTCAATGGCGAACAAGCACTTGAGTTTGTCCGCACGCGGCATCAGGACGGTGACGACGGCCGAATCATGCGCCAGCAACTAGTGCTGCGGGCGTTGTTGGACCGGGCGCGAGACCCCGGCATCGCCGAGCGGCTGCCCAATCTCATCAAGAAACACCGGAAGGCGGTTCGCACCGATTTGAGCCGGGCAGAGCAATTGGCGCTCGCGCTGGCCGCGCCATCGTTTACTCAGGAGGATGTCACCTTTACCACGCTTAATGGCCTGGTCTATCCCGACACTGCGCCAAATGGCATGTGGATCTACTCGGGAGATTGGTCGCAGATACCGGGGTACGTTCAGGGGTTTCTGAGTGGCTCGCTTTGAGCCTTCCGAGCGAACAGCGCCGACCCAGTAGAATAGAGTGAACTGGTTGCCGCTAGGCATGGCCAGGCGCCAACCGGCACCGCGGCATGGTATGACGTTCCCTGGAGCCGTCCGTATTTCCGCGAGCGCGCCCAGGTTGGGGATGGCAGCGAAGTGGGGCTGGCATGACCGCTTCCTCAGCAATGCAACGCGACACCAGCGGACTTGAGCACGACGCCGCGCAGCAGGCGCGAGCGGCTGGCGTCAATCCGGTCGATTACCTGCGCTCCCGTGGCTATGTCTACGCCATCACCGACGAGGACGGGTTGCGCCGGGCCTTTGCCGAAGGGACTGTGACGGTCTATGTCGGCTTCGATCCGACGGCGCCATCGCTCCACGTGGGGCATCTGATCAGCATCATGATGCTCGCCGCCTTGCAGCGCTTCGGGCACCGGCCGATCGCCCTGGCCGGCGGCGGGACCGCTTTGGTTGGCGATCCATCGGGCAAGACTGCCACCCGCGCCGTGCTCGCGGAGGAAGCGATCCAGGCCAATCTCCGGGCGATCTTGCCCCAGTTCGAGCGCTACCTTGACTTCGCCGGGGGCCGGTTTGGCGAGAACCCGGCGGCGCTGTTGATGAACAACGCCGACTGGCTGCTGCCGCTGCGCTACATCCCCTTCCTACGGGATATCGGGCGCTACTTCTCGGTCAATGAGATGCTCACGGCGGAGACGTATCGCCAGCGCCTGGATGCCGGGATTGGGCTGAACTTCGTCGAGTTCAACTACCGGATCGTCCAAGCCTATGACTTTTTGCACCTCTACCGCACCACCGGCTGCCGCTTGCAGATGGGTGGGTCCGACCAGTGGGGCAACATTGTGGCTGGCGTGGACCTGATCCGCCGGGCAGCGGGGGGTGAGGCGTTTGGGCTGGTCTGCCCCCTGTTGACCACCGCTTCGGGCCAGAAGATGGGCAAGACGGAGGCCGGGGCCGTCTGGCTCGATCCGCACCTCACCAGCCCGTACGACTACTACCAGTACTGGATCAACGTCGATGATGCGGATGTGGGGCGGTTCCTGCGGCTGTACACCTTCGTGCCCGAGGAGCGGATCCGGGAGGTGACCCGCGTCACGGGGGCGGCCTTGCGGGAGGCCAAGCGGATGCTGGCCTACGAGACCACGAAGCTCACCCATGGCGAGGCGGCAGCGAGCGAAGCCGAGCGCGCCGCGCGTGCCTTATTCACGCGGGAGATTGAGATCACGGCCGATGCGGCGGTGGAGATGCCGACCGTGGAGATCCCGGCTGTGGACATCGCGACTGGTCTCAGCATCGCCGATGTCTTTGTGCGAGCCGGGTTGTGCTCATCGAAGAGCGAGGCCCGGCGCCTCGCGTCTCAGGGTGGGTTGTCGATTGATGGAATCCGCATTGAAGATGCGGACCGGCCGTTCCTTCCGTCTGGGGATGTCGCCCTGCTCCGAGTCGGCAAGAAGCGCTTCAAGCGACTCATCGTGACGGACTCCGACTGAGGCGCTCGTTAACGCCTAGTGTTGCGCCTTCGGGCCGCTGCAATCAGCGTGGCGGCCCGACTTGTTTTTCTTTCCCTGCCAGCACGGGATGCAGTGGCTACGCCGTTGGACACCGGCTCACCTTCCTCAACCAGCGCAACGCAGCACCGGATGGATTGCCGTCCGCACATCTCCAGCAAACAGAACTCCTAGCTTTCGCACTACGTGATTTCACGGAGTGGCGCAATCCCGCGATTCGGTGATCTTCTCGATGTGCTGATCGCTCTATCTGCCTACGATCTCTTCACCAACCCGACGGACTGGCCGGCGGGAAATGACGAGAGGAGACGGCGATGAAGGGCACAATGGTGACGATCGGGCGGATCATCGGACGAACGTTGGCCATCGCGGGTGTGCTGGTGCTGTTCATGGGTGTCGTCCATAGCGAGGTATCGGCCGAGACCAAGGTGAAGGGCAAGGTTCATTCATCCCTTACGGCGAACGAATACGCGGACATCTGCGATGATGCCGGGGCCTCAGACATCAAGGTCAGTAAGAACAACAAGGGCCAAACGGTGGTGACCTGTAAATGGAGCGATGGGTTCACATCGAAGTGCAACTTCTCGACCAAAGAGTGCATCGACACGATTCCCCGGCGAGTCGGTCAGGACGGGCAAGAGTACGTTGAAGTGTCTTCGCTCCGGGATGGCATCCAGCCAGATACAAACGATGGTTCGGCCGGGACAGGGGGCCGTGGCAAGCCGGAGATCCGTGCAGTAGCCGGAGGCATCGCCGTTGGGCCCGCGACGGAGGAGCCTGAGTAAGGTTGTGTTCCTGTGCTCCGTACCGACTGCGCCGCACGGGAGGAGCGGCGCCTCGGTGTATGGAATGGAGGGAGCGGAATCGTCCACCCGGCTGGTGACAAACCTGGCATGGCAGGCTAGGATGAAAGCCGGGTCCCGAAGAGTCAATAATCCGGCGGTCGCATCACTACACGGAGGAGCCATGATGAACGGCATAACTCGGCGACCGGTTCAGCGTCATCACCTTATCGCGGTCGTAGTCGCGCTCATGCTGGCAGGTGGGATGATTCTCCCAAGCTCCTTGAGCGGATGGCTCGGCACGACGGCGCTAGCGCAGGTGGATCGCAGCGGACTCTATGTGCTCAAATGGGACTGTCCAGCGTCGTTCGGGGGTGATTTTGGCCTGCTGACAGCAAACTGCACGACCACCTCCAATGTGATCTTCGAAGTGACTGGCCTCGGATTTTATGGTCCGCAATCATTCCAGGGCGGCTTTTCGCTCTCGAATATGCCAGCTGGTGTTTACCGGATCCGGGAGCTTATCCCGCAAGGGTATGGGGAGCCGCGCGTGTTCTGTGGGTTTGCTGCCTACTACGAGCAAGAGCCCCTGAAGTCCGAGGTCATTACCTACGACGGTGTCTACGAGTTCCAGCTAGCGCAAGACCAGGCGATCTATTGCTATTGGTTTAACGTGCCTCTCCAGCCGAAGATTACGGCTTCAGGATTGATCCGCAAGCATGGCTGTCCTGCCGGATTCGATGCCACCAGCGCTGACATTTACGAACTAGCGGCCAACTGCCACGATGCGCTGTCCGACATTCCGTTCACCATAACGCAACTGGCCTGGACGCAGACCGTGAACTCGGATCAGAACGGCTGGACGCGCTTCAGCAACGTGCCGCCCGGCCCACTCGTCATCGGCGAGGAGGTGCCGGATGGCTACGCGATCTTTCGCGTGTTCTGCAACCAGCGCAAGATCACTGGTGAGTCAACCGGGTACACGGAGATGGATGTCTCGGACGAGGGCGCTATCAATCTCCTACTCCAGCCCGGATATGACTTCGATTGCGACTGGTTTAACGCGCCAGCGCAGCAAGGCGTGACGATCTCCGTCGTCAAATACCTCTGCCCCGATTACGTCGGGTACGACTGGGGAGACTATGCTGACTATGCTGCCGAGTGCACCGACGCTGGCGAGGGCGTGTCGTTCAAGCTCGATAGCGCCAGCACGGGCAACCCAGGCGATCAGCAGACGGACGCGAGCGGGCAAGCCTCCTGGTCAGGGTTTGAGGCGGATCATTACTATCTGACTGAGCTTCCCGAAGAGGCGCCGGCTGGCTACGGGAAACCTGTCGCGTTCTGCGCCTACTACGATCCGGCGGCGATGCAAGATCGCCAGTACGACCGATACGATGTCTCCGACGAGTACCGGATCGAATTCGACATGGCCGATGGCCAGTTCATCACCTGCACCTGGTTCAATATTTCCCTTTCTTACCAGGGACAGCCGGAAGAGGAGCCGACATACGTCGCCACCGAGGAGCCAATCGAGGAGCCGACCGAGGAGCCGGCTGAAGAACCCGAAGAAACGCCCATCGACTCGACGGCTACGCTCGGTTCGCTCATGATCGTCGCCTACGCCTGCGACGCTGGATACGATCCCTTCGCCACGGAGGCGGATCCGTCGTCGGATTGTCTGGATCCCCTGGACGATCGAGAGTTCGATCTCACCGGTAGTGACGGCGAAGCCAGTGGCCTGACTGGCGCCGATGGCGATGGGACGCTTATCTTCGCTGACCTGGCAGCGGACCGCTACACCCTGCAGGCGCAGCTTCCGGAGGACATTGATCAGGCGTTTGTTCTTGCCTGCCTGAGCGACATCCGGTCGTTCGACGATTATCCGTTTTATCCCTTCGCTGTCCCGGATGAGAGCGGTTCGCTCGCGCTTACCTTGCTTGATGCCGAGAACCTGGCCTGTTCCTGGTATGAGGTTCCTGCTCCGGCGCCGGCTGATGCAGCCGTTCTCCATGTCACGAAGGAGTGGTGCCCTGGAGCGTCGGTCAATCCAGCATCCTGCGAGCCGTATACCGAGGGGATCGAGCTTACGCTGAGCCCAGCAAATGGGACGAATGAGCCCGTTTCCGAAACGACTGACGAGCAAGGACTGGCCACCTTCACGGTGCCGGCTGGCACGTATCTCCTGGAGGAAGAAGGCGGCATCGAGTGGTGCTTCGCGGTGTCAGAAGCATTCGATGCCGATGGCAACCTGGTGCTGGACGCGGGTACCGAGGTGGAGATCACGATCTACAACTGCGGGGAGCAACCGTAACGGTTGCCACCGAGAAGCGGCTCGGCGCCGAGAGCCGTTTCCTGGCTCACTGCTGCAAAGGGAACGAGCCGGGCCGGTGTCGCGTAAGGCACCGGCCCCGTGCTGTGGGCGAATAGCTCTCCCGGCAATCCCACTGCTCCATGAACACTCAGCGGAGATGGCCGTGCACGGCGCGGAACGGTATCGTATTATTCCGACCGACTGGTCGGTCGGTTTTGCGCGGGCAGGCAATGAGCGGAGAGCAAGAGCGAAGTCTGACGCGACGGCGGCGAGTATTGGACGCCGCCCTGGAGATTTTCGCGCGAGACGGGTACGGTGAGGCGGCTGTTGACGACATTGCCCGCGCCTCCGATACCTCCAAAGGCGGCATCTACTTCCACTTTCCGAGCAAACAATCGCTGTTTCTGTGCTTGTTGGATGAGGCTGGGTATCTCCTGCTCGACCGCGTGGAACGAGCGATGGCCACCGAGGCCGATCCCATTGCGAAGGGTGAGGCGGCGTTGCGCGAAGTGCTCCACACCTTTGGTGGGCATCGCAGCCTTGCGCGTCTCCTCCTTGTCGAGGCGCGTGGCGCAGGCCGAGAGTTTCACGCCAAGCTGTCTGAATTGCACGCGCAGTTTGCAGGGCTCATCACGCGCTGCCTGGACGACGCCGTTGCTCAGGGCGCGTTGCCACCCCATGACACGGAGCTTGCTGGTGTTGCTTGGTTCGGCGCGGTGGATGAGGTGGTCACCCGCTGGGTGCTAACGGGGAAGCCCCAGCGCTTGGAGGATGCGTATCCTGCTCTGCGCTCGCTGCTGCTCTTCGGCGTTTATGGCACTGGCGAAGAGGTGAAACGGTGAGCGCGGATGTCATGGCACTTCCCCTAGTAGACGGCCTGGTAGCGGTCTTCTCGGAAGCAGTTGCCCGTGCTCGCGGGTCCGGTCAACCCGTGGTCGCCAGTTGGACCTTTCAGATCCCATCGCCAGCACATCCACTGCGTCTCTTTGCCCAGGGGAACTCTGATCACGCCTGTCGCGTCTATTGGGAGCAAGCGGCCGCGGGTATTGCCTTCGCCGGCCTTGGAGCCGCTTTGGCGATCCAAACCGATGGTCCGGGGCGATTCCGGCAAGCATCGGCGCTGGCGGAGGAGATCCTCGCGACCGCGGTGGTTGATGGTGACGCTGTCGGAACAGCGCCGGGAGGGCCGTTCCTGTTCGGCGGATTTGCGTTCGACCCGAATCGCCCTGCCATGCCCCACTGGCGGAATTTCCCGGCAGGGCTGCTGATTCTCCCGCGCATGCTGATCGCTGAGCGCGCTGGAGAGGCGGCGGTCACCATTTCGGCCTGGCTGAGGCCTGGCGATGATCCTGACGAAGCCGTCGCTGTGGCACTGCGCGATCTGGCGCTCGTGGACGCCCCAGATCTGCCTGCTGATACCGCGGGGAGTGCGGCTCATGTCGAGGCGCAGAGCGAAGTGCCGCCACCGGCGGTCTGGAAGGGTGCCGTCGCCACGGCAGCCGCTGATGTGCGCTCTGGCCGGTTCGAAAAGATTGTTCTCGCGAGGGAACTGCGGCTCCGCGTCTCTGAGCCATTCTGCCCGGTAGATGTCCTGTCCCGGCTGCGGGCCGCGAATCCACGGGCAATGGTGTTCGCGTTCTCCATCGGCGACCAGTGCTTCCTAGGCGCAACACCGGAGTTGCTGGTTCGGCTCGAAAACCGCACGGTCACCGCGCATTGTTTGGCGGGCTCCATTGGCATAGGTGCGACAGAGGATGAAACGCAAGCGCTGGCGCGGCGGCTTCTCTCCAGTGCCAAGGACCGGGTGGAGCATGAGGTAGTCGTCCGTTCTACCGAGGCGGCGTTGAGCGCGGTCTGCCACGATGTGTCCCGCGCATCGGGGACGCCCTGGGTTGTGCGCAGCGGCTCGGTTCAGCACTTGGCGACGCCGCTGACTGGCCGGCTGCGCAACGGCCGGGGTGTCCTGGAGCTCGTAGATGTGCTCCATCCGACGCCAGCGGTCGGTGGATTCCCGCGAGAGGTTGCCATGGCGGCGATTCGCGAGCGTGAAGAATTCGACCGCGGGTGGTATGCAGGTCCCGTCGGATGGATGAGCCGGTCCGGTGATGGGGAATTCGCCGTTGCCATTCGCTCGGCCCTGTTGACAGGTCCTGAAGCGTCGCTGTTCGCTGGGTGCGGGATCGTTGCGGATTCCGATCCGGACGCTGAATATCAGGAAACATGCCTCAAGTTGAAGCCGATGCTAGCGGCGCTAAACGTGCAATGAGCGGCGACTACGGGACGTGGAACCTTGCGCTTGCGAAGGCGTTCGTCACGAGTCTGGCTGACGCGGGGGTGCGTCACGCGTGCGTCTGTCCGGGGTCGCGCTCAACGCCGCTCGCGCTGGCGCTGGCCCAGCACCCAGCCATTAAGGTGTGGGTGCACATTGATGAGCGGTCGGCTGGCTTCTTCGGCCTCGGCATGGCGCGCCTGAGCAAGGAGCCGGTAGCGCTGCTCTGCAGCTCCGGCACAGCCGCCGCGAATTTCCTGCCGGCGGTCGTCGAGGCGCATTACTCCCGAGTGCCCTTGGTGGTGCTAACTGCCGACCGGCCACCGGAGCTGCGCGATTTCGGCGCCGCGCAAACGATCGATCAGATCCGGCTGTATGGCAGTCACGTTAAGTGGTTCCTGGACATGCCGGTCCCGGTGGCGAGCGACGATCTGCTGCGGCACGCTCGCGCGGTGGCGCGCAGAGCGGTCGCGACGGCGGTCGCAGGGCCGGCAGGACCGGTGCATGTGAACTTCCCGTTTCGCGAGCCTCTCGTGCCAGCACAACCGCTGGCATCAAACGCGCGGGAGCCTGAACCCGCCGCGCTCTCGTGGCCGGCACGCAGCGGCCAGTCAGGAGTTTCACGCGGACGGACCATTCCCGAGGAAAGCGTGGTCGCGGAGCTCGCCGCAGAGCTTACTCAGATCGAACGGGGCCTCATTGTCTGCGGACCTCACGATGATCCGGCGCTGGCTCAGCCAGTCGCGGACCTTGCGCACGCGCTTGGCTATCCGATATTGGCGGACCCGTTGTCACAGGTCCGCGTGGGTCAGCATGACCGGACTCTGGTGATTGATAGCTATGATGCGTTTCTGCGGGATGAGCCGGCAGCGCAATTGTTGAGACCTGACATTGTCGTCCGCGTTGGCGCGATTCCGACGTCGAAGCCGCTGGTGCTCTTCCTTGAGCGATTCGCTGGATGTCAGGTGATGATTGACGAGGATGGCGGCTGGCGAGACCCATTGCACCGGGTCACGCGGGTCATTCATGCCGATCCCTGTCTTACGTGCTCGGCACTGGCGGAAGCGGCAAGGAGGCAGGGAACTGTCAAGAGCGCCGGAGCGTGGGCACGTACCTGGCTGGACGTCGCGGCGCAGACCCGGAAAGCCATCGCTGACCAGCTGGCGAGCGATCCAGATGTGTTCGAGGGGCGCGTCTTTGCTGAGCTTGCTCATCTCTTGCCTCCCGGAGCGATAGTGTTTGCCGGCAATAGCATGCCGGTGCGCGACCTCGATACCTTCTTCCCCACGCGCGATGCGCCCGTCCGCTTCTTGGCCAACCGTGGCGCGAATGGCATAGATGGTGTGGTGTCCAGCGCGCTTGGCGTCGCGGCTGTCACCAGCGCGCCGGTGGTGCTGGTGATCGGCGATCTCTCCTTCTACCACGATCTCAACGGCTTGCTCGCCGCCAAGCGACACGGCGTGCGAGCGACTGTCATCGTCCTCAATAACGACGGTGGAGGCATCTTCTCGTTCTTGCCGCAGGCAACGTATGTTGATGCGGAGACATTTGAGACGCTGTTCGGAACGCCAGCGGGGCTCAATATCGAAGCGGCGGCGCGGCTGTATGACGCATCGTATGCTCGCCCCGGCACCTGGGAGGAGTTCCGTCTGGCGGTCACTGCGGCGATTGACGCGCCTGGCTTGTCCATTATCGAAGTGCGAACGAACCGGCAGCTCAATGTGACGCAGCACCGGGCAGTGTGGGCCGCCGTGGCAGCGCAGCTACGCCAGCGACAAACCGCGTGATAGCCGCTATGACTCGGGTTGCGATCAACGGGGTTTGCTACAACGTGGAGCGGACCGGCGACGGGCCACCGGTGGTGCTCCTTCATGGATTCACCGGCAGCGTAAGGACGTGGGAGTCACTGATTCCGGCGCTGGCGCATGAGTTCGAAACGATCGCGATTGATCTCCTCGGACATGGGGACTCTGATGCGCCGGTCGATGCCTCGCGCTACGGACCCGCATGGGTGGTCAGCGATTTGACAAGTCTTCTCGACCGGCTGGGTGTGGCGCGTGCGGCGTGGCTCGGCTACTCGATGGGAGGGCGCGCGGCCTTGCACGTGGCTGTCGAGCATCCCGAGGTTGTCACAGCCTTGGTGCTTGAAGGTGTTTCGCCCGGCATTCTTGACCCTGACGAGCGCGCAGAGCGAGTCAAAAGCGATGCGGCGCTCGCCGATTTCATTGAGGCGGAGGGCATTGCCTCGTTCGTTGAGCGATGGGAACGCTTGCCGCTCTTTGCCAGCCAGTCGCGCTTGCCTGAAGCAATTCGCGCAGCGCTGCGGAGCCAGCGCCTGGCGAACGATCCCACCGGCCTTGCGAATAGTCTCCGTGGCTTTGGACAGGGCGCTCAAGTTCCACTGCACGATCGTCTTAGCAAGGTGCGCGCGCCAGCCTTGCTGATCGTTGGTGAAGACGATCTCAAGTTCCATCGTTTGGCGCGGGATGTGGCAGCACGGTTGCCGCACGCCCGCGTCGTCGTCGTGCCGGGCGCAGGACATGCCGTGCATGTCGAGCAGCCGGCTCAGTTTGCTGATCTCGTGCGCGGCTTTTTGCGGTCCGCGCGAGACGCCGATGAGTAACAGGAGTGCATGAGATGACGATTGCTTGGCAACAGGCAGGCACCTATCAGGACATCGTCTATGAAAAGGCAGAAGGGATCGCGAAGGTGACCATCAACCGGCCGGAGGTGCGCAACGCCTTCCGGCCGCGCACGGTGGAAGAGATGATCCACGCTTTTGCCGACGCTCGCGAGGACCAGCAGATTGGCGTCGTGATTCTGACTGGTGCGGGGACCGAGGCATTCTGTTCTGGCGGTGACCAGAAGGTGCGCGGGGACGCTGGGTACGTCGGTGAAGACCGGGTGCCCCGTCTGAATGTCCTTGACCTGCAGCGCCAGATTCGGTACTTGCCCAAGCCCGTCATCGCCATGGTTGCTGGGTATGCCATTGGCGGCGGCCACGTGCTCCACCTTGTCTGCGACCTGACGATCGCGGCAGAGAATGCGATTTTTGGGCAAACCGGACCGCGCGTCGGCAGCTTCGATGCCGGTTACGGCGCAACGCTGCTGGCTCGCACGGTCGGGCACAAGAAGGCGCGTGAGATTTGGTATCTCTGCCGCCGCTATACCGCGCAAGAGGCGTTGGAGATGGGATTGGTCAACGCGGTTGTGCCTCTGGACAGGTTGGAGGAGGAGACGGTCGCTTGGGCGCGGCAGATTCTGCGCCACAGCCCGACGGCACTGCGCTTCTTGAAGGCAGCATTCAATGCGGATACCGACGGCCTTGCAGGGCTCCAGCAACTCGCAGGTGAGGCGACACGCCTCTTCTACATGACCGAGGAGGGACAGGAAGGACGCGACGCATTTCTGGAGAAGCGTGAACCGGACTTTTCGCGGTTCCCGCGCTTGCCGTAATGAGTGGAATAGCGATGGCGTCGCCGCGTGTCTGGCTGCTCGCTGCGCGCCCCAAGACTCTGCCCGCCGCTGTGGCCCCCGTGGTCGTCGGCACCGCTGTCGCATGGTCGGAGGGCGGGTTGATTCCCTGGGCGGCCGCAGCCGCGCTTGCCGTTGCCTTGCTCCTGCAGATCGCCGCCAATCTGGCCAACGACGTCTTCGACTACCGGCGGGGCGCGGATACCGCGCATCGCCTCGGTCCGCCCCGTGTGACACAGAGCGGACTGGTTCCGCCTAGCCACGTCCTGATGGCGACCGCGGTCGTTCTGGGCGGAGCCGTGCTAGCCGGGTTGCCGCTGGTGTGGCGCGGTGGCTGGCCTTTCCTGGCGCTTGGGCTGCTGGCTATCCTCTCGGCGCTGGCGTACACTGCCGGACCTGCCCCGCTCGGGTACATTGGCCTTGGCGAGGTCGCGGTCTTCGCTTTCTTCGGGCTTGTGGCTGTTGCGGGGACCGCCTACGTGCAGACGAAAGATCTCAGTTGGTTAGCGATCGCTGCCGCGGTCCCGGTTGGCTGGCTTGTTACTGCCATACTCGTTGTCAACAACCTTCGCGATATCGAAACAGATCGCCGCGCGGGCAAGCGGACACTGGCGGTGCGCCTCGGGGACGCGGCCACACGCGTGGAGTATGCGGCGTTGATCGCGGGTGCATACGCGCTGCTTCCTGCCTACTGGCTTCTTGGCCTCATTTCGATATGGTGGTGGCTGCCATGGCTCACCGTGCCGCTGGCCGTGCCTCTCGTCCGGCGGGTTGCCCGTGAGAGCGGACCGGCGCTCAATGCGGCGCTGGCCGACACTGCGCGCCTCCAGTTGCTGTTTAGCATCTTGTTCGCCGGGAGCATTGTTCTGACATGACCGGGTATGTGCCTGACTGGCTCGGGCGGCGGGCGTTGACGCACCGGTCCAGCCTGGCGATTCGCTCAGGTTCGGTTGCCTGGACCTTTGGTGAGCTTGACGAGCGAGTTGCCCATGCTGCAGGGCGCATGGCGACGCTGGGCATCAAGCCGGGTAGCCGTGTGGCACTGCTGGCTCGGAACAGTCTGGCGTTCGTTATGGCGGTGCACGCGGTCAGCCGGCTTGGAGCAGTGCTGGTGCCGTTGAACATCCGCCTATCACCAGTTGAGCTTTCCTGGCAAATAGAGGACGCGGACATCGCGGTGCTGCTTCATGACGAGGCCTTGACCGATCTTGCCGCGGCGGTGCCCGTGTCAGCGTTTGAGTTAAGGAAGGTGGTCATTGATGCCGGGGGGCCAATGGAAGGCGCTGGCGCTCCGCTTCCACCACCGCCGCGGATCGCGCTGGAAGAGACCCAGAGTGTCATCTACACATCCGGGACGAGCGGGCGACCGAAGGGGGCCGTGCTCACCTATGGCAATCTCTGGTGGAGCGCTACGGGCTCGGCCCTTCATCTCGGGCACCGCGAGGATGACTGCTGGCTCGCCATTCTGCCGCTTTTCCACGTTGGGGGCTTGTCAATTCTCTTCCGGAGCATTATCGGCGCTGTTCCGGTGGTGGTGCATGAATCCTTTGATCCCGAGCGGGTCAACTGGGCGATTGACACCGAGCAGATCACGCTGGTCTCCGTTGTGCCGGCAATGCTCCAGCGCGTTCTCGAAGCGCGCGGAGACCGG
>FWPU01002427.1_pt1 | contig 51826 bp, 41 predicted proteins | sample 2228361 | NCBI WGS metagenome assembly FWPU01 (sample SAMEA103939777, study PRJEB20133) | metagenome | reverse complement strand
GATCTGGTGGAGCGAGGATTGCATGGACTGGAACAGCCCCGATTACGCCCTCACGCCCAGGGCTCGCGCTCTGGCGCGGTGCTCCGGGAGCTCCGCTCGCCGCTGGCGCGGCTCTTCCTGCGCGCCGAGCGGGTGCGGGACCCGATCTTTCTCCACTACTCGCAGCCGAGCATCCAGGTGGCCTGGTTGCTGGAATCCACAGTGGACGGTTCGACCTGGCATCGGCGGTTTTCCAGCTTCGAGGCGGAACACAACCGGCACGCGAAAGTGCGCAACGCCTGGCTCAAGGCGCTCCAAGACCTCGGCTTCAGCCCCCAATTCCTGTCCTCGGAGCAGCTCGAACGGCTGCGGCTGGCGCCGGACGCGCCGTTCACCCTGGTGCTGCCGCGCTCGCTCGCCTTATCCGACCGCGAGATCGCGGCGATTGAATCCCTCGTCTCCAACCCGCCCGCTCGCGTCCCGTCCGCTCGCCTGATCCTGAGCGAGGGGGCGCCGGGGCTCTTTGACGAACACGGACGCCTGCGCGTCGCCTCCAGGTTGGATCGGCATTTTCCTCCCCACGACAACGATCTGGTCCGGGCCTGGCGGGGTGAACCCGAAGCGGCGCCGGCGTTTCGCACGGACCTGACGCGGTTCCCTGCGCAACGACTGGCCGCCACACCCGACACCGCGTTCTGGCGCTGGCTGGGTGAGCAGGTCGGGACCGGTCCGGTCCAACTCCCGCCGGCGGCCCGCGCGCGCATCCACCGCTTTCATGCCGGTCCGGCCCTGCTGGTCGCGGTCGAGCGCAACATCGAATACCAGATGAGCGAGGAGTTGAAACAGGCGGGGGGAAACGAGACCTTGGAACAGCCGATCGAACTGACCGCCCGGCTGTCAGCGGAGTTGCCCGCGCGGCACATTTATGACTTATGGACCGAAACCCGCCTGGGCCACGGCCGCGAATGGACTTTTACCCTCGACCCCTGGCGCCCGGCCCTGTTTGCGCTTCTGCCGGAACCCCGGCCCCCGGCGACGCTCGTCCAGCATCTCCTCGAGCGCCTCGAACCCGGTCGCTGAGCCCGCTCAAGGCACGGGGCGGGCGCGGAGAAATTCGCCGTCGGCGCCTGTGGCCGGTGGATGCGTTCGGGGCAGGACTCCGCCCGGCGGGAGCGTGACTTCTTCCACCGTCACCCAATGGCGCAGGTCGGGGGAGCGCTCGAGGACAACGCGCGTGCCCGGAGCCGCGTGGACCTCAGAGCGCAACGAGCCGTCGGCCATCCGCTCCACCCGGCTGAGGAGGGGCGAATCCGCCCGCAGAAGACGCAGTGGGAACTGCGCAGGGGTGGTGCGGGTGGAGAGAATAAACAACCCCACCAGCACGTGCCGGCCATCCGGCGAAATGGCGAGGGCGTCCACTTGCTCGGCGGTCAACCCCGCGTTAAAGCCCAGGTCCAGCGAGCCGTCCGGAAACAGCCGCGCCAGTTGGCGTCGGGACTGTCCGGCCAGTCCGAAAGTTTGGTTGTAGCCGCCGATCACGATTTTGCCGTTGGGCAGAACTCCCACTTGTCGGATAGCGTCGTCCAAGGAGGGTGGTTGAAAGCCGGGGTTCAGCTTTCCTTCGGGCCGAAACTTGCGCAGCCAACGGCCTCGCAGGGGAGTCGCCGAACCCCTGATAAAGTGTGCTTGCAACACCAGCACAGCCTGGTCGGGCAGCAACCCAATGCCTTTCGTACTGTATTGGCTCAGGTTAAAGCGCAGGTCAAAGACCGTGATGACCTCTCCCTTCGCCCCGTACCGGACCGAGAAGCCGTTGCCCCTTGGCTTTTTCTACAGCCTGCTCGAAACCACCGTGCATGTCGTGCTTACTTCTCCTGCCTCAGCCTGTCCAGACCGGGCGGAAAAAAGCCCGGGTCGACCGGCGAAAAGCACAAGCGGTTCAGGCTGCAGAGAGCGAAGCGGGAAGGCGGAAAGCCGACCGCAGCAGCGGTTCGGACAGGGTTCAACCCAACCCACGTCCCGCGTGTCCCGGCGCGGGAAGCCGGGACGCCGGCCGCCAAACGCAAATGGGCAAAAAGGGGAATTCGCAAGACGGTTCAAAACCATTTGACACCTCAATCAACGCCGTGACTCAAAAAATAGGTGTTACCGAAGGAGCCAGCGGACGAAGGCCGTTGACTCAAAAAAGGGTGTTACCCAATTGGCCCCTGAATTTGAGAACGAAGGACACCGACGGCGACGGCTGGGCCGATGAAGTCGAGATCAACGACGGTTCCGACCCGTGCGATCCCGATTCCCGTCCGCGGCAGGTCTTCGCCGCCCGTCTGCCGGTGGCCGGCGTGCTGGACGATGCCCGTGAAATCCTGCCCGCCGTTCCCGGGCTGATCCCTGCCCGGCCGCCGGTCGCTCTCGGACTGGGGGGTGGCCGACGAGGAAGCGCCGCCCGGCCCGTTTGTGGCGCGCCCACCAGTTCAACCTCATCTGGTGCCCGCCAGCGAGGACGCACCCGCCGGACCGTTGCTGGCGCGGCCGCCTGTGACTTTGAAACGCAACTGACCTCCCCCATGCTCAACCTCTCGCAGCCCATGAAACCCATCCTTGCTCGTCACTCGTTCACCGCGCTGGCCGCAGCTCTGTTCCTTGGTCTTCTGCCCCGCACGGCGGTTGCCCAGTTCGACGCCGGCGGTAATGGCAGCTACGACCCGTTGCACATCACTGAGAACACCACCCGGGACCTGCCGCCGGACGGCATCTTTCACTGCACCACCATTAGCGTCAGCGACGGCCGCACCCTGCGCGTCAATCGCAATCCGCTGAACACGCCGGTGGTCCTGCGGGCCCGGGGCGACGTGATCATCGCGGGCACCATTGACGTGTCTGTGGCAACGCGTCCAGCGCACTCCCCGGCCCGGGTGGCCCGGGCGGTTTTGACGGCGGGCTCGGCGGCTTCGGCGGCTTCGGCCCCTGCGCCCCGCTCAATCGCGGCGGCGACGGGCACGGCCCCGGCCGGGGCCTCAACGCGAGTGGCCAGCGCGCCGCCGCCCATGCCACGGCGGCGTCCGGCAACGACCGCGCTTATGGCAACGTGCTCATCGTGCCGCTGATCGGCGGGTCAGGTGCCGCCGGCCCCGACGGCAATCCCGGCATCGGCGGCGATGGCAGTGGCGGCGCCATCCGGTTGGTGGCGCCCACCGGAGGCGGGAACGGCTCGCACACTGCCGCAAGCAGTTCGGAGGGCGGCGCTGGTCGCGTGCGCATTGACACCACCGACCCGCTGGCCTTCCGCAACCTGGTTTTTGAGGGCTCGGTCACCCGCGGCACGCGCATGTTCACCCTGCCGGCCCCCATCCGTCGCTCCACTTTGTGTCCGCGGCCGGCCAGTCCATCCCGGTCGGCGCGGCCAACACGGTGAACTTTGAGTTGCCCGCCGCCTCGCCGGCCCAGCAGACGGTAGTGATTCGCGGCGAAGGCTTCACCGGCGAGGTCCCGGTCCGGCTCGTGGTCACGCCCCGGCACTCCGCCTCGACTGTGTTTGACCTGATCTTGAACGGGAGCGCCAACCCGCCGGAGGTCTCGGCGACGGTCACCCTGCCCGAGGGACAGACCACCCGCATCGCGGCGTGGACGCGGTGACAGCAGGCCGAAGCCGGTAACAACCGATCGCCGCCCTGAACGGACGCTTTTGCATCCGGTCTGTGGCCGTTTCATCCACTCCGCCTCTCATTCAGGCGGCGTCGCGCGATTTTCTTCCCGAATTCTCCACGCCGGGTCCGGTGTGTCTTGCTGGACCGAAGGGCGGGTGTTAAGACCCTTCCCATGCAACCTCGCCCGCGGTGGTTTGCCTGGCTGTCGGCCCTGGTGGCGGCTGGCGGACTGGCCTTGCCGTCGCTCCGTGCCAACTGGCCGCAGCTTCGCGGCGGGCCGCAGCGAACGGGTTTTTCGCCCGAAACGTTGACTCCTCCTTTCCGCCTCGCCTGGGCGGTCGAGTTCTCGGAGGAACGCCTGGGCACGGCGATGGAAGCGATCGTGGCGGAGGGCCGGGTGTTCGTGGCCACGCACGCCGGCAACCTGTATGCGTTGGACGCGCGCACCGGCACACCGCAGTGGCGCTTCGAGGCGGCGGGGCCGCTGCTGCACTCGCCCGCTTACGCCGATGGGCGGGTGGTGGCGGCGGACACGGCCGGCGGCGTGTACGCGCTGGAGGCCGCCACGGGCAGGCTGGTGTGGGCGCGCCATCCGGAGGGCGCCGACGGCGGCTTCGCCGCGTCGCCGCTGGTGGCCGAAGGGCGGGTTTTGCTTGGCGCGCGCAGCGGGCTTTTTGTGTGCCTGGACCTGGCCGTCGGCGCGGAACACTGGCGGGCGTTTCTGCCCGCGCCGGTGCGGCAGCCGGCCGCGCTGGCGGGCGACCGCGTGGTGGTCACCGCAGAAGACCTGGTGGCGCGGGCTTTTGCCTTGCGCGCGGAGCGGACGGCCCGTCCGCTCTGGGAGACGCCGTTGGTTGGGCAGTCGGCGCGGGATTACCCGCCGGTGATCCTGTCCGGACCCGAGGGACGGTGCCGGGTCGTCATCCGCACCAGCCCGCTGGTCAACATGGCCCAGCGCCTGGCACGCGACCGGCAGGTGCTGACCCGGCATGCCGGGGTGGATGATAGCGACTGGCGCAAGATCGAGGCGTGGACGCGCAGCGAAGCGGCCCGGGGCAATCCGGAGTTGTGGCGCGGCGAACAGGAGGCCATCCGCGCCCACCTCGCGCAGCATCCCGAGGCGCAGACCTGTTTCGTGTTGGACGCGCCGACCGGCCGGCCGGCGCCGCCGCCGCCGATTCTCTGGGCGGCCGGTTGCCAGGGCGTGGGCGCGCCGCCGACACTGACCGCGGACGGCCGGTGGCTGGTCTTTTACCGGACCGCCTACGGCAACTGGAACCTCGGCGTCGCGCCGCTGGTGGCCCTGGGACTTTGGGAACCGGAGCCGGACCGGATCACCCTCCTGCTGCACGAGCACGGCTCGCAGCCGCCCTGGAACACGTTCTGGGGCACGGCCGACGAGACCCAGCACTTCACCGTGGCCGGAAATCTCGTGCTCATCACGCACCAGGGCACGCTCAGCGGCTTCGACCTCGGGACGCGCCGGCTGCACGCGCTGCACGGCGAGCGGGACACCTACGGCGGCTTCCGCAATCCGCCCTGGGCGCGCAACGAATGGCACGGTCCCGGTCGCGGCGGCGCGGCGGTGTCCGGCGGGCGGGTGTACTGGCTGACGGGCAGCCGGGTGTTGTGCCTGGCGGCGGGCGAGTCGGGCGAAGCCGCCGCCGTGCAAACCATCCAGGCGACGGCGGTGAGCGGGGCGCGGGCGCCGCGGGCGCCGCGGCCGGACCTGCGGGCGGCCCTGCGCGCGGCGGTGCGCGAGGTGTTGGAACGACGCTGGGCGCCGTTGCTGGTCGAACCCGGCCTGGCGGGGCGGGAGTTTTTCTTCACGCACAGCGGCGAGGCGTTTGCCGCGCTGGCCTGGGCCTGGCCGCATCTGGCCGGGGACCCGCTGCAGGAGCAGGTGCGGGCGTGGCTGGCGACGGAGTGGGAGCGGCGGCCGCCGTTTGCCGCCGCCGGCGCCTACGCCCTTCCGGATGGCGCGCGACGGGAATGGCATCCGCTGACCGGCGCGGAGTTCAGTCGGCTCGGGCAGGACCCGCCGCCGCATCCGTTTGGCCACCTCGAGGCCGTGTGGCTCTACGCCGCGCGGGTGGGCGAAAGCAACCGCGTGCGGGCGGCATGGCCCCGGCTGAGGGAAGTTTTTACCGACTGGCGGCAAACAGGCTGGCGGTTGGACGGCGCGCGCGGCGACCGGTACGCAAACCGGTACCTCGGCGCGCTGCTGGCCCTCGAACGGCTCGCCAGCCTGGCCGGTGACGAGTCGACGGTCCAAAGGGCGCGGACGCTGGCCGACGCCACCGCGCGCGAACTGGCCGCCTGGTGGCGCCGCGCCGCGGAGCAATCCCCGCCCGGCATGTTCCGGGGCGTCGTCGAGCTGGACCCGTTCATCGGCAACGGCGACGCGCTGTTCCACAAAATCTTTCCGCACCGTCACAAGCTGGCGTTGCTGCTTGACCTGACTCCCGGGGTGGTGGCGCGGGTGTGTGCGGACGCGCCCGACGCGGTGGACCGAGTGTGGAGCCATTTCGCCCGCTTGCATGCCACCTGGTGGCTGGCAGGCGAGGAACGACAGGTCCATTTCGGGGAGAACTTCGCGGACCCGCCAGACCTGGCGCTGGGCGCCTTTCAGGCGCTGGCCTGGCTGCGCGGCGTGGACGCGGAGGAGCTGGCGCGGCGGGTGGACCGGCCGTTCTGCCGGGCGGACCTGTATCACGTGACCAAGCTGGCCCTGGCGCTGGAGGCGGCTGCGGCGCCCGCCGGTGCGACTTCGGATTAGAACCCCGCGCATGGAAGACCAACCGGCCATTCCGCTGGACACGCCATGGTATCGGGCGCCGTTTTTCGAACGCCTGATTCTGTTGGTGTGCCCGCCGTTGGGGCTGTGGCTGGTGTTGCGCGACCCGTTTGTCCCGCGCCTGCGCAAAATCCTGGTCAGCGTGTTCACCCTGCTGTTGCTGGCGCCCTATGGGGCGATGCTGCTGGGCCTGGCGATGCTGCTGGGCGTGGCCGACCTCGAGTTCAAAGGCGGTTGGGGGCCCACCCTGGTGCGCGCGCGCAGCCGACCTGATTACGGATTGGTGGACGAAAACCGGCGTTTGCAGCAGGGATCGGAAACGTCCGCCGCGGCCGGCTTGGCAGCCCGGCTTGCGCCGTACTGGACGGATTTCCGCGGGCCGGGCCGAACCGGGCGTTACGAGGAGATGCCGTTGTTGCGGGAATGGCCGCCGGAAGGCCCGCCCCGGCTGTGGCGGCAACCCTGCGGCGGGGGTTACGCGTCGTTCATTGTGGCCGAGGGCCTGGCCATCACGCTGGAACAACGCTGGGAGCGGGAGGTTGTGGTGGCGTACGAACTGGACACCGGCCGGGAGGTCTGGACGCACGGCTACGACGCGGCCTTTCGCGAATGGATGGGGGGCGACGGGCCGCGCGCGACGCCGGTGTATCATCGCGGATTCGTCTTCAGCCTGGGCGCCACCGGGGAGTTGCGGGCGCTGAGCGCCGCCACCGGCGCGGACCTCTGGCGAAAAAACGTGCTGGCCGAAACCGGCGCCGAAAATCTGCGCTGGGGTCTGGCGGCCTCGCCCATCCTGGTGGATGACACACTGGTGGTGGTGGGCGGGGCCGGCGCTGGCCCGCACATGCTGATGGCCTGCGATCACCTTACCGGCCGGACCTTGTGGACCGCCCTGAGCGACAAACCCACCTACGCCTCGCCGCTGTTGGCCGAGCTGGCCGGGCAGCGGCAACTGGTGCTGGTCACCGCCAGCCGGGTGTTGGGATTCGACCCCGCGGCGCGCTCGGTGTTGTGGGAGGTCCCCTGGCAGGTGGCCTACGACGCTTCGTGTTCGCTGCCGGTTCAGGTGGATTCCCACCACGTATTTGTCTCCGCCGGCTACGGGGTCGGCGGGATGCTCATCGAGGTGACGCACGCCGAGATCGGTTGGCGCGCGGCGCCGGTGTGGCGCAGCCGCAGCATGAAAAACAAGTTCAACCCCGCCGTGTACCACGACGGGCATTTATACGGCCTGGACGAGGGGGTTCTGGCTTGTGTGAACGCGCGCACCGGCGAGCGGGTGTGGCGCGAGGGCCGCTACGGGTACGGCCAGGTGCTGCTGGCCGAAGGGCATTTGATCGTCCTGGGCGGCGAGGGCGAGCTGGCGTGGGTGGAGGCCACGCCCGTCGGTTTCCGCGAGAAGGCGCGGGTACAGGCCCTCAAGGGCAAGACCTGGAACGTGCCCGCCCTGGCCCACGGCCGCCTACTCCTGCGCAACGCGCTGGAGATGACCTGCTTTGACCTGCGGCGTTCTCCGGAATAACCCGGTGCCCGACTCCAAACTCCCGAGCTGAATCCCATGAACCCGTCCCCACGCTTGAATCCACGAATCGTGAATTCCCTGACCCGGCGCGTTACTCGGCTCCGGCCGATGCTGGCGGTTGCCGCGGCCGCTTCCGCGTGTTGGAACGCCGCCGCGGCAGACTGGCAGGACCTTTTCAACGGCGCCAACCTTCACGGCTGGCGCGCGCCAACCGGCGAGTGGCGCGTGGTGGGCGGGGTCGAGCCGGACCCGGACAATCCCCGGCGGCTGGTCGCCGCGTCCGGCACGGGGGTGCTGTTCAACGGCGAGGCGGGACGCACCGTGAACCTGATCTCCGAGGCCGAGTTTGGCGACGTCGAGGCGGAGATCGAGTTCTGCCTGCCGCGCGGCTCCAATTCGGGCGTGTATTTCATGGGCCGGTACGAGGTGCAGATTTACGACAGCTACGGCGTGACGCGGGCAGCGTATCCGGGCCTGGAATGCGGCGGGATTTACCCGCGCTGGACCGCGGAGCGGGGCGAGTTCGAGGGCCACTCCCCGCGCGTCAACGCCAGCAAGCCCCCGGGCGAATGGCAGCGGTTCGAGGTGATTTTTCGCGCCCCGCGCTTTGACCATGCGGGCCGCAAGATTCGCCCGGCCTGCTTTGTGAAGGTGGTTCACAACGGCCGGGTGGTGCACGAACAGGTGGAACTGAGCGGTCCCACCCGCGCGGCTGTCTGGGAACGTCCGGAGGATGAACGGCCCACCGGCCCGCTCATGCTCCAGGGCGATCACGGCCCGATCGCCTTCCGCCACCTGCGGGTCCGGCCGCTGCGGCTGGAATGAAGCCTTCCGCCCGTCCGGGAAACCCGAGCAGCGAGGCGTGCCCTCGGGGCTGGCCGGACTGCGGTAGCTTCAGCGGTTGAGCAGGTAGATGACGCCCCCGAAAAGCAGCGCCACCACCGCCCCGAAGGCGATGGCGGCCAAGTGCACGCGGCGGCGGTGGCGCTTGTTGCTCTTGCCCATCCCCGGCAACAGGTAGTAGCGCCGGTCTTCGCGACTGCGTTTGCGTCCGAACATGGGTCGGCCCCCATGCTTTCCCAGCCGTCGCTGGTCGGCAAACGCTTTTCGACGACCGGCGGGCCCCCGGGCGCGACCGGGCCGGGCCGGCCTGCGCGGCTACTTCCCGGTTGCAAGCGGCCTGATGCGCCGACACCATCCGGCCCGTGCAGGCCGTGGGCGCCTTGAACCCAACCCGACCCCGCCAGCGTCCGAGGGCGACTTCCAAGGAGCCCGGCCCGGAGGATTGCTCCGGCTCATTTCGCCTTCTCTCATGACCCCTTCCACTCCGACCGCACCTGCTTCTGCCGCCGGGAATCGCCGCCGGCTGCTGTCGCTCGACGCCCTGCGAGGTTTCGACATGTTCTGGATCATCGGGGCGGATGTGATCATGAGCAGCCTGCGCCGGTTCACCGATAATCCGGTGACGCGCTTTCTGGCCGAGCAGTTCGATCACAAGGACTGGGAGGGCTTCGCCTTTTACGACCTGATCTTTCCGCTGTTCGTGTTCATTGTGGGGGTGTCGCTGGTGTTTTCCCTGAGCCGCATCCTGGCCGAGGCAGGGCGGGGCGCGGCGCTGCGGCGCGTATTGCGGCGGGGGGTGTTGTTGTACCTGTTGGGGGTGTTTTACTACGGGGGATTCGAAAAGCCCTGGCCGGACATCCGCCTGCTGGGGGTGTTGCAGCGCATCGCGCTGTGCTACCTGGCGGCCGGCCTGTTGTTTTGCCTGTTCCGACCCCGAACGCTGGCGGGGATTTGCGCGGGGCTGCTCGTGGGCTACTGGGCGTTGCTGGCGTTGGTGCCCTTTCCGGACGTGCGCCCCGTGCCCGGCGGCGACCTGACCATCTGCCGCGAAACCGGGTTTACCAACGTCGCCCAGTTGCGGTTGGACGCGCCCGAGCGGCTCCGCGGCGTGTATCTCAAGGGGGTCAATCTGGCCAATTACGTGGATCAGAAATACCTGCCGGGCTTCAAATGGGACGGCACCTGGGACCCGGAGGGGCTGCTGAGCACGCTGCCGGCCGTGGCCACCTGTTTGCTGGGGGTGTTTGCCGGTCTGCTGCTGCGCAGTCCCTCGCCCAATCCGCACCGCAAGATGGTCTGGCTGCTGGGCGCGGGCGCGGCGGCGGTGGCGCTGGGCTGGCTGTGGCATCTGCAGTTTCCGGTCATCAAGAAAATCTGGACCTCCTCCTACGTGTTGGTGGCCGGCGGTTACAGCGCGTGGCTGCTGGCGGCGTTTTATTACGTGATTGAAATCCGCGGCTGGCAGCGTTGGGCTATGCCCTTTGTCTGGATCGGCATGAACCCGATCACAGTGTACGTGGGCGACAGCGTGGTGAACTACGCCGCCGTGGCGAAACGCCTGGCCGGAGGCAGCGTCAGCGCCTGGCTGGATGCGCACTTGACCCCGGGAGCGGGCGAGGCTGTGCTGGCGGTGTTGACCCTGCTGGTGGCCGTGGGCCTGTGCCGCTTCCTGTACCGTCGCCAGATTTTCTTGCGGGTGTAGGGAGGGCAAGGAATTGACCCGGTTTTCCCGCGTGTCGGGGGCGTCAATTTCCGCCAGATTCGGAGGGAGCGGTCGAGGAGGCGGCCTCTTCCGCCGCGGGCAGAATCAGGGTGAAGGTGCTGCCCTGGCCGGGGGTGGATTCCACCTGGAGGCCGTGGCCCATTTCCCGGGCAAATTCGTACACCATGTACAGCCCCAGCCCGCGACCGGGCCGGTCCGAGCGCGCCTTGGTGGTGAAAAACGGCTCGAACAGCCGCGAGCGCACCTCGGCCGGGATGCCGCAGCCGAAGTCGCGCACGCTCACCCGCACGTACCGCGAGGCCGGACGCGGCGCCAGCACCAGGTCGGCGGGGACCGCGTCCAGGGGCGCGGTGCGGATGTCCAACACCCCGCGGCCGTCCATGGCGTCGGCCCCGTTGAAGAGGAGGTTCAACAGGATTTGACGCACCAGGTCCGCCGCTGCCAGGGCGCGAGGCAGCCGCGGCGCCAAGTGCAGGCGCACGTCCACGTCCCGACGAAAGCGGTCGCTGAGCAGCCGCACGGTGCCGGTCACAAGGTCGTTGAGGTCACAGGGCTGCACGGTGCGGTCGGTGGCCGTGCCGAAGCCGAGCATGCCGCGGACCACGTCGCTGGCCTGGTCCACCATCGTGAGAATGCGGGAGACGCGCGTCAGGACCTTGTCGCGGTCGCCGGGCTGGGCGGCGATGATCTGGGCCGAGCCCTTGATGATGGAGAGGATGTTGTTGAAGTCGTGGGCAATCCCGGCGGCCAGGGTGCCCAGAGCCGTCATTTTCTGGCTGTGGGCCAGCGCGGCGGTCATGCGCCGCAGCTCGCGGGTGCGTTCCTCGACCTGGCGTTCTACATCCGCATAGCTGCGGCGCAGGCGCAGATGGCGGTTGACCGCCACGCCGGCCGCGACCGCGGCGAGCCCCAGCCCCAGCAGACCGGCCAGAAGCACGCGCTGGTCGCGGTACCACGGCACCAGCACGCGGAATTCGAGCCGGGGCGGGCGCAGTTCCACGTTCCAGTTGCGGTCCATGGCGCGGACCTCCACCCGATGCCAGCCCTGGGCCAGGCCGCGCAACCGCGCCACCGGTTCGGGCTGATAGGCCGACCATTCGCCCTCGTCGAGGCGGTAAGCAAACACCAGCCGTTCATCCGGGGTGAACCGCCAGCGGTCCCGGCCGGTGAAGCGCAACCGGCCGCTGCCCTCGCCGGTGGCGGTGGGCGATTGCTCCCACTCGATGGCCAGGGTGCGCGGCGGGTCGAAATCCGCGCGCGGCACATATTCCACCAGGCCCGCTCCGGTGCCCACCCAGATGCGGCGGCGGGCGTCCTCGATGACCGCGTACACGGCGGGCGCGGGCAGGCCTTCGGGCTGTCCCACCGCCAGCCAAGCGCTGCGGTATAACCGATGCAGATCGAGGTTGGTGCCCAGCCACACGCTGCCGTCGCTGGCGCGCAGCACCGCGTTCACGTGATCCAGGTCGCGGCGCAACGCTGTCCAGCGCCGCCCGTCAAACTCCTGCAGTCTGTTCAGTCCGGCGCACCAGATGCGGCCGTCCTCCAACTCGAGCCAGAGCAGGGCGCCCTCGTCCTCGTAACCATCCGCCGGGCCGAAAAACTGCCAGCGCCCGTCACGCCACCACCCCGGTCCGGCGCGGGTGCCCACCCACCAATCCCCGCCCCGCGAACGAGCCAGGAAAAAGACCTCACCGGCGCTGGTGGGCGGCTCCGGGCCTTCGCGCCAAACCTCGAAGGAGCGGCCGTCGGAACGCTCGAACCGAATGTCCTGCTCGGTCCGTTCCGGAGCGGGGCGGGTCAGCACCAGCACCGCGTCCTCCTCCGCCCGCCGCACCACACGCAGCACCTGGCGCTGCTCCGGATGTTGCACCGCTTCGAAACGGTCCAAGCCCGGCACGAAGCGCCAGGCGCGCCGTCCAGCGGTGACGAACAGCAGGTTATTCCCCAGCGGGAAAATCCCGTCGCCCTCGCCCCATTCCGGTTCGAAGTCTGTCGGCCAGGCGTGGCGGCTCCAGGCGCCGTCCCGTTGGCGCCAGAGTCCGGTGTCACTTGCCGCCCAGAGCGTGCCCGCAGCATCGGTGGCCAAACCGCGCACCGCTCCGGTTTCGGCCCGGGCTAGCCGCCAGGCGGCGGGCGCGTAGCGCACCACCCCCTCGCGCGTGGCCAGCCAGAAGACCCCGCGCGGCTGCACGGCCACGTCGAAGATGCGCGAGAAGGCCACGGGTGGGATTACGGGTCGGATGTTGGTCCCCGTCCCGTGCAGCAGCCGGTTCGCCGTCACTACCCAGAACCCCTCCGGCTCGCGTCCCCGCCAGGCAAAACGGACGTTTTCCTCCGGCAAAGTGTGGACCTGCCAGCGGCTTTCACCGGGGGAAAAATACGCGAATCCGCGCCGGTCTTCCCCGACCAGCTCGGCCACCAGGGTAACACCGCCGGCATCATCCTCGAACGGCCGCCAGAGTCCCCGGATACCGGCTGTTTCCGGGGCAGAATGAAACTGCCAGGAGGCGTCCGGGCCCAACTGCCGCAGCGGGGCCGTGGTGCGAGCCAGCCCGCGTTCGCCCGCCAGCCACAGCCCCCGGCTGGCGGCGGCCGTCAGGTCCAGAAACCGTCTGAGCGGCGTGTCGTCCGCGCGGAGCAGCTCGGTGAGGGAATGGTCCACCGCCCGAAAAAGCACCAGCCGCTCGGGGAACGCGATCAACAGCCGGTCCTCCTCGGCCGGGACCACTCCAGCCGGGCGGCCTAGCCGCAGGAGATTCAATTCGCTTCGGCTGAGCAGATGAGTCAGCGGGTAACGGGTCCATTCCTCGCTGGTGAATCCCAGCACGCCGTCTTCGTACAACGCCCAAAGCCGTCCGGCGCGACTTTGATACACCCGGTGAATGGTTTCGACCGGCGTGGGCACCCGACGCACCTCGTAGCCGTCCAAGCCGCTGACGGCGTTGACCTCGCCGTGCTTGATCCACACCTGCCCGCGCGGACTGGCGGTAATGGCCATGCTGAGCGACTCGGCCAGACCGTCGGCGGCGCGGAACACCCGCCAATGCGCCGAGACGCCGCCTGCTTCACCGGCAGCCGCCGTTCCAGCCGGCTCGCTCAGCGCCACCACGATCCCCAGCAGGCAGGGCAGCCTGCGCAAGTGGGGCGTCCATCGGGCGGGCAACATGGCCGGGGAGACGGCTCAGGAGGCGGTTCGCCGGCTGGCCGGGCGGGCGCGACCGGTGGCCCAATCCCGCAATCGCTGCAGGTGTTCAGCCATGGTGCGGGCCAGAGGCACGGTCTCCCGCAGGGCCAGGAGCACGTGGCCGGTGTTCAGTTCTTCGCCCCGGCTGAATCCCTCGTACAGGGCGCTAACCACCGCCTCCTCGATTTCAGCGCCGCTGAAGTCCGCGCTGGCTGCGGCCAGCGCCGGCAGGTCGAATCGCGCCGGGTCCCGGCCGCGCTTGGCCAGGTGGATGGCAAAAATCTCGGCCCGTTCGGCAGCCCCGGGCAGGTCCACGAAAAACAGGTCGTCAAACCGGCCCTTGCGGAGCAATTCCGGAGGCAGTTGAGAAATGTCATTGGCTGTGGCCACCACGAACACCGGCGCGGTCTTCTCCGAGAGCCAGGTGAGGAAGGTGCCGAACACCCGCGCGGTGGTGCCGGCGTCCGAAAAGGTCGAACCGTGTGTGCCAGCAAAGGCCTTGTCCACCTCGTCCACCCAGAGCACGGCGGGCGCGACGGACTCGGCCAGGTGAATGGCCCGCCGCACGTTTTCCTCCGAAGACCCCACCAGGCTGGCAAACATGCGGCCCATGTCGAAGCGCAACAGCGGCACCTGCCAAGCGGTGGCGGCGGCCTTGGCGCAGAGACTCTTGCCACAGCCCTGCACGCCCAGGAGCAGGAGCCCGCGCGGCGGGGGCAGGCCGTAGGCCCGCGCGGCCGGAGTGAACGCCGCGCCGCGCTTGGCCAGCCAGTCCTTGAGCGCCTCCAGCCCGCCCACGGTCGCAAACGACTCGGCGGAATCGTGGTATTCGAGCAGGCCGTTGCGGCGGATGAGGTGGCGCTTCTCGGCCAGGATTTCCGGCGCCTGCGCCGCGCTCAGCCGGCGGTGACGCACCAGGATGCGCGCCAGGACGTTCTCCGCCTCGGCCAGGGTGAGCCCCAGAGCCGTTTGCAGGAGCCGCTCCCGCCCGGCCTCGTCCAGGTCCACGGTCACCTGCGCGGACGGCAGGACCTCCCGGATCACCCGGTCCAGCAACGCGCCCAGTTCGGCGCGCGTGGGTAGCGGCACCTGCAGCACGGTCACCTCCTTTTCCAGCTCGGCGGGCAACTCCAGCACCGGTGCCACCAGGAGCAGGGTCTTGAGGGTGTCCTTGAGATGCCGCGCGATTTCGCGCAGCCGGCGGGTCACGGCGGGCTGCTGGCGGTTCAGGAACGGGTGCAGGTCCTTGAAGACATACAACGCCGGCCCGGCCTGATCGAGCACCTGGTCCAGCGCCGCCAGCGGGTCGCGGGTGGCCGCGTGACGGTGTTTGGGCTCCGGCCGCTCGGCGGCGCCGGCCGGAATCAGGCCGGTGGTGCAACTCCATTCCCACACCGGCTTGTCCAGACGTTGACCCACCGCGGCCACCGCCGCGTCCACACGCGCCTCCTCACAGGTGACCAGATACAGCAGGGGATAGCGGGCGCGGATGAGGTCCTCCAATTCCCGCAGAAAACTCGCGGCGGGTGAAGCGGGCTCGATACCCCGGCCGTCCCGGCTGCCGGGCTGCGACACGGAGGACACCGGGCAGCCAGCCGGGCCGGGCACGCGCTCGGCCGCGGCGGCGGGCGCGGAGGGAATCATCTCTGCCATCACCGGATGTTTGCGGCGTATTCGACCCCAGCGGTGCGGAACTGTCACGCTCGGGTTGCGCCGCAGGCGCGGACAGGAGGCGCGCGCCCTGCTCGCTGCGGTAGGGTAGGCCGCCCCGCAGTCGGGGTGTTGCGGAGACGGCGAAGGACGAGATTTGAACCTCCTGACGGGCGCGGAGGAAAGCACCGTCCGGCGCCCGGATTCGAAAACCCCGTCAACCGGCCACGAACCGGCGATGCTGTCCGAAGACGCCACGCAGCGCGCGGGACAGTTCGTCCTGAAGCGCCTGCAGTTGGGCATACACCGCCACGTTCGTGTTCTTGGGCCGGGTGGTTTGGGCGGGATTCAACGCCACGTACTCGTCGGTGATGGTTTCGATGGCAACCTGTTCGCCCTGCTGGTTGCGCCAGCACCACAGCGCCTGCAGCGCCGCGCCGTAGGCCGCGCCCTCGCCCACCTTCAGCGTGACCACCTCGGCGTTGAACACGTCGGCCATGATTTGACGCCAGAGCTTTGAATTGGCGCCGCCGCCGGTGGCGCGGATCTGCGTGGCCTTCACGCCCAGCTCGGCCAGCCGGCGCAGACCGTAGTTCATGCCCAGTGTTACGCCTTCCATCGCCGCCCGGGCGAAATGCCGGGCCGTGAACGTGGCCGGCCGCACGCCGAAGAATACGCCGGTGCCGTCGGGCACGTTGGGCGTGCGCTCGCCCTCAAGGTACGGCAGCAGCAGCAGGCCGTCGGCGCCGGCGGGCGCCCGGGCAGCGGTGCGCTCGAATTCGGCGTGGGTCATCTCGAAATCCTGTCGCACCATCTCGGTGGCAACGGTGACGTTCATCGTGCACAACAACGGCAGCCAGCGGTTGGTCGAGTCGCAAAACGCGGCGATTTCGCCCCGCGGGTCCACCACCGGACGGTCGCAGCAGGCGTAAATGGTGCCGCTGGTGCCGAAACTGGCGGTAACAATACCCGGCCGGGTGTTGCCGGTGCCGATGGCGCCCATCATGTTGTCGCCGCCGCCCGCGCTCACCAGCACATCCGGGGTCAAGCCCAGCGCCTTCGCTGCGGAGGGCTGGAGCGTGCCCACTGGCTGATCGCTGGAGATTAACGGCGGCAGCTTGGCCTCGAGCTCCGGGTCAATTGCCTGCAGCGCGGCCTTGCACCAGGTGCGCGTGCGCACGTCCAGCAGGGCCGTGCCGCTGGCGTCGCCGTATTCCATCACTGCCCGCCCGGTCAGCCACCAGTTCAGGTAATCGTGCGGCAGCAGCACGGTGGCCAGCTTCGCGAAGTTCTCCGGCTCGTGTTTTTTGAGCCAGAGAATCTTGGACGCGGTGAAGCCGGGCAGCACGGCGTTGCCCAGCGCGGCGATGGTGGCGTCCACCCCGCCGAGCGCGGCCATGATTTCGTCGCATTCGGTGGCGGTGGTGGTGTCGCACCACAGCTTGGCGGGGCGGATGACGTTGCCGGCCTTGTCCAACGGCACGAAGCCGTGCTGTTGGCCGCTCACGCCGAGGGCCTTCACCTCGCCGGGCCGGGCGTTGGCCTGCTTGAGCGCCGCCCGCACGGCCCGGACTGTGGCGTCGCGCCAGGTGTGCGGATGTTGTTCCTTCGCTCCGGGGGGCAGCTTGGGAATCAATCCGTAGGCGACCGAGGCCGTGCCAACGACCTTCTTTTTCGTGACGTCGAGGACAAGCGCCTTGGTGGACTGGGTGCCGCTGTCAATGCCGATGACCAGAGTTCTCATGGTTGAAAAACTGCAGCGTTGAAGTCGCCGGAGGATGGCCCCGGGGGGCGACGAAATTCAACGGGAAACGCAGTCGGGTCCTCGTGGCTTAATCCTGTCCGGCGGATGGCGGAGGGGCGCCGTCTCTGGCGCACCCGCACCATGTCGCCCGCCGACCACACGGAAGACGGGAAAATGAAACGGCGCGCTCGGAGATCGCGCTCTACCGAGTTTGGGGTAATCCACCACCGGTAGGGCGGGCTATCCCAGCCCGCCGCCGGAACTTGACCAGAGCAGCCTTGTGCAAAGCTACGAAGGCCAGTGGTTGGTGATTAGTGAAAAGTGAAAGGGAGATGGCCGGCCTCGTCCCTTGCCGCCTTTCCACTCCTTGGCGCCCCGTGTGCGCTTGGTGGTTTCGAATCAGGAATTCCGGGCGGCTGGAAGCCGCCCTCCACGGCAGCTAGGATGGCTGCCGCTACCGTAGAGCCGGGCTGTCCGCGGCCGCAAGTTGCGCGAGCGGGGTCACGGGACATTATCTGACCATGGGAACCTTGCCCCACATCGTGGTGCTGGGCGCGGGCTTCGGAGGGCTGACCTTCTGCAAGACCTTTCGGCGCCCACTGGCCCGGGTGACGCTGGTGGACCGGCAGAACCACCACCTGTTTCAGCCGCTGCTGTACCAGGTGGCCACCGCCGGCCTGTCGGCGCCGGACATTGCCGAACCGGTTCGCTCGATCCTGTCCCGGCGCCGTCACGTGACCGTGCTCATGGATGAAGTCCGTACGGTGGACCTGAGCGCCCGCCGGGTCTATTGCGCCCACAACACGCTGGACTACGACTACCTGGTGCTCGCCCTGGGCGGGGTAACCAGCTACTTCGGGCACCCGGAGTGGGAGCGATACGCGCCGGGGCTCAAGACCCTGGACGACGCCCTGCGCATCCGGCGCGAGGTGTTGCTGGCCTTCGAGCGGGCGGAAAACGAGCGCGACCCGGCCGAGCAGGCCCGGCTGATGACCGTGGTAGTGGTGGGTGGCGGCCCCACCGGGGTTGAGCTGGCCGGCGCGTTCGCCGAACTGGCGCGGCATGTTCTGCGACGGGACTTCCGCCGGGTGGACCCATCCCGGGCGCGGATTGTGTTGCTCGAGGGCGGGCCGCGTTTGCTGGCCAACCTGCCGCCCAAGCTCTCCGCGGAGGCCCTGCGGCAACTGACCCGGATGGGGGTGGAGGTGCGTCTGAACAGCCCGGTCCAAGATATCCGCGAGGGCGAGGTGGAGTTGCGCGACGGCGCCGTCATCCGCGCGGGCAACATCCTCATGGCCGCCGGGATTTCAGCGACGCCGATCACCGCCACGCTGGGGGTGGAGTTGGACCGCGCCGGGCGGGTAAAAGTGCTGCCGGACCTGAGCGTGCCCGGGCATCCCGAGGTGTTTGCCATCGGGGACCTGGCCCTGGTGCTGGACGCGTCCGGACGGCCGGTGCCCGGGGTGTCTCCGGCGGCGATGCAAATGGCCCGGCACGTGGCGAGAATTCTCACGCGTGAGCTGGCCGCCCGTGATGGAGCGGCGCCGGCGCGGTCGGCCTTCCGCTACTTTGACAAGGGCACGATGGCCACCATCGGACGTTCGGCCGCGGTGGCTCAAATCGGCCCGCTTCAATTTGGCGGGTTCCTTGCCTGGCTGGCCTGGCTGTTCATTCACCTGATCTTCTTGATCGGCTTTGACAACAAGGCCAGCGTGCTGCTGCAGTGGCTTTACGCCTATGTGACCTACAAACGCGGCGCACGGATCATCACCGGCCTGGACGAAACGGAGAAGAAAAGCGTCGCCGGCGAGCCGAACGCCCCGGCCAACCCGGCCATCTGCCGCGCCGTCTGAACAGAGCAGACGATACCCGCGGTGAGCGCGGCGCAGACCGGAACGGCATCCGCTCCCTTCTCCGACTGGGGCGGTCAAGCCCGGGCGATCGGAAGGCGCCACGCTTCAGCCGGGCAGCAGCTCGGCCACCATGGCCCGCTCCTCTTTCAGTTCAGCCTCGGTGGCGGCTATCTTGGCGCGGCTGAATTCGTTGAGATCCAGGCCGGACACGATTTCCCAGTTTCGACCGTCGCTCCGGATCGGGTAACTGAAGATCAGCCCCGGCTCGATGCCATAATCGCCGGGCGAGGAGACCGCCACGCTGAACCAGTCTCCCGGCGGGGTGGGCGTGGTGAGGCGGCGGACGGTGTCCACCACCGCGTTGGCCGCGCTGGCGGCGGAGCTCAGGCCGCGCGCCTTGATGATGGCGGCGCCGCGCTGTTGCACCGTGGTGATGAAGTCCTTCTCCAGCCACTCGCGGTGGCCGATGACCTCGGGCACGAGCCGTCCGTTGATGCGGGCGTGAAAGAAATCCGGAAACATGGTGGAGCTGTGATTGCCCCAAATGGCCATGTTCGTTACGGCTGTGACGTCCACGCTGGCCTTTTTGGCGAGCTGGGTTTTGGCCCGGTTTTCGTCGAGCATGGTCATGGCAAAGAACCGGTCGGCGGGCACGCCGCGGGCATGATGCCGGGCGATGAGGGCGTTGGTGTTGCAGGGGTTGCCCACCACCAGCACGCGCACGTCGCTGGCGGCGTGGCGCGCGATGGCCTGGCCCTGGCTGATGAAAATTTTGCCGTTGATGCCCAGCAGGTCTTTGCGCTCCATGCCGGCTTTGCGCGGGACGGCGCCGACCAGCAGCGCCCAGTTCACGCCCTTGAATCCCTCTTCCAGGCTCGCGGTGGGCACCATCCCCTTCAACAACGGGAAGGCGCAATCCTCCAGTTCCATGCACACGCCCTGGAGGGCATTGAGGGCCTTCTCATCCGGGATTTCGATCAGGTGGAGAATCACCGGTTGGTCGGGACCAAACAGGGCGCCGGAGGCGATGCGGAAGAGCAGGGAATACCCGATCTGACCGGCGGCGCCGGTGACTGCGACGCGAATGGGTGGCTTGTTCATGCGTTAAAGGCGAGTGGACTATAAAAGCCGGCCCGGAAGCGGCAAAGGATTATCCGGCGCAGGCCGCCGGGCCGGATGCCGGGTGAGGAGACGGCTTCGAATAGGTGGTCCTGCCGCAAATAGCGTTCCCCGGAAGCTGCCCCGTTGCAGCTATCCAGCCCCCCCAATCCCCAATCCCCAATCCCCAATCCCGAACGCCCGCAGCCGACGCCAGCCTTCGAACCCCGACCATCCTTGTCTCGCAGCGCCGCGGTCCATCGCCTTGATGGCTCACGGCCAGGGCGCGGCAAAGCGCCAGGTGCCGGCGACCACTTCCAGGCGCGCGCGGTCACCCTCGACCCCCTGCATCCGGACTCCCTTGACCCGGCGCGCCGGTCGGCCGCTTTCGCGGATGCTGTTCGGGTCGCGGGTGGGCAGGAGCACGGTGGCGGCGGTGTTGGGCGGCACCGTGAGGTCCAGTTCAAAGCGCCCGTTTGTGGCCCGCCAGTGCACGCGGATGACGCCGTGTTGGGAATCATACCGCGCGCGCACCCAGTAGATCGCCGGATGCTCCGGATTGCTGCCCGGCGCGGGCGGACCGGGGCAGATGAGCAAACGGCGAAACCCCGGCTCGCGGGTGTCCACACCGGCCAGCGTGCGGAACATCCACTCGCCGACGGCGCCAAAGGCGTAATGAGAAAAGCTGTTCATGCTGGCGTTCTGGTTGCCGACGATGCCGTTGAAGCCGTGTTCGTAGGTGAAGCTGTCCCAGCGTTCCCAGATCGTGGTGGCGCCGTTTTCCACCTCGTACCCCCAGGAGGGAAACCGACGGCTCTGCAACAGGCGCACGGCCAGGTCGTGGTGGCCGGTGGCGCTGAGCGCCGGCAGCAGCGGTTTAGTGCCGAGGAATCCCGTGGCCATGCGGGTGTCGCGGGCGAGGATTTTGTCGGACAGCCGTTGCCCCGCGGCCGCGCGCAGCGCGTCGGGGATCAGGTCCGCGTCCAGCGCCAGCACGCAGGCCGTTTGCGTGTCCACGGTCAGCGAGCCGTCCGGGCGCAGGTACTTACGGGCAAACGCGGCGCGGACGCGTTCCAGGCGCTCGCGGTACCGGGCGGCCTCGGCGGCGCGTCCGAGGCCTGCCGCCATCTCGGCCATCGCCCGGGTGCTCAGGGCAAGGTAGGCGGTGTCCACGTAGTCCAGGGGCGTGGGTTCGTCCAGGTTCAACCAGTCGCCCCAGGGGTTGCCATCCGGATGTTCCACGCCCAGGTCATTCACCGCCCGGGAAAACCGCCAGTCCATGAAGCGGGTCATCGAGGGCCAATGGCGTTCGAGCAGGCGGCGGTCGCCGTAGGCTTGCCAGCAGGCCAGGGGCACGAGGATTCCGGCATCGGTCCAGGCCGTGGCAAAGGCCTTGCCATGCTGATAAGGCCAGGGGCAAAAGTCCGGGTAAGCACCGTTCGGCAGTTGGGCCTCCTCCACCTCGCGCAGCCACTTGGTGAAGAACGCGGCCACGTCCGCGTTGTACGTGGCGGTGCGGGCGTAAATCTGGGCGTCTCCCATCCAGCCCAGCCGCTCGTCCCGTTGCGGGCAATCGGTGGGCACCTCCAAAAAATTGGCCCGCTGGGTCCAGACAATGTTTTCAAACAGCCGGTTGACCATCGGATCCGAGCACGCCAGGCTGCTGGTCAGGGGCGTGTGCGAGCCGAGCACGATGCCCGTGACGGCGTCGCGACCGGGTTCGCCCGGGTAGCCGGCGACCTCGACGTAGCGGAACCCGTGGAAGGTAAAGCGCGGCACGTACACCTCGCCCGCGGGATCGCCGCGCAAGATGTACGTGTCCGTGGCGCGGGCCGTGCGCAGGTTCTCGGTCATCAGGCGCCCGTCCGGGTGCAACATCTCCCCGTGGCGCAACTGCACCCGGGCGCCGGCAGGGCCGCGCACCTGGAGGCGGACCACGCCCGCAAAATTCTGCCCCAGATCAAAAATCCATCCCCCGTCGGGGCTGCGCGTCACCGCCCGACAGGGTAATTCGCAGGTAAACCGGACCGGCGGCGCGGGATAGGCTTCCAGCCGTTCCGGTGGGACAAACCCGGACTCCAACTCGCGCGTGCCGGCGCCGTCGGTGAAGGGCGCCCGCCAACTGCCGTTGTCGGCGGCGCGCACGACCGGTTCCCATCGCCAGGGCGGATCGGGCGCCGGCCCGGCGACGGCCAACGCCGCGGGGCGGCACCAGTTGGGGTCCTCGCGCCGCGCGTCGTAGTGCTCGCCCATGAGCAGGTCGGCCTCGCGATACGGACCGTCGGCGCTGACCTCCCAGGCAAGGTCCGTGCCCACCACCTGACGCGCGCCGTCCTCATACTCGATTTCCAACTGTGCCCGCAGCGCCGGGGTCTTGCCGTAAATGGCCCGGCCGAGTTGATGCGGGCCGTAGCCTGCCAGCTTGCCGAATCCCAGGTACCCCGCGTACCAGCCATCTGCCACGACGGCGCCCAGCCGGTTGGCGCCCGGCTCGATCAATCCGGTGACATCGAACGCCCGGTAATACGCCCGCCGGCGGTAATCGCTCCAGCCGGGTGCAAAATACGATTCGTCCACGCGGCGGCCGTTCAGGTAGGCGTCGAAGATTCCCAGCGCGGTGGCGTAGAGCAGGGCGCGGCGCACCGGCCGGGGTTCAGCGGTGAACTGGCGGCGATAATGCCGCGCCGGCGGCAGGTGCAGGGCCTCCCGGTTGGTGGGCCAGGGCGCTTGGTCGCGGTAACTGATCCACTCCGCCTGCCAGTCGGCTGGTTCCAGCAACCCCTGGGTCCAGGTGGCGACATCGCTCCAGGGTGAGGGGCGTCCGTCCTTGTCCCAGACGCGGACCTTCCAGAAGCAGCGCTGGCGCGATTCCAGCGGGCGCCCGGCGTATTCGATCTGCGTCGTCGCGTCGCCGGGCACCCGTCCGCTGTCCCACAGATCGCCGCGGTGGGCCTCCAGCAGACGGAGCGAACTGGCCACGAGGACCTGCCACGCGGTCTGGCGCTGGCCGCGCTGCTCGGACTCCAGACGCCAGGACAAGCACGGCCGCGGAGTGTCCACCGCTGGCGGGTCTTCCAGGTATTCGCAGCGGAGGTGGCTGACAAACACGGACCCGGCCAGCAACGGCGTCGCCAGGCCGAGGAACACGCCGGATCGGAGCAGGGCAATCACTGCGCCAGCTTGGCGGCGGATCGGATTCCCTTCAACAGCCATTCCGCCGCGCCCGGTATGTTCAGGCCGCCGCCACCGCCGGTTCGGCGCGGCGGGGACGTCGCGCGGCCCGTGGCGGCGGGGAACGATCCACCACCGGGCGGTACACGCCGGGGCCGCAAAGGGTCTCTAACGCCGTTTCCAACTCCGGCCCGGGCCGCACGAAGAATTCTTCGTCAGCCTGGATGTACACCCGTTCCCCGCCGGGCTGAATCAGGCACAGGAACAGCGGCACGCTACCGCGATGGCCGGCGAGGATCCCGCGGACTTGCCGGAGCAGCTCCGGGGTGAGTGAGCCGGTTTGCAGGTGCAGGTGCACAGCGGTGGTGTATTTGCGCAGGGCATCCTCCAGGCGGAGGACCTCCTGGGCAAAGAGCTTCGGACGGTCCTCGCCCAGGTTCACTTCGCCCAGGACAAAGAGCACCGTGCCCGGGATGAGCAGCTCCCGTCCAGCCTCGTACGCTTCATTGAGCAGGAGCACCGGCACACTCCCCTCGAGGTCCTCGAGCGTGGCCAGCGCGTAAGGTCGGTTGGTTTTCTTCGAGACGCCGGACTGGACGGCGGTGACCAGGCCGCCGAAGCGCGTCAGCGTCCGATCCGGCAGCGAGGCCAGGCGGCTCGAGGAAGCCAGGGCGTAGTGTTCCAACAGCGTCTTGTAGGGGTCGAGCGGGTGGCCGGTGACGTAAAAACCCAGCAGTTCCCGCTCCGCAGCCAGCCGTTCCAGCGCAGGCCATTCCTCGGAACGGGTCAGGATGTCCGGGCCGCGCCGGGCGGGGTCTTCCAACAGGCCCAGGAGGGTGGTTTGGCCGCGCTCGCGGTCCTCGGCGTTGCGGGAGGCGCGGGCCAGGGTGCGGTCCAGCGAGTTCCAGAGTGTGGCGCGGGTTTCGCCGAAACTGTCAAACGCGCCGGAGCGGATCAGCGCTTCAATCACCTTGCGGTTGACCGCGCGCGTGTCCACCCGCTCGCAGAAGTCCGCCAGGGAGGTGAACGGCCCGCCCGCCGCGCGCGCCGCGAGGATGGCCTCGACCGCCACCTCCCCCACGCCCTTGATGGCTGCCAATCCGAAGCGGATGGCCTCGCTGCCTGCCTGCCCGGCCGGCGCCGGGGCGGGGGTGAAGAACAGGTCGCTTTCGTTCACGTCCGGGCCGAGCACGCGGATGTTCAGCGCGCGCGCTTCGGCGAAGTATTCGCCCAGTTTGGCCAGGTCCGCCCGGTCGTTGGTCATCATCGCGCAGAGGAATTCGACCGGGTAGTGTGCCTTGAGGTAGGCGGTCTGGTAGGCCACCACGGCGTAGGCGGCGGCGTGGGACTTGTTGAAGCCGTAGCCGGCGAATTTCTCCAGCAGATCGAAGATGGCGTTGGCGCGGGGCTCGGGGATGTTGTGGGTGCGGGCGCAGCCGGCCACAAACACCGCCCGCTGGCGGGCCATTTCCTCCTTGTTCTTCTTGCCCATGGCCCGGCGCAGGAGGTCCGCGCCGCCCAGGGTGTAACCGGCCAGCACCTGGGCGGCCTGCATGACCTGCTCCTGGTACACGAGAATGCCGTAGGTCTCTCGGCAAATCGGCTCCAGTAGCGGATGCTCGTACTCGATGCGCACCTGGCCGTGTCGGCGGCGGATGAAATCGTCAATCAGCTCCATCGGCCCGGGCCGGTACAGGGCGATGAGCGCGGTGATGTGCTCGATGGAGCTGAGCTGGAACTTGCGGCAGAGGTCGCGCATGCCGCTGGATTCCAGTTGGAACACCCCCAGGGTTTGCGCGCGGTTGAGCAGGTCGTAGGTCGCCGGGTCATCCAGCGGCAGATGCTCGATGGGTACTTCCTCGCCGCGCCGTCGCTTGACCATCTCGCAGGTGTTGCGGATGACGGTGAGGGTCTTCAGCCCCAGGAAATCCATCTTTAACAGCCCCAGGTCGCCCACCGGCCCCATGGCGTACTGGGTGATGATGCTGCCGTCGTCGGCCTGGCGCAGGGGCAGGAAATTCACCAGGGGCTCGGGGCCGATGACCACGCCGGCGGCGTGCACGGAGACGTTGCGAGCGCAGTCCTCCAGCACCAGCGCGGTGTCCATCAGCTCCCGCACCTGTTCGCTCTGCTCGCAGGCGGCGCGCAGTTCCGGGGATTTCTTCAGGGCGCAGGCCAGGACCGAGGTTTCGCCGGGCTCCAGCCGCAGGTCCGCGGGGATGGCCTTGGCCAGCTTGTCGCACTCGCTGAAGCTCAATCCCATCACCCGTCCGACGTCGCGCACCACCGACTTGGCGCCCATGGTGCCGAAGGTGATGATCTGGGCCACGCATTCGCGGCCGTACTTCTGGCGCACGTATTCGATCACCTCGCCCCGTCGGTCGTCGGCGAAATCAATGTCAATGTCCGGCGGGTTCACGCGCTCGGGATTGAGGAACCGTTCGAAGAGCAGCCCGTAGCGCAGCGGGTCCACGTTCGAGATGTCCAGCAGGTACGTCACCAGCGAGCCGGCGGCCGAACCGCGCGCCACACAGGCGATGCTGCGCGAGCGTCCGTACCGAACAAAGTCCCCCACGATCAGGAAGTAGGAGATGAATCCGGTCTTTTCAATCACCTCCAGCTCCAGGTCCAGGCGTTCCAGCACTGTGCGGACCGCGGTTTCCACGGCGGCGCCGTCTTCCGGAGCGGGGGGCTTCGCCTCGCCCGGAACCGGCGGCAGCCGCCGGGGGTTCTCGACCCCGTCCACCACAAAGCGACGGCCCTCGGGATGGGCGCGAATGCCGTAACGGCGCTGCAACCCCTCGGCCAGCAACTCGCGGAGGTAGGCCTCGCGCGATTTCCCGTCCGGGGGGGTAAACACCGGATAGTGCAGCCGGCCGAACTGGAGATCGAGCCGGCACCGCTCGGCAATCTCCAGCGTGTTGCGCACCGCCTCGGGCACCTCGGCAAACAGAGCAGCCATCTCCGCGGCCGGGCGCAGGTAAAACTGCTCCGGCTGGTAGCGCGGCTTGGGATCATCCCGGGTCACCTGGCGCCCCAGACACACCAGGCAATCGTGCGCGGTCCAGTGCTCGCGCTCCAGGTAGTGCACATCGTTGGTGGCCACCAGCTTCAGGCCGAACTCCCGCGCCCAGCGGATCAATTGCCGGTTCACCCGGGCCTGATCCGCCAAGCCGTGGTCCTGCAACTCGAGGTAAAAATTCTCCGGCCCGACCGTTTGCCGGAACCAGTCCAGTGCCGCGCGCGCCTCCTCCAGGCGATCCTCGGCGATCAGGCTGGGAATTTCGCTGGCCAGGCAGCCGGACAACACGATCAACCCCTCGCGGTGCGTGGCCAGCAGTTCCTTGTCTATCCGCGGCTTGTAGTAAAAACCCTCCAGGTGCGCCGCGGTGACCAGTCGGATCAGATTGCGATAGCCGGTGTCGTTGGCGGCCAGCAGGACCAGGTGGTAATAGGCGTCCCGGCCGCCATTGAGGGTCTTCTTTTCCAGCCGGCTGCCCGGGGCCACGTACACCTCGCAGCCGATGATGGGTTGAATGCCCGCCTTGGTGGCCGCGCGGTAAAAATCAATCGCCCCGTACAACACGCCGTGGTCGGTGATGGCCAGGGCGGGAAACTCCAGCGCCCGCGCCCGCTCCACCAGCCGGTCAATCCGGCAGGCGCCGTCCAGCAGCGAGTACTCGGTGTGCAGGTGTAGATGGACAAATTCCGCGCGCGGCATCGGACCGATTATCCCCCCGCCCGAAGACGGCGCAAGCCACGCTGCACGTCACCCGACGCGAGGGAATTGCGGGGAGGCGACCCCGGACTTGCCCAGCCGGTCAGCCAGGTATCGGGCCTCCAATCCCTCCCCCAACCACCGATCGGCATTCACCATTCACCTGTCACGATCCCTCTTCCCCCATTGGACTCGCTGGTGACAACCAAGGCTCCAACCGCGCCAGGAGTTCGGCTGGCAGGCGGCGCGGCTTTTCATCGAGCCCCGCGCAGGCATGATGAGTTTCCGCGGTGAGCACCAGGAGCTGATGCTGGTTGTGCGCCTGGTAGGCGAAATCGAGCCGCGCGCCGCGGGCGCGAAGCAGGCGCACCCGGATGGCCAGGACATCGTCGTACCGCGCCAGCCGGTGGTAATCCAGCACGCAACGCACAATGGGGAAGACGACGCCGCGCTCCTGCCACGCCAGCAACGGCTGTCCCAGCGCCCGAAAGAACTCCCCGCGCGCGGCCTCCAGCATGTCCAGATAGCGGCTGTGGTACACGTGATTGCCCAGCGTGCACTCGGCGTAGGTGACACGATGGTGATGCACAAACGACGCAGCCTGCATCCGCCGAGCCTAACCCCGGCGTCCCCGTCCGGGCCATTGCGGAATGCGCGACCGAAAGCGGGGTGCGAACGGGACTCGCCGCGGCGGGCGGGATTTGCCACACTGGCGGGGTCATGCAGCGGGCATCGGCATGCCGTTTGGATCAGGCCCTGGTCGCGCGCGGGCTCAGTCCCAGCCGGGAGCAGGCGCAGCGCGCGATTCTGGCCGGGCGGGTGCGGGTGGGCGGACGCCCGGCCCACAAGGCCAGCGAGCGGGTGCGTCCCGAGGACCCGGTGGAGCTGCTGGCCGGAGAACGCTACGTCAGCCGCGGCGGCTACAAGCTCCAACACGCCCTCCAACACTTCCAAGTAGACGTGATCGGCGCCCGGGCGGTGGACCTGGGCGCCTCGACCGGCGGGTTTACGGACTGTTTGCTCCAACACGGAGCGGCGCGGGTTTGGGCCGTGGACGTGGGGCGGGGACTGCTGGCCTGGAAACTCCGGCAGGATCCCCGGGTGGTGGTGGTCGAGGGCGTCAATGCCCGTTACCTGAGCCGCGCGCAACTCCCGGGACCGTTCCCGGGAGCGGACGTCGTCACGGTGGATTGTTCGTTTATCTCCCTGCGGCTGGTGTTGCCCACGGCGATTGCCCTGCTGGAGCCCGGGGGCAAGCTGCTCGCGCTGGTCAAACCCCAATTCGAGGCCGGCAAGGCCGAGGCGGATCGCGGCGGCGGGGTGATTAGCGATCCCGCGATCCACCGGCGGGTGTTGAGCGAGTTGGAGACGTTTGTCGGCACGCTGGCCGACGGGCGTTGGCGGGGCGTCACCCCGTCGCCCCTGCTCGGACCGGCCGGCAATCAGGAATTTCTGGTGCTGCTTGAGAAAACTCACTGAACCCATCCGCCGCGTGGGGCTGCTGGCCAACGCGGACAAACCCGCCGCCGCGGCGCTGGCCCGTCGCGCCGTGGCCCTGCTCACCGCCCGCGGTTGCGAGGTCCTCGCCGACCGGGCCACCGCGGACTTTGCCCGGCTCTACATCCCGACCTGCGCGAGCGCAGCCGCGCTGGCCGCGCGCGCCGACCTGTTGCTGGTGCTCGGGGGCGACGGCACCATCTTGCGTGTGGCGCGGGAAACCGCCGGTCAAGCCGCGCCCCTCCTCGGAATCAATCTCGGCACGCTCGGTTTCCTGACCGCCGCCTCGGGCCGGCAACTGGCCGTCGCGCTGCAGGCGGTCTGGTCCGGCGGTTGCCAGGTGGAATCCCGCTCCCTGATCGAAGCCCGGGGCCGCCTGGCAGAGGGGCCGGTGACCGAACTGGCTCTGAACGACTTTGTCATCAGCCGCGGCGCACTGCCCCGCCTCATCGAACTGGAAGTCCAGGTCAACGGGGAGTTGCTCACCCGCTACCGCGGCGACGGCCTGGTGGTCAGTTCGCCCACCGGCTCCACGGCCTACTCGCTGGCGGCGGGCGGAGCGGTGGTCAGTCCCCAGGCGGAGGTCTTCGCGCTCACCCCGATCTGCCCCCACACCCTCTCCAGCCGCTCGGTCATCGTGCGACTGGACGCCCGGGTGGAGGTGCGCCTGTGCAGCGAACGGGTGGAAACTTTCCTCGCTGCCGACGGCCTAACCCGCGCGCGGTTGCAGGCCGGTGAGACGGTGACCATCCGGCGCAGCCGACACTCTGCCCACCTGGTGCGTCTGGCCGGCAGCTCGTTCTTTGACACGCTGCGGCACAAATTCAACTGGAGCGGCTCCTCCGTCTGAGCCGCGCCCGGAAGTCCCCACGCCATGATCCGACTCAAGGACATCGCCGCCCGCGCGGGCACCACCGCCATGACGGTGTCCCGCGCCCTGCGGGGCACCCGTGACGTGTCCCCGGCCACGCGAGAACGCATCCGCGCCCTGGCCGCCGAGATGGGCTACGTGCCGGACGCTTCCGCCCGCAGCCTGCGCACCCGGTCCACAGGATTGCTGGGGGTGTTGCTGCCGACCGTGGCCGATCCCATCCATGCGCGCCTGCTTGTGGCGCTGGAAGAGCGGGCGCGCGCGGCGGGTTACGACCTGTTGCTCGGCCACACCCTGCGTCAGCCGGAGATCGAGGAAGCCGGTATCCGGCGCCTGCTGAGCCGGCGCATCGAGGGCCTCTTTCTGTTGCCGGTGTATCGCCTGGCCCCCACCGCACCGGTGTACGACGAGTTGAAACGTCGGGGAGCGCGCGTCATTTTGATCGGTCACCGCGCGCCGTTCTGCGAGGGGTTCCCCAACGTGGAGACGGACGACCTGGCCGGCAGCCTGGCGCTGACGCGCCACTTGCTCGAGCTGGGACACCGGCGCATCGCGTTTTTCGCCGGATCGCCCGCTTGGCCCGCCGCACGAGAGCGGCTGGAGGGTTATCGTCGCGCCCTGCGCGAAGCAGGGCTGGAGGTGGACGACCGGCTGCTGTTCCACGCGGGCGCCGAGATCGAAGACGGCGCCCATACGGCCCTGCGCATGATCAACGAGGGCGTGCGGCCCACCGCGATCCAGGCGGTCAACGACCTGGTGGCCATTGGCGCCGCCGAGGTGCTCCTCCGGCAGGGCTGGCGCATCCCGGCGGACGTGTCCCTGGCCGGCTTTGGAAACAGTCTCGTCACCGAACATTTCCGGGTGCCGCTGACCACCGTACGGCAACCCAAGTACCGGCTGGGCGCGGCGGCCATGGACATGATGCTGGCCCTGCTGCGCGGCGAGCCGGTGGAAAGTCGTCGTCTGGCCGGCGAACTGGCTGTGCGCGAAAGTACCGCTCCGCCGCCGGTCTGACCCGCCCGGGCCGAAAAACGCCTTCGCCGGATTGCGCCGTCTCGCCGGTATGACTTCCCCTGACTCCCGGATTCACCGGGGCGTGGCATGGGTCTGTTGCAACCGGCGGTTTTTGGCGCGGGACTCGGCCCGCAGTCGCGCCTTGTAGCGCACCAGTCGGGCGCGCAGGGCCTCGTCCGAAGCGCCCAGAATTTGCACCGCCAGCAGGCCGGCATTGCGCCCCCCGCCGATGGCGACCGTGGCCACGGGCACCCCCGCCGGCATCTGGACGATTGAAAGCAGCGAGTCCAGGCCGTGCAACGCCCGGCTTTCGACCGGCACGCCAATCACCGGTAACGGCGTGTGACTGGCCACCATGCCGGGTAGATGCGCCGCCCCGCCCGCACCGGCGATGATCACGCGCAGACCGCGGGCGGCGGCGCTCCGACCATAGCGAGCCATGTCCTCGGGCGTGCGATGAGCGGAAACCACCCGGACCTCGCAGGGAACGCCAAATTCGGCGCACACCTCGGCGGCCGGTTGGAGCGTGGGCCAGTCGGAATCGCTGCCCATGATGATGCCCACCACGGGCGGGGGAGAGGAGTTCATGAGTCGGTTCCAAAACGCAGGGCCTCCGCGGCGGCCCGCGCGGTCATTTCGGCGGCTTCGAGACTTTCCCCCAGCGCGGTCACGTGTCCCATTTTGCGGCCCCGGGCGCTGTGAGGCTTGCCGTAAACATGCACATGGGCGCCGGGTACGGCCAGCGCCCGCTCCAGCCCTTCCGGCCAGCCGGGGCCCGGACCGACGCCGAGGAGGTTGATCATCACGGCGGCGGGCGCGCGCATCCGGGGCGAGCCCAACGGCCAGCCCAGCACGGCGCGGAGATGGTTTTCAAACTGCGAGCACCCACAGGCTTCAATGGTGTAATGCCCCGAATTGTGCACCCGCGGCGCCAGTTCATTGATGAGCACCTGTCCAGTACGCGTCAGAAACAGTTCCACGCCGCAGCTTCCCACCACGCCCACGGCCGCTGCAGCCTTTTGCGCCAGCTCCGCCGCGTGCGCCGCCACCTCCGCCGATACGGGCGCCGGCGCGCGGACCAGATGGCAAATGTGGTGGCGCTGGACGGTTTCTACGACCGGGTAGGTGACCATTTCCCCGCGCGGGCTGCGCGTAACGATCACCGCCAGCTCGGTGCGGAAATCGCAGAATTCCTCGACATACAGCCCACGCCCCTGTTCGCCCCCCAGCGCAGCCCAGGCCGCGGCCGCGGCCACGAAGGAAGGCAGGGTGACATTGCCCTTGCCGTCGTAAGCGTTACGACGCGCCTTCAACAGCAGCGGCCATCCCCATCGCCCGCCCGCGCGTTCAACTTCTTCCAAGCTGGCCACCGCGGCAAAGCGCGGCATGGGCAATCCGGTCGCAGCCAGGGTTTGTTTTTGCAGAAACTTGTCCTGCACCAGGGCGAGGCAGCAGGCGGAAGGCCGCAACTGATGACCGGCTGCTTCCAGCACCCGGAGGCTGTCCGCGTCCACAAATTCGTTTTCCAAAGTCACCCCATCCACCAGCGTGGCCAACCGCAGCAACTGGGCCGGGTCATTGTAATCGCCCACCAACGCCCGGGGGGCCAACCGGGCTGCCGGGCTGTGCCGGGTGCGTTCCAGCACCACCACCTCGCAACCCAGTTGCGCGGCCGCCTGCGCGAGCATCTTGGCTAGCTGCCCCCCGCCCACAATCCCCAAGCGCGGAGGCCCCGCCGTCACACGGGCGGGCGCCTCCGGGTACGAATCGGGTCGGTCATTGGCGTCACAGGTTGCGTGCATGGCACCCGGCCACAGTCTGCCAAACCGTTTCACCCCGGTGCAATTCCAGTCGCGTTGTCCGACAACCCTCTCGGACGCCCGGCACTTTCCCTGCCGGCCGCCGGGTAAACCCCTGCCGGCCTTGTAATCGAAGATGGGACCTCCATTGCCTCCGGGCAGCCGGTGCCTTGCCTGCCGTGTCGTCGGCGTTCCCGGATCCGGCCCCGCCCCGCGCCCGTTCCTGTCCCGCGCGGCGAAGGCAGGAAAATGAGAAACGCCCGCCGGCGCCGAGCCCTCGGATTTGGGCTTGCGACCCGCCCCGGCTGCCGCATAGTCGTGTCCGTGCAGGCGGGCTGTTCCCGCTCGCGCAAAGGGCTGGGGTCGTAGCTCAGTTGGTAGAGCGTCTCGTTCGCAATGAGAAGGTCAGGGGTTCGACTCCCCTCGACTCCACCATCCTTTTCGCGCGCGTTTTTTGTCCTGCGCATCAAAGCCCGGGCGCCCCGTCTTCGGACCGGTCCGTCGGGGCTCGCGGAATTCAAACACCCGCTGCGGCAGGTTGCCGTACTCGTCCGGCGCAGGGTCGCGCTGCTCGGGCCCCACCGACCAGAACCGCCATCCCGCCTCGGTACGCACGTAGCGCAGGACGCTCCCCCGCCGGAAGGGGTCGGGCGGAAGCGTCGCTAGGAATGCAGGGACCAACTCTTCCAAGCGGTCGGGCCAGCGTCCGCGCGCGTCCCGGTAGGCCCGCAACGCCAGCGCGAGCCGGCAGGATTCCAGGTACAGGCGCCACTGGCGGGCGCTTTCGAGCGCGGGCTCGGGCAGGGGCAGATGCCGTGGCAATCGCCAGACTGCTGGACGGTCGAAGACTCGTCGCCACCAGCCGCCCGGACCGGACGGCCCCGGCCACCAGCCGGGAGATGGGGGGCCGGGCAGGGACTCCGCTTGCAACGCCGCAAGGGTGCGGGTCAGACAGGCGGCTTCCATCCGGTCAAAGTCCTCCGGACGCGCCAGCCAGATTTGCAGGGTCTCCACCGTATCGGCCAGCGGACGCAGCAGATGCGCGGCGCCGTGGTAATTGGGTTCGCCGCCCATGCGCCGTCCCAGCACCCGCTCCAACACGTCCACAAACAGCCGGCCAGCATCCTGCCGAATGAGCATCCCCGCCATGCTCCAGACCCGTCGGAGCCGGCTCCAATCCGGACGACGCGCGGCTCCGAGCGCGGGACGTGCCTGCTCGACCTGACGAGCGTAAGACTCCGCTGCCGTGCCGGCCAGCCGCCCGACTGCCGCCAGCTCGTCAAGCCACCGACGCGTCTGCTGCGGGGACAACGCCGGCCCCGTCAGCGCCAATTCCCGAAACGGGCGCGCCAGTTGGACATTCACTTCCTCCAGCCCGCGTTCATCGAAGAAACCGGCAAACTCCACCGCCGGCACCAGGGCTGCGTGCAACCGCCACGCCGCCAGCCAAAAAGCAAAGGCCAACTCCGCTTCTCCACGCTGTGCGGCGGTTTCGCCCGCAAGCACCACGGCCCGGTACAGTTGACGAAAGGCGATCAGGTCTTCCGAGTGCAAAGTGCGGGGTGGACGCCGGTCCGCCGCCGCCGCTGCGCGCGCCGCCACTGCCAGCAGTTCGGCTGTCTCGATGCCCGCCGGTTCCGCCGGCGGTGCGGAGCGTGGAACTGGTGGCTCGGCGCCCGGCAGGATGAAAGGTCGTCTCGGACCTGCCGGCGACCGCGACGCGCCGGCTGCCCGCAAACGCCGGGGATTCGACCCGTTGCTCAGGGTGCGAACCTGATGCCAAAAATTGCTTTCGGTCAACGGCTCCGGCGCAAAGAGGTCGTCCAAACGCACGGTCACACCCGGCTCGGGTTGGGGTAGCGGGGTAAATCCGTACCGCCAGCCATACCCGGTCAAGCCGGCCAGCACCAGCAGCCCCGCGCCCGCCCGGCTCAGCAATCTGAAAATGGCTCGCCGCTTGGCGGTCACGGTTCCCAGCTTGTGGTGAATGAGCCGGATTGAACAAGTCCGGTCATGGGTGATTTCTCCGGGGGCGTTCCGCACGAACCCCTTACAAACCGCGGAGAATGGCGGGGTTGTGGAGTGGACAAGCCGAAGGCAACCGATCGGTTACCGCACGAGGCTGCAGGGATAAAAACTGGCGGGAGCGGCGGGGCTCGAACCCGTAACCTCTGCCGTGACAGGGCAGCGCTCTAACCAATTGAGCTACGCCCCCGCAGCGGGCAGCACAGTAGTAAAACGCCCCCGGTGCGTCAACGCCGAATTGCGCCCGAGCCGGAACCAACACCGTTCGGCTTGCGCCTGCCCCGCCGGGGTTGGGTGTGACCGGTGGAAAGTGCCCAAAGGCCGGCAAACGCAGCTCCTCTCGCCGTTCGTGTGCCATTGCGATCTGCCACTGACCGATCGCCTCCCGGCTGAAGGCGGCCGGGAACTGCTCACAACCGGCGCACGTGGAAGCCTCCGTCCACATAGATGACCTCGCCGGTGCTGAAGGGCAACAGACCTTGGGCAATCGCCGCCACGGCCCGGCCCACGTCGGCCGGCGTACCCCAGCGGCGAATGGGAGTCAGCCCGTCGGCAATGAGAGCGTCGTAGCGCGCCCGTACCGGGGCGGTCATGTCCGTGGCGATGATGCCCGGCCGGATTTCGTACACGCAAATGCCGGCCTCGGCCAGACGCGTGGCAAACAGTTTGACCAGCATCGCCACCCCCGCCTTGGACACGCAGTAATCGCCGCGATTGATCGAAGCGGTGTCGGCGCTGATCGAGGAGACAAAGACGATCGCCCGGGGCGGCGAAGCCGCAGCGGATTCTCCCGCGACCGGGGCGGTTTCTAACATCCAGCGGGCCGCTTGCTGGGTCAGGAAGAACGGACCCTTAAGATTGGTGGCGAGCACCCGGTCCCAGCTTTCCTCCCCGGTCTCCAGCAGATCGGCGCGCACCGCCGGGGCCACGCCCGCGTTGTTTACCAGCAGGTCCAGGCGGGAGAATTCAGCCCGGGCCCGCGCCAGCAGAGCGGCTCGATCCTCCGCCCGGGCGATGTCCGCCTGCACGGTCGCCACGCGGATGGTTCGTCCGCGGGCCCGGGCGGCGTCCAGGCACGCGGCGGCGGTGGCCTCAGCGGCCGCGACGTTGCGGGCGTAGTTGAGGAGCAAATCGTGTCCCAGGGCGGCCAGTTCCAGGGCGATGCCCCGGCCAATCCCGCGGGAAGCGCCTGTGATGAGGGCGGTCGGATTCACGCGCGCAGCGTACGTCCGGACCGTGCCGGGAAAAGCCGAATCACGTCGGAAAGGGACTTCGCCAGGTCCTGTTGCAAGGCGGCCTGGCGAACGCGCCGCCGGCGGGTCGGCGGATGAAGCCCGCGGCGCGGATGGGGGAATCTGCCGCGGGCGGGATCAGTACATTGTGTCGGCTTCTTCGAGGACGCGCAGAATGCGGTTAAAGGCGTCCCGGATGTCGCCGTAGTCGCGCAGGTCCACGGTGAGTTGTCCGTCGCGGTTGGCCCGCGCGGCCACGCGGCCATCGGCGTAAAGGATGTTGGCCAGTTTCAGGTGATGATGGGTCCGGGGCTTGACGTTGAAGGGCGCCAGCTCCGCGGGCGGCAGGAACTGGGTGTCCATGGCCAGGGCGCGGATCGGATGGCCGTTGCGGTTGGGGCCCAACTGGTCCAGGCGCGGGGCGGGCTGGTTGGCGGTCTCGGGCGTGTCAAACAGCAGCGGATTGCTGCCGTGGCGGTAATAATAGCTGCTCTGGGCCTGTTGGCGCCCCACCTTGGCCAGCTCGGCGTCGGCGTCCAGGGGTTGATCACTGCCCGGACAGAACAACGCGCGAGGCGTGTCGGCCAAGTAGAAGCGCAGCAGCAACCCCAGGGCCACCGGCGCGCCATTTTGCAGGGAGAGCAGGCTGGTCGGCGCCCCGGTCGAAGGATAAAAGCTGGCCGGACTGGTAAAAGGCGGCGCCTTCGGCCCGTAGGGAATTTGGCCGTCGCAATCGCTGCTGTAGAGGTGAATGGCCAGGCCGATCTGGCGGAGATTGGACAGGCAATTGGCGCGCCGCCCTGAGTCCCGGGCGGCCGCCAGCGCGGGTAGGAGCAGCGAGGCCAGCAGCGCCGTGATGGCAATCACCACCAGCAGCTCCACCATCGTGAAGCCGCCGGGGCGACGGTTGCGGGCGCGGACACACATGGTACCGTCAGCCTACTCCAGGACCAGCCGCGCGGCAAAAAAACGCCTCGCCCCGTCCAACGCCTCCACGCTGAACGTAGCCGACCCGTTGAAATCCGGTTGCCGTTCGACCACCGGCCAGGCGCTCACGGGCGTGGTCAAATCAGGACCGGAAAGGAGTTCGACCGCTGCCGCCGGTTCCCCCTGCACGGTTAAAAGCCAGCGCCCGTTTTCAAAACGCGGCGGCTCCAGCCGGGGCGACGCGGCGGACCGGGCAACCAGGCGCACGTGATCGAGGTCCCAGTAGCCCCCTTGCAAATCAAAATTCACCGTGGAGAGGAACCGCACTCCGATCGGTCGTCCGGCCCAAGGATCGGCTTCCTGAACCACCGGCGTCCGCACGCGGTAGTCGAGGAACAGTTTGGGAGAACCGAAGACTCCCGGTTCGTTGGTGACCACGGTGCGCGCGACCGGCTGCACGCGACCGGCGTCGTCTTCGTAAAACAACGCCAACTCGAGCGTCGCGCCCGCGGCCATGTTGCCGCCACCGCCCAACACGCCCACCACCAGCTCGTACGCATGGCCCGGAGTGAAGACCGGAGGCGGCTTAACCGTCCCCGGGCTCTGCCCCAGCACCTGGTACATGCCCACCTCGGGCACGGCAAACAACCAGGCCGCCTGAAGCCCGTCGCAGTTCTCGATGTGGTCCGCGCTGCTCACCGGCGTGTTGCGGAAAATGCCGACCAGTTGATCCCACAGAAAGCCGCCCCCCTCCTCGTACCACTCGGGCCGGGGCATCTTCTTCCAGGCCTCGACCACCGTGCTGACAAATGCCGTGGGCGGCGACTCGAATGAGCCGTTGGGAACGGCAATGGGCTGCGCGCATGCCGCCACCTTCACGACCAGCCCCGCAAGCAAGGCGGCGGCTGACCGGAAGGCCTTCCGCATGCGTCCCGCCATCCTTGCGCCGGAAACGCCGCCGGGAAACCGCTCCCCGGGCCCTGTGTAGACGGTCTTCATTGCAGCGGAAGGGGCAGGTTAGGGGGCGCGTTAGCCGACCCGCCGGCGCAGGCACCACCATCCGGCCAGCCCCGCCAGCAGCAGCGCCGCCGGACCGGGCTCGGGCACGGCGTGGACCCGCACGTTGTCCACGTCCCAGTACCCCGTGCCGGTGCCGGCCGTCACAAACAGGCCGACGCCGATGTTTTTGCCGGCCCAGGCGTCGGTTTCCTGCACGAAGGGCGTCTGCACGCCGAAGTCGTAGAGATAGGTCGGGTTGGGAAAACCTGCGGCCAAGTAGGTAACCGTGGTCGTGGCCACGGGAACGATCGCGTCCGTCCCGTCCCGGTAATAAAGGCTCAGGTTGATCGCGCCGCCCTCGGCCATGCCGCCGGCGCCCATCAACCCCACGGTCATTTCATAGGCCAGACCTACCTGGTAGGTGGCGCCCAGTTCCTGGAAAATGCCCACTCCGGGAATGGCAAAGAGATAGGCAGCCTGCGCTCCGTCCACGTTCGGGATGTGGCCGGGATCGCCGGGCGGCAGGTTGGGGAATTGCCCGGACAACTGGCTCCAGTCGATGCCGGTGGCGGACGGGTCATACCAGTCCGGCTGCGGAGTCTTTTGCCAGGCGTCCATCAGCGGCGTGGCGGGAAAACCCGGCGGCGGGGTGGGGGACTCGAACGACCCGTTCGGCACAGGAATGGGTTGAGCGACGGCCAGGGCGGCTGCAACGCCCGGCAGGCTCAACGCTCCGACGCGGAGGCATCGGCGCCAGAGGGGGAAGCGGGGTTCGGTCACAGCGGAACGAAGCTCGTTGGGCATGAACGCAAGCAATTTCATCGCGGCTAGTGGTAGCGCATTCTGGCGAATTGCGCAAGAAACGCGTCGCAAGACGATTGCGATCAGGAAAGGGTTACACCGGACCGGGGTGAAGCGGCGCGGCCGGGGAACCGTCCAGTCAGGGAACCACGCGTTGCCAGTCCGCCGGCCCGTTCCGCGGAAGGTCCGGCAGGCAGGGCACGACGCGGGGATCATTGAACCCGTTCTAGAAGCGGTTGTTTCGGCTGACCGCCCGGGGGTTCTGCGATTCCACGTGGCCGTCCAGAAAAGTCAGGTTGCCGCGCCCTCCGTGCCGGCTGCTCAGAAACGAGGCGTGCTCGTAATAGGCCCAGCGCTCCTCCTGATCGTGGCTGTAGGCGGGCAGCCCGGGCGGATCAATGACATACCCGTGGTTGCCGATCTGCTGGACGCTCTCCTCGGGGGCAGCCCGCTGCGGGCCGCTTCCAACGGGAGCGGTTCATAAGGAAGGTTTGTGCCCGTGCCGTGGGCGCAGCCGAACGCCAGGGTGAAAGCCGGCGCGGGCAGACAGTCGAGCGCCACCGGGAACCGCTCGTATTCCCCGGTGAACTTCACCCGGGCGCTGCCCAGGAAGTTGTAGTTGTATCCGTGGGGCGCGTTGCGCCCGGACAGCCAGTGCGGAACCGCGGGATCGCGCATCACCTCGTACCCCGACCCAATCTCCCGGGCAAAGAAATGCATCCAGCGGGTGCGCGAGCCGTCGGGATTCCGGACCCGATGCGGGGCCAGGTAGCGGTGCGTATCCGCGTACAGATGCATGCCCACGGCCAGTTGGCGCAGATGGCTGCGGCAGCGGATGGCCCGACCTCGATCCTGCGTCCGGGACACCGCCGCCGGCCTGCTCCAGAGGGTGCTTTCCGACAAGCCGCCTCGTCTTCGGCCGGACACCAATCGCCTTTTGGTCCGACCGGTCCGCCGAACGCCCGAAGGGCGTCCTCCCCAACCCGCCCAAATGCCTGTGGGAAGCAACCTTGTCGCCCGGGTAAGACCTGGGGCGCCTCGAGTTCAAACAGCCGCCAGCAACGCTTAAACCGGCGATGGACAAATCGCGCTCGCGGGAGTAGTTAATCGGTCAAGTGATGCTCAAAAGGTCAGCGCTGTGCGCATGGCGGTCGGTTGCCAAAACCGCGCGGTGCGGCCTGACGTTGGCCATGAAGCGGCAACGGGCACAACCGGATCGCCTCACGGCACCGACCCTCGACCCGGTCAAGCGTGCAGCGCGGGCGGGTGAGCGGCGGTGGCTGGCAGCGCTGCTGGCGGGGGCGATGGTGTTGGGCGCCGTGGCCGGAGAGCCGGGGACATCGGCGCGTGACGACCGGGCCAGGTCGCCCGTCGAGTTGGGCCCCTTCCAGCGCTTTCTGGCCGATCCGCCCTGGATCAAATACGTCCGGTTTCGACGGTCGGGGAACCACGTGCCAGCGCTCATCTTGGCGGATTCGGGCAAGCGTATCTTCATTCCCAGGCCCTGGGAGCATTTCGAAGGAGCAGTACAACCCAACGGATTCTTTCTGCGCCACCTCGATCACAGCTATCTCTACTACTATGAGAAAGTTGCGGAGCGAAAAAGCTTCTTGTGGGGCGCCCGTACCCAAAATGAAGCGGTCTATGATCCGCCCGAGCCGGGAGAGGAATGGACCATTGGGGCTTCGACCCGCCACTGGTGGCAACTGGACGAGCGGATTGGACTAGCAATCGTTGCCCCCCGTGAGCCCGTGCCGGGCCATTCGGTTACGAACGGTTTGGAAATTATCGCCCAGGGCGAGATACAATTTCTGGAGGTGTTGCGCAGCCTGGGGATGCCGGAACTGGTGGGAGCCGAGGTTGAGTGGTTGGATGCCGCCCGGTTTCAGGCTGTTTCCCGCGAGCACGGAACCATCACCGGTGTTATTACCCGGTTCCGTGACGACCTGGTGGAAGAGCTTGAATACCAGGTGGAGCGACCGGTTGCCCGGCGGGTCCACATGCGCTATGCGTATTTGTCGCCGATGCGCCTGCCGCCAGTGGAAATGGTGCGCACGGTGGTCGAGGCCGAAACCCGGCGTTCCTACACCAACCTCGTGGAGCGGTGGGAGGAGGGGTTGGACCCTGACCATGCCCAAGGTTTTACCCTGAGTGAATTTCGCCAAAAGAGCACGCCCTTCCGCAACTTTCTGGTTTGGTCCAATGGGGTGGCTTACAAGCTGGGACAAGATGGCCTTTTGGCGCGGGTTGCGGATGCGCCTCCCGATTATTCCGAGTTTGAACGTTCGAGCCGGTTTGGCTGGATCAGCAGTGTCATCCTGCTGGCGAGTGTGATGATTTTGCTGGGTGTCCGGGTGGGCATCTGGCGCCTGCGAAACAGAAACCTCCACAAACTAACCTCATGATCATGAAAAAACCAATCGCGCCTCTGATTCTAATGGGAAGTATGACCGCGTTGTTTGCAGCATCATATAACTGCTTCATATATGATCCTAACCATGATGGACTCTGTCCGATTACCCATTGGCATGAAGGCGTTCTTTGTAATTATGTGTCAGGAAGGCTTGATAAGATCAAAAAAGCTCCTCTTGGTATTAGTGGTCTTGATAACTATACGCCATTAGGTCGGCAATGCAGATACCGGTGTCCCGGAGGATACACAGTAGACGCCTGGGTGGGCTGGCGATTAACTGGCAATCCCTGCGTCGGAGACGGGACTCCTTAACTGCAGGTTATACATTTGGCCTTTGCCCTACCTCTTGGCAGGTCCGAATTCGTACCTGGCCAGTTTGCCAAAGCGGGGGAAGTATGCGTGCCGGAGCGGACGCTTGGAACACTCCTCCGCAGGTTGCGGGCGGACTGTTGTTGCTGCTGAGCCTGGTCAAGGCGCTGAGCGCCCTGCAGGGGTGGGCGGCTTTGGCGCAGCGCGCCGACCCGGTGCTGGGGTTGCCGGCCAACTGGACGATGCTGGCCGTCGGATTGATCGAGTTGGCTGCGGCCGGGCTGCTGTTGAGGCCGGGGCTTGCGCCTGACGCCAAGGCTTGGCTCATGAGTTCACTGGCGCTGGGCTGGATGCTGTATCAAGCGATCTTCGCGCACCTCGCCCCGGGCGCGACGTGTCCCTGCCTGGGCCGGACAACGATGTGGTTTCCCGTACTCGCCGGCTTTGAGCAGCAAATCCTGACCAGCCTGACGCTGTGGTTTTTCCTTGTGGGAATGGCCCTGATTACCCTCCGCCACCTGTGCAAACCGCCCGGCGAGATATCCTGAGGCGCGCCCGGTGGGCTGTCGGTGCGGCGGTGTTCTTGCCGTACGGTCTCCTGGTGCTGTGGGCTTTGGGGCTGCCTTTGGACAGCGCCCTGGCGTTAGGCGGAGACGACGGATTCGAGTTGTGCAAGTCCGCGCTCGTGGCGCGGCGTCCGGACCTGGCGCCGCAGATGTGGAATGATCAGCCGTGGCTGCACACCCTGCTCCACGGGACGCTGTTTCGCTGGGTGGGGGAACATGCGGCCCTGCCGCGGCTGTTCAGTTTGGTCTCCCTGGGGGCCCTGTTGGGCGCCGCCACGCATTTGTTGCGCGGCAGCCTGAATGGGGTCGGGGGCCTGGCGCTGAGTGGCTTTCTGCTGGCGGGCGAGTGGATGCCCACCTGGTCGGTGGCCGCCATGTTGGAACTGCCCGCGATTTCCTGGGCGCTGGCGGCCGCCGCCCTGGCGGCCACGCCGCCCGGGGCGATGAAGCGCTGGCGATGGATGGCCGCGGGCGTTTTGTTGGCGTTGGCCTGCCACTTGAAGTTTACGGCGCTGGTGGTGTTGCCCGCTTGGCTGGCAATGATCCGGGCGCGGAAACCCGCCCGACACCGCGGAGCGACGGTGGTCTGGACCGCGCTGGGGTTTGTCCTCGCCTTCAGCCTGCTCGTGCGATGGTCGCCATCATTTGACCTCGAGTCTTTGATCCTGCCACATCTGCCCTTGGTCTCGGGTCCGGTCGCTGCCGAGATGGCGCAATATCGTCCCCGGTGGGCCTGGATACTGGGTGATCCCGCTCCGCTGCTGGCGGCGCTGTTCGCCCTGGCTCATCCAGGGTTCAAACGGCGCCGGGCGGCGCGGGCATTTACCCTGGTGCTGCTCGGCACGGCGGCGGCTGTGGCCCTGGGCCACCGGCCCTGGTGGCAATATTACCTGATTCACTTCCAAATTCCGCTGGCCATGCTGGGCGCGGTGGGAGTGACCTGGCTGAGCCGGCGGCTGCGCCGGGCCTGGCGGGAAAGTCTGCGGGCGGACCCGCCGGCGAAATCAGGGTTGTCCGCCCCGGCAGGCAGCGGCCCGGCCCTTGCCGGGCTGATCATGAGCGCGGCAGCCGTCGCGGCTTTGTGGGGCGGCTTCGCGCTGCCCCGAATGATGCAGGAGCTGAAGGAACTGAATGACTCTCCCACCGCGCAGAGCAGTCGGCTGGTCCAAACGCTTCGGCGTTACCAGGACCGCATCCGGTGGTGCTACACCGAGGATCGGACCGCGGCTTTTCATGCCGGGGTGCTGATCCCGCCGGAATTGGTTGTGCTGTCGCGCAAGCGGTTTTGGCACGGGTACCTCGATGAGCAACGCCGGGCGAACTGGATTCGGTTCTACGCGCCGGAAGCCCTCATCATTCCCGAAGCGCGACGCCGGCAGAACCCGGCTTTTGCCCGCTGGCTGGACCGACACTACAAGCTCTGCGCCCGGGAGTATAATCTGGAGTGCTGGCTGTCGGAATCCTTGAACCCGGAACCGCTCCCGACCACCGAACACCGGTTGGAGCTGTTCGGCCTTTGACCTCCACGCCGTTCCCTGTTCCGCGCCCGGGCCGCGGCGCGAGGGGGGCCCAACCTGCCTCGGAGGGCAACCGGTCAACCCGCCGTTACACCCTATCTTGCCTAACTAACATGCCCCCTGCGGCGCCCCAGCGGCGTCCGGAGCGTCTCCGGGTGGGAATCCCTGACCGGTTTTCCCCGCAGCAGGGGAGGGGACAGCTCTGTCAACGGCTCGATCCGACGTCCGGGTTGCCCGGGAGGCGAGCCGGGTACCGCCATGGCTGGCGCCGCTGGTTGACGAATTGTCCGGCGGGCCAGATAATGCTGTGCATGAATCACCGTGGCCCAACGCAACCTGGAGCGACGGGACCTCGCCCGGACCGCGCGGTCACGCTGGTGGAGCTGCTGGTGGTCATGGCCATCCTGGGACTGCTGGCCAGCCTCCTGTTGCCGGCGCTGGGCCGGGCGCGGGCCCGGGCCGACGGCTTGGCCTGCTTGAACAACCTCAAACAACTGCAACTCGCCTGGCAGATGTATGGGGATGATTTCCAGGGCCGGGTGCCGCCCAACCGCTCGGTCTGGACGAACGGCCTCTGGCGCAGCACGCCGGATTCGTGGATCGGCGCCAGCAGCGCGCCGCATGATCCGGACCCGGCTCCGATCGAACAGGGGCTGTTTTTCCGGCTGGGTTACAACCGCGCGCTGGCGCTCTACCGCTGTCCGGCGGACGGCTCGCGCGTGCGGACGCCCCAGGGCCGGGAGCTGGGACTCCGCCGGACCCGAAGCTACTCGATGAACGGGATTTGGGGCGGACGCGCCAACGAGATGCAGACAACGGTGGAGCGGGCCGACGCGGTGGCGGAACCGGCGCGCCTGTTTGTGTTCGTGGATGAGGCGGAGGACTCGATAGACGACGCGCATTTTCTGGTGTGGCCGGCGCCGGACGTGCGCTGGGTAAACCTGCCGGCGGGCCGGCATGCGCAGCGGGGGGTGCTGAGCTTTGCCGACGGGCGCGCGGAGCTGTGGGTCTGGCAATGGCCGAAGCGCTTCCACCCGCGGCAAAGCTACTGGAAAACGGTCGAGTCCCTGGCCGACTGGAACGACCTGCGCCGGTTGCAGGCGGCGACGCTGCCGCGGGCGGACTTTGTTCCCCAAACCGGCTACCACCCTGTGGAGCCATGAAACGGAACAGCCGTTTCGGTCCCGCTCCGCCAGGGCCGGTAAACGACCAGACCCGGCGGCTCTCGGAGCGGGAGCGCCAGCTTGTCGAACTGGCGGCGCAGGGACTGACGGACAAGGAGATGGTCGACCGCCTGGGGCTCCGCCATGCCACGGTCCACACCTACTGGCGGCGGGTTTTCAAGAAGCTGGCGGTGCGGAATCGCGCGGCGGCGGTCGCGCGCACCCGGCTGCCGTCCGTGTCCCCTAAAAAGGGGACATGACAAATCGGGGAAACGGGGTGCAAATTGCCACCATGAAACCAGCCAGCGAGGACCGCGCAGGGGCCGCGATGGCCGTTGGCGAGAGCCGGGTTGCCGGAAGGGTGTGCACACGGACTTTGCGCTGGTTGCCGACCGGAGACAAGGACGCGCTGAATGGTCCCGGAGGCCAGCGGCTACAAGGTCAGACTCGCCAGAGGGACGCGTCACAACGACAACTTGTCGGCCGGCCGACGGAGGATGACCCGGCGAAAGCGGGCATTCAGATAGTGCGGACCGAAACCGAAAATCCCCACGAGCCATGAGTTCGGTCGGGACCGTTCCAGGAAGCGGCGGTACAGAGAGTCAGGGTTCTGCCACAAGCGGAAGTCTGTCGGGAGCCGCCAGCGTGGCGCCTTTTCTGAACAGCATCCTCGGCAGGCTGATTTCACGCGGCGTCGCCGGCCAGGTATCGCACGATGCCAGTCCTGCGGTCGCCGGTCGGTACGGACTATCCATCCGGAAATGCATTGCGGGGATTGGCACGCTGCTGGTCGCCGGCTGGATTGCAGCCTCTTCGATTCGGGCGGATACAGCGATTTATCTGCGCGGTGAAGCCGAGCATCGGGCTTACCTGGCCGGGCAGGAGTTGGTCCATCACTATTCATTCCAGGCAATTCTGGCCGCTCCCCAATGGTTAATTCGGGTTAAACGCCTTGGGGAAGCCGATGTTGCGTATCACGAGGCGGGCTTTGCCAATGGAAACGAGGTGTATTATGTGATGCGCTATTCCGACGAGGTGGTGGCAAGATCAGATCGTGAATTGGCGGAATTGCGCGCCAGGGAACCGGATGCCGATCTGCCGGAGGTGCTGGAGGTCGCCCTGGGACGCGTCAGTACGGGCTCGTATCCCTGGGCGGTAAACGAGCCGGCCATCCGCTTCCTCTGGTTCGGGCTTGCCTCAGCAGAACATTTGGACAGGCTGCCCGCAGACCGCTGTGAGCCATTTTATCTGCTCGAAACCTGGCCGGACCATGCGGCACAGGTGTTTCTGGAGCGAACCCCGGCCGCCCCCCGACTGCCCGCGCGCGCGGTGTTCCTGAGTGATGGCGTTATTGACAGTACGCGGCGATCCGCCCGCGTGCTTCGATACCCGCCCCCGTTCGACAAGGGGTTCACGAACGCCGTGTACTCGGTGACCCGGAGCACCAACCGGAACGGCATGGTTTTGCCGCTGGCCGCGGAGGTGGTGGTGTACCTGGGACGTCCGGAAGCCCGTTCGGACGCGGAGGTGCAACCTGCCTACGTGTTTTCATTTGCTGTCACCAATCTTGAGGAAGCAACCGCCCCTCGAACATTTCAGCCGGCGCTGCCCGGTCTTACCCTGGTGTCCGACGAACGGTTCGCCACCGATACAAACCTCGCACTGCGTCAATTGCTGTACACGACCACCCGCTGGCGCGAGTTGAACGAGGTAAGCAATTCGCGGGAGTATCAGGAGGCCCGGGAAAGCGCCCGGCGCCTGGCTGCCCAGGCTGCAACCGCCCGGACTCGAAATCGTGGGGCCAGCCTGGTGGGAATGGTCCTGGTTTCCGCGGCGGTGGTGGCGCCGCTGGTGGTGGTTTGTCTGGCGCGCTTGAGACACAACCAAAGCAAGACTCGCTGATCACGTCATGAAAAAAATCACGCTGCACTCACAAATCCTCCGCTTGAGCGTTGCTGTGGCCTCCATGATCAGCCTCACGGCATTGGCCAACTTGAAGTCCGCCTGCCCGCACTTGGTGGCTGGCTGGGAAAACCACAGCAGCTGCTACTGTCAGGGCGTTTCCAATGGGACGCCATGTCTATGTATCCAGTATTCGTCACAACCAGCACCGCCGGGACCGGAAGACGTCTGGCAGACTCATGGCGACCGTTGCCTGAGCAGTGAGTACAGCGGGACTGACTGTGTGCGGCAAGGGTACGCGAGATTGTACAAGCGCGCGGCGTATGGAACCTGTCAGAACGGCGCGTGCATACCGGAGAGCTACGGTGACTGGGTGTACTACGGGATGAAACCCTACTACAAGACTGTTCGCTGCTGATCGAACCCGGCTGATCTTGGGGCGGGTCTCTTGATCCGCCCGGCGCGAACGATGGGAAGACCTCCTCATGCAAGTCAAACACCAGGAGCTCGTTGTCCGGCCTCCAGGCCGTCATGCCGGCTGGAAACGCGAAACTGGCGGCGCCCGCTTCGCGGCGGGAGGCGCTCCGTGACAACCGCCCGCGGTCATGAACGTTGAAAGCCCACGGAGGAGCCCGATCACATCCAGACGGACCGGTCCAATTCCTCCGGCTGGAGCGCTGGCCCTGGCGCTCGGCTGGATGCCAATGGGCAGCCTCCGCTCCGTGGGGGAGTCTTTCGAAGTCGCCTTTACGGTGCGGGGAACGTTAACCGTTTCCAACCGCGTATTTCGATCCACGAATTACACGGTTAAGGTGATCCCGTTCATCCTGGACCGCCGCGGCGCGTCCTGGCGGCTGAGCACACAAGTCCCTTACCAACACCCCAACGGCGCCAAAGGCGTCCGGCACAAGGTGGCTGGGTACGAGGGAGGTGACATTTTCGGCGTCTCAACGCGGGTACCCGACGGCGCCCCGACGCAGGAATCCAGCTTGCCGGACCAGGCAACCCAGGCCTCGGTAACGGCCGGCCCGATCCAGAGTTTTCGCGTCTGGGATCGTGTGATCTGGTTTGCCTTTGTCGGTCACAATACGTCGCCGACTGATTTTGAGATGCGCATTGTTCCGCTCTACCCGTGGCCGGGTGAGAAGAGGTGGACGCTCAGGTCAGTGTTTTCCCCACCGCCCCGTATCTGGCCAGGGAGGTTGTCTTTTACCACCCTGTCGCACCGCTCCAGCCCGCGGCGCAATACTCGGTAATTCGCACCACCCATTTCAACCGGTTGATTCTTCCCGTCGAATTTCTGCTGCGGCAGTGGAATACGGACGCGCCGACGAACCAGGTTCCTGAAATCCATCAAGCCGCTCATGGCGTCGTGGAGGGGTCACGGCCTGCGAGACAGACAGTTTCCTCCCGACGCTGGCGCGTCCTGTGCAGACGCTGGATTATCGGTTCTAGGAACCAAGCGGGGGGTGTGCGATTTGGTGGACACTAATGCGCAATGGCTGAGCCGCGATGACCCCCAGGTGCAACAATTGCACCGGGAGGCTCTCAGCCGACCGAGGGGGCCCAAAAAATCGAGACCCCGGCGCGGCCCTGGCAACTGGCGACCGCTTTGGTCATGGGAATCATAACCGTGGTTCCTTTGGCGCTGCTTTTTCGTAAGCGGCACCCGGGACCAGGGGGAAGAAACCATCCGTCAAACCCAACAAACACGAAATGAGAACTCCAGTGATGAACACAACCTGCTACACCCCTGGGGATTGCGACGCTGTGTGTCGGGGTTATTCCGCAGCCCCCAGGGGGGATTTCCAAAAACTGGCCGCGCGGAAGCGCGCGGCAGCGGTTGCGCGCATCCGTCCGACGCCCGTGTCCTCTAAAAAGGGGACATGACAAAGCGGGGAAACAGGGTGCAAATTGCCACCATGAAATCAGCCAGCAAGGACCGCGCAGGAGGGCGCGATGGCCGTTGGCGGGTGTCGGATAGCCTGACCGGAGGCCCTGCCCCCGGAAACCGAGCTGTCGAAAGGTGTGTTACTACGCGAAGCTCGACCGGAGCCGGAGGGGCCGGAGGCGTGATCCCGGTAGCCACGCTCAAAAACCAAACATACAGTCACCATCAAAAGATCCTTTGATGCAAAAATATATGTTGCTGAAATGTCTGCGAAACAGGGGTTGGCTCGTATCACCAAACGCACCTTTGGGTGTGGCCGCAGCGATCCTCTTTGTCACGGGTCTTTTAAAGTTGGTCGCATTGCTCGCTCCGTTCACTGGCAGGGTCGCGGCGGATCCTGTCATCTACTTTCTCACTAATCGAGAAGTCATGCTAGTGGCTGGGTTGGCCGAGATGTTGCTCTCCCGCGTACTCACTGTCTGGACTTGTCCAAAATGTCGCGCTTATCTGCTCTGGTTGTTCTGCCTGGTTGCAATAATTTATCGTGGAGGACTTTTAATTATCCATCGTTCGGGTGGGTGTTCCTGTCTGGGCATAGCGACTTTGTGGATTGGCCCGAATCTGGCCGATTGGTTATCGTTGCTTTTGCTCCTGGTGCTGGCTGGGCTGGGCGCCCTCGCCTTGCGAAGAGGTTCAGATCAGCGCGCGGATACCCAAACGACGGCGTGTGGCCGGGCAATCGTTCTCTTGTTTGCAATTATTTTATCCTTCGACACACACGGTCAGGCCGGCTCGGTGGCAATAAAAGGCGTCTATACCTATGTCCCAGAGCAGGGGCAACTAACCGAGACGCGTTTCGACGCCCTGCTCAACCGCGAAGAAATGCTTTTAACGTATGAACAGCCGAACGGGGGACACTATGTTCCCGGCCCATGCATTGTGACTACCCGTCTTGACCGCGACACAAATATTACCCATAGTCTTTGCAGAGGGCAGGCAATTGAGTTGGTTCGTATGGAAAATGCCACTCTCTCCTATGAGCACGGCAATCGCGTAACAGACCTGGAAACCGCCGTTATCCTTGCTATTAAAGTTACGTCACTTTTTCCCTTGAACGATAACGAAGGACAACGCAGACTCGCTCCTACACAGGGGGCGATTGGGCTTCCCCTTTCACTGGCAACCATCGGCCGATGGAAGTATGACAGGGGTGATAACGGTCTGCAACTGCATTGTGACGTGATGATCGATCCGGCACTGCTCAAGTCCTGGCCCAAGTCACATCTACTATCCATAGATCTCCGCATGGATGAAAATCAGATGCGCAGAGAACGCCTTGCACTCAGTCGTTACAAAGCCGGTACGCTCATCGAGAAGTTGCGCTGGTCTCGTTTTACGAACGTTGCCGATGTTATCTTCGCGCTCCAATTTGAAGCAGAGCGCTCCCACTTTATTCTTCAACGTGATCCACTTTTACCGATCCGAGTTAAAAAGTCATGGATCCAACTAGTGATTCATGAAGTGCAAACAACAGATGAGCCTGTTCCCCAGATTCTTCCGATTCGAGCCGCCGAGATTCATGTCACCGAGACTCGTCTCCAGGATCGTCCGCGCGGCATTGAATTCGTGTTGTACAAAACAAATGTGGTTTATTCGCCCTCGATTAGTGAATCTGCACTCGTGGATTTTGAACGACGTAAAAAAATGGTTGACGACGAGGCTTGGGCGTTGCTGATTCGCAAAACTGTCACGGCGATGATTCTTGCATCTATTCTTTTGACGCCTGTTGTCATGTCCTGGGTAATGCGTGACAGAAGCAGGGTCGACAACGACTATAGTGGGAAGAAAGACGCATGAGATGACTCTGGAGAAACTAAAAAACATTGAGCAGAGTGCGCGATGAAACCTACATTGGAGTACATGACTGTGTCAACGCCACATAAACTGACAGTCCGTAAGGTATCAGCACTGGTGCTGGGACTAGTGGTAATGATGTACGGTCTCTGCCAGCCGTCTGGTGAGTGGCATCTTGAGTGTATTGGATGGCAGGATGTCGGTGAATGTGATGATTACTGCAACTGCCCACAATGATTGGGACCATGCTGTATATCGTGGCAGATTGGGTCGGAGTGCAAGTCTTGTGTATACTTTTCGGGACCCGGCGAAGACCGATGTAACAAGGACGGTCGCACTTGGATTTATACAGCCTACATGAATTGGATTGTATAGACGACTGGACGACTGGCTCCTCGGGAGAAGTCACCCCCAGTGGCCAGTGTGCGTGTACGGGTCACGCACACTGGGTGCCTGCCTGGAAGCCATGTGACCCAAGCTGTCAGTAGTCAACGCCGTCCCCATGGGAGGAGGCAGTTAGGTGTAGTGTGTAATCGATTCTTATATGCTACAGTCTAAATCGTGGGAGGGTGATGTGCCCTACTGCTTGCTTGTTGGTAGGTGTGGTGTGGCTGTGTTTGGTGCTCACGTACGTACACCAAAGCGGGTTTACAAGTGCAACACCGTATGTGCGTCTGGCTTGTCTTCGAGCGATATGTGAAGAGGCAAGTTTCAAGATCGATCGCTGGCTTTTCGGATCAACACACGTCGCGGTGAAAGACGGCCACTGTTATGCTGACAAGGCGCCGGGGACGGCGGCGCTGGCGCTGCCGGCGTTCGCCGCGGGCGGTCCGCGCGCATCCGTCCGACGCCCGTGTCCTCTAAAAAGGGGACATGACAACGCGGGGAAACAGGGTGCAAATTGCCACCATGAAACCAGCCAGCAAGGACCGCGCAGGAGGGCGCGATGGCCGTTGGCGAGAGCCGGGTTGCCGGAAGGGCGCGAGCACGGACTTTGCGCTGGCTGATTACTCGGTGGCAGGGGTGAACCGGATGCCCCGGCGCGGGCAGACGAGCAACGGGGAACGCCCCGCCGAGACGCCGCGGTTCAACTGCTCGGCGGACCAGCAAGCACTGCGAAGAACTGCCGTTTGCCTAATGGGCAGGCCGAGACACGGGACTGTGGGAAGCCTGTCGGTATCGTCCGCGACAGCCTCTTCGTTAATGACTAGGTTGAGACTAAATGCATCAAGGTTCGGGGTCACGGCGGAGCGCGCCACGAGCACCGGCGAGAATGTCGTTCCGGGCCGAGGGCGGTCCATCCAGATGAATTATTCCAGCTTTGGCCGTCTCCAGCGCAATGGGGTCAGTGTCGCTCGATTTGCCCGCCTCTGGCCGGCGGACCCGGTCCGCCGCTGGGACCGGACAACGCGGACGCAAGCGCCGGTCGGCAGTTGCTGCAACCCGGCCGGCGCCGATCGTTCTCCTGAGCGGGTGGTATCCGATCGGCGCATCAGGCGTGAAAAGCGGCTGGCCACGAGGGTGGCCGCGTTGGCCGCCTGCGCCGCAGTTGCCTTCGGGCGGCGTTGACGGCGTGGGGTGGCGTCCCTCCAGCAGCGCTAACAGCCGGCTCTCAGGGCGTTGACGTGTTTCGCGATTTCGTGACCGGGAGGACCGGGGTCAAATATGCTCTTGTCGAGATAGATTTCAACCGCCTCGACACGAATCATCTGTTTGCCTTCGCCTATGATTCCCAGGCCTTTTTCGCGCGTAGGTACTGTACCAACAGGCACGACCTGAATGGGATGTGTCTGGATGACAAACATGGCGGACGACTGGGGAGCTATTACTGGTACTACAACTACAATGGAAACGCGCTTACGCCCCTGTTGTACACGGCTTTTTCTCCGGAGGATGCCATGGCCGGCGCGTACGGTGGAGTACGAAGTCTGAGCATCGCTGCCGGGGTATTTCAAACGTATGGCCTCTCTGCTCACGGAATAAGCAGCCTAACGTTTTGCGACGGGCTGACCGCGGTCGGCATTCCTGGCATGACTCCCATGCCAACCGCCTTACTAGTGTTGAATGAAGAGGGAATGGTGTCGAGTGCCGAATTAAAGCTTGATGGAGGGCCCGGG
>FWPU01002426.1_pt1 | contig 51852 bp, 49 predicted proteins | sample 2228361 | NCBI WGS metagenome assembly FWPU01 (sample SAMEA103939777, study PRJEB20133) | metagenome | reverse complement strand
GAGGCCATGGACAAGCGCTTTGAGGAGATGCGCGAGGACATGAACCGGCGCTTTGAGGCCATGGACAAACGCTTTGAGGCCATAGACAAGCACTTTGAGGCCATGGACAAGCGCTTTGAGGCCATGGACAAGCGCTTTGAGGAGATGCGCGAGGACATGAACCGGCGCTTTGAGGCCACAGACAAGCGCTTTGAGGCCATAGACAAGCGCTTTGAGGAGATGCGCGAGGACATGAACCGGCGCTTTGAGGCCACAGACAAGCGCTTTGAGGCCATGGACAAGCGCTTTGAGGAGATGCGCGAGGACATGAACCGGCGCTTTGAGGCCACAGACAAGCGCTTTGAGGCCATGGACAAGCGCTTTGAAGCGCTCAACCGGCGCCTGGACCGGTTTATGCTATGGAGCTTTGGGATCTATATCGCCGGCGTGGGAGCGATTTTAGGGGCGATGTGGCATTTTCTGGGGGTCCGCTAGGGTACAGCGTGTTGGGCTCCCGGCTTGGGAGCGCCAGGTGTCGGTTTTTTATCCAGGAGAAAGAGGCGTGATTCCACGACCCGCTTTGGCTGCCGGACTGATCAGGGAAGGGTTCATGGACTGCCTCGACCAAATCCACAGGCTTTGCCAGCCATCCCGCCCCATCGCTCCTGCCGCCTGACCACCGAACTTTGCTTTCGCTACCTGTCAGAAATTTTTACAAATGCAATAATACAAAAGATGTCAGAGCTTGACTTAGATATATTTCAATCTAAATCAATTAGTTATTTTATTGGCACAGATATTGTATATATGTTTTAGGAAACAGGCAGGCGCCTGTTTCAGTGGCAACCAATAGGAGGTAATTCATCATGAAAATTCGTTTATCCAAAATCGCCTTGGCACTCGCCCTGTGCGGCGGGACAACGAGTGCGTTCGCCGGCGCAGTCATCCAAAACCCCGCCGGGACGGTGGCCCTGGGGGTCAATGACGAGGGGCATCTTAACACTGCGCCGAATATCACATCTAATGCTGGTGCAACCGGTTTGGCGTTCAACTTCGGCACCTCCGCCGCACCCGACTGGCGCGATGCCACCGCCCCGGGCTGCTTCTGCGAGGGATGGGGGGTATCGGTGGACGGCGTTACCTCGGGGTACGCCAATATAGCCGTAGATGGGGTGGTGAACCTGACCCTCGGCAGCTTTAGCTCGACTGCGTCGACCGCCACTTCTTCGGTGCATCTGACCAGTCTGCCGGGTCTTACCGTTACTCACGAATATGCACCGGCGACCAACGCCCCGGATGCCCTTTTCCGCAGCTTGGTCACCATCACCAACACCACCGGTGCCGACGTGACCGACCTCAAGTACGTGCGGGTGATGGACTGGGACGTCCCGCCAACCGAGTTCGATGAATTCGTCACCATTCGGGGGACCGCCACCACGACCTTGCTGGAGCTTTCCCACAACAATGGATTCGATACAGCGAATCCTCTGGGGGGATCCGGCCCCCTTAACCCTGCGACTCTAGATGTTGACTTTATCGACAACGGCCCGGACGATCACGGGGCCTATTTCCGCTTCAATTTCGGCACCCTGGCCGACGGCGCTTCCCAAACCTTCGAAATCTTCTACGGGGCGGCGGCCACCGAAGCACTGGCCTTGGCAGCTATCGGCGCGGAATCGATCGAGCTGTTCTCGCTGGGGCAATCCAACGGCGGACAAATCAGCGGCTCCCCGGCTACCTATATTTTTGGCTTCAGGGGTGTCGGCGGGACGCCGGTAATCCCTCCCGGCGGGGTACCTGAGCCGATGTCCTTGGCGTTGATGGGGATCGGTCTTGCGGGGTTAGGCGTCACCCGCCGGCGCAAGGTTCAGGCTTAATTTTTTGTTCGATGTAGATTAACACCCCTCCGCGCTTTATGCGGAGGGGTTTTTGTTTCTGGAGGGCGTGACATGGCGCGTGGGTTTTTGATCCTGATTGGTCTTCTGACCTGGGGGAGCGGGTGGACGGTGCCGACCGGCTTCAAATGGGTACCCGAATCCTCCCTGCCCCGGGCCCGGCAGAGCGAAGAATCCTACCGCAAGGGGCTGGAAAGCCTGGTCGCCGGTGATCTTGCAGGTGCCGAAGCGGCTTTTCGCGAAAACATCCGCCGTAATCCCAAGTCTGCCAATGCCATGCTGGGACTGGCGGAAATCGCGTTCCGGCGCAATCGCCTGGAGGAAGCGGGAAGCTTGATCCACCAAGCAGTCGAAATCGCACCGGACAGCCCCCACGCGCAAACTTCCCTCGGCCGGTACCTGCGCCTGACCCGGCAATTCGACCAGGCGATGGAGGCCTTCGGCAAGGCGGCGGAACTGGACCCGAACGCGGTCGAGCCACGGCTGGCGCTGGGAGATCTTTATCTGATGGTGTTCGGAAAACCGAAACAAGCAGTGGAGGCCTATCAAACCGCCGTGGCGATCGATCCAAACCGGGCGGCGGCGCATTATGCGCTCGGGGTCGCTCAATTCAGGCTCGGAGAGCATACAAGCGCGATAACTGAGCTGAGAAAAGCCGCTACGCTGGAGCCGGAAAACCCCTTGCCCCATTTGGAACTAGCGCGTATCTACCTGAACCTGCAAAAACCGACCGATGCCCTGACATCCGTAGGCGAAGCGCTCCGCATTCAACCGGAGCTGGCCGAGGCCGGCCTGTTGCGCGGCGATATCCTGTTGGCCCAAGGCGAAGTCGCACAAGCAGAAGCAGCCTATACCCAACTTGCAGAACGTCATCCGAAAATCGCTTCGCCTCGCTTGCGCCTGGCGATGTTGTATCAGCAACTGGGCCGGAGAGAGGAGGCGATCGACTCCTATCGCTCGGCCATCGCCCTCGATTCCAAACTGGCGCCGGCGTATAACAATCTCGCTGGATTGTTGGGCGAACAAAAGCAACACTTAGCCGAAGCCGAAGCCCTAGCCGCCAAGGCGGTCGCACTGGCACCCCATGTAGCTCATTTCCACGATACCTTGGGCTGGATCTACCGGGCGCAAGGGAAGCTCAATGCAGCCTACCAGACCCTGGGCAAGGCAGCCCGACTGGCCCCGAACGATCCTGCGATCGCCTTCCATTGGGGTACGATCCTAGCAGCCTGCGGTGATCGGCAGGAAGCCATTGTCCAGTTGGAAAGGGCACTCAAACGGTCGGATCGTATTCCGAACGCGACGGAGGCCGCAGCGTTGTTGAACAGCTTGCGCCATCAGGAAGGGACAGATGCCAATTCTAAGCAGTCCTGCGCCTCTGATCACCGGTAGCAAATTCTCATCGGTCGGCCGGATGCGCTTATCCGGCTCACTCGGCAATCCGGACGATCTTTTCCGCCAACGCGCGGGAGGTGGTCCACTTGCCCCCGAACACGTTGATCAGCCGATCGCGGCGCTCCACCACCGCCTCCCGGCTCGCGGAAGAATAGTCTCCCCTGCGGGCCACAATCGCGCGCAGCCCGGCGAAGGAGGTCACCACATCGGAGCGCGTTAGTCGGTCTGAAAAGAACGCGTTGTAGCAGCCGAGCAGATAATCGATCTCCTCCCCGGAAGGCTTGATAGGATCAGAAATCGCCTGCGGAACCTCGGTCGTGCCCAGCAATGCGGCCTCACCATAGGGAAGCAAAAACACCAATCTCTTTTCCCCCGGCACCTCAAGCACGCACCCCATCGTCACCCGGCGTCTGACCACCAGATGACTGCCGCGGACCAAAGTCAACCGATAAGCGCTCCTCAGGCCGCTTTGGGCAAGCAGCTGTTCCGCCCACGGACCGGCGGCGTTGATCACCCGGTCGTATTTTAGGGTCACGCCGGTCACCACGACGCCGTCTGCGGTGATTTTTTCGACCGGCGTGTGCTCGAACATTTGCACCCCTGCCCTCCTCGCCTGCTCTGCGGCCCAAAGGCCCAACCGGTAGTCGTCCATCTGCCCGTCCCAATAGGCATATCCTCCAACGAGCCCGGCTAAGGAGAGGGTGGGAAAGGACGCTCTGAGCCGGTGCAGGTCGAGCCAGCGGCTTGCGGGGAAACCCGACCCTGCCGCCAGCAGGTCATAGAGCTTAAGGCCCAGGCCTAACCACCAGCGGGGACGCCCGCCTCGGTAAACTGGCAGCACCAGCTCCAACGCCCGGGCCAGATGGGGTGCCTGCTGGATCCACCACGCCCGCTCGCGCAGGGCCTCCCGCACCAGGCGGAAGCGGCCGTGCTCCAGATAGCGCAGCCCACCGTGCAGCATCTTGGTGGTGGCGCTGCTGGTGGCGCCCATCAGGCGGTCGCGCTCGAACAGCTCGACCGCGCAGCCGCGCCTGGCAAACGCCCAGCCGGCCATCACCCCGTTGATGCCACCGCCCACGACTGCAACTCTCATCGCGCTCCTGGAATGCTAGGTATAATGGCAAGCGTTAAATCGCTTCAGAGCCGGCTATGACCCATTTGCTCACCGACTTCATCGAAGATTTCTGGGATCGGGCGATCCTGCCCACCCTGGCTGAATACATCCAAATCCCCTGCCTGTCGCCAGCTTTCGACCCCGACTGGGAGGTCCACGGCCACATGGAACGGGCGCGGCAACTAGCCCTTGGCTGGCTCAAGGCCAACGCCGAGACCGACTGGTGCCTGCGCGACTTGCAGCTGCCGGGGAAAACCCCCTTGATTTTAGCGGAGATTCCAGGGCAAAACGAGAAGACTGTACTGCTTTACGGCCATCTGGACAAGCAGCCGGAGATGGAAGGCTGGCGCGAAGGTTTAGGTCCTTGGCAAGCGGTGATCGAGGACGAAAAGTTATACGGCCGCGGCGGAGCCGACGACGGCTATGCCCTGTTCGCTGCGGTGGCGGCGGCAAAAGCCTTGCATAAGCAGCGTATTCCCCACGCCAGGCTGGTGATCCTGATCGAGTTCTCCGAAGAGAGCGGCTCGCCCGACCTTCCGGCTTACCTGGAACACTGCGCTGACCTGATCGGCACCCCGGACCTGGTGATCGCCTTGGATTCGGGCACCGGCGACTACCAGCGGCTGTGGTCGACCACTTCCCTGCGCGGGATGCTGGCTGCCGTCGTCACCGTGCGCACCCTAAGCGAGGCCACCCACTCAGGGATCGCCAGCGGTATCGTCCCCGAATCGATGGCTATCATGCGCCTGCTGCTGGACCGGCTGGAAGATCCTGCCACAGGCAGGATCAAGCTTGAAGAACTCCACGCGCAAATTCCAGCCATCCGCCTGGAACAGGCCAAAGCCGCCGCCGAAATCCTAGGTCCTAAGCTGATCGAAGGCCTACATCCTTTGCCAGGACTTAAGCCCCTAAGCGATGATCCCTTTGAACTGATCCTCAACAACACCTGGCGCCCTGCTTTGTGCGTGGTGGGCCAGGAAGGGCTGCCCCCTGTGCACCAGGCAGGCAACGTGATGCGTGCCTACACGAGCTTGAAGCTCTCCTTCCGCCTACCGCCTACGGTCAGCTGCCAAGCTGCCAAAACCGCCATCGAAAACGCCCTGCTTGCCGATCCTCCCTTCGGCGCGCAGGTTTCAGTCCACTTCGATCAGGGCGGTGACGGCTGGCAGGCGCCTGAACCAGCCACCTGGCTGCTTGAAGCCTGTGACCAGGCCTCCTGCGCCCTATACCGCAATCCGGCAGCCTATCTTGGGCTGGGGGCCAGCATCCCGTTCATGAACCTGTTGGGACGGCGCTTTCCTTCTGCCCAGTTTTTGGTCACCGGCGTGTTGGGACCGGGCAGCAACGCTCATGGACCCAACGAGTTCCTGCATCTTCCCTACGCCAAAAAACTCACCGCCTGCATCGCCTATGTCCTCGCCCGCCATTTCGCCCATGCGTGATCTGAATCCCCAGCAGCGGGCGGCGGTGACCGACGGGCAGATGCTGGTGATCGGCGCACCCAGATGATCGAAGACCGATCGCTCACCACCCCCAAGGGACGGCGCATCGCTTTTGCCCGCTACGGCGATCCCCAAGGTCAACCGGTAGGCTACTGCCATGGCCTGCCCTCCTCACGCCTGGAAGCCAGGCTGGTCGCTGCCACGGCGAAACGCTTGCATGTCCATCTGATCGCCGTCGACCGGCCCGGCTACGGCCGCTCCGATCCCCTGCCACCGGCTAGAATCGCCGACTGGCCGGAGGATTTGGCGCGGGTGGCCGACCATTTGAGAATCGGACGCCTCTCTGTCCTGGGCATCTCAGGAGGCAGTCCCTATGCGCTGGCCTGCGGCTGGCGCTTGGGAGCAAGGGTAGAACGCATCAGCCTGGCCTGTCCGTTAGGCCCGGTCGCCCGGGTGGAACTTCGCCGCGGCATGAGTCCGGCGGCGCGCTGGGCGTTTTTCCTCACCGCCAACGCCCCTTGGGCGCTGCCGGTGTTTTTCGGCAATCCCACCGCTCGCTTGCTGCGCCGCTGCCCGGATTTCGCCTTCGCCCTTTTGATGCGCAGCCTGCCGGAGAGGGACCGCCTGATACTGGCAGACCTTCAAATCCGCGGGGTCTTTCGTGCCACCATCCGCGAAGGGCTACGCCAGGGCGCTCAAGGTCCCTTGCGCGACTTTCTCCAGTATCTCCAGCCGTGGGGGATGGAACTTGCTGCCATCGAGCAACCGGTCACCTTATGGCACGGCAACGCCGACACCGTCGTTCCCATCTCCCACAGTCGCTACCTCGCCGAACAGCTGCCCAATGCCGAGCTTCATATCCTGCGCGGAGAAGGCCATTATTCGCTTCCCGCCAGTCACGCCAAAGCCATCCTCAAAGACATTGTGCAAATCTGACGAAACGAATAAAATTTTAACTCCACGCGCCCGTAGCTCAGTTGGATAGAGCGCAGGCCTCCGGAGCCTGAGGTCAGAGGTTCAAGTCCTCTCGGGCGCGCCAATTACCGCTCCCCCACGATCTGGACCGCCACCTGGCGCAGGCGGGGGCCGTCCAACTCTACCAACAGCAGCGACTGCCAGCGTCCTAAGTCCAGCCGGCCCAGGTGGATCGGCAAGGTTTCCGAATTGCCCAGCATCATGGCGATTAGATGGGCGTGGGCGTTCTCCGGCTCGTCGGGAGGGCAGTCGCGCAGGTGAAGATCGTTGTGGCGGTAGCGGCCATCCGGCGGCACGAGGCACAGAAAGTGGTCGCGGAGGTCGTCGAGCAGGCGGGCCTCGTTCTCGTTGACGGTGACGGCGACGGTGGTGTGGAGAGCACTGATCACAGCGATCCCCTCGGCGATGCCGGAGGTCTCGACGCAGCCCTGCACCAGGACGGTGATGTCGATCACCTCGAAGCTCGCACCAGTTCGGACCGGAATGCGCTGATAGTGGCTCGCCATGATCAGCGTCCAAGCTCTGCCTCCGCCTCGGTCAGGTACCGCTCTGCGGATGCGGTCCGCCGGTAAAGCTCGGGCACCCAGGCATCGCCCCAAAACAGGAAACAACTGGTCTCCCCCTCCAGGATGAGCGCCCGCGCCCTGGCAAGCGCCTCTCTTCCCTGGGTGGAAAGCCTGTGCTCTTGGGACTTGAGTTGCCAGTAGCGCGTACTGACTGAGCAGAGCTTTTCCACCGCCTGTTTCTGTACTTCCGTTCCTGCCCACTGGGAAAAATCCAGGCCCGAGGTGGAACCCACGTTCCAGGCTCCGGTCCGCACAAAGGACTCCTCCACAGGAGGATGAGCGCGCAGATAGTCGCTGATGGCGATCGGCTGCACCGGTGCCCTGCCGGCGCGGACGGCCTCCAGGTAAGGGGCGAAAAAGTGGCCGAAAAATCCGGCCTCTTCGTGAGTCTGCCGGAACCAGCCGCCGTTCTCCCCATCCGACCAGGTAGTCACCAAGCGAACCGCCTGCGGCCTGGGGGACTGAGCTATTTTATGGGTCACCTCGTTGAAGAACCAGGCCGGGTCGAGCCCGCTCTCCTGGGCATTGGAGATATCCCGGTCGCGCGGGACGACGGTGATCGTGGCCCCGCCGTAGCTCGCTCGGTAAGGTTGATAGATATCCACCATGCCCACCTTGGGCTGGACATGGACGCCGTCTACGACCACGTATTCGTAGCCAGCCTTCACCAGAGCCGGGATCATCTCCATACAGAACGCCATCTCCGGCGGCCAAAAGCCCTGGGGGGCGCGGCCGAATAGCTCCTGCATGATCTGGCGCCCGGCCAGAAGCTGCTCTTCCCAGTCAGTCTGGGGGATCAGCGGGAAGATGGGGTGAAAATAACCCATCCCGATGAGTTCGATATTGTCTGCCTTGGCGTAGCTCTCTAGCATCGCGGGAATGTCGACCAGGTGCCGATAGCGATCGAAGATATCCGGATCGCGAAATTGTTCCAGCAAGACGCCGGAGAAACCTACGTGCAGATAGCCGACATCGCGGTACTGCTGCGCATAACGGGCGGCGCGTTCGTAGCAGCGGATGATTTGCTCAGCCTCCCAGGGATTGCTGTCGATGAGCAGGCGAAGGTTTCCCGGCGGCTGGTGCATGTGTAGGCCTAAGGCGTGGAAGATTTTTCCCATAGCTTTCCTCCTGTCGGCGTTTGCCCGCTAAGATAATAAGAGCCTAAGGTCAACGCAATCCGTCCTATGCTCACCGCGCTCCTTGCCGCAGCAGGCGCCTACGGCGCTTTGGTTTTGATCCTATACTTTGCCCAGGCGAGCCTACTCTATCTGCCCGACATCCCTTCGCGCACCATCGCCGCCACCCCCTGGGACATCGGCCTCGACTACGAGACGGTGTGGCTCACTGCCGAAGACGGGGTGCGCCTCAACGGCTGGTACGTTCCAGCAAAGAGGGCACGCGGCAACCTGCTGTTCTTCCACGGCAATGCGGGCAACATCTCCCATCGGCTGGACTCTCTGCGCATCCTCCATGAACTGGGTCTCAACGTCTTCATCTTCGACTATCGGGGCTACGGCCTGAGCGAAGGCAAACCCAGCGAGGAGGGCACCCACCGGGACGCCCTGGCTGCCTGGCGTTACCTGACCGAAGCACGCAGCGCAGCGCCTGCGAGCATCGTGCTGTTCGGCCGCTCCCTGGGAGCGGCGCTGGCTGCCTGGCTGGCCGCCCGGGAAAGCCCGGGGGCGTTGATCCTGGAGTCCGCCTTCACCTCGGTGCCCGATCTGGCCGCCGAGCTGTACTGGTGGCTGCCGGCCAGACAGCTCTCCCGCCTGCACTACGCCACCCTGGATTACCTGGATCAGGTGCGCTGCCCGGTGCTGGTGGTGCACAGCCCGGAGGACGAGATCATCCCCTACCGGCACGGCCTGGCCCTGTTTGCGGCGGCCCACCCGCCCAAGGAGTTTCTGAGGCTGCGGGGCGACCACAACGCCGGCTTCCTGCTGAGCGGGGAGGATTACCTCAGGGGGCTGGAAGGTTTTCTCGCGCGCCATCTGGCCAGCCCCCAATCAGTCACGACCAGACTAGCGTCAGGCTGCCGTCCGGCTGCTCTCTCACTTCGGTCCCGAATTTCCTCCCCTCGCGGTTCAGGGTTTCTACCAGCCACCCCCTGCCTTCCGCTGGTGCGCGGGTAACTTGAAACTTTCGCACCTGGGTCGGAATCAGGCGCAGGCTGACAAGCCGGCCGCTTCTGGCCTCGAGGGTGGGGAAATACATCAGGCCCAGATCACCCCGGTATTCCTCGTAGCCGCCGATGCCTTCGTAGTCGTTGAGGAAATCCCCGCAGCCGTAGAGGATGAGCTTGCCGCAATAGACTTCTATGCCTTTGACGTGGTGGGAGGAATGGCCGTGCACCAGATCCACCTCAGCTTCATCGATCAATCGATGGGCGAACTGGCGCTGGGCCTGGGGAATGGCAAACCCCCAGTTGCCGCCCCAGTGCAGAGAGACTATCACTACATCCCCAGTGCGCTTTGCGGCGTGCACCTGGCAGGAGACGGTGGCCAGGCTGGGCTCCGACAGGTCGGCCAGAAAGTTCACGCCGGGGCGTCCGGGTCCTGCAGCCCATTCTGGCAACACGCCGCTGCTCTCCATGCCGTAGGCGAACACCAGCACCCTGCCCTTCCCCGCCTCCAGGACCGCAGGCTCTTCAGCCTCGGCTGCGTCCCGCCCTGCTCCACTAGTGTGGATTCCAGCACGGTGCAAGGCATCCAAAGTCTCCAGCAACCCCTGCTGGCCCCAATCCAGCACGTGATTGTTGGCGAGCACGCAGCAGTCGATCCCAAAGGCGGTGAGACAGGGAACATTGGCCGGATGCATGCGGTAGTGGATGCCTTTATCCGGCCAGGCGTCCTCGGAGGTGGTGACCGCAGTCTCCAGGTTGACGATGCGAAGGTCCGGCCGCAGTCGGGAAAGCTTGGCCAGAGCCTCCCCCCAAATGTAAGCGTGATCCACCGGCCGCGGGATGGGTCCTGCACTTTGCTCAGCCAGCTCTACATAGCCCAGCGCCGAGCGCATGTAGGGCTCGAAGAGATGGGGCTTGACCGGGTGGGGTAGGATCTGATCGACCCCCCGTCCGGTCATCACGTCGCCGCACAAGAACAAGGTCAGTTCAATGCCTCGACCTCCACCGGCCCCAGGCCGTTCAAACGCAAGGCCTTGGCTGCGCCGTAGGAGAGGTCAATCAACCGCCCCCTGACGAATGGCCCGCGGTCGTTGACGGTGACTACCACTGAACGCCTATTCTTCAGATTGGTGACCTTCACCCGGGTCGGAAGCGGCAGCGTGCGGTGCGCGGCGGTCAAGGCTTTGGGGTCAAAGCGCGTGCCCATCGCGGTACGGTCGCCGGACTCCCAGCCGTACCAGGAGGCGATCCCGCGTTCGCGGTAGCCGCGTGCGGTCCTCAAAGGGTAATATTTGCGGCCGTTCACCCGGTAGGGACGGTTGTAGGCCGCCAAGGGGCGAGGGACATGGTGGTCATGAAGCCCAGGTTTCTTGGCAATCCTGCCGTGATCTACGGTCGTACAGCCGCTCAGCAGCAGGATGGCGGCACCCAGTCCCGATTTTAAGCCCCCCACCATCGATCGCTTAATGGGTTGATTTATCTTGTTTTGCATGGTTACCTCCCTTGATGCGGTCGGTCTGGTTAAACATAACCGCCTTGGGAACTTTGTCAACCGTCTTGTAAATCATCGACCAAAGCTTCCGGAGCCTATCTCACCTGGGCAGGTGTTACCGGTGGTAGGCAGGGCTCAGCGCGTGCACCGCCTCCACCATCGCCTCCACATGAGCAGGATCTACGTCCGACAGAATGCCGTGACCCAGGTTGAAAACGTGGCCCGAACCTGGACCGAAGCGCTCCAAGATTTGCCCCACTTTGGTCTGGATGGTCTTGGGGCTGGCATACAGCGCAGCTGGATCTAGATTGCCCTGAAGCGCCACGCGGTCCCCCACGCGCTGACGCGCTGCCCCGAGGTCGCAGGTCCAGTCTAACCCCAGGGCGTCGAAACCCGCCTCGGCCATCGCTTCCAACCATTGCCCGCCGCCTTTGGTGAACAGGATGGTGGGGACGATTCGGCCATCCTGGCTGAGCTTTAGGCGTTCGCGCACCTGGCGCGCTGCCGCCAAAGCGAATTCCCGGTAATCCTCGCTGGTCAATACTCCACCCCAGGTATCAAACAGCATCACTACCTGGACCCCGGCAGCAATCTGAGCGTTGAGGTAATCTGCTACCGCCACCGTCAGCTTGTCGAGCAGGCTGCACATCAAATCGGGGCGGTCATAGAGCATGGCCTTGACCTTTCTGAAATCGCGGCTGCTTCCGCCTTCCACCATGTAAGTTGCAAGCGTCCAGGGACTTCCGGCAAAGCCGATGAGCGGCACCCTGCCTGCGAGTTCCCGGCGAATCAAACGCACTGCCTCCATGACGTAGCGCAGTTCGGTCTCGGGGTCGATACGCGCCAGGCGGTCGATATCCTGCTTGCTGTAAACCGAGCGCTCGAATTTCGGCCCCTCGGTTTCATTGAAATAAAGGCCCAACCCCATAGCATGGGGAATAGTCAAGATGTCCGAGAATAGGATCGCCGCATCCAGGCGAAAGCGGCGCAAAGGTTGCAAGCTTACCTCGCAAGCCAATTCCGGATTGGTGCAAAGGTTCATAAAACTGCCAGCCTGCTGGCGCAGCTTGCGGTATTCAGGCAAGTAACGGCCGGCTTGGCGCATGAACCACACCGGGGTGCGCGGCACGGGGCGGCGCAGAAGAGCTTCTACTAGAATATGAGCCATTGTAAAGCGCCCCTCATCAAGGCGAAAATTCCATTTGCACCGAGCTAAACCGGCGTACCGAAGCACTACCGATGTCAGCTGGAAGCTTGCGTACCGCTCGTTCCACCGCACCGATGTCCGCAAATGCCCCATACAAGAGCACATATCGGCTGCGCCCCTGCTCGGTTTTGACGGCGATCGTCAAAGGCCTAAGCTTGGGATAGCGCTTGGCGAGGGCAAGCAGGTTTTCAGGCCGGTCAGACACAGCAAGTTGCAGGCTAAAATGGGTGGGCTTTTGGCGCGCTAGCCACTGCTGGGAGTTGACCCCCAAAGCCTTCAACTTAGGCTCAAGATCCAAGCCTAGCGCCTCGGTCGGCGGTTTAGGTGCTTCGGCAGGGACATCGGCTGCCTGCGTGTTGGAATTTTCCTCCGCCTGAGCTGAGGTTTTCAAAACCTGAGACTCACCGGGCAGGGCTTTAGGCTCAGATACCGCCGCTGGCTGAACTGCACGATCGCTCACGGACGGCAATGGCTCGGCAATAGGAGGCGGCGTCGGCACCGCAGACTGAGGCCCGCCAGTTACTCGATCGCCTGCAGAGCGTACCAGATCCTTGGGATTTTCCTGCGGCAAAAAAGAGCTCGGTTGCGCGGCAGGGCTGGCTTCGGTAGCAAGCACGGTCGGCTTTTCCTGCGGCTTTGGGGGCAGAACCGGCTCAGCCTTGTCAGCTGCCGGCAACTGCCGCAGCAGCGGCGCTTGCCAATAGGTCACCGCCACCACCGCGACGCCAACGATCCCAAGCGCCAGATAAACCGGCTTGGCCAGAGCCAGATGCCAGCGCATCGGCGGCCTGCCGACCAGATCCATAACCTCTTGGCGAATCCGCGCTGGAATCCCGTGGGAACGCCGATAGATCTCCAGCGCCGCTGCCTGATCCGGCTCCCCGCTCCGTCCCAGGCGCGTCCACAGGCGGTTTAGATAATCGGTGCACTGGCTTTCAGTCAAAGGGGGCAGTTCGATCACGTGCGCTTCCCCAACCGCCCAGGGATCGGTGACTGCCTTGATATGCAGGTCATCGGGTCGCACGGCGGCCACCAGCCGCAGCGCAGGACACTGGGCCGCGAATCGGCACACTGTATCCAGCATTCCGGGGATCATCGACCCCACCTCATCCAGCGCCAATACCACCGTTTCATCGTGCCGCCAAAGCGTCTCCAGTTGACTTGGCAGTGACTTCTCCGAGGCATCCTTGACCCCCAGGCACCTAGCCAGCGCCTGTTGAACCTGCTCCAGATTCAACTCTGGGGAAGCTTGAGACAAACAGATCCGCCACCCTGGCGGAGGATGCTCATGCAGATGCTGGAGAAAAGTGGATTTGCCGATTCCATCCGGGCCGGACAAGAACAGAGGCTGCCCCAGGTTGGCCAAAAGATGCAACAAGAGGTCATATTTCTGCTGACGTTCTGGTGAGAGGAAATCGAACCCACCCTTATATTGAAGGAACTGAGAAAATTCAAACAGAGGTTCTGCGGTACTCATCTAACGCCGTTTTGAGACTTGCTATCGGAACCTGACGGGGCAAAGTAGCCTGCCCAATCGCTTCCAACAAAATCAGGCGCAGCCGACCATCTATGTTTTTTTTATCCACCGCCATCAGGTCCAAAAAGCGGTCGCTCTCCAATCCTGGAGGTGGGGTCACCGGCAGGCCGGCACGCTCGATCAGAGCCAAGATCCGATCGACCTCCGCCGCCTGCAGCAATCCCAGCCGCCGCGACAGGTCGGCCGCTTGACACATCCCGATCGCCACCGCCTCGCCGTGAAGATAACGGCCGTAGCCGCTGCCGGTCTCGATGGCATGGCCGAAGGTATGGCCGAAATTCAAGATCGCCCGAAGACCCGCCTCGCGTTCGTCGGCGGCGACAATCTCGGCCTTGGTGCGGCAGGAACGCTCGATGGCGTACTCCAAGGCCCAAAGATCGCGGGCCAGGAGTTTGCCGATATTTTCCTCAAGCCATAGAAAAAACGGCGCGTCGCGGATCAGGCCGTATTTGATGATTTCAGCGATTCCGGCACGCAGCTCGCGGTCGGGTAAGGTATTCAACACCTCCGTGTCAGCGATCACACACCTTGGCTGATGGAACGCGCCGATCATGTTCTTGCCTAAGGGGTGATTCACCCCGGTCTTGCCGCCGACCGACGAATCCACTTGCGCGAGCAGCGTAGTTGGCACCTGAATGAAAGCGATGCCGCGCTGGTAGCAGGCGGCCGCAAATCCCACAATGTCGCCGATCACCCCGCCGCCTAAAGCGACGAGCATGGCGTTGCGGCCGAAGCGGTGCGCCAACAGGCGATCGAATATCCGCTCGACCGTGGCCAAAGTCTTGTGCGCCTCGCCGTCGGCAAGCACCAGTTCGGCCTTGGCGGGCGCGCAGATCGCAGCCATCACCTTTGCTAAGTACAACGGCCCGACCACCTCGTTGGTCACGACCAGGACCTGCTCGCTTGTAAGATGACGGTTGAACAATTCGGATCGCGCGCTGAGCCCCTGGCCGATATAAATCGGATAACTGCGTTCGGCCAAATCAATCGATAGGATTTTCATCGTCTCCTGCAAGTGCACAATAGGCTCTCTGGATTTTTCTGGCGGCCTGACGGCTGGAACAAATACCAGTATCGACGATGAGATCGGCGATGGATGCGTATAGAGGCGCCCGAATTTCCATCAATTCGCACAGGCGCTTTTCCGGATTGGGAATCTTGAGCAGCGGCCGGTGATCGTCTCTAGCGGTACGTTCCAGTTGTTTTTCCACCGCGCAATTTAAATACACGACAAACCCACTGCAGCGCAAGAGCTCACGATTATCCGGTCGCAGGATAATCCCCCCACCGGTAGCCAACACAATGCCATGCAATTTGACCAGATCGGCCAACACCTCGTGCTCGCGCCGGCGGAAACCCTCCTCGCCCTCGTATTCGAAAATCAATGGGATATCCACCCCAGTGCGGGCCTCGATTTCCCGATCGCTGTCGTAGAATTTCAAGCCCGTGGCCTTGGCGAGCAGGCGCCCGATGGTGGTCTTGCCCGCCCCCATCGGGCCGATCAAGAAAACATTGCGCTTTTTTGGCATGCCAACAGCATAACAAAAAGGCCGGGATTTCGCCCGGCCTTGAGAAGGGCACGACACCATTTACCTTGCGGTCAATCCAAAGGCACCGCCGAGACCACCTCGAACAGCAGGCGGCCGCCTTGTTCGAACATGCGAAGCTCTCCGGCGTAGTAATGCCCATCGTACACCGCCAGCGGGATGTGGACGAGATCGCCTGCGATCGTCGCCCGCATCGCCTCGCGCTTTAAGGCATCGGCATCCTGGGCGGCCACCGCGGTGCCGATCTGTTCAATGCCGATCAGTTCCAACAGCAGCTTGCCGCCCTGGCTTACGAGTCGAAGATCGGCGCGGTATTCAAGACCGTTGACTTCCACCAGCGGCACGTGAACCACATCCGGCACAATCTCCTGGCTTTGGGCGAGGACGGGTGAAAGAGCCGGCGTCAGACTGGTCTGGACGACGTTGAGTTCGTATGGGTCGTCGCTAAAAGGAAAGACTTCAATTCTCGTCTCAGTAATTTTGATGTCTTCCGTCACCGTTGCACCGTTCACTATTTTTTCTGTTTTTCCGCACGTGACACCTTCTGTTTTCAAAATCACGCTACCGGTTTCATCTCTTTTTAGCGGAGAAGATATCGCCAGGAAATACGTCCCCCCGTTGCGCAGGCCGATTTCCATCTTTCGGCTGTTGCCGAAGGCAGGGTCGATGACCCCAAGCAGCGCCGAATCCAAAAGTCCCGTATTTAAAGCCAGATACAGGTGCTTGCTAGGAATCTCAGCCACGACCCCGTTTTGTTCATCCACGCACTCTACCAGGGTCACCGTCTGGTCTAGCATGGCTTGGGTCAGGCTGGCATCGAAAACATAGACTACCCACGGCCAGGAACTGTCTGAAAACTGCGCCGCGCAAGCAGCATTCCCAGGACAAAGCTCGACTGAGAGGATCTCATTGCCTGGGCTATCGATCTTAAACAAGTCGATCTCAGAACCGGTGCGCAACTGCCCCAGCAAGCGCACTGCCGAAGTCAGAGGATTGGCGTCTTTGAGCGCGTCATTGGGTTCGATTTCGACGTTGTGGAAGTTGGCGTTGGGATTTCGGTCGCTCGGGTTTTGCAGACCCTCGCCGGTGACGTTGAAGGCATAATCGGCGCGCGTGTCCGCCTCGGCGACCCCGGCGACCGATAGATAAAACTTGCCCGTGCGCTCGATGGTCGTGGAAAACAAAAGATCGCCGTCGGTCAAGCTCTCGCGCTGGTCGAGCAGATTACCGGCCGCGTCCCAGACCGAAACCTTCCACTTGTCCTGGGCTTTGGGCATCTCGACGTTGACGACGGTGTTGTCTTGCGTGGTGCGCAGGCCAAACCAGTCTTCATCGTCCTGGCTGCGCAGCTGTCCTGCCACCGGACGAGCGGGAACGATGGGATTGGCCGCCACCAGGCTGTCGTTCGGCTCGACCTCGCGCTGGGCCTGGCGCAAAAACTCATTGCGCCGATCCAGCGGCAATTGGATGGTGTCGCCGGTGAGCTTGAAGAGGTAAGCGTTTGGCTGCGCTGCCTGGGAGGACAAGTGGACGAAATAGTCTCCCGGGGCGCTGGCGACGAGAGTGAAGGTCTGATCGAACACCGCGCTTTTCTGGTTGGCCAGGACTCTTCCGGCCGCATCCAGGATCGCCAGGTCAAATTGCCCGCTGGTGCCGGGCAAAAACACCTCGATGGAACCTGCCGCCGTCACCTGGAATCGGAAGAAGTCGAAATCGGTGGAAGCCACCTGCCCGCCGTGGAAGGCGGCGGGCTTGAGCGCTGTGGCCACCTCGAGGCTGTCGTTAGGTTCGACTTCGGTCAACGCTCCTTCCGGAAGGCCTCCAGGGCCGGTGATCGGCGGTCCGATCCCTTCGCCGGAGAGGGTAAACCCATAGCTCGAGGCCCCGAGCGATTCGGCCACCAGGAAGAAATCGCCAAGCTGCGGCAGGACGACGGTAAACTTGCGCGTGTCCTTATCGTCGTTTTGGAATCTGGCGAGCACCTGGCCGCTGGCGCTCTGCAAAGTCAGCTGAAAGCGGCGGCGGTGGGGGGAAATCTCGAGTGTAGCCGCGGTTCCTGACTGGGTAGCGCGGAACCGGTACCAGTCCTGATCGCCGCTCGCCTGAAACGTTCCGCCCTGCAGCTCGCCGGGAAAAAGAGGAGTGGCGTCTTTTGGGGTGTCGTTTGGTTCGACTTCGGAAAGCGGCGTCACCGCCTCGCCTCCTCCACCCCCGCCTCCATCCGCAGGAGGACAACCGAGCACACAGCCTGTGGGATCCTGCAATTGATCCAACAAACCCGCCCTGGCCACCTGGCCTGCGCCCAAAGCCAGCGCTACTGCAATCGTGATCGCTTTCATTTTCATAGCTTGCTTTTCCTTAAAATCAACTAGTCAATTCAACCTTCAGTGCATGACTATGGCTTCTTTCAAAATCTTAGGGGTGATGAAAATCAACAGTTCGCGCTTGTTATCGATGGCCCGGTCCCTTCGAAACAAAAAGCCAAAGCCTGGCAAGTCGCCGAAAAACGGCACTTTGTTGGCTGTCTTGTTGCGCGTCGTCTCGTAGATACCACCCAATACCACCGTCTCGCCGTTGGCCACCTGAACAGTGGTCTCGATCTCGCGCTTGTCTATGGGCGGCTGGCCATTTACAGTTTCCCTACCGCGCGCATCTTTGGTGACTAAAATATCCATGATGACGTTATCGTCCGGGGTGATATGCGGGGTAACCTCCAGCTTTAACATGGCTTTCTTGAATTGGGTCTGAGGGACCGCCAACCCACCTCCGGCAGTCCCAACGACCTGATAGGGGATTTCCTCCCCCTGCTCGATTCTGGCGGTGGTCTGATCCTGAGTGACCACCTTGGGCATAGAGATCACGTCGCCGCGGTTCTCATCCTGGAGGGCGGAAAGCTCGAGCTGCATTAGGAATTGGTTGAGCTTGAACACCGCGATCCCTAACCCCCCTCCGGCTCCAGGACCGATCGCCGCAGGCAGATCCACGATCCCGTTGTTGTTGCCCAAAATTCCGCCGAGCAGGGTCTGAGTCTTGCCGGGGCTGCCGGTGTTGCGGGCGGCGTTGAGTCTTACGCCCAGATCACGGCTGAAGTCGTCGTTGGCGATCACCACCCGCGACTCGATCAGCACCTGCCTTATCGGGCGGTCCAAGGTCTGCACCAGCTTGCGGATCGCCTCCAGATGGTAAAGGGTGTCCTTGACGATCAGGATATTGGTCCTTTCGTCGATGTTGACCTCCCCGCGCGGCGACAAGATACTCCCGCCGGCGACGGCCTCCTCTCCAACCGTCGGCACCTCGAAGGTGGTCGCATATTGTGGGGCAAACTGCGGCGCAGCCGCCGCCTGGGGCGCCTGCAGATGCTGAGCCTGCTGCTGGATCCCCTTGAGGACTTTCAGAATATCGGCCGCCTTGGCGTAGTTGAGCTGGATGATCTCAGTCTTCAAGGGCTCCTTCTCCTCGCGGAAGGAGACGTGCTCCAATTCTTTCTTTTCCAAGGCGATGATCTCATCCAAAGGCGCCACCCAAATCACCTCCCCTTCGCGGCGCTGCCCTAGGCCCTTGGCTTTGAGCACTAAATCCAGCGCCTGATCCCAGGGCACGTTGTTGAGGCGCAAGGTCACATTGCCCTGGACCGAGTCCGCAGCGATGATGTTGAGGCCAGTGAAATCCGCCAGGATCTGCAGCACCGACCGGACCGGGATGTCCTGGAAATTGAGCGACAGGCGTTCGCCCGTATAAGGGAATTGCTTCTTTTTGATCTCCTCTTTCTCCGCCGGGGTCAGCGGGCGAAATTCGATCGTCAACAGCCGCTCGGATTGATAAGCAAGATAATCGTAATCCGAGGTCGCCGGCGTGATGAGCAAGCGGGTTTTGCGGCCGTCGAAGGTCGCCTCGATGGTTTTCACCGGAGTGGCGAAATCCAGCACGTCCAATTGCTTGGCGAGGCTTTTGGACAGCTCCGTATTCAAAAATTCGGCCACCACTTTCCCCCCCTCCTGACGCAGGTTCACGAGGGCATTAGGATCCTTGAGGAAAACCAGGATCCGCCCTTCTCCTGCGGGGCCGCGGCGGAAATCGATTTTCTCGATGCGTTGGACAGGCAGGCCGGGAGCAGGCGCCAACGTAGCCGTGGTCGCAATCGCACCGGCATTTTTCAAAATCAGGCGGACTTCATCGCCTTCTGCTGTGATCTCATACGGCACCAGGGAAACCAGATTGGCCACCAGGCGGGTGCGTCCGTCCCCTTCCACCACATTGACCTCGGTCAGCACCCCAGTGTTGACCGGGATGGTCTTCTTCTCCAGAGCACTGCGCACCCCGGCGAAATCAAGCACCAGCCGGGCTGGGTTGTCGGTATGAAAGGCTTTAGGAACTTCTGCCGGACCGTCGAGCAGGAACCGGACTTGCAATTGATCCCCCGGCAGGGTCACGAATTGGACGTCACGCAGTTGGACTTCTGCTGCAGTGGCAACGCACGTTAGCCAACCGACGATCCAAGCTGCCTGGAGCCTGATCCACCCATTCTTCCGTTTTCTCGCAACATAGTTACAAAACATAAATACTTCCCCTCTGATTTCCCAATTGCAGTCGAAAGTCCGTCACTGCGCCAAGGCCAAGCTCGCCTGCCGTTCCCGCCAGGTACCGGGGGCGTCAGGCACGATTTCCACCAGCTCGATCCTATCGTCGACGATATGGATGATGCGGCCGTGGTTCTGGCCCATGTAATTGCCGGATTTGACCCGATAGATCGTGCCTTCGGTCGTCTGCACCAACCCCCACAGGGAATCGTCTTTCTTGACTGTCCCCACCATGCGCAGGCTGTCGAGCGCATAGGCCTCCAACGCCTCGCGCGGGCGGGTAGGATCGGGCTTGATCCCGCTGCCGGTCATCACTACCTGTGGCGGCGTGGTCTGTTTTTCCGGGGTGAAAGGATCGCGCAAACCATCAGGATCAAATACGAAGGTTTCCATCGTCTTGATTTCCGGCAGGGGCTCGATGGCGCCTTTCGGCCTTGCCTTCACTTCAGCCACGTAAGCCTCCAGATCGGACAAATCCCCTCCCCCGCAGCCGACCAGCAGCACGCACCCCAACACCGACAACAGTCGTCTCTTCATGCCCGTCACCGCCTCCCGCCTTGCCTGTGGTTGCTTTGCTGATTTCCGACCTCTTCCTCGTCCAGATAGCGATAAGTCTTGATCATGGTATTCATCACCAGCTTATCGCTGTCTTTGATCGGCACGATGCTGACATCGTGAACCGTCACGATGCGGGGCAGGGAAGCCAGGCCGCTGACAAACGTTCCCAACTGATCATAGCTTCCGGTCACCCGGACTTTGATGGGAAGCTCGGCATAGAAGTCCCTCTTGTTCTCCTGTTGCGGCTGGAACAATTCAAATTCCAAACCCGAGGCCAGGCCGGTCTGAGAAACATCCACCAAAAGGTCCGGCACTTCAGCCTTATTCGGCAGTTGGCGCAACATATCACCGAAGGTCTTTTCCATCTCCGCGAGCAGCTGTTTGTATTCTTCCAGGTTGGCGGCCCTTTTCTGCTTGACGGCAAAGGTATTCTTTAGCTCCTGCTCTTGACTCCGGACCTGCTCCAATTGGGTCAACTGATCCCGGGTGTCGTAGTAAAACCACAGCCCCCCGATCGCCACGGAGAAGATCACAACGCTTGCGATCTTGACCGGCGGCGGCCAGGTTCCGGCAGCGCCAAGATCCCAATTTACTTCCGATAGATTCATGACCTATCGCCTCCTGCATCAGCTGATTTTGGATGCTTCTGCTTGACCTTCAGGGAAAAAACCCCTTGGCGGTCGTGTTTGGATGCGTTCTTGGATTCGATGATCTGAAGCTGGGGTTTTTCCATCCATAGGGAGTCCTCGATATTGCGCATGTAAGCGGAAACCCGGGCATTGGATTGGGCGATTCCAGCAACTTCTAGATTATCTCCAGCTTGGACGAACTTGGTCAGATACACCCCTTCCGGCAGCGTCCGTGCGAGCGCATCGAACAAATGCACTATTTCTGGCCGGCTGGATTGAAGCTGCTGGATCACCTCCATCCTGGAGATCAGCATGTCCCGCTTCTTTTCCAGATCTCGGATCTCCTCGATCTTGCGATCCAAAATTGCGATCTGGGTGGACAAATATTGATTGCGCTGCTCCTGATATTCGATTTGATCGGCGATGTACCAGTGCACCAGCAACATGACCAGGACGGTCAATCCGATGCCTAGTCCTACACTCAAGAAAAACTCCTTTTGCTGCTTGAGGCGCCGTTCCTCACGCCAGGGAAGTAGATTGATGCGAGCCATCTCAGTCAAAACTCCTCATCGCTAAACCGCAGGCGATCATCATGGCCGGAGCGTCCAGCCTCAATTCCTGGGCATTCACTCGGGGGGCTAAAGACATATCCATGAATGGATTGGCAACGATGCTCGCTACCCCCAACTTCTGTTCTACCAGCCGGTTAATCCCGCTAATCGAGGCGCACCCGCCCGCCAGCACCAAACCACTGACATCGCGATGGGAGCTAGATGACAGGAAAAATTGCAACGAGCGACCAATCTGCTGCACCATCGCATGCTTGAATGGCTCCAGCACCTCGGTCATATAGCTGTCGGGAAGCCCACCCTGCTTTTTCGCAAGCCCGGCCTCTTCATAGGACAATCCATACCGGCGTTGAATCTCCTCGGTCAACTGCTTGCCACCGAAACCCTGTTCCCGAGTGTAGATGATGCGATCTTGGTGTAACACATTGAATGTGGTCATCGTCGCCCCCACATCGGCGATGGCGATCGCGCCGTCATCAGGCAAATCAGGCAGCTGCCCCTTAAGCAGAGAGAAAGCGTTTTCCAAAGCATACGCCTCCACATCCACTACCGCCGCTTTGAGTCCGGCCAGTTCTAACGCCGCTACCCGGTTGTCCACATTTTCCCGCCGCGACGCAGCCAAAAGGACGTCATTCATTTGCGGGTTTTTGCTATTTGAGCCCAGAATCTGGAAATCTAGGCTGACCTCATCCAACGAATAAGGAATGTACTGGTCAGCTTCCAGCTCGATCTGCTCTTCCAATTCCTGCTCGGACAGAGAGGCGGGCATGGTAATCACCTTGGTGATCACCGCCGACCCCGATACAGCTACCGCCGCGTGTTTGAGGCGGGTACCGGATTTCTTGAGCACCGACTTGATCACCTTGCCGATCGCTTCTACATTGGCAATGTTCTTGTCCACCACCGCATCCACAGGGAGGGGATCGACGGCAAAGCTCTCGACCCGGAAGCGATCACCGTGCTTGCTCAGCTCGAGCAATTTGACCGCAGCGGAACTGATATCGATTCCCAAAAGGGGCGGTTGTTTGCGTCTGAATAACATAGGCGTCTCGTTTCCTTCGGGGACAAAACGTTCATTTGCTATCTTGCGCTGATCTTGGAACACCCTCGCGCAGCTTAGGTCACAGTTTGTAGTATAGTTAAAAATCAAAAATGGACCGGGCGGCGGGCGAAGGAATTCAAGCATCACCTATGTGCCTCGAACAAAATTTGTGAGCTATCCCACAGATTTTCTCGACTCGGATCATCATGTACAGACTTTTCAAAGGCTTAGCCTGGCTTACAGCAACAGCCGTAGGGCTGGGCATAGGGCTTTCGGCTGCTGTGTACTACCATCTTGCTCCGCAGCTCCCCGACCCCAGGCGCCTCCAAGACGTCGAATACCAGACCCCGCTCGAAATCTATAGCCGCGACGGCAAGCTGCTTGCCAGGTTCGGGGACAAAAAGCGTAGCCCCGTTAAGATCGATGAGATCCCCAAGATGCTTATCCACGCATTTCTAGCGGCAGAAGACAGCCGTTTCTACGAGCATCCTGGGGTCGATCTCCAAGGTCTGCTCAGGGCGGTCTGGGAGCTGTTGCGTACCGGCGACAAGCGCCAGGGAGGCAGCACCATCACCATGCAGGTGGCGCGCAATTTTTTCTTAAGCCCGGAGAAAACCTATGTCCGCAAGCTCAAGGAGATCCTGCTGGCACTCAAGATCGAGCAAACGCTGAGCAAGGATGAGATCTTAGAGCTTTATCTCAATAAGATTTATTTAGGCCACCACGCATACGGCGTCGCTGCCGCGGCACAGATTTATTACGGCAAACCGCTGGCACAATTGGATCTCGCCCAGGCTGCAATGATCGCAGGGCTCCCGAAAGCTCCCTCGCGTTTTAACCCGATCTCCAATCCAGAGCGGGCCAAAACCCGCCGGAATTACGTCTTAAACCGCATGTTGGAACTGGGCTTTATCGATCAGGATCAATATCGTCAGGCGAGCTCGCATCCTATCATCGTCTCCCTGAATCAACCCGAACAGCAGGCACCTTATGCGGCCGAATGGGTGCGCACCCTGCTATACGAACGCTACGGCGAGAATCTCTATACGGGGGGTTATCGCGTCACGACCACCATCGACAGCCGCTTGCAGGAGGCTGCCGAGGCGGCGGTTCAGGCCGCGCTCCACGCTTATGACGAACGCCACGGTTACTGGGGGGTGGAAGGCCATCTCGATAGCAATGCTTCCGAGGCGGAGAAACGGCGGGCGGTGGCGCGGCTCGGGGCAGTCGGTGCCACTGTGCCCGGCTTGGTGACAGCCATCGATAACCAATCCAAGCGCGCCCAAATCCGATTGGCTTCAGGTCAAACTGTCGAACTTGACGAGGACGGAATTCGTTGGGCCCGGCCGGTGTTGCCCGGCAATCGCCTCGGCCCTCCACCGCGCACGATCTCGGAAGTACTCAAACTTGGAGATTTGATCCGCATTCGCCAGGATCGCAACGATCATTGGCGCCTGGCGCAGATTCCGAAGGCACAGGGCGCGCTGGTGTCCCTGGACAGCAGAACCGGTGCCATCCTGGCGCTGGCGGGTGGCTATGATTTCAACCTCAGCAAGTTCAACCGTGCCATCCAGTCCCGCCGCCAACCGGGCTCGGGCTTTAAACCCGTGTTATACACAGCAGCCCTGGAAGCAGGTTTTACCCCTGCCAGTATAATCAACGATGCCCCAATCATGCTTCACATCGGGGGATCCTACTGGCGGCCGCAGAACTACAGCGGCAAATTCTATGGCCCAACCCGGTTGCGGGTAGCCCTGCGCCATTCCCGCAATCTGGTATCCATTCGTCTGCTGCAGGCAATCGGCCTCGATCGGGTCATCGAGGCTGCCCTAAGATTTGGTTTCCAACCGGATCAATTGCCCAAAGCCCCCAGCCTTGCACTGGGCAGCGGGACCGCCTCGCCGCTAGACATGGCTAGAATGTACGCGGTATTTGCCAACGGTGGGTTTCTGGTTGAACCTTTTTTAATCGACCGCATCGAACTCAACCACCAGGTCGTGGCCCAGACCCATCCGCATCCAGCCTGCGACGACTGCAAAGATGCCGCTCCCAGGGTCTTGTCGCCCGGGATCCACTATCTCATGCATACTATGTTGCAGGATGTCGTTCAGCGAGGTACGGCAGTCAAAGCCATGCAGTTGGGACGCACCGACCTGGCCGGTAAGACCGGTACCACCAACGACCAACGCGATGCCTGGTTCAACGGCTATGCGCCTCCCTTAGTCGCCATCAGCTGGATAGGATTCGATTCATCCGAATCCTTAGGGCCTGCTGAAACTGGCTCCAAAGCCGCACTCCCGATGTGGATCGACTACATGCAAACCGCCCTTAAAGGGCAGCCGGAATATCAATTCCCATTGCCGGAAGGGGTGGTTGCTGCGCTTATCGATCCTACCACCGGGCTGCGCACCGATTCTCGTCCTGAGGGGATCAGGGAATTTTTCCTCGAGGGGAATCTGCCTGCTTCTCAGCCGGCTTGGGATCTGCCTGAGTCAGGCAGACCCCAAGACTCGATATTGAACTTGCTGTTTTGAATCGACATGGAACTCCTTAACCGCAATCGCATCCGAATCGCCCAACTCAGCGCCCGGATCATCCTGGAGGAAGGCGTGAATGACTATGCAACCGCCAAGCGCAAGGCCGCCCAACGCTTGCGGCTGGATTGGGAAGAAATGCCGGACAATCAAACCATTGAAGCAGCCCTGCACGAATATCACCGCATCTTTCGCTTTCAGCATCAGCCGGCCTTTATCCGAAGCTTACGTGAAATTGCTCTGGCGGCGATGGAATTTTTGGCCGAATTCTCTCCCCGCTTGGTGGGTGCAGTGCTCGAAGGCACTGCCGGTGAATACAGTCCGATCACCCTGCACCTGTTCCCGGACACACCGGAAGCGGTGATCTGGAAGCTTGTGGAGGCAAAGATTCCCTACAAAGAAGAACCCCACCTTACGACGGCCGAACTGGAAGACCATGACGCGAGGGTTCCAGTCCTGAGCTTCTACTTTAGAGGGCGCCCGACCGAAGCATTATTGTATCCACCCAAAGCCTTGCGCCAGGCCCCCAAACACGGCACCCGCCGCGCTTCCATCAAGGCCGTGCGCTGCCTGCTTGGGGAGGAGAATCAAGACTTACGGCCTGATCCTGCAGTATGATACCGGTAACAGGATCAGTAGCAGCACTGTGTTTAGCAGGTTTCGTCAAGCCTGATTGCTACCATACTTGCGCCGGAACTTATCCACTCTGCCTGCAGTATCTACGATCTTTTGCTTGCCCGTATAGAAGGGGTGGCAGACAGAGCAGACTTCGATGTGGGTATCGCGGCCGAGGGTGGAACGGGTCTGGATAGTATTACCACAGCTGCAGGTAATGGTGACGGATTGGTATTTGGGATGAATGCCTGGCTTCATAGGGATTGCCTCAAATCAATAAGTTTTGCGAAGACAAGCTGCGTATAATAGGAAACATTTTTTCTGTTTACAAGGCCAGGCTTGTCCTGATATTGGCTGAACTATCTCGATCGCCTCCAGGCGACTCATTAAAACCGGCCCCGCACCGGCGTATCCGCAGCTTCGTCCGGCGTGCAGGCCGGCTTACTCCTGCGCAGGAGCGGGCGCTGGATACCCTGTGGCCTCGCTATGGTCTTGCGCCCGATCGGACCCTCATCCCCGAAGAGATATTCTCAAGGCCGACACCGCTCATACTGGAGATTGGCTTCGGCAACGGCGAAAGCCTGGTGCAAATGGCCACCCGGTATCCACAGTTCAACTATCTTGGTATCGAAGTCCACCGCCCAGGCGTCGGTCATCTGCTGCTGAGTCTTGCGGAACTTAACTTAGAAAACGTGCGCATTTACTGCGCCGATGCCGTAGATATCCTGAGCTTTTGTTTGGCAGAAGAAGCGCTCCATCGGATCAACATTTTCTTCCCTGACCCTTGGCCAAAGAAGCGGCACCACAAACGCCGCTTGATCCAGCCTCAGTTCGTGGCGCTACTTTCAAGCAGGCTGCAATCTGGTGGGATTCTGCATCTGGCAACCGACTGGTCTGACTATGCCCAGCATATGCAGCTTGTGATCAGCAACTGCCCGGCTTTGCAGCCGACCGACCTGGACTCTGTGCTTCCGCCCCGGCCGCCGACTAAATATGAACGGCGTGGCCGCCGTCTGGGGCATCCGGTTCAGGATCTGGCTTATCTCAAGATTTAAGAAACAGCTGCCATGTCTTCATGGGAAGACACCATGGGAACGACAGGTTCCCTGCCTTCAATTAGCGCCGCGATCTCCTCCAGTTCCTGCTGTTGCACTAACAGTGGTGCCAATGCTTGTTCCAGCTTTTCGATCTCCGATTCCAGCGATTCCCTGGACTGGTTGACTTTACGCAACACCGTCAGACGCTGCTCGATGAGTCTTTTATGCTCTTTGATCTGATGCACCAAAGGCGACAGGGCCACCGCACTCCAGTTGGCCGTCTCATGGTGGACCCGATGGAGCAGCTTGCGGGCCTTGGAGAGGACAGCAGTATACAGTTTCTGGATGACCAGATGTTGTTCCATCAGGGTGGAAGACATGCTGGTCCGGAAGGCTTCCCCTTGGTTGAACAGATCTTCCAGGGTCACTTGGTAATCGCGAATGGAGCAAGCCGGTGGTTTGAGATCCCCGTAACCTGGCTCTTTAGCGAACTTGTGGTAGACACTATTGACCAATGCCTGGGTATCCTCCACTACCTGGATACCTTCGTGAAGGATCGCGGATAAATCGTCAAACACCGCTTTCATGGCCTGCTTCATCCCATAAGTCGTGAAGCTGGTTTCCATGGATCGGATATGGTTTTTGATGATCTGATCCACGCGTTTGGGCGACAGCACATCCAGCATCCTCTTAGCCTGCATGGCAAACACCCGACGACTGGCCTGGAAGCTGTCCACGTTCTGCAGATACTGGCTCTGGTGCTGGCGGGTCTCTTCCATCAGCTGCATGGTCATATTCTCATTCTTGGTATCGAGACCGCGCAGCTCATCCAACTGCTTACGCAGCTGCCCCACTTCCGCTGCCACCACTTCAAGAGATTCCGCCACCAGATGACCGATGCCCCGAGTCACCAAATTGCGCATGAATTCGCGCCGGCTCTCCAGCACATCCCTGGCCAGATAATGCTCCAAACTGGACAAACGGCTTTTTTCCAGGAGTGTCCGGTCGCCTTTTACTTTAGCCAGTAAGGACTGTTTAGCGGACAAAGGGAAGATCAATGCCTCCTGAATACCTAAAATTCGCGCGGTCTCCTTTACCTGAGCCTGAATCGATTGCTCAATGCTGCCCTCGCTTTGGATATCGTCCCAGAGCGTGTCGATTTTGTTCATCACCACGGCCAGGTGACGCTGGCTTTTGCCATCCAAACCTCGGACGTGACGCTGCCACATATCCATGTCACTCTTGGTGACCCCGGTATCGGCAGCCAGGACGAACAGGATGGCCTGAGCGCTGGGCAGCATGCTCAGGGTCAATTCTGGCTCGGAACCCAGGGCATTGAGCCCGGGAGTATCCAGAATCACCAGACCTTCCTCGAGCAGCGGATGGGGAAAACTGATCAAGGCATGGCGCCAGCAAGGGATCTCTACACTCTCCGGTGGAATGTCGGCACCATGCTTCATATCCTCGTGGTAGAGACCGAGATGTTTGGCCTCTTCCAGACTGACCCGCTTGACTGCCACCAATTCCTGAAAAGCTTCTTGCATCTGAAGCGGGGAAGCGGGATTCAACTCGATCTGGAGCCAACGCTCAGGCTGGTCCTTATATTCGCTCAAAGAGACCTGGTCGAGGCGGCTTTCAATCGCCAGAAGACGGATATAGCTGCCCCCCTCGGAATCGTAGAAAATCTCAGTGGGGCACATGGTGGTGCGCCCAGGGGTGGAAGGCAGAAGCCTGACGCCGGTCTCGGAAAAAAACAGGGCGTTGATCAACTCGGTCTTGCCGCGTGAAAACTCCGCCACAAACGCGATCGTCATCCGCTCGGATTCCAGATTCCGGCGCATGCCCAAAATCGCCTCCGCAACCTCGGCGGTGCTGAGGTCATATTTCTTGAGCCAGGCATGGTACTTGTCGATCGCTTCGACCAGACGGCTTTTCCATTGCCCGTAGGCTTTAAGCTGGTGCTGAAAGTGCATCGTACTCATCTCCGGCAAAAACTACCTTAGGTTGCAGGCAACGCCTATATAGACTTACCTGAAGTGTAGTCCAAAAATTTACCGGGATGAGCCGGGTGAGAATCTTCCTCAAACAGCGAGCATCAATACCAATTGCTTAAGGGGCGGGATAATCAACATCTTCAAGACCTGGAGCGCGATTAGCGCGACCAGGGGGGAGAGGTCCAAGCCACCTATCGGCGGGATCAGGCGGCGGCAGGGACGCAGGATGGGTTCGGTCAGATCGGTCAATAATGAATAGACTGGATTGTAAGGGTCCGGATTGATCCAGCTCAGGATCGCCTGGATAATGACGGCATAGATGAACACGTTGAAAGCCAGATTGACCAGCTCCACTACTGCAGACCCAGCCAACAGTCCAATGCCCACCGCCCCGCCTCCCTGAAGCAGGAAAACCACATAATCACCCAGCATCTTAAGCGCCAACATCAAAACCACAGCGGCGGTATCTACCCGGCCAACGGCGGGGATGAAGCGGCGCAAGAGGCGCAGGGGCGGGTGGGTGATCTTGACCAAAAACTGACAAATCGGATTATAGAATTCGGCCTCGACCAACTGGAATAGAAACCGCAGCAGAACCGCCAAAACATAAAGCTCAAAGGCGGTGTTAACGAGAAAAACCATAGGATTGGTCAGATAGCCGCTCATCCCTCTTCCCCTAATCGGGCGGATAATTCCGCTGAACGCGCACAAGCCGCTTCCAGGGCCAGGGTAATCAGATCCTCAAAGCCGCCTTGCTGCAACACCGCCAGGGCTCGTTCGGTGGTTCCACCGGGAGAAGTCACCCGGCGGCGCAGCTCCTGTGGACCAGCCTCGGCCTCCAATGCCAGCTTAGCCGACCCAAGCGCGGTCTGTTCCACCAGTAATCTTACGGTGTTTGCATCTAGACCCAAGCTGCAGCCTGCCTTTTCCATCGCCTCCATTAGGAGGAAAAAATAGGCCGGGCCACTGCCGGAAATCGCCGTCACCGCATCCAACAGCGCTTCCCGTTCGACCCATACCGTCAATCCCACCGCCCGCAGCAGGGATTCGGCGTTATCCCTCTGCTCTGAACTGACGGCAGGATTGGCATGGAGGCCTGTGGCACCGAACTGGACTAATGCCGGCGTGTTCGGCATGGCTCGCACGATCGCCACTTCTCCACCCAACCAGCGCTCCAAATCTTGTTCCCGGACACCAGCGGCAATCGAGACGATCAAAGGTTTGCGCCGTTGCACCACCGCAGCGATCTCTTCAGCCACTTTGCGGATCTGTTGAGGTTTGACCGCCAGGACCAAGAGGTCGCAGCAGGCGACCACTTCCTGGTTTCCAGAAGCCGCGTGCACGCCGAAGCGGCTGGCTAAAGACTTAAGTTTGTCCCGGTCGATATCGCTTACCCAGATCGCATCGGCCGGGAAACCATCGGCGATCAGCCCGCCGATCAGACTGCTTGCCATATTGCCGGCACCAATAAAGCCAAACCTTAACTGATCCATGCCTGCCTCCCCAAAAAGCGCAGGAAATTCATCGCTTTTGCTTTGCTTTCGGCTTTTTTGTTCTGGGCCGAGTTTTACCATAAGTGCCACGGGCAATTTTGCCTCGCCGGGTACGCAAATCACCTTTTCCCATTGTATCCCCTTGATTTCTGCTCAACCAAAAGCCTTGCTATTCTAGCGTGGCACAAGCTGCGAAAAAAGTTCGATTCCCCAGCACCAATCCAATCCTGAATTGGTCTATACCAAAGCAAAAACTAAGGACGTGTATGACCATCCCTTCCTGTGACCAAGTAACCGGCATGATTCTGGCTGGAGGGCAAGCGCGGCGCATGCAAGGCCGAGACAAAGGGCTTGTAACCTGTGCAGGTCGCCCCTTGATCGCCTATGCCATTGAGATCCTAAAGCCTTTGTGCCGGCGGCTGCTGATCAATGCGAATCGCTCTTTGGCAAGCTATCAAGCGTTTGATCTTCCTGTGATCCCAGACCAAACCCAGGGATTCCAGGGACCTTTGGCCGGCATCCTCACCGCTTTGCGAACCGTGGATACGCCTTTTCTGGTGGCCATCCCTTGCGATAGCCCTTGCCTGAAATCGGCCACCCTGGCTAGACTGCTGAGCGCGCTGACCCAGACTCGCGCTGAGATCGCCCTAGCCCACGACGGGCAGCGCCTGCATCCGGTGGTCATCGCCCTGCGCACCGATCTGGCTGATGATCTGGCAGCCTACCTGGCAGCAGGGGAACGCAAAATCGACCGCTGGGCCCTGCACCACCGCTGGATTGCGGTGGACTGCAGCGACTGCCCTTGGCAGTTTGCCAACATCAACACTCCAGAGGAACTTGAGACGTTAGAACGAACCCTGATTAGGCAACCGACATGAACGCTGCGCACAAAATCCGCATGACCGATGCTGGATTGGCTGTCGCGGTTCCTGTAACCGCCTATGACGAGCGAGGCCGACCGCAAACCAAGGAAATCGCCGCCGAACGGGCTTTGACCGTCTATTTGGACAAATATGAGATCGTTACCCTCATGACCTTGGGCAGCCATCCGGAACTTTTGACCTTAGGGTATCTGCGCAACCAGGGACTGGTGGATTGCCTGGAGGATATCGAAGCCATCCAAGTGGACTGGGAAGTAGAAGCAGTCGCCGTTACTACCCACACAGGACGAACCGATCACTTTAAGGACAAATTAGCCCAACGCACGGTAACCACCGGTTGTGGTCAGGGCACAGTGTTCGGGCGGCTGCAGCAGCAGTTGCAGCAGATTCGCCTGCCAAAGGTGGCGGTGCGCCAATCCACCCTGTATGAACTGCTGGAAAACTTGCGCCAGTACAACGAAGTCTACAAGCGCGCCGGCGCCGTCCATGGCTGCGCCCTGTGTCAAGCCAGCGAGATCCAGTTTTTCTGTGAAGACGTAGGACGCCATAACGCGGTCGACGCCATCGCTGGCCACATGTGGCTGAACGCCATCGATGGACGGGACAAAATCTTCTACACCACCGGCCGGCTGACCTCGGAGATGGTCATCAAGGCTGCCCAGATGGAGATTCCGGTGCTGCTGTCGCGCTCGGGCATCACCCAGATGGGATTGGATATGGCCCGTCAAGCGGGTATCACCCTCATCGCCCGGGCCAAGGGGCGGTATTTTTTGGTCTTTAACGGCTGGGAGAACGTGATCTACGACGCCCCGCCACCCAGGCTGTGAGCGCTGGTTTACCATCCTCCCTTCCCGTAGCGCAGGGCCGGCGACTTGCCTTCCGGGATGCTGCAACTGGCTTTCAAGCAGCCTGTGCAAGCAGACCTTAAGTCTCAAAGAAAAACCGGTCTTCGCCAAAGGCGGGGCGCAGCTGGTCCAGCCAGCAAGCCTGATCATCGTAGCGGGCAAAGAACGGCCGCTGTACCCAGTCGGGATGGCGCCCCTGCAGAAAGCGCAACACGAATACTTTCTCGCCGCCGATCTCGGTCACTCCCTGGATCTCCACTTTGCCAGGCGTGGCGCTCATGCTGGGACCGCGGACAGTTCGTCCCAGGCCGGAAACCCGTTGGACTGCCAGGCGGTAGATCTGCCAACTCCGGGCCAGAGGCACTTCGAAGTAACGCCGCGCACCGGTGTCCCGTTCCACGAACATGTAATAAGGGACGATGCCCAGCCTGACCTGAGTCTGCCACAACCTCGCCCACACTTCAGGATCATCGTTGACATGAGCAAGCAGCGGTCCCTGGGAACGGATCACTGCACCGGTCGCGCGCAACCGGGCAATCGCCTGCCGCGCCGGTTCGGTTTCCAGCTCCCGAAAGTGGTTGTAATGCGCCATCAGCGCGACGTGTTTGCCCCCTCGAACCAGTCTCTCCAGCAATTTAAGCAGATCATCGGCATCTTCATCGGTCAGATAACGGTAAGGCCAAAAACTCAGGGATTTGGTACCGATCCGGATGGTCTGCACGCGCTCGAATTCCGGCGAGAGCAACGGCAGCAGATAATTGGCAAGATGCTTGGCCTTCATCACCATCGGGTCCCCGCCGGTGATCAGCACGTCGGTTACCTCCGAGTGCCGCCGGAGGTAATCGGATAACGCTTTCGCCTCACGGGTGGCAATGCGCAATCCCCGATCCCCGACGAACTGGGCCCAGCGGAAACAGAAACTGCAGTAACTGTGGCAGGTCTGCCCTCGGCTAGGGAAGAACAGGACTGTCTGCTGGTATTTATGCTGTAGCCCCTGGATGGGATTGCCTTTTGAGTCGCGCGGAACGTTCAGCTCCAATTGTCCGGCCGGATGCGGATTGAGGGCTTGGCGAATCGCTTGAACCCGGGACATGATTTCAGCCCTTGAGGCACCACCAGATAAAAGATCGGCCAGGGCTGAAAAATCCTCTGCTGCCAGCATACCGGGTTGAGGGAAAGTCAGCTGGAAGATGGGATCGGCGGGAACGCTGTCCCAATCAATCAGCTCTTCAACCACATAGGCGTTAACCCGAAAAGGCAACACCTGGGCAACTACTTGCATAGCAAAGCGCAACTGACGGGGAAGCTTTTGCAAAGGCGGAATGCGCCCTCGTTCCAGATCAGCAAGCGTATACACCTTGAATCGAGGACCGGCCTGGGAAAGAAGGATGCTTTTCAATGTCGCTGTTCGATGCATGGTGTCATGTTCCCTTGCCATGTGATATTGAGAGTTTACGTACTTAGAGCCTTATGACAAGTGATTGATTTTTATATATGAGCTTCCCCTTGCATTAACTACCTGGATCCTCTAAGATTTATCGTTTTAATTCAGCCCCAAATTGATCAGAGAAGGAATGCAATGAAAACCTTTAGCGCCAAGCCCCATGAAGTGAAACGTGACTGGTATGTCATCGACGCCAAAGGGAAGACATTGGGGCGCCTTGCCAGCGAAATCGCCCGGCGCCTTAGGGGGAAACACAAGCCTGAATATACCCCCCATGTAGATACTGGCGATTACATCATCGTCATCAATGCGGAAAAGGTCAAAGTCACGGGCCGCAAAGAACAGCAGAAGGTGTATCATCATCACAGCGGTTATCCCGGCGGGATCAAGTCGATCACCTTGGCCAAACAGCGCGCACAGCATCCAGAACGGATCATTGAAACCGCCGTCCGGGGGATGTTGCCCAAAAATCCTTTGGGGCGCGCCATGTTCCGCAAACTCAAGGTATACGCCGGCTCGCAGCATAACCACCAAGCCCAACAACCCAAAGTTTTGGAACTGTAACGAACCATGGCACAGATGCAGTACAACTACGGCACCGGTCGCCGCAAGACGGCCGTTGCACGCGTCTTCTTAAAACCCGGCTCGGGTCAGATCCTGGTAAATCGCAAACCTGTGGCTGAGTATTTCGGCCGCAAGACCGATTCCATGCTCGTGCGCCAGCCACTCGAATGCGTTGCAATGACCGACAAATTGGATATCATGGTAACAGTCAAAGGCGGCGGTCCCACCGGTCAGGCAGGCGCCATCCGCCACGGTATCGCCCGGGCTTTGATAGATTATGATGAAACCCTGCGTCCAGCCTTGCGCAAGGCCGGTTATGTCACCCGCGATGACCGTGAAGTAGAGCGCAAAAAGGTCGGTTTGCACAAAGCCCGCAAGCGGCCGCAGTATTCTAAACGCTGATTTTGGTACTTGGGGGATCGTCTAGCGGCAGGACAGCGGACTCTGACTCCGTTAACCGAGGTTCGAATCCTCGTCCCCCAGCCATCGATCCAAAAGCCGTCTTAAAATGGCGGCTTTTTCACATAAGTCCATGCTGAGATCCCCATTGCTGGCTTTCTGGGCTGTTTTATGCAGAGAGCTTGTGCTCGCCTTCCGCCATCGCGGAGAGCTGGCCAATCCCATGCTGTTTTTTCTGATGGTCGCCAGCTTGTACCCGCTCGGCATCAGCCCGGAGCCTCAGATCCTGCGCACCATTGCCCCAGGCGCCGTGTGGATCGCCGCCCTTTTGGCTGCTTTATTCTCGCTGGAGAACCTGTTTCGGGCCGATTTTCACGATGGCACCTTAGAACAACTCCTGTTAAGTCCTCATCCGCTTCCCCTGCTGATCATTGCGAAGGTCTTGGCGCACTGGCTGGTCAGCGGCCTGCCGATGCTGCTCCTGGCCCCGGTACTGGGGCTGCTGTTCGACCTGCCGGCCCCAGGCCTTTGGGCGCTGATCGCCACCTTGGCCCTGGGAACCCCTCTCCTTAGCTTGATCGGTGCCATCGGAACGGCTTTGACCGTAGGCTTAAGGCGCGGTGGAATCTTGCTCACGCTCCTGGTGATGCCGTTCTACATCCCAGTGTTGATCTTCGCCACCAATGCGGTATCGGCGGCAGCAGCCGGGATGCCGATTTCCGGCCAGTTATATTTCCTAGCCGCGCTCCTGGTCCTGGCTCTGACCCTAATTCCTCTCGCTCTGGCCGCAGCGGTACGTATCAGTTTGAGCTGAGTGTTTTCTGATATTATTTATTTCAAGTCTGGCGCAAGACCTATGTGGGCGTTCCTGCACAAACTGGCTTCTCCAAAACACTTCTACCGCATCACTGCTCTCTGGATTCCATGGCTGGGCGGCATCACCACGCTGCTTTTGATCGCCGGTTTGTACTTGGGGCTGTGGGTCGCCCCACCCGATTACCAGCAGGGGGACAGCTACCGGATCATGTACGTACACGTCCCTGCGGCTTGGATGTCCTTATTCGTCTACGTGTTCATGGCTGTGGCCGGCGGCATCGGCCTGATCTGGAACATGAAGCTGGCCGACATCCTGGCCGCCGGTTCCGCCTCCATCGGTGCTTCGTTTACCCTGTTGGCATTGGTCACCGGCGCGATCTGGGGCAAACCCATGTGGGGCACCTTTTGGGTCTGGGACGCGCGCCTGACTTCCGAGCTGATTTTGCTATTCCTATATCTGGGCTACATCGCCCTCCAGACCGCGATCGAGGATCCCCGCACTGCCGCTCGCGCCGGGGCAATCCTGGCCATCGTCGGCAGCGTCAACATCCCCATCATCCACTATTCGGTGGAATGGTGGAACACCCTGCATCAGGGCCCCACCGTCACCCGCCTCGGCAGGCCGGCCATTCATTCCAGCATGCTCTGGCCGCTGCTCATCATGGCACTGGCCTTTCAGCTGTATTTCTTCACCGTCTTGTTGATGCGGGCGCGGGTCGAACTGCTCTGGCGCGAGCGGCGCAGCCGCTGGGTACAAGAACTGTTCGGGAACTCTAAAGTGCCTGAGTTTTCAAACAGCGAAGAGGCAGCGTCATGATCTGGTCAGACTTCATGGCTATGGGCGGTTACGGCGCGTATGTGTGGAGTGCCTATGGCCTGTCCGCGCTGGTTCTGAGCTGGAATCTGATCGCCCTGAGACTGAGGCGGCGCGAGGTCATGCGCAATTTAAAGCGACTTTACCAGGAGGAGAACTTACCTTCATGACTCCCCGTCACCGGCGTATGCTTTTGGTCAGCGTCCTCGTGATCGGCGTCAGCGTGGCTACCTTCCTTGCCTTGGCTGCGTTCCAGAAAAATCTGTTGTACTTTTACACTCCATCCCAGATTCAGGCGGGAGAAGCCCCCACCGGCTATGCCTTTCGGGTCGGAGGGCTGGTGGAGAACGCCAGCGTCCGGCGCGACCCAGGGAGCCTGGCGGTACGCTTTACCCTGACCGACGGCGCCGCCAAAGTGACGGTGGTCTATGAAGGCATCCTGCCGGACCTGTTCCGGGAAGGCCAAGGGATCATCGCCATCGGCCGATTGCAAGCGGATGGGATTTTCAAAGCGGATCAGGTGCTCGCCAAGCACGACGAAAATTACATGCCGCCGGAAGTCGCCGAGACCCTCAAACAGACCGGCAGACTACCGCCTGTGAATGATTTCAGACAGGTGCGTCCATGACCGCGGAAATCGGCCAGTTGGCCTTGATCATGGCCCTGTTGATGGCGGCTATGCAGGCGTTTTTTCCTTTGGCCGGCACGCTCCTTAAACTCCCCCTCTGGATGACAGTCGGGCGCCCCGCCGCCCGCGCCCAGTGCCTGTTTCTGGCGGTGGCTTTCTGGTGCCTAGTGCAGGCCTTCATCGGCAACGATTTCTCGATTCGCTATGTCGCCCAACACTCCAACTCGGCCCTGCCTCTGTTCTACCGGATCACCGCGGTGTGGGGCGCACACGAGGGCTCGGTGCTGCTATGGGCATTGATTCTGGGGCTGTGGACCGCGGCGGTGAGCATCTTCAACCGGGGGCTTGCCGAGCTTTTCGTCGCCAGGGTACTGGGGGTGCTGGGCTTGGTCAGCAGTGGGATCTTGCTGTTCATCCTGTTTACTTCCAATCCCTTCGAGCGGCTGGTCCCAGCGCCCCTGGACGGCCAAGACCTCAATCCGCTCCTGCAGGACTTCGGCCTGGCAGTCCATCCCCCGATGCTCTACATGGGCTATGTGGGGATGGCGGTTCCTTTCAGCTTCGCCATCGCCGCCTTGCTCTCCGGCTCCCTAGACGCCGCCTGGGCACGCTGGTCGCGCCCTTGGACCCTGACGGCGTGGGCGTTTCTCACCCTAGGCATCACCCTCGGCTCGTGGTGGGCCTACTACGAACTGGGCTGGGGTGGCTGGTGGTTCTGGGATCCGGTGGAAAACGCTTCCTTCATGCCCTGGCTGATGGCCACCGCCCTGATCCACAGCCTGGCGGTGACGGAAAAGCGCGGCGCCTTCAAGGCCTGGACCGTGCTGCTTGCGATCTTTGCCTTTTCCTTGAGCCTGCTTGGGATGTTCCTGGTCCGTTCCGGGGTGCTGGTGTCGGTCCACGCTTTTGCCAACGATCCCAAGCGGGGATTGTTCATCCTCATTTTCCTTGGGCTGGTAATCAGCGCCTCGCTTCTTTTGTACGCCCTGCGCGCCCCCAAGGTGAAAGACCACGCCCGCTTCCACTGGTTCTCCAAGGAATCTTTGCTGCTCCTCAATAATATTCTATTGGTCACTGCCGCTGCCAGCGTGCTTGTGGGCACCCTCTATCCCCTGCTGCTCGACGCCTTGGGACTGGGCAAGATTTCCGTAGGACCGCCCTACTTCAGCAGCGTTTTCACCCCGTTGGCCGCTCCCCTGTTCCTGTGCGCTGGGATCGGGCCACTGGTGGCCTGGCGGTGCGGAGAGTTTCCCCGCCTGTGGCGTCAGGTGCGCTGGTGCATCCCGGCCAGCCTTGGCGCTGCCATCCTGACGAGCGCAGTCTTGTTCGATCCTAACCATCTCAAGACCTTAGCTGCTTTGAGCTGCGCCTTCTGGCTGGCGACCACATCCATCCTGCCGCTTTGGCACCGGCTGCGCAACCGCTCAGGCCTTTTCGGTTTGCGGCAACCTGGCGGTTTTTACGGCATGACTCTAGCCCACTTGGGGCTTGCAGTGTTTCTGATTGGCGTGACCATCTCCAATCATTACAGCGTTGAGAAGACCGTTCGCCTCGCCCCGGGCGAGTCTGCGGAACTTGGCGGTTACACTTTCGTTTTTAAGGGAATCCGCGAGGTCAACGGTCCCAATTACTTGGCGGACGAAGGCTTGTTCGAAGTCTGGCAGGAAGGTAATCGGATTGCAATTCTCACCCCGGAAAAAAGGTTTTATCGGATCCAGCGCAACGTGATGACCGAGTCCGCCATCGACCCGGGGTTGCGCCGCGATCTCTACGTCGCGCTCGGCGAGGCGCTGGAAGGCGATGCCTGGAGCGTGCGCTTGTACGTGAAACCCGCGATCCGCTGGATTTGGCTTGGAGGGTTTTTGATGATGCTGGGCGGCTTCCTGGCTGCCGCCGACCGGCGCTACCGAATCGTCAAAGCTTGGCGACACCCAGCTTTATCCTTACGACAAACCCATAGGTCTGCTCCCACGTCGGTGCCTTCCTGATATGCTCAAGTATCTTTTGCCTCTGGGGCTGTTCGCAGCGCTCTTGATTTTCCTCGGCATAGGCTTGACCCTTAACCCGCGCGAGATACCCTCGCCCCTGATCGGAAAACCTGCTCCCCATTTCCTACTGCCGCGCCTGGACGATCCCACCCAGCCCGTCTCCAGCGAGATTTTCCAAGGCAAAGTCAGCCTGCTCAACGTCTGGGCCTCCTGGTGTGCGGCCTGCCGGCAGGAGCATCCGGTATTGATGGAGCTCAAGCGCCGCAGTGAGGCCACGCTCGTGGGCCTCAATTACAAGGATAGCCGGGATGAAGCGCTCGCGGTGCTTCAGCAGTCCGGCAATCCTTACCAGGTTAACGCTTTCGATGCCGACGGCAAGGTAGCGATCGACTGGGGGGTGTATGGGGTGCCGGAAACCTTCGTCATCGACAAGCACGGGATCATCCGTTACAAACACATAGGCGCCATCACCCCTGAGGACTGGGAAGAGAAACTGGCCCCACTGGTCCGCTACCTGGAGAAACAGCCGTGAAACTATTCCTCTTTTTGCTGCTTGCAGTTACCCCGGCCTTGGCCGGAGTCGAGGTGCGCCAGTTTCCCGATCCCCGGCTGGAGACCCGCTATCAGCGCCTGATCGAAGAACTGCGCTGCCTGGTCTGCCAAAATCAATCCCTGGCCGATTCCAATGCGGATCTGGCGGAAGATTTGCGGGGGGAGGTTTACACCATGTTGCTGGCCGGCAAAAACGACCGGCAAATCATCGATTTTCTGGTCAACCGCTACGGCGACTTCGTGCTCTACCGTCCGCCGCTGAAGGCAACCACCTTCCTGCTTTGGTTCGGTCCCTTCATCGCCTTGGCCTTAGGGGTATTTGCTCTTTGGCTGCTGACCCGCAGCCGCAGGCCTCAGGCGCCCGCCGCCCTAAGTGAAGAGGAGCGCCGCCACCTTGAATCCCTTTGGCAAGACGACCCATGACTGGCTTTTGGCTTATCGCAGCAGGCTTGGTACTTTTAGCGTATGGACTGTTCTGGTGGAGCCTGCGCCGACCGCCTACGCTGGACGAGCGAGCTCAGCTGGATGCCAATCTGCTTGTCCATCGCAGCCGTCGCCTAGAACTGGCGCAGGAGCTGCGGGAGGGGAAAATCTCAAGCTCCCAGTTCAATGAGCTGATCGCCGAACTGGACCGGGAATTGCTCGACCTGACACCCCAGCCAATCCCAGTCGGTCGTACCGAAAGTTTCAAGGGCCTGGCCACCGTCGTCGCCACCCTGGTCGTCATCCCACTGATCGCTTTGACGCTTTATTTCAGCCTAGGGCGTGTGGACCTGATCAGCGCTGGAACCACGCCGCCAAATGCCCAAGCCATGCCAGATTCTTTGGAGGCCGGGGTGCAACGCCTCAAGCTTCGCCTTCGAGACAATCCCGATGACCCCGAGGGATGGCTGCTGCTAGGACGCAGCTATCAAGCGCTGGGCCAGGCTGACCAAGCTAAAACTGCCTACGAACAGGCGCTGCGCCTGCTGCCTGAAAACCTGGATCTGAAAGCCCGCTATGCCGAAGTGCTGGCCCAACTCCAGGGAGGCGACCTCCGCGGCCAGCCACAGCAGCTGTTGCAAGAAATACTCAAGGCCGATCCCAACCACCCTTACGCCCTGTGGCTGTCCGGCCTGGCGGCACTCCACCAAGGCGAGCGCGAACTGGCGCGTCGGCATTGGCAGGCACTGCTCTATCAAATACCGCCGGACAGTTCGGCGGCAAGCCAGTTGCGCGAGATGATGGCCAAGGCGGGGCTTACCTCCGATGACCAGCTACCTGCCCCGGCGCCGGTGCGGGTACAGGTCAAGGTACAACTGGCGCCTGGCCTGACCTCGCGCGCTCATCCTGAGGATACGGTGTATATTTTCGCCCGCGCTGCCCGAGGCCCCCCTATGCCTTTGGCCATCATCCGCAAACAGGTGAAAGACCTTCCCCTCACGGTGACTTTGGATGACTCCATGGCCATGGTGCCGCAGATGAAGCTGTCCAACTTCGAGCGCGTCGTCCTCGGCGCCCGGGTGGCCAAGTCCGGTAACGCCCAAGGGGCACCTGGGGACCTAGAGGGCTGGACAAACGAGATTTCGACCGAGCAAGATAAACCCCAGACAATCGTCATCGACCAGGTCCGTTCATGATCGAGCTGCACAAAACCGATGCCCTGATCATCGTCGACGTCCAAAACGATTTTCTTCCAGGCGGATCCCTGGCGGTTGCAAGCGGGGATCAAATCGTCCCGGTGCTGAACGATTACATCGAACGCTTTGCCGCCAAGGAGCTGCCTATCTTTGCGACCCGTGACTGGCATCCGCCCGATCACTGCTCATTCCAATCCCGCGGAGGTCCCTGGCCGCCGCACTGCATCGCCGGTACCCGGGGGGCACAATTTGCCATCGATCTCAACCTACCTCGGCAGGTGCGGATCATCTCCAAGGCTACCGATCCCGACCTTGAAGTCTACTCTGGTTTCGACCGCACGGATCTGGAAAAACAACTTCGGCAGCTAGGCATCCGGCGCTTGTTCATCGGCGGACTGGCGACCGACTACTGCGTCCTCAACACGGTACGGGATGCCTGCCGGGCCGGATTCGAGGTGTGCCTGTTACGCGATGCCGTCTGCGCCGTCAATGTCAATCCCGGCGACGAACAAAAGGCCCTGGACGAAATGCAGCGCCTGGGAGCCGGTTTCATCACCCTCAAGGACCTCAAATGAGCTCAGTCCTCCTCACCGACCTGTACCAGCTCACCATGCTCCAGGCTTACTGGTACGAAGGGATGGAGGAGACCGCCGCGTTCGAGCTGTTCGTGCGCAAATTTCCCCCAAACCGTAATTTTCTAATTGCTGCCGGGCTAGAGCAGGCGCTCGAATATCTGGAGCAACTGGCCTTCACCGACGAGGAATGCGAATTCCTGGCCCAAAGCGGCTTGTTCGATCCCAAGTTCATCGATCAGCTGAAACGCTTTCGGTTTACCGGCGATGTGGACGCGATGCCAGAAGGGACGGTGTTTTTTCCCAACGAACCCATCCTACGCGTGGTCGCTCCCTTGCCCCAGGCGCAATTGGTGGAGACCCGGCTGATCAACCTGCTCCAGTTCCAGACCCTGATCGCTTCCAAAGCGGCCCGCTGCGTGCTCGCCGCGCCCGGGAAACTCCTGGTGGATTTCGGCCTGCGCCGCGCCCACGGGTTCGAGGCCGGTTTGCTCGCCGCGCGCGCTGCGTATCTGGCAGGTTTTGCCGGGACCTCTAACGTCCTGGCCGGGATGCGCTTTGGGATTCCCATCTTCGGCACCATGGCCCATTCCTACATCATGGCCCACGCCGACGAACTGGCGGCCTTTCGGCAATTCGCCAGGTCCCAACCCCGCAACGTGGTCCTCTTGATCGACACCCACCTATGCGCCCGATGCACGGTGCGGGTGACATGCATACGACGAGCAATGACGCAGATCGTGTGGCAATATACACCGTAGTTTAATTTCGGTTTAATTTCGAAAGGAGGTCTGATCATGTCCTACACCCGATTCCTCATGCTGCTCACCTTGTTGCTGCCCCAGGCCGTGGCGGCGGTACCCACCGACATCTTCTTCCCATCGACCACGGTGGTTCATACCGGCTACCGTTCAAGTCCCTTTGGCCCGCAGCCATACGAATACGTCGAGATCGGTCCCTGGCACTTCGAGACGCCTGGAAACGAGCTCACCGTGGGCAGTAGCGGCGGACTTGGGGATTCTGCAGGGGTGGTCACCAAATATGCCATGCCGCTCAAGATCACGCGTACCGATGGCCAGCCCTTCTCCTTCATAGGCGTGGAACTGGTCGCACATTGGGCATTGTTCTGTCCTGGGGGTTATTGCGGAATAGACCCCATTAAGTTCACGGGGTATGCACCTGGCAATCCGACCCCCTTTGATTTCAGCCAATCCCTGCCTGGTTTGGCCGACCAATACGTCATCATCGACGTTGCCGCACTCGATTCGCGATTCAACGAGGTCAATGCTGTGCAGATATACACAAACGATCCTTTCCTTCTGAGACGGGTCACGGTCGAGTACCCAACTGCCACACCTACACCCGGGCCGGCGCCTACACCCGGGCCGGCGCCTACACCCGTGCCGGAGCCTGCGACTTGGTGGTTGATGGGGGTGGGCATATCGCTGTTGGGATGGCGGTTGCGGGCGAGGGGACCGGTTTGAGCGACGGCGCCGGCCATCGCGGCCGAAGCGGAAAAATCAGACCTTCATGGTCGATCGGCCGGGCCAAAGGGGCCGGAAAGCTGACCACGAGCCACTGGCGCGAGATGCACGGTGAGGCGTCGACACCCGGTCGTTTCTGCCCTCACCAAGTGCGCGGTCAGACCGCCGCATGCAGGACGCCAAGAGAAATATCGCTGCGCGACCCGATGGCCGCGCAGCGTGGCGTTGGCCGCTTCACTCGGCAACGGTTGCGCCGAGGTCAGCCTTGGCCGAACGGTGTATATTTTCGCCCGCGCTGCCCGAGGCCCCCCTATGCCTTTGGCCATCATCCGCAAACAGGTGAAAGACCTTCCCCTCACGGTGACTTTGGATGACTCCATGGCCATGGTGCCGCAGATGAAGCTGTCCAACTTCGAGCGCGTCGTCCTCGGCGCCCGGGTGGCCAAGTCCGGTAACGCCCAAGGGGCACCTGGGGACCTAGAGGGCTGGACAAACGAGATTTCGACCGAGCAAGATAAACCCCAGACAATCGTCATCGACCAGGTCCGTTCATGATCGAGCTGCACAAAACCGATGCCCTGATCATCGTCGACGTCCAAAACGATTTTCTTCCAGGCGGATCCCTGGCGGTTGCAAGCGGGGATCAAATCGTCCCGGTGCTGAACGATTACATCGAACGCTTTGCCGCCAAGGAGCTGCCTATCTTTGCGACCCGTGACTGGCATCCGCCCGATCACTGCTCATTCCAATCCCGCGGAGGTCCCTGGCCGCCGCACTGCATCGCCGGTACCCGGGGGGCACAATTTGCCATCGATCTCAACCTACCTCGGCAGGTGCGGATCATCTCCAAGGCTACCGATCCCGACCTTGAAGTCTACTCTGGTTTCGACCGCACGGATCTGGAAAAACAACTTCGGCAGCTAGGCATCCGGCGCTTGTTCATCGGCGGACTGGCGACCGACTACTGCGTCCTCAACACGGTACGGGATGCCTGCCGGGCCGGATTCGAGGTGTGCCTGTTACGCGATGCCGTCTGCGCCGTCAATGTCAATCCCGGCGACGAACAAAAGGCCCTGGACGAAATGCAGCGCCTGGGAGCCGGTTTCATCACCCTCAAGGACCTCAAATGAGCTCAGTCCTCCTCACCGACCTGTACCAGCTCACCATGCTCCAGGCTTACTGGTACGAAGGGATGGAGGAGACCGCCGCGTTCGAGCTGTTCGTGCGCAAATTTCCCCCAAACCGTAATTTTCTAATTGCTGCCGGGCTAGAGCAGGCGCTCGAATATCTGGAGCAACTGGCCTTCACCGACGAGGAATGCGAATTCCTGGCCCAAAGCGGCTTGTTCGATCCCAAGTTCATCGATCAGCTGAAACGCTTTCGGTTTACCGGCGATGTGGACGCGATGCCAGAAGGGACGGTGTTTTTTCCCAACGAACCCATCCTACGCGTGGTCGCTCCCTTGCCCCAGGCGCAATTGGTGGAGACCCGGCTGATCAACCTGCTCCAGTTCCAGACCCTGATCGCTTCCAAAGCGGCCCGCTGCGTGCTCGCCGCGCCCGGGAAACTCCTGGTGGATTTCGGCCTGCGCCGCGCCCACGGGTTCGAGGCCGGTTTGCTCGCCGCGCGCGCTGCGTATCTGGCAGGTTTTGCCGGGACCTCTAACGTCCTGGCCGGGATGCGCTTTGGGATTCCCATCTTCGGCACCATGGCCCATTCCTACATCATGGCCCACGCCGACGAACTGGCGGCCTTTCGGCAATTCGCCAGGTCCCAACCCCGCAACGTGGTCCTCTTGATCGACACCTATGACACCCTGGCAGCGGTAGACAAGGTCATCGCCCTGGCGCCAGAGCTAGCGAAGGAAAACATCCCCATCAAGGCGGTGCGCATCGACAGCGGGGATTTGGAATCCTTAAGCCTAGCCGTGCGCCGGAAATTGGATGCAGCCGGACTCAAATCGATCGGCATCTTTGCCAGCGGCGACTTGGACGAATACGCTCTGAAGCGTTTTATCGACCACGCTGCCCCCATCGACGGCTTCGGCGTCGGCACCAAGCTCACCACTTCCAGCGACGCTCCCTATCTCAACAGCGCCTACAAGCTCCAGGAATACGCCGGCATCCCCAGGCGCAAGGTCTCCGAGGGCAAACAAACCTGGCCGGGGCGCAAGCAGATATACCGGTACTACCTGAACAGGTGCTTGCAGAAGGACATCCTCACCACCCTGGACGATACCTTGGACGGCCAGCCCCTGCTCCAACCGGTCATGCGGACAGGTCTTCGCCTTGGCCCGCCGGAGGCGCTGGCGACCATTCGGGAACGCTGTGCAGCTCAGCTTTCAGCTTTACCGGAACCGCTCAAAACCATCGAAGCGGCCGATTATCCGGTCGAAGTCTCCCCTGCCCTCAAGGGTCTGACCGAGGAAACCGATCGCAGACTGGGACTCAATTGAGCAAGTTCAGCGACGGCCTTGCCCTAACTTGCAAACCTGCCAGGATTTTCGGTCGAAACGGTAAAACGATGGCGTCAATCCTGAGGATGCGACTTAAAGCGCAGCTTTACAGGCACCTGACCTGGCTGGGTTTAGTGCTCGTTTTGGCTGCCTGCAGCAACATCCAGCCGATCCCAGTCACGGGTGAGCCCAAGATCATCCCTGGTTTTTTCGTCGCCACCGATGGCTTTCGTCTTCCTTTGCACACCTGGCTGCCCGAAGGAAGCCCAAGTGCAGTGATCGTCGCCCTGCACGGTTTCAACGATTACGGCCGCTTCATCGAGCAGCCGGCCAGGTTCTTCCGAACCGAGAGCATCGCGGTGTACGCCTACGATCAGCGCGGCTTCGGCGCCACTCCCAACCGCGGCAGGTGGGCCGGCGTGGATGCTTACGTTCAGGATCTGATCAGTTGCGCTGGACTGCTCCGCCAGCGCTATCCTAAAACACCCTTGTATGTTTTGGGAGAGAGCATGGGCGGGGCAGTGGCCATCGTCGCTGCCAGCCGGGGTCTGGCCCGGTATGCCGACGGCTTGATCTTGGCTGCGCCGGCAATCTGGGCGCGCAGGTTTATGCCCTGGTATCAACGCAGTCTCTTGTGGCTGGCCAGCCGACTGCTCCCCTGGGTCACGGTGACTGGCGAGGGATTGGACATCCTGGCTTCGGACAATTTGGAGATGCTGCGCGCTTTGGGCCGTGATCCTTTGGTCATCAAGGCGACCCGAATCGATGCCATCGCAGGGTTAAGCAACCTGATGGATCAGGCAATGGCGGCAGCCCCCCAACTCCACTTGCCGACTTTGTATTTATACGGCGCCAGGGATCAGGTCATACCGCCGCGTCCTACCCGTCACTTCCTACGCCTAGTTGATCCGGCCGCAATCCGGCTGGCCTGGTACAAACAGGGTTATCACATGTTACTGCGAGACTTGCACGCCGACCAGTATTGGCGTGATATTGTAACCTGGATTAAGACGCCGAACCTGCCCCTGCCGTCTGGCGCAGATCGCCATGCCGACGCATTGGTAGCCAGACACGACAGCAAGCAATCCAACTAAGAGGGACACTCATGCAGCAACCCGATCCGCTCGAACGAATGTGGCTTAAGGCCATCGAGATGCTAGAAAGCGCTGAGCGCTTCAACCGGCTGCTGTTCTACATCCAACGTTCCCGCAGCCGAGTGCCCGCGTGGGAGCCTCCCATCGACATCGTCGAAGGCCTAGACGGGCTGCGCATCACTGCAGTCGTTCCGGGAATCACACCAGAGATGGTGGAAATCACCCTGGAAGGCGGGATGCTCAGGATCTCAGGCGAGCGACCGCCACCGGTAATGCCCGGCACGACCCAAATCCATCGGCTGGAAATCCCCTATGGCCGCTTCGAGCGTCGTATCCATTTACCTCCAGGGCAGTATGAATTGATCGAATCCGGATACCAGCGCGGCTGCCTGGAGCTGTGCTTTCGCAAACGAACCTAAAGGACAAGTGACAACGCCATGACCGAAGCACAAAACCAAACCACTGATCAAAAAAACATCCTGGAATTACCGCAAAACGCCATTCCGATCATTCCGGTCCGTAACGTCGTCCTATTTCCGGGGGTGATCATCCCGCTAACCATCGGCCGGGACCGGTCCATCGCCGCCGCCCAGCAAGCCCTCAAGGCAGAGCAGCCGGTAGGTCTGGTACTGCAGCAGGATCCGAGCATCGACAACCCGATGCCCAGCGATCTCCATAGCGTCGGCACCACTGCCACCATCCTGCGTTATGTGACTGCGCCGGACGGCACTCATCACCTCGTCTGCCAGGGGGAACAACGTTTTCGCGTCAGGCAATACTTGGAAGGCTACCCTTTCCTGGTGGCGAGAATCGAGCCGATTCAGGAACAGGAAGTAACCAGCGCTGAAATCGAAGCGCGCGTGTTGGAACTCAAAAAACTGATCAGCGAACTTTTGGAGTTGATGCCGCAGGCACCCTCCGAGTTGGTCAATGCAGTCCAGCAGATCACCTCGCCGACGATACTCGCGGACATGATCGCAGCCTTCATCGACATCGAGCCGGAACAAAAGCAAAAACTCCTGGAGACCAGTGAGGTAGCAGAGCGCCTCGACCGCCTCATCGACACCCTCACCCACCGGCTGAAGGTGCTGCGCCTGTCCAAGGAAATCAGCGACCGGACCAAAAAGAGCATGGACGAACGCCAGCGGGAATTCCTGCTGCGCGAACAGCTCAAGACCATCCAGAAGGAACTGGGCGAAGGCGAGGAGCGGGTAGAGGAAATCGAAGAGCTGCGCCGGGCGATCGAGCAAGCCGGCATGCTGGAGGAGGTTAAAGAGCACGCCCTCAAGGAGCTCAAACGCTTAGAAAGGATGCACGAATCCCAGGCCGAATACGGCATGCTGCGCACCTACCTGGAGTGGTTGGTAGAACTGCCCTGGGCCAAGGAGACCGAAGAGAAGCTGGACATCACCCAGGCGCGCCAGATTTTAGACGACGACCATCACGACTTGGACAAGGTCAAACGTCGGATTCTGGAATACCTGGCGGTGCGCAAACTCAATCCTACCGGCAAAGGCCCGATTATGTGTTTTATCGGCCCGCCGGGCGTGGGTAAGACTTCTTTAGGACAATCCATCGCTAAAGCCACCGGGCGCAAGTTCGTGCGCGTGGCCCTGGGAGGGCTCCACGATGAGGCCGAGATCCGCGGTCACCGGCGCACCTACATCGGCGCGATGCCCGGCAAGATCATCCAGGCGATCCGCAAGGCTGGGGCACGCAACTGCGTGATGATGCTGGATGAGATCGACAAGCTCGGGATGGGCGCTTTTCACGGCGACCCGGCTGCTGCGCTCCTTGAGGTCTTGGACCCGGAGCAGAACGTCCACTTCGTCGACAATTATCTGGGCGTGGCGTTCGACTTGAGCAAGGTGATGTTCATCTGCACCGCCAATGTCCTAGACCCAATTCCAGGCCCCTTGCGCGACCGGATGGAGATCATCGAGATTCCTGGCTACACGGAAACCGACAAGCTCCAGATCGCACGCCGTTATCTGGTCCGGAGGCAACTTGAGGCGTGCGGCCTTAACCCTTCGCAATGCGAGATCACCGATACCGCCTTGCTTACCATCATCCACCACTACACCCGCGAGGCGGGGGTACGCAATCTAGAGCGCGAGATCGGAGCAGTGTTCCGCTGGGGAGCGGTACAAATCGCTGAGGGCAAGGCGGAGAAAATCTCCATCGACGTAGAGGCCGTCAAAAACATCCTCGGTGCCCCCCGCTACGAGAGCGAAGTGGCGATGCGGACCAGCATCCCCGGCGTGGCCACCGGTCTTGCCTGGACCCCGGTAGGCGGAGATATTCTGTTCATCGAAGCCACCCGCACCCCAGGCTCTGGCAAGCTGATCCTGACCGGACATCTGGGGGATGTGATGAAAGAAAGCGCCCAGGCGGCATTGACCTTGGTAAAAGCCCGCTACGACAAGCTGGGAATCGACGCCAAGGTATTTACCGACAGCGACGTCCACGTGCACGTCCCAGCCGGCGCCACCCCCAAGGACGGTCCCAGCGCCGGCGTGGCGATCTTCGTGGCTTTGGTGTCCCTGTTCACCGGCAAGCCGGTGCGCCCGGATGTGGCCATGACCGGCGAGATTAGCCTGCGCGGCCTAGTCCTGCCGGTAGGCGGGATCAAGGAAAAGGTCCTGGCTGCTCTTCAGGCCGGCATCCAAGCTGTGATGCTCCCGGCCAGAAATCAAAAGGAGTGGGAAGAAATCCCGCAAGAGGCGCGAGCAAAGCTGCGCTTTGTGTGGCTGGAAAACGTAGATCAAGCAATTGAAACGGCGCTCAGTCCTCAAAGCTCTCAGCCTGCTCAATCTGCTGTGGAAGTTGCCTTAAGGTAACGGCAAAACCACCCGCTGGTAAGCCGCGCGACTTCCTCTAGTGTGCCCGGCTCCTCAAACAAATGGGTGGCGCCGGGCACAATCGCAAGACGCCACATAGTCTTAAGCATGCAGCTGGCCTGCTGGTTCAGCTCGATCACCGGAAAGTCTAGCCCTCCGACGATCAGCAAGGTCGGCGCCTTGACCTGGGTTAAAGCCTCCCCGGCAAGATCCGGCCGCCCCCCGCGCGAAACCACGGCTTTGACCTGATCTGGCCTTTTGGCTGCGGCGATCAGGGCTGCAGCCGCGCCGGTACTGGCACCAAACAGCCCGATCGGCAAATTTTGCAACTTAGGCTGGTGATGTGCCCAATCCACTGCCGCAATCAGGCGCGCAGCTAATAGGGGAATATCAAAGCGCAGCTTAGCGGTCTGTTGATCGAACTGTTCTTCCTCAGCCGTCAACAGGTCAAACAGCAAGGTCGCCAGCCCATCCTCGTTCAAGCTTGCGGCGACAAAGCGGTTTCTTGGGCTGAAACGGCTGCTGCCTGAGCCGTGGGCGAATAAGATTAGACCGACGCTCCCTTCGGGTAAAGCAAGCGTTCCTGGTAAAAGAGCTTCCTCGGCTTGTACCACCACCTCTTGGGTGGAAACTGGTTTCTTTTTCATAGAACCTCCGCCAGGAAACCCGCGATTTCAATCGCGGGAGGAATCATGTGGTGTAAACTGTGATGCATGGTGGATATTGTCGGCGTCACCAAGAGGCGGTAAGCGATGATGCGCACGGCGTCGATCCGGCTGGAAACCGGCGCAGAGCAGGCCAAAGCGCTTGCAGCGCTGCAGGCGGCCTATGTTGACGCCTGCAACCGTCTCGTTCCCCTTGTCCGCGAGCATCGCGTCTGGAACCGGGTAGCGTTGCACCAGCGCGCCTACACGATGCTGCGCGAAGCGACCCCGCTGGGCAGCCAGATGTGCTGCAAGGCCATCTTCTCGGTGCGTACAAGGCGCAAAAGGGGCTCGGGCGCATCAGGAAGGACGCGCCGATCCCGGAAATCCGTTTCGACCGCGCCAGCGTGCACTTCGACAAGCGCACCTATTCCCTTAAGGGCGAGACGGTCTCCGCTCCACACCCTCGACGGGCGCATCACAGTGCCCATGCGCCTTGGCGAACACCAGCGCCGTATCCTCGACTCCGGCCAGCCGAAGGAAGCGGAACTGGTCTTGCGCAACGGGAAGTGGTTCTTCAACCTAGTCGTCGAATCTGGCGCTGTGCAACCTGTGGCATCCGGCCATCTGATGGGCGTGGATATCGGAGAACACAACCACGGGCAAGGTCTTGCGCGACCGCTACCTTGCCCTGCGCTGTCGTATTGAGGCCTGCGGCATCCGGAGCGCAAAACAGAAGCTCCGGCAGGTCTCTGGCAAAGAGGCGCGGCGTGACGAGCAAGGCGATTGTGGCTGAGGCTATTCGCATCGGTGTGACGCATATCCTGGGGCGGATCATGGCTGGAAAGCGCATGCGCGCCCGTCTGCACCGCTTGGCGTGGCGGCAGTTGCAGACTTTCGTCGAATACAAGGCCAAGGCGGCGGGCATCGCGGTCGAGTACGTCAACCCAGCCTACACCAGCCAGACCTGCTCGTGTTGTGGATGGTTGTGGAAGCGCTCGAAGCATCGTTTAGGGTGCCCACACTGTGGTCTCCTGGCGCACAGCGACTTGAACGCAAGTCGAAACCTTGCCCGGATCGACAGCTGGGCTCCGCTGTCGAGGGCGGTCGTAAATACGCCTGATGTTGGGAGCGTGGATATGGGCAACCATGTCTGCGCTTCACAATAAAGCCTGCGCCTTCAGTAGCGGGTTGTTTACAGTCAATCCCCGCGATACGCTGGCGGGAGCATCTTAATCCCTTTTCCATCAGGTCAATTTCTCGAGAGTAGCCGGGGATTCCTCCGCAGTCCATCAGGAGTCTTAATCCCTTTTTCATCAGGTCAATTTCTCGAGCAGAGGATCTTAGGATCCATCTGGCCGCGTCAAGATGTCTTAATCCCTTTTTCATCAGGTCAATTTCTCGAGCGTCGAAGCTCTTTTGCTGGACTGGTTGCAGTCTGGGTCTTAATCCCTTTTTCATCAGGTCAATTTCTCGAGGGATATCTCCATGGCTTAGTGGGAAAGAAATAGCTAGTCTTAATCCCTTTTTCATCAGGTCAATTTCTCGAGTAATATTGTACTCACCATCTACGGTCAACCAGGGATGTCTTAATCCCTTTTTCATCAGGTCAATTTCTCGAGATCAGGGGGGAAAGTTTGGAGCGCCTGCTAGGGATAGGTCTTAATCCCTTTTTCATCAGGTCAATTTCTCGAGGGATATCTCCATGGCTTAGTGGGAAAGAAATAGCTAGTCTTAATCCCTTTTTCATCAGGTCAATTTCTCGAGTAATATTGTACTCACCATCTACGGTCAACCAGGGATGTCTTAATCCCTTTTTCATCAGGTCAATTTCTCGAGCTACCGAATCCAAGGCGACTATGCCAAAGCCGAACGTCTTAATCCCTTTTTCATC
>FWPU01002150.1_pt1 | contig 51889 bp, 38 predicted proteins | sample 2228361 | NCBI WGS metagenome assembly FWPU01 (sample SAMEA103939777, study PRJEB20133) | metagenome | reverse complement strand
GGGGAAGTGCCGCAACGCCAGCCCCGATGTCGTCGATGCGCTGATCGAGCGGTTGTACGACGCCGTAGACAGCATCCGGGCAGCGGCAGCTGAGCCGTTTGTGATCAAGGCGCGGGATCACCCCTACGCGCTGCATATGCTCTCGCACATCGCCAGCGACCCCATCTATCAGGTTCGCTGCGCGATTGCTTCAGCGCTCCGGCACATCCCCGCCCCCGACGAGGAGCTTCAGGATGTCCTCAACACGCTGCTCAGCGATCACGAGACGCTTGTTCGGGAGACCACGCTTGATACAATCCGGCAGCTTGCCGAGCCGGGGCCGGATGTCATCGACCATCTGATCTCGCTGGCGACGACGCCTGAGCACCCGGTCAGGCGCAAGGCTGTGCAAGCCCTGGCCTCACTAAAGAACCTGCCTGACCGGGCCTTGCTGGCGCTACTCCAGGCGCTTCAGGCATACGATGAGGGGCTGGGCAGGGAGATCGTTGCCTGTCTGCGGGCACACACCCCGCTCAGCACGGAAGTCCTCAACCACGTGATGGATTTGGCCGTCCTGCCGGACACCGAGACGGAGCACACGCGCCAGTCTTCAGCCAACCTGAGGGCGCTGGCGCTGGAGGTCCTGGGGTATTCGCTGCTGGACGATGCGTCGGTTGCCCTGCAGATTTTGCTGGAAGCCGCGAGCCAACCCAACAGCATCCCGGTCAAAGTGGCTGCTCTTCGAGGACTGGCTTACGCGCGCGTTATGTCCCCCAGTGTGATGAATACGCTGGGCATGGCACTGAAAAACGGCCCCCTGCCGGTGCGGAGCGCAGCGGGGATCGCCCTCGCTTACCTGATCCGCAGGCTGCCTAACCCCCCTCTCGAAGGGGAGCAGCTGCTGGAGGTAGCGCGGACACTGGCCGACATCCTGATGGAGCTTCCGGCCAAATCGGCATGGGAGCCGGAGAGCAGGCCCCAGAATGAAGTCCTACAGGCGCTCAGTTGGGTGGTGGCCCGTGGCCGCCCGACCCTGCCGCGCTTGGGCGAGCGGTCAGAAGATGCGGCTCGCTATCTTAATCAGTAGGGCCACGATGGGCATGGCCTGGAGGAGCACCTTGGCGACGCCGCCGTTTGCCGAGAAGAGGTCTACGGCCATGTCAAGCACATCAGTCACGTACTCCAGACGCCTGACGATTTGAGTCTTAGGCGGTTTGTGCTCTTTGCTGACGATTTCAGCGGTTTCGGCCAGGCTTTTGAGCGTCTTGCGGGCAACCTTTTCAGGTAGCTCACCAGAGCGGTGGGCCTCGACGATCAGGTCCTTGAGCTTGACCATCAGCTCGGCGAACTGCTTGGCCTGTTCCGGGGGGGCCTTGTCGTTCAGGCTGTTGATGTCGTTCCCGGCGATGTGCTCGGCCTGCACAGACCCCCGCCCGACAACGACTGCTGGCCCAACGCTGCCATAGACGACGTTGTAGTCACCAGCAATGGTAAGGTTTTTTCGGTCGGTTTCCTCTGGTGACTCTGCAAAGTTAGAATCAGGTTGGTTTTGCATTGTTTTCTCCTTTGAGTAGTCTCATTGTAGGCATGAGGGCCGATTCTGGCAACAGGAGGTGACGGTATGCCCCACAGAAGACCTGCCCTTGGACCCGGCGCACCAAACAGCCCAGGCCTTTCAGGGAAAGACGATTTGGACGACCTGGAGACGATCCTGGCGGGGCTGACGAGCCTCCAGAATGAGAGCAAGGAGGGAACCAACGGGCGGCTGTCATTGTACATCGAGCGGTTGCGCAGGGTCATCGACCAGCGCAAGAAACAGGTGCCAGGCCCTGCGACGGCCATCATGAAGCCCGGTGCCAGCGCGCAGGTCCGGGACGTGAACGTCGTTCGGGGGTCTGTTGAGACGGGAAGTGTGGTGGGCGGCGGCTCGGTCACCATCGAAAATGCCGCCAAGCGTGACGTTAACAAGAGTAATCTCGCCATCCACCACATTACAAACGCCACGATCGTCAACCTGGGCAGCGAGCCAGCCGGAAAGGCGGAGGCAAGTGAGACGATCAGCGAGGTCGAACGTGACTATCTGCTCCGCCTGCGCGATACGGCGAGCCGCATCCCCCTCGGCAAGCTCGACCTGCAGATGTCGCTCCCCAGCCATGAAACGCCCGACATCCGCCTGAACGACATTTACGTGCCCCTGGACATCACGCGCACGCAGCGCGCACTCAACAAAGACAACCAGCCTCCTGCTTGGGTGCCGGTCCCTCTGCTGGATGCCGTCATCCGGAACCGGCAACTCGTCATCCTGGGCGACCCCGGCTCAGGCAAGACTTCATTCCTCAACTTCCTGACGCTCTGTCTGGCCGGGGCACGGCTCTACCCGGATAAGGGGTACCTCGAGCACCTGAACGTCCCCCAGAAAGACCGGCGCCGGGCGGCCAACTGGCGGCATGGCCCCCTGCTCCCGGTTCGCATCGATCTGCGGGAGTTTGTGCACGACCTGCCTGAGAGGGTAAACCGGGGCACAGCCGCCCTCGTGTCAAAGCACATCGCCAGCCGGCTGAAGGATCACAATCTGGGTGAGTTTGCAAGCGAGATCGAGAAGGCGCTGCGCCAGGGCAAAGCGCTGGTTATGTTCGACGGGCTGGATGAGATTGCTGACGAGAAGCACCGCCACATCGTGCGGGATGCCGTCATGGACTTTGCCGACTCTTATCAGAGAAGCCGCTTCCTTGTCACCTGCCGGGTGCTCTCATATACCAATCCGCAGTGGCAGCTATCCAGCTTCCCGGCGGTGACGCTGGCTCCCCTCAGCCAGGATAGCATCCATCTGTTCATCGACAAGTGGTACTACTCGCTGGCGCACCGGCACTATATGAGCTTGGAAGCTGCCAAAGCCAAAGCGCGGGAGCTGCGCGATGCAGCCACCTGTTTGCATGACCTGGCCCAGAACCCGATGCTGCTGACGGTTATGGCTGTCGTTCATACCTACAAGGGGACGCTGCCGAGGGAACGAGCGCGTCTCTACGATGACACGGTGCGCCTGCTGCTGTGGGAGTGGCAGCGCAGCAAGCAGATCAGCCCCAACGAATGGCAGAAAGGCATCCTTGAGGAACTGAACACCCGCGAGGAACGGCTGATCAACGGCCTGTGCGAGGTGGCTTTCAGGGTGCACAGTGCCCAGGAGGGAAAAGGCCCTACGGTTAACATCCCCGAAGGGGACGTGCTGCGGGTCTTGAAGAACTACCTTGATGGCGACTGGGGGAAGGCTCAGAAGTTCTGTGATTACGTGGAAAAGCGCGCCGGGCTGCTGATCGGCAAAGGTCGCAACAGGAACGGTGAAGCCATGTTTGCCTTCCCGCACCGGGGCTTTCAGGAGTTCCTGGCCGCCCGCCACATTGTATCCGATAGGAACTTCGAGCGGCGGGTGGCCGTCCTGGCTACTAAAGGCGACATCTGGCGCGAAGTGCTGCTGCTGGCTGTCGGCCACCTCGTTTACAACCAGCAGGACGTGTTCCGGCCCCTTAACGCCATAAACCTCCTGTGCCGGGCCGAGCCGCCGGAAGACGCGGCAGGCTGGCGTATTCTCTGGTGGGCGGGTGAGATGCTGGCCATTGTGGGGCGCTCTGTCGCCGAGCAGGACGAGCTGATCGGCAAGCAGATGGTCCCCCGGCTGATCAGCCACCTCGTCAAGCTGGTGGAAGGCGGCCACCTGACCGCCGTAGAACGGGCACAGGCAGCCGATGCGCTGGGCTGGCTGGGCGACCCCCGTCCCGGCGTGTGCTCGCTCGAGCCGGATATGGTCCGGATCGAAGGCGGCCCCTTCGAAATGGGAGACGATGACGTACGCCATAAGATCACGCTTAAGCCGTTCTGGATCGCACGCTATCCTGTGACCAATGCTCAGTTTAGCCTCTTCCTGAACGACAGGGACGGCTACGACCAAGCTGAGCACTGGACAGAGGCCGGGCTGGCATGGCGCGAGCGTGCAGCGCAGCGAGGCGGCTACATCCACGATGCACGGCGGGGGACACCTAACCGGCCTGTGGCAGGCATCACCTGGTACGAGGCGGTAGCCTACGCCAACTGGCTGCGGCGCAAAACCGGGAAGCCCTACCGGCTGCCAACCGAGGCGGAATGGGAACGCACGGCTGCCGGGTTGGAACGTCGGCGCTACCCGTTCGGCAATAGGGCGAGCGATGATACGGCCAACATTCGCGAGACAGGGATCGGCGAGACGACACCCGTCGGCACCTTTCGACTGGACAGGACGCCGGAGGGCGTCTTTGATATGGGCGGAAATGTGTGGGAATGGTGCGCCAGCCTAGACAGCGAGTACCCTTACCGCGCGGACGATGGTCGTGAGAAGCTCGACGCCAGAGGCCCGCGCATCCTGCGGGGCGGTTCGTATGACAGCACCCGGAGCCAGATACACTGCACCCAGCGCCGCCCGGCTGAGCCGCACGCGCGCGTCCCGCTGATAGGCTTCCGGCTCGTCAGGGATTAAAGTGTTTTACTGGAAGTGTTTTTGAAACACGAATGACTTTCCGGGAAACACTTATAGCAGCCAGGCGGCGAAGCGCAAAACAATCTGGGGGGCACGGCCTGCAAGCAGCCGTGCCACTTCTTTTTGGGAAAGGTTTCCCTGGCAGCAGGCAGGTGTTAAACTGTACCCAGGGTACGGTTCCTCCGGTAGAGGCTGTGCGGGCCAATGGGTATTCAACTGGATTGGGAAGTCGAAGCGGAGGGCGGCTGGGAAGAGATCGGTGAAGACCCGGAAGCAGCGCGGGCACGCCGACGGCGCAACCGCCGCCTCCGGAACGGCCTCCTGGTTCTGCTGGCGCTGGCGGCGCTCGTTTCCGGTGCCGTCGCTGCCCGGTTGAGGCAGGTCAAAAAGCAGGTCCGGGCCGAGTTGGAGTCCACCGTCGCCGCTGAGACACTTGCCCTACGCATCGGGGATCGCTCCTCCTATCTGAGACTCCAGTCCGAGATCGGCGAATGGCAGCGCATCCAGGGCGACAGGTTCGACGAATACCAGTCACTTGGCGAGCGGGTGGCACCAAACGGCGAGATCGTTGATTTGGCGATTGATGGCGAAAGCGCCCGTGTGGTGCTGCGTGAAAGGATCGATGGCCAGCCATACTTGGTCACGTGGTTTTATGAACGGGACGAGACAGGCTGGCGGCACGTGCCCCCGGCGGCTGATGCGTGGGGGCAGGCCATTCAGGCCGCATCGACCTACTTCGACTATGGGTTTCCTGAGGCTGACCGGGCGCTGGCAGAAGCACTCATGCCCGTACTGGACAGCTGGTGGACTACGGCCTGCCACCTGATGGGCTGCCAGGGCACAGAACTCCCCCGGCCACGCATTGAGATTGTGCCCGATCCGCTGACCGAAATAGGCTGGGCAGATTATGACCCGTGGACCCTGCTGATCCCCTCCCCATCGCTTCGCCGCGTGCCGGAAGGAGGCTACCGGCTTGACACAGAGCTGACAGCAGCTCTTGCCGACCTGATCGCCTCGCGCTGGGCACACGTCATGCTCACTCAAGGCCGGGATAACATCAGTCCGGCGTCCGACCTGGCCTGGGCTGAGCGCGAGCTGGCGCTCTGGCTCCGTCACGAACTCGACCCCTCGGCGCCGCCGTCCGAGTTTGTGGCCTCGCTGGCTGAGGCCTACGGGCCGGATTTAGGAACCTCGCTGGTGCAGGCCATTCGCTATCATGACCGTCTTATTCCCGCCCTCCAATCGCTGACGGACGTCCCGGTTGCGGAACTGCCTGTCAGCTGGAACAGCTACCTGGCGCACCGCCTTCAGGCGGAAACTCGGTTGGTCGCCGAGGGCTATGTCACCGAAGCGGGCCTGCTCTTTCGCGACCTGGATGCTATGCAAGGCTCAGAGCCGGTGCTGGACTTCCCGGTTGAGCAGCACGCCCGCCCTGATTCAATAGCCGTGATCGGCGTATGGCCTGTTCACAACGGGGTTCTGACCGGTGTCCGGTTTGAGCAGGTGGGTTCTTTACCGGGCGAGATGGTGACCGTCGAACCCTTCCGGCTGACCAGCGACGGATGGGTGCACACCCGGATGGCCGCCGACTTCTGGGGCGCGGAGTACGAAGAGCAGAGCGAGCACTTTGAACTGCATTATTATGAGCTTGACGCCAGCACGGTAGAGGGTTTGCTGCCCTATCTGGAGTCGGTCTATGCCTACCTTGCCAGGGTGCTCGTTCTGCCGCCCAACCAGCCCGCTCCAGACACGTCACCCGACACGACGCCGTTTCTGGTATTTGTGTCGCCCTACACGCAGGAGGCTTTCTTGTCCAGCCAGCCGCCGGTTATCGTTGAAGCCTATGCAAGCGTCCTCCGCGTGCCGTCTCCTTATGGCATTGCGTTGCCAGCCGATGTAACGATGCAGAGTTACGCTCAGGCCAGTACAGCCTGGGAGCTGGTTAAGGCGCTGATTACCCGCCAGGTCTCCCCCGTTCCGGCAGATAATCAGGTGACCGTTGCCTTCATCGGGTGGGCTATGGCTCAGATCGGCGTCGATTACGCGGCCCTGCCCGGCCCTGCGCAGGAGATGCTGGCCGACAGCCTGGCCACCCAAGTGCTGCTGGATCTGCTTGTGGAACTGTACGGACCGGACGCCATCCCCCTGCTGCTGGAGAACCTGCCCGGTTCATCGAGCGTGGACGAGTGGCTGGCTCGCAGCCTTGGTGTGGAGGACATCAGCACCGTCCGCGAGGCGTGGCAGGGATGCCTCGCTGATGATCCCGTCTGCCCTCTGGATTACTGATCCTTCTCCCAAGAGAGCACCCGCGCTCCTCACTCCTCGATCATCTCGCCTTCGGCCTTAAGCCGAATGCCGCGTCCGTTGCCGTTCATAGCCTCCCCTCTCAGGGCCGGGCCGGTCGCGCTGAGGTTGCGCCAGAACGCCGACAGGCCGGCCCATAAGGCCCGCGCTTCGATAGCGGCTGACCTGAGGACATTGCCGGGTATTATCGCCCTCGACTCGTACAGTTCGATGAGGACACCATACGTGCTGTGCGGGTGAATGAAGGCAATCCGTCTCCCCCCGCTGCCGATTCTGGGTTCCTCATCGATTAGCTGAACGCCCCGCGCTTTGAGAGCAGCGAGGGCGGCATCAAGATGGTCAACTTCAAGGCATAGGTGATGGATGCCCGGCCCATGCTTCGCCAGGTAGCGTGCTACGCCGCTCGTCTCGGTGATGGGCCTGACCAGCTCGATCTCGCTCCCGTCCAGCGTCAGGAAGGTGACGGTGACATCCTGATCTTTGACCTGCTCGACGTGAATCACTGCCAGCCCCAGCGTATCTCGGTAGAAAGACAGAGCTTGGTCGATATCGTGAACGACAATGGCAACGTGATCGATGCGCTTGACAGTCATGGATGGCCTCCTAGCCAGCAAGCTGGCCCCAGGTTTCATCAGGAGGTTTCAAAAACCCTTCTCGTGAAACGCTCAGATGAAGGGCTGGGGGTGATACTCTCCAAAGACGCCCCGCAGGACACCGCAAATCTCGCCCAGCGTGACGCCGTTCTCAACGCACTCGACAAAGAGCGGCATCAGATTGTCGCTACCCCGCGCCGCTGCCTCAAGCCTGCCGAGCAGTTCGGCGGCGCGCCGATTATCCCGCGTGCGGCGCAGTTCGGCCAGGCGCTCGCGCTGGCGCTGCTCAACGGTAGGGTCAACGCGCAGAATCTCAACCGGCAGTTCCTCCTCGGCTGCGAAGGCGTTCACCCCGACAACAACCTGCTCACCCGCTTCGACGGCCTGCTGGTAGCGGTAAGCGGCTTCCTGTATCTCCTGGTTGATGTAGCCTTGCTCAATAGCCGCCAGTGCTCCGCCCCGCTCATCGATCTGGTCAATGTAAGCCTGCGCCTGCTCCTCGATGGCATCGGTCAGGGCCTCTATCAGGTATGAGCCAGCCAGGGGATCAACCGAATCGGCCACACCCGACTCATAAGCAATGATCTGCTGGGTGCGCAGCGCCAGTTGTACGGCCCGCTCGGTGGGCAGGGCCAGTGCCTCGTCCATGCTGTTGGTATGTAAACTCTGGGTGCCGCCCAGCACCGCCGCGAGCGCCTGGATCGCCACCCGCACCACGTTGTTCTCCGGCTGCTGGGCCGTCAGTGTGCTCCCGCCGGTCTGCGCGTGGAAGCGGAGCTGCATCGCCTTAGGGTTCTCAGCCCTAAACCGTTGGCGCATGATCCGCGCCCAGAGGCGCCGCGCAGCGCGGAACTTGGCAATCTCCTCAAGGAAGTTGTTGTGCGCGTTGAAGAAGAAGGACAGCTGTTCGCCGAACTCATCGACGCTCAGCCCGGCGTCGATGGCAGCCTGAACATAGGCGATCCCGTTGGCAAGCGTGAAAGCCACCTCCTGCACGGCGGTGCTCCCGGCCTCGCGGATGTGGTAACCGCTGATGCTGATCGTATTCCACTTGGGCATGTGCCGGTTGCAGTAGCTGAACAGGTCGGTGATCAGGCGCATGGAGGGCCGGGGAGGGAAGATATAGGTACCGCGCGCAATGTACTCCTTGAGGATGTCGTTCTGCACCGTGCCGCGCAGCCCGGAAACCTCGGCCCCCTGCCGCTTGGCAACGGCAATGTACATGGCCAGCAGAATAGCGGCGGGGGCATTGATCGTCATCGACGTGCTGACCCGATCCAGGGGAATGCCTTCAAAAAGCTGCTCCATGTCCCGCACTGAGGAGATGCTGACCCCGACCCGTCCTACCTCACCGGCGGCCATCGGATCATCTGCGTCATAGCCGATCTGGGTCGGCAGGTCAAAAGCGACGCTCAGCCCGCTCTGTCCCTGCTCCAGCAGAAACTTATAGCGCCGGTTGCTCTCCTCGGCGCTGGCATAGCCCGCATACTGGCGCATCGTCCACAGGCGCGCGCGGTACATGGAGGGCTGGATGCCGCGCGTATATGGGAATTCGCCCGGAAAGCCCAGCTTCTTAAGATACGTGCCGTCCGCGTCTTCTGGCGGCAGGTAGATCGGTTCGAGCTTGATGCCCGAAGATGTGCTGAAGCGCACCTTGCGCTCCGGAAAGCGCTTGAGGGCGACTTGAAAGACCTCGCTCTCCCAACGCCGCTTGGCCTCCTGTAGATCGCTCATGATGCTTGTCTCGGCCTCGGGTCGTTTGACCTCATGATAAACAAGACATTTGTCATTATAATAAAGGTAGTGAATGTCATCATTCTACCCTAACTGCACTCACCTGGGTCAAATGGAGTAAACCCCGTTGGCTCTCGATCGTTTTGGCCGCAACATCACCTATCTCCGGATATCGCTCACCGACCGGTGCAACCTGCGGTGCGTGTACTGCATGCCAGAGGACATGATCTTCCGCCCCCCGGCTGAGATCATGCAGGACGACGAGGTGATAACACTGTTCCGCCTGTTCGTCGAGATGGGCTTCAGCAAGTTCCGGCTGACGGGCGGCGAGCCTACCGTGCGCGCCAACATTGTCGAACTGGTCCGGCAGATGGCCAGTACACCCGGCGTGCGCGAGCTTTCGATGACGACCAACGGCCTGCTGCTCGCCCGGAAGGCGCACGCACTGGCCGAAGCAGGGCTTAAGCGGTGCAACATCAGCATTGACACGCTCGATCCGGACCGGTTCCGCCGCATAACGCGTTGGGGTAAGCTTGAGGACGTCTGGTCTGGCATCCAGGCGGCTGAGGAGGCGGGGCTGCTGCCGATCAAGCTCAACGCCGTCATCGTGCGCGGGTACAACGATGGCCAAGACGTGGTTGATCTGGCCCGTCTGACGCTGGAACATGACTGGCAGGTGCGTTACATCGAGATGATGCCCTTTGGCGAGGTGTCTGGCTTCCAGCAGTCGCAGGTCGTGACGGAGGCCGAGCTACGGGCGACGATTGAGGCAGAACTAGGCCCTCTGGAACTGCTCGATGGTGGCCGTCTTGACGGTGAGGCCCGGCTGTACCGGCTCAGGGATGCACGCGGCGTACTGGGCTTTATCAGTTCGGTTACCACGCCCTTCTGTGCGGCTTGCACGCGCGCCCGCCTGACGGCTGACGGCAGGCTGCGCCTGTGCCTGCTGCGCGACAAAGAGATCGACCTGCTGACCCCCCTCCGTGCCGGAGTGACGCCCGACGATCTCAAAGAGATCATCCGGCATGGCATCTGGCAGAAGCCGTGGGGGCATGGCCTTGCCGATGATGTCGTACCGGTGAGCCGCGTGATGTCCGAGATCGGCGGCTGAGCGCCCGGCGCACCCCGAACGCCACCCCTGTGGGCTGTGCAGCCCTTGCTCGGCGGCGCGGTTGTTTGATGGCTCACCCCGCCCGCGCTATAATCTCCGCCTGACATATGACGCCTGAGGGACCGATCTAGGGACAAACGTTGTGCAAACTTACGTTAATGTTGCGCTGATCATACTCTCCATCGCACTGATAGCCGCCATCCTGCTCCAGAGCCGGAGCGGCGGTCTGGGTAACATCTTCGGCGGTGATATGGCAGGCGGCCAGTACAAAACGCGCCGGGGCCTGGAGAAGACACTGTTTCAGGTCACGATAGGCCTGTCGGCGGCCTTCTTCGTGCTCGTGATCGTGTCTGCCTTCCTGCTGTCCGGCTGACATAGCGCGCCGAGAGCAGCGGTTGCCTATCATGGCCTGCTGCCGGGACTCTTGCCCGTTAAGAGGCAGCTTTGCATTTCACACGTGTCTTAAGGGCACTTCTGGTGACACATACTGGCGGCCTGCGGGCATCCCTTACCCCTCCAGCGAGCAGCTAGCCAACCTGTGCTCATGGACGGACTACCCCCCCTCCCCGACGAACCTGGCAGGGCCGATTTCCGGCCTGCGGTGACAATGCGCTGGCAGATTATCGTGCTGGGCATCGGCCTGCTGATGATTGCCGCCGCCGGCCTCTTTGCGCTGCTGCGGCAGCCTCCGGTTACGGAGACTCCCGATGTCCAGCCCATCGACTTTATCGAGACAAGCAGCTTCAGCGAGGCCATTGTCGGGCAGCCTGTGCTTGTCAACCCCCTGCTGGCCACCTCACAGGCAGACCGCGACCTGGTGGCGCTGGTGTTCTCAGGCCTGACCCAGCTAGACGAATACGGGCAGCCCATCCCCGACCTCGCCAAGGACTGGGAAGTCAGCGCCGACGGGCTGACCTACACGTTCCACCTGCGTGACGATGTGGTCTGGCACGACGGGGAGCCATTCACCGCCGGGGATGTCGCGTTCACCATGAGCCTACTGCGCGATCCGGATTTCCCCGGCCCCGCTGACTTGGCGATGTTCTGGCGAACCGTTGAAACATACGTCCTTGACGACACGACAGTTGAGTTTGTGTTGACGCAGCCGCTCAGCGCGTTTCCCGAATACGCCGGGGTAGGTATCCTGCCCGCCCACCTGCTGGCTGGCGTCCCCCCCGCTGACCTGGCCGAAGATTCGTTCAACCTCTCCCCGGTGGGAACGGGACGGCTGAAGTGGGTATTCTCTGAGGTGGTGGACGGCGTGACCACCGTCCACCTGGCGCCGCACCCGGATTATTACGATGCCGGGCGCCGCGTCCAACTGGATGAGGTGAGTCTCCGCTTCTACGACGAAGCGCCAGACGCATTCCGGGCGCTTGGGCCGGACGTGCAGGCTATGGGAGGCCTGACCCCCGACGAATTAAACGCGGCGCTTGGAAGCCCCAACCTCAGCATCTACACGGCCCGCCTGCCCGCTTACACGGCGATCATCTTCAACCAGCAGGCGCCCTCCCGGCTCCCCTTTTTCCAGGAGGAGCCAGTCCGGCAGGCCCTCACCGCCTCCCTGGACCGGGAGGCCATCGTCGAGAGAGTTCTACCCCGTCAGGCAGTGGTCGCCGTCTCGCCGCTTATTCCCGGCACGTGGGCCTATGAACCGGATATCCAGCCCATCCCCTATGATCCGGCCCTGGCTGCCCCGCTCCTTGACGAGGCGGGATGGCTTCAGGAAGGCCCGGTGCGCTCCCGCGAGGGGGTGCCGCTCTCCTTCGAGCTGTTGGTGAGCGACCGCAGCATCGACCAGCAGATCGGCGAGACCGTCGTCGAGCAGTGGCGCGGGCTGGGCGTGGACGCTAGGCTGGTATCGGTGGACGCGGACGAGCTGCTTGAGCGTCTTGAGACTCCCACAGACGAAGGTCGCGACTTCGACGCGGCGCTGGTCGAGTTCAGCCAGGGGCGGTTGGCCGACCCCGACCCATACCCCTTCTGGCATGAGTCGCAGGCCAGGGAGGGGCAGAACTACAGCGGCTTGGCCGACCGCGACATCAGCGAGGCGCTGGAGATCGCGCGGAGAGACCCGAACGGTGTGCGCCGCGCCGAGCTGTACCGCAGTTTTCAAACATGGTTCGTTGAGCGGGCGGCAGCCATCCTGCTGTACAACCCGGTCTATCATTACGCGGTGAGCTGTCAGGTGGAACACGTGCAGCTTATGATCTTTGTAGACCCCAGCGACCGATTCCGGTCGCTGCACGATTGGCGCATCGCCCCTGCTGGCGAGCGCACCGCTGCCTGTCCGGGATGATGGGGTAAGATGAACGGCGGCAATCTGGCCGTTCTGGCCGCGATCTTCAGTCTGGTGCTGCTGGCCTTACAGCGCACCGAGCGAAAGCGGCTGTGGGTGACAGCCCTTCTTCTCCTGCTGCCGGCGGGCTACCTCATCTACCGGTGGGCGATCTATCGCGGGCAGACGCGCGAAGCCCTGATCGCGCTGGGCATCGCGCTGGGCGCCAACGCCCTGTTCTGGCTGGTCTATGGCAGACGGCACCCACCCGCCAGCAGCGAAGCTATCCGGGTGATCGGGATGGACGACTGACGCCGGTTGGTCTCCTGGCCCTAGAATCGCGCCGCCCCGCGACCGGGCGGCCTTGCTTGGGAGAGACTCCGGGCCACAGGCTAGCGGATGTCGATGTTGCCAATACCTGCCTCAATCCGGATCAGGGCACTGGTGCTCTCAGTGTCGAATTCAGGGGTTGTCCACTCATTGTTGCCCAGCGAGTTGAACCAGGGAGGGACATCCACGTTGCTGATGCCCGCCTCGACCTCAATCCGGGCTGGCAGGCCACGCGGCACGGTCAACTTGAAGTTGCCGATGCCGCCTTTAACGACGGCGTCAAAATCCCCTTCCTCCGGCAGGATAAGCTCGACCTGCCCCACCCCGCCGTTGACGGTCAGGGAGCGGAGCTGAATGCCTGTCAGATCGAGTGTCAGGGCGCTTGCACCCGTGTTCACGACCAAGTCGATGGGAACGGCGCCCGTCAGGCCGATATCCAGCCGGCCGATGAAGCTGTCGCCTAGCGGGATGGCGAGGTCCTCTTCCGTCTGCCGGAGGGTCAGGTAGCCCGTATCCCCCTCAACGCGGTAGGATGTCTCTAAAGCAAGGTTCTCGTCGGTCGTGTATTCGCCATCGACCACATACGGGCTGTCCGGGAGGGCATCTATGCGCGCCTCTCCAGCACCGAGGTTGATCTCGACGGTAAGGCTTTCGATGTCTCCCCTCTCGTACTGCACGACCTCGCGGGTGGACGCGCGCCCAGACACGCTCAGCGGCAGGACGTTCCGCGAACTGGCCAAGTAAAGGATGCCGCCAACCAGCACCAGCCCCACGATGGCCACCAGAATGCTGCCCACAACCGAGCGGCCAAGCAGCAGGTCTAGCCCGATCAAAACCAGGATAACCGGCCAGAAGCGCAGCAGGTAAAACCAGTTAAAATCGACGATACCAAGGTTGTTCAGCAGGAAGGCGGTGCCAAGCGCGATCAGGATAATCGCGCCGGTGATGCCGCGTGCTCCGCGCCGGGGTCGCTCAACAACACGCTCTTCAGACATTACGCCATGTCCTCCTCAAGATAGCCGAGGTCCAATTGCATCTCCGGGTCCGGTTAGCCGCCACCACCCCAACGTCACCGGCGGCGCAGCAGGAGATACGCGCCGATGACAATCAAAGCCACAGGCCACAGAAGGCCCGCGTCGACCCAGGGGACAAACGTGTGCACGAGGAATGCCGCGCCGAGGGCAATGAGCAATATCCCAACCAGCACGGCCCCTTGCTGCCCCTGCGCCCACGACTGGCCGAGACTCCGCGCCTTCTGCCGCATGTCTTCGAGATTGGCGCGTACAATGTCCTCGCCAGCGAGTTCTCGATGGCTCTCATCGGGCACAACCAGCCACAGGATAAGGTAGACTGCCACACCCAGACCATTAAAAGCCAGCACCACAAAGACCAGCCGTACAAGCACCGGGTCAACGTCAAGATAATGCGCCAGCCCGGCGCAAACGCCACCGATCACGCGGTTGCTCTGGCTGCGATACAGTTTCTTCCTCTCAGGCATATCTCCCTCGCCCATCGTTCCCTGAACAGTCTGGGGCACGGCCTCACTATAATATTACGCGCCGACCTGACAAAGGTTGCGAAGGGGGCCGCCACCCCCGCCTGGCTTGTTGTAACCCCTCTCGCGCCGTGATACCATTGCAGCATGGCCGAGCCGCAGGTAACCCTTCTCCCCGCGTCAGAGGTAGACCGCCATGCCTTCCTCAGCGCCATTAACAGTGCTTACCGGGATTACTTCATCCCCATTCAACTGACGCCCAGTTCATTCAGCGAACTGGTCAGGCGTGAATCTGTTTCGCTTGAAGCCTCGTGGGCGGCGGTGAGTGGGGGCCGGGTAGTGGGGATGGGTCTTCTGGGTGTGCGAGGGCGCCGGGGCTGGATCGGGGGCATGGGGGTTGTCCCCTCTTTCAGACGGCAGGGCATTGCCCGGCTCATCATGCAGTCATTGCTTAGCCGGGCGCGCGAGCTGGGGCTAGAGACCCTTCAACTTGAGGTCATCACCCAAAACCAGGCAGCTTTCTCCCTCTACAAGTCCGTCGGCTTCCACACCCGACGACGCCTGTCTGTGCTGTCGGGGAGGATGGCCGATCTGAAAGATGCCCCTTATATAGCCACGCACGACGTAAGCATCAGCTTTGAGCCGCCCGCTGACCTGCTGGACGCGCTGCTGGAGCTTCCTGCCCCGGAACCACCCTGGCAGCGGGAGGTCGCGGCTCATCGGGCCATGCTGCCCCAACTCAAGGGGCTTGCTGCGCGGCGGCGTTTGGGCGGATTGATCGTCGGGATATGCCTGTACCGGGGCAACGGGTACTATAAGGACGTGGCAGACCTGGCGGCGGTGACCCCCGGGACAGGGGCGAGCCTGGCGGCGCACCTGCTCCGGAAGCACCCATCGGCCAGCTTCTCCTACCTGAACGTGCCTGAGGAAGACCCCTTGTTGCCTGTCCTGGTGAGAATGGGCTTCCGGGAGGTGTTGGCCCAGTTTGAAATGGTTCTGCGGTTAAGTGTTTAACCGGGTGTATTTCAAAGATATTTCTGGTGAGACACTTGGGCGAGGAGATCCCTTCACCCCATGCCACATCTGCGCTCTAGCTCCCTTTGGCGACATCTTCACTCTACAGCTCACTCTGTGCTCCTAGCGTTGATTGTCGCGGGGCTGTATGCCTGCCGGCCTGCGCCTGCCCCTGTTGTCGATCCGGGCTTGGAAACGCCAGCCGGTGAGCCTACCCGCCCGGCTGAAACAACGCTCAGCCCGACGCAGCCATCGCAGGCCGCCGCTGCGCCCGCGGTCGCCCAGGTCAATCTGGGGCGGCCCCCCTCCACCCTGGACCCGTCCCTGGTTGCCCCACTCGACGCAGCCGCGCGCGACCTGGTTGACAACCTGTTTATCGGCCTGACCTATCTCGACCCGGATACAGGCCGCGTCGAGCCTGCGCTGGCGCGCGAGTGGCAGATGCTGGAAGACGGCCTGACTTGGTACGTCTATCTGCGCGATGATGTCTTCTGGGTGAAGCTCGACCCCGATACAGGAGAGCTGGTCCGTGTGCGGCCCGTGACGGCGGGCGATGTGGTCTATGCCGTGCGCCGGAGTTGCCGCCCTGACAGCGGCGCGCCACATGGCTCCAGCCCGCTAATATACATGGTTCAGGGGTGCCGCGAAGTCAGTCAGCAGGACCCCGCGCTGCTGCCGCCAGAGACTGTCGAGCAGGCGGTCGGTGTGCGCGTGCTTAATGATGTGGCGGTTGAGTTCAAAATCGTGTCACATCCCGCCCTTTTCCCTACCCTGATGGCCATGCCCGCCCTCTACCCGCTTCCGTCTGACCTGATCGCCTCGGCAGGCGCCGGGTGGACTGCACCGGAAACAGTATGGACAAGCGGGCCTTACACGCTCGACCCGACCATAGGCCCCGAGGGGGGGTACGCGCTCGTTGCCAACCCGGACTGGCCTTTTGAGCGGACGGGCAACGTCGCTGCCATCCGCGTCATCTTCGACGCTTCCGAGGAGGGTTTCCAGGCCTGGGAAGCAGGCGAGCTGGACCTATCGGTTGTGCCAGAGGCTCTGGTACAGAGCGTGCCGCTTGGTGACTCGCCCGCCTACCGGCTGTTGGCCCAGCCCGCGAGCGAGTTCATCGCCGTTGCATACGAGACGCACCCGCTGGATAACGCCAACGTGAGGCGCGCGCTCTCCCTGGCACTTGATCGCTCTGCCATCGTTGCCGAAATGCTGCGAGCCTACGGTGAGGCAGGGCTGCCTGCTTCTACCATCGTCCCACCCGGATCGGCGCTGGCCCCGCCTGACGGCACGGTTGGTGTAACCTTCGACGCCGACGCAGCACGCGCGGCCCTGACACACGCTGGTTACGCCGACTGTAAGGGTATGCCCCCCGTCAGGCTGTGGGTCGATGACACCTCCGACCGATCATTCGCGCTGGCCCAGCGCATAGTTGAGATGTGGGAGCAGACCCTTGGCTGCGAGGGAGTCTTCACGATAGAGCAGCGCCCGCTGTTTGAGATCATGACCGCCCTCCAGCATCCGGCTGAAGGCAACGAGCCGCGCCGTCCGGGCCTGATCGTGCTCGGATGGCAGGCTGACTACCCTGATGCCCAGCATTGGCTGGCCGACATCTTCGGCTGCCGGGAACTGTTTCCGGAGTCTTACCTAGACTTGGCCCGACCGTGCATTGTGCCTGAGGAACAGCTTGTTGCCGCCAGCGGACAGCAGGATGAGACAGCACGGGCCGCCGTCTACGAAATCCTGACGCGTGCCCTCTTTGCGCCGGATGGCGAATTCCCGGTGATACCGCTTTACGTCCATGCCCGCCCGCTGGCGATCAACCCCTGGCTGGAGGTATACCCGCAGCAGGCCGGGCCGCTGCGCTTTGACAAATGGGTCGTTACCCGCTGATTGGCTAGGGATAGTGTCATGCACATTGATGTCCTGACGCTTTTCCCGGGGATGTTTGCCGGGCCATTGAGCGAGTCGATTGTCAGGCGGGCGCAGGAGATGGGCGCACTGTCTATCACCCTGCACGACATCCGCGCCTATTCCATCGATAAGCACCGGACGGTTGACGATACCCCCTATGGGGGTGGCGGCGGGATGGTGATGAAACCAGAGCCGCTCGTGGCCGCCATTGAGCACGTCGCGCGGCCTGGCGAAAGCACGCCCGTGATCCTACTAAGCCCGCAGGGACGCCTGTTCAACCAGGCGGTGGCCTTTGAGCTGGCGGCCCAGCCGCATCTGGTGCTGGTGTGCGGCCACTATGAAGGCGTGGACGAGCGTGTCCGTATACTGGCAATTACAGACGAGCTATCCATCGGCGACTACGTGCTGACGGGCGGGGAGCTGGCGGCGATGGTGATCATCGATGCGGTGGCGCGCCTGCTGCCCGGCGTGCTGGGCGATCCCAGCGGCGCCGCCAACGATAGCCACGCCACAGGCCTGCTGGAATACCCTCACTACACGCGCCCGCCGGAGTTTCGCGGGTTGAGAGTGCCCGAGGTGCTGCTCTCCGGGCATGAGGCCAACATCACAGCCTGGCGCCGCCAGCAGTCGCTGCGCCGCACCTGGGAGCGCCGCCCCGATCTGCTCCTCAGCGCGCCCTTGACAGAATCGGACCGCGAGTTCCTGCTCCAGCTCGCCAGCGAGGCGGTTGAACACAGACGCGGGCGCCTGCGGCGCAAATGAACGACGCCGGGCATACCAGCCAGAGGGCGGGTATAATCTGCCGGTGAAACACAACAGCCAATGACCAAGAAAAAAACACAGCCAGAGAGCAAGAGCAAAACGCCGTCGGGCAAATCCGGGCTTTCAAGCAAGACTCCCCGCCGACCGATAGACAGAGCCAAACAGAAAACCCCAACCGCGGTCAAAGGCTCCCGCCCTTCTTTCGAGAAGCCCAGGCTCCGCCTCAGCACCGGTGACGCAGCCCGTCAGGCCCAGCAGGAAGAGGCGCAGCGCCCCCTGACCATCTGGGGCCTGCTGATACGGCTTCTGCCCGTGTGGGCGCTGTTGTTGATGATCCTCATCCTTGAGCCTGCGCTGCCTATCCGGGCGATTGGCGGGCTTGTCCGGGCTGTGAGCAGCCTCGGCGCGCGGTCACCGGTGGTGCAGCAGACCGCCGCCGAGCCGGTCTTTATCGTCGAGGGGGCGGAAGGCAGGCCCCCCGCTGACATCCCCACCCCGGACTGGGACCTCTCGATTGCGTCGGTCTTCACGCCGGAGGTGCAATACTGGGCCGACGACATCGCCGGCTGGTCGCTGGCTTACCGCATCAAGCCCAACCTGATCGCCACCCTGATGCAGATCGAGTCATGTGGCAACCCATCGGCAGTCTCGGCGGCAGGCGCCCTTGGGTTGTTTCAGGTTCTGCCTCTCCACTTCGCCGAAGGGGAGGACCCCCTTGACCCCGAAACCAACGCCCGGCGGGGGCTGACGTTCTTTGCCGAGATGTACGCACAGGCGAATGGCGACCTCGGGTTGACATTCGCTGCCTACAACGGGGGGCCAGGCGTCCTCGACCTCTCCCCCGCCGAGTGGCCCGCCGAGACCCAGGCTTACCAGTTCTGGGGGAGCGGCATCTTTGAGGAAGCCGAGCTTGGTCTGCGGGAAAGCCCCACCCTGCTCGACTGGCTGGCTGCCGGCGGCCAGGGGTTGTGTGATCAGGCCGCCGTTTCGCTTGGCATCAGCTCCGGCGACGCTGGGAGCAGCCAGCCCTGAGCCGCAGCGGCCCGGTCAGGCCCTCGCCGGGATGGATGCTCCCCGGCGACAACTGGCAGCGCACTTTGGGTGTAAGGAGGGAGTTGAGATGCGACTTGGACTCATCGGCCTCCCCATGAGCGGCAAGACCACCATTTTCAGCGCCCTGACAGGCGCCAGCCGTCCCGCCGGCAGCGCTGCCTCCGGCAGGCCGGATGTGCAAATCGCGGTGGTCAATGTACCCGACCCGCGCCTTGACCGGCTGTACGAGCTGTTCCCAAGGCCGCGAAAGGTGCAGGCGCAGATAACCTATGCCGATGTTGGCGGTCTCGCCAGGGGGATCGGCGCCGGGGGACTGAGTGGGGCGTTCCGCAACGAATTGAACCAGATGGACGGCTTTCTGCACGTGGTGCGGGCATTCGAGGACCCGAACGTGCCACACCCTGAGGGTGAAGTGGACCCCCAGCGCGACCTGGAGATCCTCGAAAACGAATTCCTTCTGGCTGACATGGTTACCGTAGAGAAGCGCAGAGAGCGCCTGCGCGATGAGATCGCCAAGGGCAAAGATCGCGCTGCCAATCTGCGGGAAGATGAGCTGTTCGCACGTCTTCAGTCTGCGCTGGAGGACGAAATCCCCCTGCGCACACTCGACCTGAGCGAGGCCGAGCGGCAGAGCCTCAGGGGCTACGGCTTTCTGACCTTAAAGCCCAAGCTGGTTCTGTTGAACGTGGGCGAGGAAGGCGAATATCTGGATGCCTCCCTCCGGGTCAGGGGCGAGCTTACCCCCGTCCTTGCCATCCGTGGGAAGCTGGAAGCAGAAATCGGCCAGCTTGATGAGGAAGAAGCGGCGATCTTCCTGGAGGAATACGGCATCGAGGAGCCGATGCGGGATCGGGTGATCCGCGAATCTTATGAACTACTGCACGTCCAGACCTTCTTTACCATCGGCGATGACGAGGTGAGGGCCTGGCCGGTCAGGAAAGGGGCAACCGCGCAGGAGGCGGCGGGCGTGGTCCACACGGATATGCAGCGCGGCTTTATCCGCGCCGAGATCATCCCCTGGGATGTGCTCGTGGAACTCGGCGGGCTGGCCGAGGCCCGGCACGCGGGTAAGCTGAGACTGGAGGGCAAGGACTACGTCATGCAGGATGGCGATGTCATGACCGTGCGCTTCAACGTCTGATGATCAGCCCCGCCCGCCAAACCCATGCTTGCCGATCAGGGGCACAAAACGGACCGGCGTCAGGTCCTCGGTTTTGAACCCCTCTTCGGTGCGCCGTATGCGCTTGATGATCTGCTCGAAGTCGCTGCCGACCGGTATGATCAGGCGCCCGCCTACCGCTAGCTGCATCAGCAGTGGCTCAGGGACCTCCGGCGCCGCCGCTGCCACCAGAATGGCATCGTAGGGCGCCGCCCTGGCATAACCCAGGGTTCCATCGCCCACGAGAACGGTCACATTACTGTAGCCGAGCCTTTCGAGCCGCTCTCTTGCCCCTTCGGCCAGCTCGGAAATGCGTTCCATGCCGATCACGTCCTTAACCAGTTCGGCCAGGATCGCCGTCTGGTAGCCTGAGCCAACGCCGATCTCCAATACATGGTCTTCAGGTTGGGGATTAAGCAACTGCGTCATCAGGGCAACAATGTAGGGCTGGGAGATCGTCTGGCCAGCGCCAATCGACAGAGGGCCATCTTCGTACGCCAGATGGCGCACCTCTGAGGGGACAAAGAGATGACGGGGGACTTTGCCCATCGCGGCCAGCACGCGGGGATCGGAAATGCCACGCCGCCGAAGCTGCTGCTGCACCATCCGGGCGCGGGCTTCCGCGAAGTGCTCCTCTTTATCTGCTTGCAGCGAGTCGCTCACGCTGCCCGCCTTTCACCTGACGGGCGGGAACAACGGGTACCTACACATCATAATAAATGACGCCGCTTCAAGGCAAGGCGCATGCGCCGCTGTGCGCCCACCCTGGCGGAGAGAGCACAGAAGAGCGGGGCCGGGAGCTATCGGGCTGATCTGGCTGCCGGGGGGCGAAAGGCCTCTTCCACGCGATTGATCAGCTTCTCTCGCCCCTCCGGGGCGAGAAAGGCAACCCGGGCTGCGTTGAGCAAGTGCTGCCTGAGATCGTCCAGCGTGAAGCCAAGATACTTCATGGCACCAACATACTCGTCAGTCAGGCTGATGCCGCTGATGCTGGGGTCGTCTGTGTTGATGGTGGTCAGCAAACCCATATCGTACATGTCCCGCAGCGGATGGTCGGCCAGCGAAGGGCAGACGCCGGTCTGGACATTGCTTGTCGGGCATACCTCAAACGCGATCCCGCGCTCACGTAAGAATGCCACCACACGCGGGTCCTCAACAACACGCACGCCATGACCCAGCCGGACAGCGCCCAGCTTTTCAACTGCCTCGACGGCGCTTTGCGGGCCAGCCCACTCCGCAGCATGGGCGGTGATGCCCAGCCCCGCCTCGCGGGCATTGCGAAACACGGACTCGAATGGCGCGCCCGGAAAGCGGTTCTCTGCCCCAGCCAAGTCCAACCCGACCACGCCCCGGCCCATGTTCTCGATGGCGATGTCCACAAACTGCTCGCCCAACTCCACGCTTTCATGGCGGTTCATGCTCACGAGAAGCCGGACATCAATCCCAAAATCGGCCTGGGCTTGCGTCACGGCGTCGATGACCCAATTCGTCACATCGGCGAAGGAGAACGCCATCTGGCGAGCCAGGGCAACGGGGGTGAAGCGCAGCTCCAGGTAGATGATGTTGTCAGCCGCAGCGTCGGCCACAACCTCGTAAGCGATGCGGCGGATGATATCGGGCGAGCGGTAGAAGGTACGCAGGGTGTCGAATTTGGAGATAAAGACGTCGGCCTTCCGCTCGTCATCGGGCATCATCTGCACCAGGCGGCGGATGTGATCGACGGTGTAACCGGGTAGGACCGAGCGGTGGTCACGCGCGATATCAACCAACGTGCCAAGCCGGAGGGACCCCTCCAGGTGGCGGTGCAGGTCAATCTTGGGAAGCCTCTTCAGAGACTCGAACAGTCCCCAATCCTCATCGGCGGGCGGGCGGCTGTTTCGGTAATCCATCTGGATGTGTCCGGCGTCGTGTTGGCCTCATCTGGGTCGAGTCAGGGCCGTTAAGCTGGGCAAGCCGGGAGCGGAAGCTGGTGAAACGCCCCATGCGCCGGGAAGGAATCACCGGCGGCGACGCCCGCGCTTGCGCCCGCCTGCCCCGCGAATCACGCTTTCCTGGCTGACTGTCTGCCGCTGATCCCGTATCTGGCGATAGTGGCAGTCCTTAAACTTCTTGCCGCTCCCGCACGGGCACGGATCGTTGCGCCCGACGTTGCTCCACAGGTCTTTGTGCACTGTCTGGACCACGCGTGCCCGTCCCTGCCTGTCATGCGAGACCTTCTGCTCGACGCGATAGCCAAGCGTGCTGAGGCTGTCCAGCAGTTGTTCTTGCCGCTGTTGGGCCTCAATCACCTGCCGGTAACGCGGCAGCTCGTTGAAGAATCGCCGGGCGATGCCTTCCTCAACATCTTCACGCAGCTTATCGAACATCTCAAACGCCCGGCGCTTGAACTCAACTTTCGGGTCACGCTGGCCAAAGGCCTCCAGCCCGATGCCCTGCCGCAGGTCGTCGATGGCGGTGAGATACTGCCGCCACTCCTGGTCGATCACTGAGAGCATCAGGGCGCGTTCATAGGCCGGGAGTTCCTCCGCGCCAATGGCGAAGAGCCGCCGCTCCGCTTCGTGGACCAAGTCCAGCCCGGGGCTGTCTGCACCGTCTCCGGTCTTGCCGTCCGGCGAGAGCCGCGCCACAGCCAGCAGCTCATCGACTCGCTCAAGCAGGCCATCGATTAGCTCTTCCGGCTCAAGTCGGGCTAACACAGCTGCGAAAGCACCGCGGAGGGCCAGCCCAAGCTGACCCGACAACCGGGCCTGTGCCTCGTTGAATTGAGCGCCCCGGCCCACAAAGGCCAAGAAATCACGCCGGGCCTTTTCAAGATCAGCAGTGAGCGGCTCCCACAGGGCACGCCGGTCGGCTTCAGGCAGCGGGCGGGCATACCGGTTGAACACGTCTTCCAGATGCGACAGGAACGAGTCCCAGCCTTCGATTCCCTGCGGGCTTACTTCAGGCAGAACAGGCCACAGTGGCACAATCCGGGCCAGCTCAGCGTAGAGCATGTGCAGGTTGTGCCCGGCTTCGATGCCGTCCAGAACCATCTCATGCAAAGCTTGGGTGAGTTCCTCGCCGTCGCTTATCGCCAGCAGGGCTTCTATCTGCTCATCCAAGGGACGTGGGTAGAGCGACAGCGTGCGCTGCACAACGCCGCGCGTGTTGACCTCGCCGGTCTCGATGTTTGAGAAGTCGGTGATAACTGTCTCGATCTCGCCAAGGGCCCAGTCTTCATAGTTATCACGCAGGCGCACGATCAGGCGCTCTATCGTCTCGGCCAGGAAGCGGCGCACCAGCGCATCGAGTTCTGAGCCGTCGCCGGTTAGGATGGCTGTGCGCTCATCGTAGACGATCTGGCGCTGGCGGTTCACGGCCTCGTCGTACTCGACCAGGTTCTTGCGGATATCAAAGTTGTAACTCTCAAACCGCGCTTGCGCCTGCTCAATGACGTTGCTCAGAATACCAGCCGAGATCGGCATATCCTCCGGGATGTTCAGCCGCTCCATGATACGCTTGGTGCGGTCCCCACCGAAGCGCATCATCAGCTCATCCTCAAGCGATAGGTAGAAGCGCGACGAGCCAGGGTCGCCCTGGCGAGCGGCACGGCCCCGGAGCTGGTCGTCGATGCGCCGCGCCTCGTGGCGCTCCGTCCCGATAACATGCAGGCCGCCCTTTTCCCAGACGCGCCGGCGGTCTCGCTCACATTCGCGCTGGATGGCCTGGATATCCTCGATCAGCGAGGCGGGTAGCGCCGGAACCTGCGCCGTGATGCGCCGCGCTTCATCCAGATCGTCGGCCAGCACCGCGCGGATAAGCGCCGCGCGTGCGTTGTAATGCTGCTCAAACAGCCGCCGGGTCAGCGTATCGATCTGCCCGGCCTGACCCAGCAGGCCGCTCAGCGAGCGGTACTCACCCAGCCTGTACTCAAGGTCGGGAATGAGCGAAAGCGGGACATTCTGGGCCTCGGCCAGCTCCCTCGCCCGCTCCAAGCGTCGCGGGTCGATGCTGGCCAGGTCAATCTGCTGGACCAGTTTCACGAGGGTCTCGTAGGGAACGTCCCGGTAGGCTGCATCCTGGCGCACGTCATCGACGACCGCCCCCAAAATGTCCTCCACCTGAGCTTTGCGCGTCAGCTCGCTGTTGGCCTGGGCAATCCAGTCCACCAGCGCCTCATCCATCTTGGGCGAGGCTTTTGCCTTCTGCCGGGCGGCCTCCAGATCATTGTTTACCACATCGGCCACGATCTCCCGGAACGGCGCAACATCAAACAGCTTATCGGCCAGTTTCTTGGCGGCCAGACCCTCCGGGTTGCCACCTAGCAAGATGTCTGTGCCGCGCCCGGCCATGCTGGTCGAGATCGTCACGGCGCCAGGCCGGCCCGCCTGTGCGACGATCAGCGCCTCCCGTTCGTGGTTCTTAGCGTTCAAAACCTCGTGTTCAAGCCCGATCTGCCGCAGTTTGGCGCTCAGGACCTCGGACGCTTCGACCGACCCCGTGCCGACCAGGATCGGGCGCCCGATCTGGTGAACGGTGCGGATCTCCTGAACAACGGCTTCAAACTTCCCGGCAATGGACTGGTAGACCTGGTCTTCAAAATCGACTCGCTTGAAAAAGACCGGCCTGTCTCCATCGTTGGGCTGCCAGTAGGTGATGACCGGCGCAAACTCATCCGTTTCCCAGCTTCCCAGCGTGGGCAGCACATCCCCCACCCGGCTCTTGCGCGTCTCGAAGTCCCCTTTTTCGGCGCGGTATTCGACGTTCGTCGGGATGGCAATCACATCGAGCTTGTAGACCTCGTCAAATTCCTCGGCCTGCGTGACGGCAGTGCCCGTCATGCCGGCCAGCTTGTCGTACAGGCGAAAATAGTTCTGTACGGTGATGGTTGCCAGCGTGACATCCTCGCGCCGCACATGCACGCCCTCTTTGGCCTCGATGGCCTGGTGAAGCCCCTCGCTGTACCGGCGAGAGGGCATTGGGCGGCCGGTCGTCTGGTCGATGAGGATGACGTGCCCGTTCTGGACGATGTAGTCTTTGTCCCGCTTGAAGATATATTTCGCCTTAAGCGCGTTCTCAAGGTAGTGAACCAGCTCGTAGTACTGCGGGTCGTATAGGCTCTGCCCGGCAGCCGTATCGATCTCAGGCAGCTGGCGTTCGATCTTCTCGATGCCCAGATCGGTCAGCGAGATGGTTTGGGTGCGCTCATCGATTACGTAGTCGCCGTCCGGTTCCTCGAACTCCAGGTCGGTTGTGTTTCTGCGCAGGTGGGCATTCTCGATAATCTCGGCGAAGCGGCGGTAGGTTTCGGAGGCCCGCCCGGCAGGGCCAGAGATGATGAGCGGCGTGCGGGCGCCGTCAATCAAGACCGAGTCCACCTCGTCCACAATGGCGTAGGCCAGCTCCCGCTGGACGACACGCGCCGGGTCAACAGCCGTGTGATCGCGCAGGTAGTCAAAGCCAAATTCGGACGCTGTGCCGTAGGTGATGTCGGCCCGGTAGCACTCTTTGCGCAGGGTCGGGCGCCAGTGAACCAGGCGCGCATCCTCCAGATCGCCGCCCGGATCGACATAACCGGGGTCGTAGATGGCCGAGAACTGCTCTTTGCCGATGACACCCACGCTCAGCCCCAGTAGGTGGTAGATAGGCCCCATCCAGCCTCCGTCGCGCCGGGCGAGATAGTCATTCACGGTGACGAGGTGCGCACCGCGCCCGGCCAGAGCGTTCAGGTAGAGGGGGAGGGAGGCCACCAGCGTCTTGCCTTCGCCTGTCTTCATCTCGGCGATCTTGCCCTCGTGGAGCACAATGCCGCCGATCAACTGCACGTCGAAGTGGCGCAGGCCAATCGTTCGCACCGAGGCCTCACGCACAGCGGCAAAGGCCTCCGGTAGAATCTCGTCCAGAATCTCGCGCTCGGCAGCAAGGCGCTGCTCGTGGTCTTCGATGCCCTGCACACGCTGGCGCACGCGCTCACGGAAATGGTCGGTCAGCTCGCGAAGCTCGGCATCCGAGCGCGCCTGCATCTCCGGTTCGAAGCCGTTGATCTGCTCGACGATTTCGTTGTAGCGTTTGAGTTCGCGCTCGTAAGGATGGCCTGCCAACGCATTAAGGATGTTCTTGAACATGGCCTCAGTTTCTCACTCGATCCGACAGCACGCCACAGGCTGGCGCTGCACCACAGGACTTGCAGCCGCAGCCAATTAACTTCATATAGGATACCGCACCGCATACCCGCCTGCTACTGGCGCCGGCTTGGGGTTCAGGTTGGATTGCCGCCCGGGAAGGGGCCAGGCAAAAGCTCCCATCGCCGCAGCGGGGCGATGGGAGCCTGCTTTCAAGATCAGGGTGGAGGTTGGGCGTGCGTTCGCTAGCTCAGTGTCGCCGTCACCTGAACATCGCTGCCGGCAGGCGCAGGAGGCACCACGTTGCCCTTCAGAGGTTTACCGTTAACCACCAGCGAGACCAGGCCGCCCGGCCCTTCACGCTTGACCTCCATGTATTAGGTCGCTCCGCGAAAGAGACGTACGGCGCTGAAGCCCGGCCAGTCAGCGGGTATCACCGGGGCAACCATCAGGCCATCATAGGTAGGCCGGATGCCCAGTATCCACTGGGTAATGGCGACGTAGTTCCAGGCAGCCGTGCCTGTCAGCCATGAGTTCTTGGCTTCTCCGTGTGTCGGCGCGTCTCTGCCCGCGATCATCTGTGCGTAGACGTATGGCTCGCAGCGGTGCACCTCGGAGATAGCTTCTCTGATCGAAGGGTTGATCCGGAGATAATAGTCATACGCAGCCGCACCATTGCCCAGCACGGCCTCGGCGATCATGATCCAGGGATTGGTGTGGCAGAAAACCCCGGCATTCTCCTTGTAGCCGGGCGGGTATGATGAGATCTCGCCGAGGTGAAGGCAGTAGTGGGAATAGGCGGGCTGGTGAAGAAGCACGCCGTGCTCGCTGACGAGCCGCTTGCTCACTGCATCGAGAGCCTGCCTTGCCCGGCCATCCTCCACGCCGAGGCCAGCCATGACACACATGCCCTGCGGCTCGACGAAGATCTGCCCTTCCTCACACTCCTGCGAGCCGACCTTGGCACCGAAATGGTCGTAGGCGCGCAGAAACCATTCACCATCCCAGCCGTGACGCTGGACGGTGGTGGCCATAGCCCCCGCCGCCTTGTCGGCCCATGCCCTATCGCCGGGGCAGCCCCGGTGTGTGGCAATCTGCCCGAATTCCCTCGCAGCCAGCACGAATAACCCCGCAATGAACACCGATTCCGCTGTCTTGCCGTCCATCGTGTCAGCGGTCTGGAAGGACTGGCCCGGTTCCGAGCTAAACGTGTTGAGATTCAGACAGTCGTTCCAGTCGGCCCGCCCAATCAGGGGCAGGCCATGCGGCCCCAACCGATCCAGCGTGTATTGGATCGCGCGCCGCAGATGCTCGTAAAACGGCTGCTCGCTGCCGGGAAGATTGTCAAACGGCACTGGCTCATCGAGGATGGTCCAGTCATCCGTCTCTTTGAGGTAGGCAGCCGCCGCTAGCACCAGCCAGAGCGGGTCATCGTTGAAGTTGCTCCCCACGTCGTTGTTGCCGCGCCGGGTGAGCGGCTGATACTGGTGGTAAGCTCCCCCGTTCTCAAACTGAGTCGCGGCCAGGTCTAGGAGCCGCTGCCGGGCGCGTTCTGGCACCATGTGGACAACCCCCAGCAAGTCCTGGTTGCTGTCGCGGAAGCCCATACCGCGCCCAACTCCCGACTCGAAGAACGAGGCGGATCGGCTCAGATTGAATGTCACCATGTTCTGGTAAGGGTTCCAGATATTGACCATGCGGTTCGTGTGCTCATCCGGCGTTCCGACCTGAAAGCGCCCCCGCAGATCGTTCCACATGGCTCGCAGTGCAGCGAAGGCTGCATCAACGTGCTTTGGCTGGGTATACGTTTCAATGAGCGGCCGGATGCGCTGCTTGTTGAGGGTCTGCGAGCCTGGCGGGTCGAATTTCTGCTCTGGAGGGTTCTCGTGATAACCCAGGATGAAGATTATCTGTTCGCTGGCGCCAGGCATCAGCAGCGCCTTTATGTGGTGGGAACCAATCGGCGCCCACCCCCAGGCGATGGAGTCCGACGATGCGCCGCGCTCAACAGCAAGCGGCTCATGCAGACCGCGATAGGGGCCGAGGAAAGCTTCGCGTTGTGTGTCGAACCCAGCCAGTGGGTGCGAACAGGCAAAGTATGCAACGTGATTGCGCCGCTCGCGGTACTCCGTCTTGTGGTAGATCACGCTGCCTTCAACCTCAACCTCTCCGGTGCTGAGGTTGCGCTGGTAGTTGGTCTGGTCGTCCCAGGCATCCCATAGCGCAAATTCGATGAACGAAAAGATAGACAGATCGGCGGGCGTGTCTCGCCGGTTGGTCAGGAATACCTGCCAGATTTCCAGGTTCTCACGGGGAGGAATGAAATAGCGCAAGGAGGCTTCAATCCCAGCCTTCTCGGAGATGATAACCGTATAGCCCATCCCATGCCGACAGGTATAGGCGCTCAGGTCGGTGCGAGTTGGCTGCCAGGTTGGTGACCAATACACGCCGCTGGCGTTGTCACGCAGATAGATATACCGCCCCCCGGTGTCGGTTGGGATGTTGTTATACCGGTAGCGGGTGAGGCGGCGCAGCCGCGCATCCTGATAGAAGGAATAGCCGCCTGCGGTGTTGGAGATCAGCCCGAAGTATGATTCGCTACCCAGGTAGTTGATCCAGGGGAGGGGGGTATCTGGCCGCGTGATCACGTATTCATGGTTTGCGTCATCGAAGTATCCGAATCTCATATTCCACTCATTCAATCACGCGATTGGCAGCAACTACCTGGCTGTAGTAGGCGGCGCTGGCCTTAGGTGTGCGCTCCAGCGTCCGGAAATCAACGTGCACGATGCCGAAACGCCGGGTGTACCCGTAAGACCACTCAAAGTTGTCGAGCAGGGACCAGACAAAATAGCCCTTGAGGGGAACACCCGCCCTGATCGCCCGCGCTGCTGCCCGGAAGTGGGCGCGCAGATAGGCTATCCGGCGGGGATCGTGGACGGTGCCATCCTGTTTAACCTCGTCATTGAAGGCTGCGCCGTTCTCGGTGATAAACAGGGCCGGGAAATGGTAGTCAAAATGCACGCGGCATAGCAGATCATACAAACCTTCGGGATATACCTCCCAGCCCATCTCCGTTACGTCCTCGCCGGGAACGACCTCACGCGGCGCGTTCTGGCCCTCGGGGATGGCTTGGCTGCGTACAACGGCCCTCGTGTAGTAGTTGATACCGAGGAAGTCAATCGGCTCCGCGATGATTTTGAGATCGTTGTCCCGCACAAAGCCCATCGGGCGGGCAAAATCGGCCACCATGTCGTGCGGGTAGTCCCGGCCTGCCAGCGGGTCGAGATACCAACGGTTGAGGAAGCCATCCGCCCGGTAGGCAGCTTTCCGGTCAGCATAGCTGCGCGATGCGGGCACCTGGGGCGTCAGGTTGAGCACAATGCCTACTTGGCTGCCAGGCGCGTTCTGACGGATGACGGGCAGCGTCAGCCCATGCGCCAACAGCAGGTGGTGAGAGGCGGCCAGCATCTCATCAAGGTTGGTGTGGCCGGGAGCGTGCCGGCCGTGCAGGTAGCCCACGACAGCGCTGACCCATGGCTCGTTGAGGGTCATCCAGTGCTGGACGCGGTCGCCCAGCGAGCGGGTGACGGTTGCCGCGTACTCGACAAACGCCTCGGCTGTGGCGCGGGCAGGCCAGCCGCCCGCGTCTTGCAGCGCCTGGGGCAGATCCCAGTGATACAGGGTGACGTAGGGCGCGATGCCTGCCTCAAGCAGCGCATCAACCAAGCGGTTGTAGAAATCCAGTCCTCTTTGGTTGACGGTGCCCCGCCCATCGGGCAAGATGCGCGGCCATGCTATCGAGAAGCGGTAGGCGCGCACGCCAAGGGCCTTCATGAGCGCCACGTCCTCCCGGTAGCGGTGGTAGTGATCGCAGGCTATGTCCCCGGTCGAACCGTCTTCGATGCGGCCCGGTGTATGCGAGAAGCGATCCCAGATAGACTCGCCCTTGCCGTCCGCATCCCACGCCCCTTCGATCTGATAGGAGGACGTGGCAACGCCCCAGGTAAAATCGTCAGGAAAAGTGTGGCTGGTATCCATACCCGTGTCCCGGTTCAAAGTGTGGAACTGGTCAGCGTTAGGTTAGCGGTGGAGAGAGTAATGGCAACCGGTGAAGGGGGTGTGGGACAGCCTTCATCCCAACCCGGCGGGCGTATTCCGCTGCGGCACGCGGCCAGTCACCTGCTGCTCTTAGCTCCCGTGATCCCTATCGCCGGCTGGATGGCGTCCCCCCTCGTCGACCAGGCAGACGGCATGAAAGACCCTGCGCCCCCGGCCAACACTGGACAGTCGAGACAACCCCTCTGTCATTTCTGCCACTGGCCCCGACGGTGCTTACGGCTTCGTCCGCGCGCCAGCACGCTACGAAGTGGTCCGCCTCGATTTCATTAAGCGGAGGGGCTTCCCGGCACTTATCCACCGCGATCGGACATCTTCCATAGTAGACACAGCCCTGAGTAGGCGCTGAATGCTTGGCTTTCAGCTCTACCTCGACGGCTTCCCATTTCTTGTCCAGGCGCGGCACACAGGCCATCAGCATTCTGGTATAGGGATGAAGGGGGTTGAAGTAGATTTTCTCCGTCAAGCCTCTCTCCACAACATGCCCTCTGTAGAGAATCACCGCCTTATCGCTGATGTAATAACCCAGCGAGAGATCATGGGTGATAAAGAGGATTGACAGCCCTTTAGCCTTGAGATCAGCCAGCAGGTTGAGAACATCGATCCGCGTGGAGGCATCGAGCATGCTGATGATCTCATCCGCTACCAGGAATTGAATGTCCAACAGCAGGGCACGCGCAATAAGAAGGCGTTGGAGCTGTCCGCCACTGAGCTGGTGAGGAAATTTGCCCAGGCATTGGTCGGGATTCAGGCCGACTGCTTCCATCGAACTCCTGACCTTACGATCCCATTCTGCGCCTTTTAGCTCCGGGAAGAACTCGTCCTTGAGGATGTGGAAAATCCGGTCTGCCTTGAAGATCGGATTGTAGGAGCTGAAAGGGTCCTGGAAGACGCCCTGCACACGCCGGTAGTAGTTTTTAAGTCCGTCTCGCTTAAGGGTTGAGATATCCATACCGTCAAGCCTGATCACCCCAGAGGTGACCGGGATCAGGCCCAGAATCATCTTCCCGATGGTGCTTTTCCCGCTTCCACTTTCGCCAATTAACGCGACAACCTCTCCATCTTCAACGCTGAAGCTGACATGGCTTACCGCAAGGAGTTCCTTCCCCCCGAAGGTTCCCACCCGGTAGACTTTGGAGACATCATCAAGCGCAAGCATTCGCCTCGAACTCCCTCCAGCAAGCCACGAAGTGGCCGCCCTCAACTTCGATGAAAGGGGGTTCCGCCGAGCATTTCTCAAACGCAACGGGGCACCGATCCCGAAAACGGCATCCACCCGGCGGGTTGAGCAGCAGCGGAGGCCTACCGGGGATGCCAGCCAGCCTGTCCTCGGAGCATTTCACGCCCACCTTTGGCAGCGATGAAATCAGTAGCTTTGTGTACGGGTGCCGGGGGGAATGGATGATCACGTCGGTGGCGGCTTTCTCGGCTAACTGGCCGGCGTACATGACCATGATGCTGTCCGCGATCTGGTAAAGGATGGAGATGTCGTGGGTGATCACGATCATGCTCTTGACAAACCCCCGCTCGCGGAACTCAACAAGCATCTTGGCGACAGCCTGCTGGGTGGACACATCGAGCGCCGACGTGATCTCATCGGCTATGAGCAGCGAGGGGTTCAACAGGGTGGACAGAACCATCACCATTCTCTGCTTCATGCCGCCGGAAAGCTCAATGGGGTACATATTCAGCACATCATGTGACAGTTCGACCAGATCAAGCCTTCGCTTTAACTCTGGGAGCGTGGCTTTATAGCTGACCTTTCTGTGCTCGAGGAGTTCAGACACCATCTTTCCGATCTTGCGCGTCGGATTCATGGCGCTCATCGCATACTGGGGGATGATGGACACCCTTTTGAACCTGAAAGCATCCATCTTTTCCACATCCCAGATGGGCAGCTCATCGCCGTCGAGCACCACGCGGCCGCGGATATACCGCATGCGGGCCGTCAGGCGGATCAGGCTGTTGCCCAGCGTCGTCTTTCCACAGCCCGATTCACCGGCTAGGCCCATGATCTCCCCGTCCGCGACAGTGAAGGTCGCGCTTTCCAGTGCCCTGACATCCCCGCTCAGGGTCCGGTAGTAGACGGTGAGGTTTTCCACTCGCAGACTCATGTTCTCACATCTCTCTGAGTTTGGGGTTGAAGACCTCATCCAGTCCGACGTTTGTGATGTACAAGGCTCCGACGATGGCCGTGATCGCAAGCCCCGGCGGCACGAACCACCACCACATCCCCAGCATCAGCGCGCTCCACAGGACGGCGTTGTTCATCATCAGGCCGAGCGAGATACCCTTTGTCGGGCCGAGGCCGATGAAATCCAGCGTGGCTGCCACGAGGATCGCCCCTCCAAACTGGAGGATGAAGACCAGCAGCAGATAAGACATCATATTGGGTGCGATCTCCGTAAAGAGGATCTTCCAGGGCTTCATCCCGCTCAGCTTTGCCAGATCGACGAACTCCCTGGTGCGCAGCGAGAATGTCTGCGCTCTGATGGCTCTTGCTGCCCAGGGCCAGGCCGTACATCCGATGAAGATGCTCTCAGCGAGCACGCCCCTCACGGAAAGATAGGCCGCGATGATGATGAGGATGGCCAGGGTCGGGATGACCAGCACAATGTTCGTGAGCGTACTGAGGATTTCATCAACCAGGCCGCCTCGGTACCCGGCGGTGAAGCCAATCAGCATACCCAGCAAGGTTCCCAACCCCCCGCCGACGATTCCTACCAGGAATGTCGCCTTCAGGCCAAGTACAAACTGGGTAAAAACGTCCTGCCCGAACGTCGTGGTCCCGAACCAGTATTGGGAGGAGGGCGGAGCCGAAGGCGGTCCTATGTAATCTTCCGGTGAGTAGTCCGTAAACAGCGGGCCGATAACTGCCAGCACGACAAAAACGAGGAGGATAGCCAGGCCGACCTTCAGCTTGTTGTTCCTGAGCGCAAAGTAGAGAAATTCACTTTTCCTGGGCTTCATCATGCCCCTTCACCCAACATCCCTGTTCGCGTTCGCGGATCCACAAGAACGTAAGCAATATCAATGATGAAATTGGCGAGCAGCACGCCGATAATAATGAACAGAAAGCATCCCTGGAGCAGGAAATAATCCTTATTCTGTACAGCTCCCAGGATCAGGTAGCCAATCCCGGGGTACGAGAACACAATTTCTGTAGCCAGCGCCCCCGCCACGATGATGCCCAGGTCGAGCGCCAAGCCGGTGATCTGGGGCAGGAGCGCGTTCCTGAATGCATATTTCCTGATCAGTCGTCTGGGTGCTCCAAGCGACTCGAGGTAATGGGAGTAATCGGCTTCAAGCTCGTAAATGATCATGTTCCTCATGCCAATCGACCAGCCCCCAAACTTCACCAAGAAGATGGAAGCAAAGGGCAAGAACCAGTGCTTGAAGACGCTCCCGATAAAGGCCCAGGAGAGCGAGGGCACCATCGCGTAGCTGTACGCGCCCGAAATTGGGAAAATGCCCAAGACAATCCCCAGCGCCCAGGCTAGCAAGATCGCCAGCCACATGTAGGGTGTCGCGGTCAGGATGTATCCGAGGGGCGATATGGTGCTGTCGAGCCATTTGGAGCGCGCCGCGAACGCGCCGAAAGCGTTACCCGCAAACCAGCTCAGCAGCACTGCCGGAAGCAACAGCAGGATGTCATAGGGCACGGCTGCCATGATGATCTTCATCACCGGCTGCGGGAACACGAGCACGCTGATCCCAAGGTCGCCGCGCAAAAGCGCGTTCCAGAAGTTAAGATACTGCCGCCAGAGGGGCAAATCTAACCCAAAGATTTGAGTGTAGTGGGTGTACATCGCCTGAGCGGCATTGCCGTATAAACTGCCCGCCCTTGCTACCATAACCTGGATCGGATCGCCAGGCATGAAGCGTGGGATGAGCCAGTCAATGGAGACCGCCAGGAAGAAGGTAAGGGCATAGATGAGTAGTTTTCTCCCGAAATACTGTTTCATCCTGGCTCCTCTGCACGGAAAACCGACTGGTGTGGAACTCCTGCAACACCGGCGGAGAGGAGGGGTGTTGAACGGCGGATCCGCCCAACACCCCCATCCTACTTCCCCTCACGTCTCTCCTGCAAGCTCAACGGGAGGGCCAGCGGTCGAACAGACTACTCCGCGGGCGGCACCGGCTCCAGATCGCACAGCATGAGGATTGCCGTCATGTTCCAATAACCCCGCCAGGTCACAGGCAGGTAGTGGTTGGCATCCTCTGCTGACGACGGCCAGTTCGTCCAGACGGCATTGCTATACTGGGACCACATGCCGTTGTACCACAGTGGGATCAGAGGCATGTCTGTGAGGTGAATCCTCTGCAGTTGGGAGATGATTTCCATCATCCCCTCCAAGTCATCCAGTGGAATCGTGTCAAGCTGATCAACCAAGTCGAAGGCTTCCGGGTTATCGTACCGGCCGTAGTTGCCATTCTGGAGCGTGGCGATGTCCTCGATGGGGTTCATGAACATCCAGTTATAGTATGTCCAGGGTGTGTTGCTGATCTGGGCATCGTTGTTGATCATCATGTCAAACGTGCCGTCGTTGCGGGCAGACAGGTAGGCCGGGTAGTCCGGGAAGTCGGTGGTAAGGTTGATGCCCACAGCCTGAGCGCTGCTGGCAACCACCCTGATTGACTCCATCCAGTCCGTCCACCCAAAGGGCACGATGACCTTCAGCTCGATCTTGGAGCCATCGGGAGCCTCGACGAAGCCATCGCCATCGATATCGACATATCCGGCCCCGGCGAGAATCGACCGGGCCTCGTCAGGATCGTAGCTGAAGCCTAGCTCGTCAACCACAGCCTGATCGATGTACTTCTCCCAGATCGGCAGCAGGCCGGTCGGGTTAGCCTTCTGGACAATGTTGCCGTAGACCACGTTGACGATCTGATCGGTGTCAATGGCAAAAGCCATCGCCCTGCGGAATGCCGGGTCATCCATCGGCGGCTTCGTGGTGTTCAAGAGCAGCCAGGCCGTGTTGGCGGAGAGCATATATGGCTCTTCCGGATAGTACGTCTGAAGGCCGTAGCCGCCCTTCACCAACGTCGCGACGCCTGGCAGGAAGTTGTTGCTCAGGTCAAGACCGCCCTGGAGAACCAGGCCAAGCGCAACGTTGTTGCTGCTGTTGACCAGATCAACGATTCTCTTAGGCTTGGGGTCTAGGCCAAGCGCCTCGGTCGCCCACCAGCCATCCCTCTTGACCCAGACCATGCGGCTCTGATCGTGAGTCTCGTACATATAGGGGCCTGTGCCCACCGGATTCTCGTTCAGCCCAGTGGTTACGTCGTCCACGGAGTAGCTTTCCCAGATGTGCTGGGGGACCATCGGCGTCGTGTACAGGAAGTTTGCCCACTGCTGGTAAAGAGCGTTATCGAAGTTGAACTGGAGCGTGTAATCATCCACCTGCTCGATGCTGCCCAGAAACTGCCACACCGGACTGATGTTGATCGGTGCTTCCTGGCCCAGCTCAAAGGTGAATTTCACGTCAGCCGCCGTGAAGGGTTCGCCGTCGGCCCATGTGATGCCCTCGCGCACTTTCAGCTCGTAGACGGTATCGCTTGTCCACTCGCCGCTTTCCGCCAGCCAGGGCATATACTCGTCGGTCAGCGGATCGTAGAGGAACAGCGGCTCATAGACCAGCCCGAAGGTTCCCATTGCATAGTTCCCTGTGTTAAAGGGATTCCAGCTTGAGGGAGGCCCCCACTGCGTTCCGCTGGTGTAGAGGGTCTCGCTCCGCACATATTCCACGGCGGGAGCAGCCTCCTCGGTCGCTTCCTCAGCAGGTGAGGGCGTGGCCGTCACTACGATGGTCTCACCGGCTGGCCCTTCGACCTCTACAGTGACAATCACCGGTTCGCCTTCCGCTGGCGGGGCGCAGGCCACAAGTAGAGCGCTCAACGCCGCGAAGAGACCCAGAATAAGAGTTGCGCGTTTCATCTTCCCACTCCTATATCAAGCGAGTAAAGGGGATAAGCTGTCAGGTATTCGCCAATCCACTCTGATGGGCTTTTCACCTCCTCCACATATAAAGAGGGCCATTCAGCCATATTGGGAGCGCTCCCATATACCGGCAAAAAAATCTTCTAGACACTCAGCCAGTGCCCATCTCTAGGTTGTCCTTCGCCGTGCGCCGCAGGATTCACGGATGATCAGCTCGGTCTCCATGATGACGCGGCGGGCGGGTTGGATGCCGTTCTCGATTAAGTCAATCAGGGTTTCGACCGCTTTCGCACCGAATTCGACAATCGGCTGGCGGACTGTGGTCAGCGGGCATTCTGCCTGCGTGGCAATCGGCAGGTCGTCAAAGCCGACAAAGGCAATGTCGTCGGGGATGCTGAGGCCGGCCTCGCGGGCGGCGCGCATTGCCCCCACGGCCATTGAATCGGAAGCGGCAAAGATCGCGTCCGGTTGAGCCGGTAGCAGTTGTTGCATGGCATAATAACCGCTCGCCTCCGTAAAAGCACCCTCAGCGATCAGCGATTTATCCACCCTCCGGTTGTGCTCAGCCAGGGCTTTCAGGTAGCCTGCCATGCGGTCGATGCTCACGGTACTGTTCGCGTGGCCGGTTATCGTTCCGATGCGCCTGTATCCCAGCCGAATGAGATGGCTGGTTGCACGGTAGGCTGCCTCAACGTTGTCCACATCAATGTAACTGATGCCATCAGGATGAAACGGGCGGCCAACAATAACGAGCGGGATATTCGAGTTAACTAAGCGGTCGATCAACTGGTCGCCAGTCTGGCCGGACTGCACAAGGATCCCGTCGAGTAAGCCCTGGCGCGAAATCCGGGGAAAGATTTTCTCCTCGTCCTCGTGGGTGCCAACCAGGAAGAGGCTTAACGTGTAGTCGTACTGGTTGCATGCCTGAGCGATTCCCTGTGTGAGGCGGGGAAAGTAAGGGTCGGTGAAGAAGGAGCTAACACTGCGGGGCAGGACGAGGCCAATCATCCAGGATCGTTGTGAGGCGAGGGTGCGCGCGGCTGGGTTAGGATGGTACCCTGTTCTCTTAATGACCTCCCAAACACGCTGGCGCACCTCCTCCCGCACATTGGGGTGATCGTTGACCACGCGCGAGACGGTTGAACGCGATACCCCCGCCTGTTTGGCTATATCCTCCAGCGTCAGGTTCGACACTGGGTTTCTCCATGAGCAAGGCAGCTTCGCCCAAATTGGGAGCGCTCTCAAATCTTAAGGCCATTATACATGTATATGGGGGTGCGAGTCAACTACCTGGTGGGGCGAGTTGGCGGCGCTTCGGGCTGATGGAAACCCTGCCACAGTAGAAACAGGCGTATTTTGCCCTCAAAGGCTCGGTCTGCCCGGAAAGTCACCCCAAAATCCAAACGCACCCTCTACCAGCAGCCGATGTTTGAACTCCCTAGGCGATTGATCCGGAAACATTATAATATTACAATGTTGGTATAATACGGGCGCACTAACGTGAGATGGTTTAAACAGCCACCGAAGGCGCGCTCGCCGCACGATTCTCATGGGCGAGGACTCGCCCAGCCCGGAAATCCCCTACGGAGGCCCATATGAGCAGTGAGGTATTCAAGGCTATGGCCCGGTCCATCTTGGACGGTGATGTAGAAGCGGCCCGCGCTCTGGCTCGCCAAGCGGTTGATCAAGGCATTGCCCCGCTGGACGCGATCAATAACGGGTATGTGGTGGGCATCAATCAGGTCGGTGAAGATTTCAGCGCCGGGATTGCCTATCTACCCAATCTGGTGCTGGCAGGGGCAGCCATGAAAGCCGCCATGGAAGTGCTGGAGCCAGAGCTTGCCAGGAGCGGGACCGATCGGGAATCGCTTGGTGTCGTTGTGCTGGCCACTGTCGAAGGCGATATCCACGATATTGGGAAAAACATAGTGGGCACTATGCTGTCTGCCTCAGGGTTCAAAGTCTATGACCTGGGTGTAGATGTGCCCATCGCAGCCATTGTGGACAAAGCGCGTGAGGTTGATGCAGACATCATCGCCGCCAGCGCACTGCTGACCACGACCATGATCAAGCAGCAGGATGTTGTGAAAGCGGTTGAAGAAGCCGGGCTTCGAGACCGCATCAAAATTATGGTTGGGGGCGCCCCAGTCACCCAGGCATGGGCGGACAGCATTAAGGCGGATGGATTCAGCGAGGATGCAATTGGTGCGGTGAACCTGGCCAAGGCATGGGTCGGGAAGAGCTGATGGTGCGCTTAAAACAGGAGGCCGATCCCTCTACTGGGCAACCATCGCATTTGAGCAAGCCACGCATGGAGGCCTGAAATGGACACAAAGCAGTTGTACGAAGAGCGGCTGACCCGCTACGTCACGGCAAACTACAATGAGAAGCCGGATCGCATCCCTCTCAGGATATTCGCCGAGGAACTGGCTTCAAAGTATTGCGGGTATACGAACTTTGAGGTGGCTGTAAAGCCAGAACTCCAGTTCGATGTCAACCGCCGGTTTGCTGTTGAGATGGGCACGGATGCGATTCAGACGAACTCCGTTGTGAACTGGTTTGGGATGCAGAAAGCTCTTGGTTGGGATGGGATAACATTTCCCGGCATTGGCATTCCCGCGGACTCCATCAACCAGTGGTGGGAGCCGACCACCGAGGAGGAGGCTTTTCTGAAGGCTGCCGAGTATGACGAGCTAATTGATGACCCCACCGCTTTCTTGATCAACAAATGGATGCCCCGTTTCATGCGGCACGTCAGGTACCCCGGCGAGCCATCAACGTTTGAACAAATCGTCTCTCTGATCGATGGCCTCATGGCTTACAACCACTTTTTCAGCATGTGGGCAGCCAAGACAGGCGAATTGATTGACTCTGGTGTCGTCCCTGCTGTTGGCTCGGTGCTGAAGGCACCGCTTGACATACTGGGGGACAAACTGCGCGGGTACATCAACCTGTGCTATGACCTGAACCAACGCCGGGATAAAGTGATTGAAGCCTGCCAGGCCCTGATGCCCCACTTGGCTAACCTGGTGATCGGCGGGGCAGACCCCTCTGGGTGCATCCCTTCCATCATCTGGATGCACCGGGGATGTGTTCCTTTCATCTCTCACCAGGACTTCGATGAAATATACTGGCCGACGCTCAAGCCAATCATCGAAGAGCTTTGGGCAAGGGGAAGCCAGATCATCCTCTACGCGGAGGGCAACTGGGATCACCACCTGGAGACCTTTGCTGAACTGCCGGAAAAGAGCATCATCTTCCACTGTGACCGGACGAATATCTATAAGGCCCACGAGATTCTTGGCAACAAGTTCTGCATCAGCGGCGGCATCTCGAACGTGTTGCTCACAACAGGCACACCCGAAGAGGTCAAGGCGGAGTGCAAGAAGGTGATCGATGCCGTCGCCCAGGATGGCGGCTACGTTATGGATGCTGGCGCCCTGATCATGAACGACGCCAAGATCGAAAACGTCAGAGCGATGATCGAATTCACCCGTGAGTACGGGGTCTACGATTCGGATGTGTCAACGAAGTCCCTAGATGAGCTGACCAATGTCCCGCGTCCGGAGCCTTCCATGAGGCTTTCGGGCGTCGATCAGAAACGTCCGCCCGGCGTCGTATTCCCCTGGTCGGAGAAGAGAAAAGAGCTGCCGGATTACATTGAGGACGAAGAACTTACCCGGCAGGTCTGGGAACAGGTGGATGGGATGGGATGGGGATTCTGCTGGGTCAGCCTGACCTGGTAGGAGAAGCCATCACCGGGCGCGGCTGCATCCGGCCTCTAACGCATAGCATATGTTTTTTATACGCGGCTCTGACGCCAGCCGTCTATGATGGAGGGGAAATTATGGGAATATCTGGATGAGGGATTGAGATATGGACTTGAATCGGTTTACCCAGAAGGCTCAGCAGGCCATCATCAACGCGCAAGACCTGGCGCGTGATCGCCATCACAGCGAGATCACACCCGAGCATCTGCTGCTGGCCCTGCTTCAGCAGAGCGACGGCGTGGTTCCCGAGATCGTTGCGCAGATTGGGATGCGGCCCTCTGCCCTGATAGCTGAACTGGAGCGCACGCTCGACGCACGCCCCCGCGTGCACGGCGGCGGCCTCCAGCTTGGCCTCAGCCGGGGCGCGGCGGACGTGCTGGCCGCTGCCGAAGGTGAGGCCCGACAGATGCGCGACGAATACGTCTCGACCGAGCACATTCTGCTGGCCCTGACCGGGGATCAGTCAGCAGGCGCCCTGTTGGGGCGCTACAACGTGACCCGCGACGCCATATTGCAGGCCCTACGCGCGATCCGCGGCTCGCAGCGCGTCACATCGCAGACCCCGGAGACGACCTACCAGCCGTTAGAGAAATACGGGCGTGACATGACAGCGCTGGCCCGTCAAGGCAAGCTTGACCCGGTTATCGGGCGCGATGAAGAAATCCGGCGCGTGATACAGGTGCTCAGCCGCCGCACCAAGAATAACCCTGTGCTGATCGGTGAGGCGGGTGTGGGCAAGACGGCCATCGTCGAAGGGCTGGCGCAGCGTATGGTGCGCGGTGATGTGCCAGAGAGCCTGAAAAACAAACGTATTGTTGCCCTGGACATGGGCGCTCTTATTGCCGGAACCAAGTATCGCGGTGAGTTTGAGGAGCGCCTGAAGGCGGTGCTGAAGGAGGTCAGCGAGTCGGGCAACGTTATCCTGTTCATCGATGAACTGCATACGGTGGTGGGTGCAGGCGCTGCCGAGGGCGCGATGGACGCAGGCAATATGCTTAAACCCATGCTGGCCCGGGGCGAGCTGCACGCCATCGGCGCCACGACGCTGGATGAGTATCGCCAGCACATCGAGTCGGATGCGGCGCTAGAGCGTCGCTTTCAGCCCGTGTTGGTCGATGAACCAAGCGTAGAGGAGACCATCAGCATCCTGCGCGGCCTGAAGGAACGCTACGAGGTGCATCACGGTGTGCGCATCCAGGACTCGGCAGTGATCGCTGCGGCGACGCTCTCGGCCCGCTACATCACCGACCGCCAACTGCCGGATAAGGCCATCGACCTGATCGATGAGGCGGCGGCCCGGCTGCGCATGGAGATCGACAGCAAGCCGGCCGAGATCGATGCCATTGATCGCGCCATTATGCAGCTTGAGATAGAGCGCGAGGCGCTCAAGAAGGAGCGGGACAAAGCCAGCAAGGAGCGGTTAAAGAGCATCGAGCGCGAGATCGCCGAACTGCGCGAGCAGTCGGACGCGCTGCGTGCCCGCTGGCAACAGGAAAAGGATGCCATCATCAGCCTGCGCGAGATCAGGCAGCAAATCGAGGATACCCGCATTGAGATCGAGCGGGCCGAGCGTCAGGCGGACCTGGAAAAGGCCGCCCGGCTGCGCTACGGCACGTTGCGCGAGCTTGAGAAACAGCTCGCCGAGCATGAGGCCCGGCTGGAGGCCATCCAGGCTGACGGTGCCATCCTCAAAGAAGAGGTTGACGCGGATGAGATCGCCAACGTGGTCAGTAACTGGACGGGCATCCCGGTGAGTAGGCTGCTTGAAGGCGAGATGGAGAAGCTGCGGCACATGGAAGAGCGGCTGCACACGCGGATCGTCGGGCAGGACGAGGCCGTGCGGGCCGTCTCAAACGCTGTGCGCCGCGCCCGTACCGGCCTGCAGGACCCAAATCGCCCGGTAGGTTCGTTCCTGTTCCTGGGCCCGACCGGCGTTGGCAAGACGGAACTGGCCCGCGCGCTGGCCGAGTTCCTGTTTGACAACGAGGATGCGATGGTGCGCATCGACATGAGCGAATATCAGGAGCGCCACACCGTCAGCCGGCTGATCGGCGCGCCGCCGGGCTATGTGGGCTATGATGAGGGCGGCCAGCTGACCGAAGCGGTGCGGCGGCGCCCGTATTCCGTCGTACTGTTCGATGAGATCGAGAAGGCACATGCCGAGGTGTTCAATACGCTGCTTCAGGTGCTGGATGAAGGCCGCCTGACGGATGGGCACGGGCGTACGGTGGATTTCAAGAACACCGTGATCATCATGACCAGCAACATCGGCAGCCATATCATCAAGGAGTACGGCGCGGAGAAGGCCCGTGAAATGGTCATGCAAGAGCTTGACCGACACTTCCGGCCTGAGTTTCTCAACCGGCTCGATGAGATCATCCTCTTCCATAATCTGACAAAAGAGGATATCAAGCGCATCGTGGAGATTCAGCTCCAGCGTCTTGAGGAGATCATGGCTGACCGCAAGCTGACTATCGAACTGACGGATGCCGCCCGCGAATACCTGGCGGAGATCGGCTATGATCCGGTCTACGGTGCGCGTCCGCTCAAGCGCGCGATCCAGCACGAACTGGTCGACGGGCTGGCGATGGCGCTGCTGGATGGTGATGTGACAGAAGGCGACCATATCAGGATTGACGTCAACCGGGACGCCAGCGGGCTGGTTTTCTTCCCTGTTGAGCGAGCCGTCATCCGTGAGACAGGCGATAAGGTAGTCGAGGGGGAGATTGTCACGGGCTGAAGATGGCTGCGCCACGCATCCGACGGCCCTTTTAAGCGTTTCCCTGAAATACGCAGGGTGGCCGCCCGCCTATTAACGGCGAGCGGCCACCCCTTTCTGGCTCTGGGAAGCAGGGCATCCCCTGCTACGCTTCCCGCTGCGAGGGAGCAGACCCTGCTCAGCAGCTAACTCCCCTCTGCATAGGGCTGGGCGGAGCCGTTGTGGTGCAACCAGTCCAGCAGGGTTCTCACGCTGGCTGTCGCCAGAGCGACGGAGGTATCTGCTGCCCCGTAGTACAGGCGCAGCGTATCCCCGTCCGGGTCCAGCACGTATCCGCAGGGGAATACCACATTATCGACATCGCCCTCGCGCTCATAGTGCTCGACGGGGCTGAAGACCCAGGTGCTGCCCCGCAGCAGGCACCGCTCCGGGTTCTCCAGGTCAAGCAGGGCCAGCCCCAGCCGGTAGATGCAGCCGCCGGCTGTCTGCCGCACCCCGTGATAGATCAGAAGCCATCCTTCCTCCGTCTCAATGGGGGGTGGTGAAAGCCCGATCTTGTTGGCGTCCCACCATGCCCCGCGCCGTGCTTCCAGGATGAGTTTATGGCTGCCCCAGTGACGGAGGTCTGGCGAGTAGGAGAGCCAGATATGTGCCCCAAAGGCAGTCACTGGCCGGTGGATGAGCGCCCAACGCCCGCCAATGCGCCGGGGGAAGAGGGCAGCGTCCTTGTCCTCAGGCGGGTAGTCATAGCCATCCGCCGAGTCGTTAACCGGTATGGCATAGCAGATGAGGTCTAGCGCTTCATCCCTGACCGCATGGCACAGGTCGGCGGTGAAGGTCGCAATCCCACACTGGCGCGGCAAATAGGTTCCGACAAAGGCCACACGTTTCAACCGTGCCCCTGTAGACAAACGTCCCACCGTTAACCTCCAGGACGACAAGATTCCTCGTCAACTGTGCGGGAGATGGCAGGCCAACCGGCCACTAGCGCCCTGTGCAGTTCCATACTCATGTGATGGCACATGGCTGAGGTAACTCGAGCGATCCGGAAACCGGTGGGGATTCTGGTAAGTCCGGCCTTTTCGCTCCGAGCCTTGCGATGTCTTTAAATTGTAGACCACTCTTTATAAGATCAAAGTAAGAAAGAAATTAACGTCATATTGGAATCGGGCCGCCTGCAAGGACAAAAGGAGCACCTGTTGTGTGCCCGATTGATCGCCGCGCGGTGCTCCGGTATACTCATTCCAGCCGAGTGCAACGCAAACTGAATTCCGGCATCTAAGTGATCCAGGGTTCGGGACAATGTGGCTCGGCACAAGCTGCATCAGCGAACCGGGGCCTCCGTCGCAAGAAATCGAACATATCACAACAGAAGAAGAGGGTGGAGACACATGACCAGCCAACCTGCCGCCGCGGCTAAAGGGCTAGAAGGCGTCGTCGTCGCGCAGACCCAGAAAAGCAAGGTCGATGGCACAATCGGCAAGCTTCACTATCACGGGTACAACATCTTCGACCTGGCCGAGAACGCCTCATTTGAGGAGGTCATTTACCTGCTCTGGTATGACAAATTGCCAAACCGCGCCGAGCTAGAACAGTTCAAGAAGGAGCTTGCCGCTGAGCGTGCCCTGCCGCCTGAGCTTATCGAGATGATGAAGCAGTTCCCCAAGGGCACCCATCCGATGGCAGTTCTGCGCACAGGGGTCTCGGCGATGGGCGCCTTCGATCCAACAGCCGAGGATAGCCGCCCCGAGGCGACAAAGGAGAAGCTCCGCCGCCTGACGGCTGTGATGCCCACCCTCATCGCGGCGTGGGAGCGTATCCGCAGCGGCCAAGAGCCTATCGCCCCCCGTGCCGATCTCGATCTGGCAGCCAACTTCCTGTACATGATGAAGGGCGAAGAGCCGAGCAAAACTGAGGTCGATGCACTGGACACATTCCTGATCCTGCTGGCCGATCACGGCATGAATGCCTCAACTTTTTCGGCCCGCGTGACGACCAGCACGCTGGCCGATGTCTACTCCGCTGTGACCACCGCCATCGGCACGCTCAAAGGACCCGCCCACGGGGGCGCAAATGAGAAGGCGATGCAACAGTTCATGGAGATTGGCAGCCCCGAAAACGTCCAGGCGTGGTTCGAACATGCGCTGGCCAATGAGCGGCGCATTATGGGCATCGGCCACCGCGTCTACAAAGTCGAGGATCCCCGTGCCACGATCCTCCGCGAGCGAGCGCGGGCGCTGGCCGAGCAGTCCGGTGACCGCCGGTGGTTCGACATTGCCTACAATCTGGAGCAGGCAGCCCGCAGCCACCCCTACTTCATTGAGCGTAGCCTGTACGCCAATGTGGATTACTACTCTGCCGTTGTGCTGTACCAGACCGGCATCCCGGTTGACCAGTTCACGCCGCTCTTTGCCATGAGCCGGATCGCTGGATGGGCAGCCCACATCATCGAGCAATGGGTCGACAACCGGCTGATCCGCCCGCGCGGTGAGTACATAGGCCCGGTTGATCAGCCCTGGGTACCCTTGGACAGGCGCAGCTAGCCCAGGCTTGGTTTGGCTCCGCACGCCTGCAAGCGCCGCTTGCGGGCGTTTTGTTTTCCCTTAGTATTATGAAGGGGTGGCAGCCGCTGCCCCTCTTTCGGCTGCGTCTTTATGGCCGCACGGCCCGGAAGTGGCCCTGCCAGCACCACGCAGGCTGAAATGCAATGAACCAGTGGTTAGAAGAGCACCGGACGCTCGTACTCACAGGTACCGGACTTCTGATCGTGGCCGGGCTGGCCTCCCTGCTCATCCGCTGGAAGCCTGCCGCGCCCATCGTGGTTGAGCCGCCCCCGCCAACCGCCACACCGGAGCCAAGCGCCACCCCTGCCCCGATCCGGGTCTACGTGAGCGGGGCAGTCAACAGTGCCGACGTGTACGTGCTGGCCCCAGGCGCGATTGCGCGGGATGCGCTCGCCGCCGCCGGAGGCGCCACAAGCGACGCCGACCTCGACCGCGTGAACCTGGCTCAGCCGCTGCACGACGGGGAACACATACACGTGCCGCGCATCGGCGAGGCGCCTACCCCGGCCCCCGGCGGCAGCGCAACTGACGCCGAGCCGATGTTAACCGGGCCGGTCAACATCAACGTAGCGACTCAGGAAGAGCTGGAACTCCTGCCGGGGATCGGACCGGTGATTGCCCAGCGTATTGTTGAGTACCGGGAGACCTACGGGCCGTTCCCGACCATCGAAGCGATCCAGAATGTGCCCGGTATTGGCCCGGCAAAGTTTGAGGACATCCGGGACTGGATCACGACGGAGTGAGGGGGCGCTCGCCTGTGTCTCCCCTGGACCTGCCCATCCAAGGGTAATGCACGACAACCATGATTACAAGCCTCAACAATGAACGTGTAAAACAGGTCCGAGCTTTGCAGGCGCGCCGCCGGGCGCGAGAGAGAACGGGGCGATTTGTCATTGAGGGGATGCGCCTGGTGCGTGAAGCGATCCTGGCCCAGGCGCAGGTTGATGAGGCATACTACACCCAAGCCCTCGCAGCCAGCGATGACGGGCGTGCAGTGCTAGATGAGCTGAGCAGGCTGGGCGCAACCCTCGTGGCCGTTGACGAGCCTGTTATGGTTTCGATGAGCGATACGCAGACCCCGCAGGGTATCCTATGTGTTCTGCCGCTTCCCCGCCTGGAGCCGCCCCAGGATTTTTCCTTTGCGCTGGTTGTCGATCGGGTAGCTGACCCCGGCAACCTCGGCACGATCATGCGCGCGGCGGCGGCAGCCGGTGTCCCGCTGATGATCGCCACAAGCGGCACGGTGGACTATACCAACCCCAAGGTTGTGCGCGGCGCGATGGGCGCGCATTTCCGCCTGCCGGTCGAGCGGCTGAGCTGGGAAGGGGCAGTCAGCCGCCTGACGGGCCGCGCTATTTTCGTGGCCGATATCCGGGGCGGCGTACCTTACTACCGCGTGGACTGGACGCAGCCCTGCGCCCTCATCATTGGCGGTGAGGCGCATGGCCCTGGTGAGGACGCCCTCCGTCTGGGGCATGCGCGGGTCACTATCCCTATGCCCGGCGGGATGGAGTCGCTCAATGTGGCGATGGCAGCCGGTATTTTTGTCTTTGAGATGGCCCGCCAGCGTAGCGAACGCGCTGGCTAGGTGTTTCACCCTTCTGGCGAAACCTCAGGTTTCCCCGAAGGTTATTCTCCAATGACTCTTAGGAGAGCACACAGCCGCCTGCACCCTCTTTGGAAGGACCGCCCATCATGAAGATTCGTTCGATGACAGCCTTTACAGAAGTGACCTACCCGCTCGAAGGAAGCGCAGTCGCCAAAGCGGGCAACGCGCTCCGCAGCGCCCGGAGTGCTCTTGAGCAGAGTGGCTTTGAGGTGCAGACGACGCGCCTCGCCACACAGCCTTTTCCGGCTATCCTGGTCGATGCCGGGCCGGGCAAAGTGGGCGAACTGGCGCAGGATGTCGAGGCTATCTCATTTGTCCACGAGATCGATTATGCCGCCCTCGGGCCGGTCCGCCTCGACGACCCCGCAGCCTACGTCGAACCGATGCAGGACATCTTCCGGCACACGCAGAGCGTGTTTGCCAGCGTGATCGTCGCCGACCGGCAGAACGGCCTCAGCCTGCCCCGTATCCGGCGCGCCGCCGACCTGATCCGGCGCGTGGCCTCACTGACCGATGATGGATTCTCCAACCTCCGGCTAGCGGCCTTGGCCAACGTCCCCCCCTGGGCCGCGTTCTTCCCGGCTGCTTATCACGGAGGAGGGGCGCCCCGCATTGCCGTTGCGACGGAGGCGGCAGACCTTGCCCTGACTGCGATCAGCAGCGCCCATTCGCTTGCGGATGCGAGCAAGTCCCTTGTCAGGGCTGTTGAGGTGGAAGCAGAGCGCGTCGAGACTGCCGTCCGCCGGGCGCTCGACGGGTCCGGGGTCTCCTTCGAGGGGATTGACTTCTCACTGGCGCCTTACCCGGAGGAGGCACGCAGCATCGGCGCGGCGTTGGAGCGCCGTCTTTTCCGGCCCGTCGCCGACCACCAGCAGCTGAAAACTGCCGTCGCTGGCCGCCGCGACGGCTTCGAGCACAGTGGCCACCCCTTTCTCTTTGTGACCGATGCCCTGGACCGTGCCCGGTTTACACGGACGGGCTTCTGCGGGTTGATGCTGCCTGTTCTGGAGGATCCGGTTCTCGCCGAGCGGGCGGCGGCAGGGAAGTTCGGCATCACTGATCTGCTCACCTATTCGGCAGTATGCGGTACGGGTCTGGACACGATCCCACTGCCGGGGGATATCAGCCAGGAGGCGCTGGCAGCTATCCTGCTCGACATGGCAGCCCTGGCCCTCCGCCTCGATAAGAAGCTGACGGCCCGCCTGATGCCCCTCCCCGGCAAACAGCCCGGTGACGAAGCCAGCTTTGGGTTCGAATATTTTGCCAGCAGCCGCGTGCTGGCCCCTCACCTGGAGACCCTGACCGGGTTGTTCGCCGGGGATGAACGTATCACCATCCAGCCCATCGGCAGGCGTGAGTGATCAATACGCCTGACTTCACAGCCTGCGCCGGGCGGTCAGGCGGCTGGTTCGTGCCGCGATTCCTCACCTTCACCCAGCCAGAAGTGATGAGGGAGGACAGTGTTGGTTGTGCGCAGATCAAGCCCCTCAACCGACCGGCGCTGCCCCAGCATCATTGACGGGTGTACGTAGCATACCGTCGGGCGGCGGCCATGCTTGACCTCGTAGTGAGAGATGGCCCGCCGGAGCTTGGCTTCGAGGTCGCGCTGGTCGTTGTTGTCGAACCATAGCATGCCCACCTTCATGGTGGCCCTCCTCATCATAAGCTGACTAGCTATCGTGGATGGTGGGTGGGCCGGAAGCCTTCCGTGCCAGAAGCGGAACCGTAGCGTTCCAGCAGGTGCCTGCCCCACACCTGTAAGCGTCTCCCCAGCCAGACGGATGCCCGGCCCACCACTCCCCTGCGCTGCTCCTGGGTTGCCTTGCCGCAAATCTGCTTGGACATATCACTTCCCCTGATCCCTCTGCCCGTCCGGCTAGGCGGTGCCAGAAATAGAATGAATGTTCTGCTGTCCGGCCCATTTTTTGCCCGCCAGAGCTGGAAACGGCGGGCGGGCGGTGGGGCGTGCTGCGGATGTGCTGGCATCCGGAGGCCGGGAGGCCGCGTGCCCTGGGTCAGTCAGGACTAGAACTTATGTTCTATTATACCCGCACACCGGCTGTCCGTCAAGGGGGCGCGGCCGTTCCTTACAGCAGCGAGACGGGGTCAACGTCCACGTAAAGCAGTTGTGAAGAGCGCAGGCCGCCGACGACTTCAGAGGGGTCCGGCCCCCGAACGATGATGTGCCAGCGGTGCAGGTTGTCGAGGCGGGGATAGTAGCAGGGTGCGGGGCCGATCAGCGACGTCTGGATGCGGTTCTCCTCTTTAATCCGCCGGGCGAGCAGCCTATGCAGACGTTCAGCCTCCTGGCGGGCCTGGCGGGCATCTGTGGCCCGGATCTCCAGGCGGATCAGGCGGCTATACGGCGGGTAGCCGATCTCGGCCCGGCTGCGCATCTCCCGCTTGTAGAAGGCATGGAAGTCATGCTCGGCTGCCGCTTGGATGGCGTAGTGATCGGGCGCGTAGGTCTGGAGGATAACGCGGCCCCCCAGCAGGCCGCGCCCGGCACGCCCCGCGACCTGGGTCAGGAGCTGGAAAGTTCGCTCTCCGCTACGATAGTCAGGCAGATAGAGGGCGGTATCAGCGCTCACCACGCCGACCAGTGTCACGAGCGGCAGGTCAAGGCCCTTGGCGACCATCTGGGTCCCAATCAGGACGTTCGCCTCGCCGCTCAAGAACTGTTCCAGCAGCGCATCGTGTGCATCCTTGCCGCCGGTCGTGTCGCGGTCCCAGCGGATGGGACGCGCCTTCTGGAAGCGGCGCCGCACTTCCTCCTCAACGCGCTCGGTTCCCCCGCCAAAGAACTTAACCTGACCCGATCCGCAGGCCGGACATGCGTCCGGATGCGCCGTCTGATAGTTGCAGTGATGGCAGATCAGCCGCCCCTCTTCGAGACGATCCTCATCCCGGTAGGTATGCCAGGTCAACGGAATCTCGCAGCGCGGGCAGCTCAGAACGTGCCCGCACGCCCGGCAGAAGACGTAGGTCGCCGTGCCCCGCCGGTTCAGGAACAAGATAGCCTGTTCGCCACGCTCAAGCGCATCTGTGAGGGCTGCTGTCAGCGCCCGGCTGAAGATCGACCGGTTCCCCGCGCGCAGCTCCTGACGCATGTCTACCACCTGGACGGGCGGCAGGTCGATCATCACTGCTTCATCCGGGTCGTCGGGGTGGTGCGTGTAGCGCGTCTGCCCGATGTGGTAGTGGAGCGCCTGCGCCTCGATGGCCTGGCGGTGCCCCATGATGCGCGCCGGGAGTTCAAGCAGGGTGTAGGTGCCGGGCACCTCACTCTCGGGCCGCACTGCGTGCGCGTAGGTGGTGACGTCGGGCGTGGCACTGCCTAACAGGGCCAGCGCCCCATGCAGCCTGGCCAGCTCCACCGCCGTCGGCAGCGCATGGTAGTAGGGTGGCGGGATGGGCGGCGTCTGTTTATAGCTGTCGTCGTGACACTCATCGATCACAATCAGCCCCAGATTGTCGAGCGGTGCGAACAGCGCCGAACGCGGCCCTATCACCAGGTCGAAATAGCCCCTGCGGGCACGGCGCCAGGTGTCATACCGCTCGCCGACGGACAGAGCGCTGTGGATCAGGCCCATCCGGCCCGGAAAGCGCGCTCCGAAACGGCGGATAGTCTGGGGTGTCAGAGCGATTTCGGGCACGAGCACAATCGCGCTGCGCCCCTGCTCGATGACCCGTTCGACGGCGCGCAGGTATAGCTCCGTCTTGCCCGACCCGGTGACGCCATGCAGCAGGATGGGCCGCGGGGCGCTCTCCGCATCTAAAGCGGCCCGGATCGCCTCCCAGGCAGCCGCCTGATGGGGGGTCAGCCTGGGCGGCGTGTCCGGTGTGAACGTCCGCACAGCCAGTGGATCACGCCACATCTCCACCTCGCGCAGCACGACCAGATCGTCATCGGCCAGAGCACGCAGGTCAGCAAGGCGAGCGCCCCGGACCGCCGCGTAAATGTCGCCGACTTCCACCGGCTCACGGGCCGTAGCCAGCCAGCGCAGGATGGCTGAGCGGCGGCGGGCCGCTGCCTGCCGGTTTGGCGGCATGTCATCGGCGTCCAGGTGCCGGGCGATGACTTCCTCAACCTGCCCCGGCGCGATTCCCAGCTCGGCGACACGCACCTGCTTAGCCTGGGCGGAGGGTGGGTCGAGTATTGGCTCGCGCAGCAGCAGCCCCCGCTCTACAAGTTGGCTGACTGCCTGCTGCCAGTCGCGGCGCGGCAGCGACCAAGCGATCTGCCGTCCCCGCAGCGGGCCGCGCCGGGCCAGCAGCTTCAGGAGCCGGGACTGTGTATCGCTGCTGGGTTCGATCTGAGCCGGGTCGATGACAGGCCTGATGAGCACATCGCCTCGCTTGGACAGCCCAGGCGGGATAAATAGTCGTACGCAGTCAGCCAGAGAGGCCAGATACATCCGGCTGAGCCAGCGCGCCAGCGCCAGCTGAGTCTCGCCAACGATGGGCTGATGGTCGATCAGCTCCTCGACCGGCTTCGTGTGCACCACCGGCGCACGCTCGTCAAAGCTCAGCACCACGCCCTGCGCCTTCTGCCGCCCAAACGACACCTTGACCAGATGCCCGACGCGGAGGGTGCCGGCAAGGTCGGGCGGCACGTGATAATGGAACGTGCCCTCAACGGGCAGGTTGACGACTATCTCAGCATACATGGGCGCTCGAGGAATCAGCCCGCTTTGTGAGCACCATTATACCGTGCTTGGGGGTTTCGTTCTGGCGCATGTGAAGACGGCGCCTCTCAACCCCGCCGTTCAAACGTTTACTGTAGCCGCCGCATTTGCGGCACAGAAAACCGTAGGCTAAAGCCGACCAGCA